>LLBZ010001359.1_pt7 | contig 10573 bp, 9 predicted proteins | sample 1489421 | NCBI WGS metagenome assembly LLBZ01 (sample SAMN04092657, study PRJNA295927) | soil metagenome | biome: Soil prokaryotic community; feature: Bulk soil; isolation source: soil from tomato rhizosphere | host: tomato cultivar Moneymaker | place: South Korea | collected 2011-11-01 | reverse complement strand
CGTCGCTGGACTCCTACCGGGGGCTGGCAAGGAGGAGCCCTCTGCTCGCGGCCTCGTTCACAGTGCTGCTCCTGGGCATGGGGGGCCTCCCGCTCACTTCGGGCTTCGTGGCCAAGTTCGGTGTCTTCACGTCGGCCTGGGAGGGTGGATACGAGTGGCTGGTGATCCTGGCAGTGGTGGCGTCGGTCATCGCGCTTGCCTTCTACATCAAGGTCATCGTCACGATGTACATGGACGACGCCGGGGATGCGGCCGAGATACCGGTCGGCCCGGCGAAATGGGTGTTGGCAGTGGCTGTCGCAGCGACGATCCTCTGGGGAATCTTCCCCACGTCGCTTCTCGATCTTGCAGCCGATGCTCTCCCGTTGTAGGCCGATCGCGCTCGCGGTGTTGGGCGCCGTCTTCCTGGTCGCCTCGCCCGCCCCTGCCGAGGCCGCCGAGACCGCTTCCTCCGAGTTGGTGATCATCACCGAGGGGGACGTCACCGAGGGCGACTTGTACGCCACCGGGGTCCGGGTCCTCATCGAAGGCACCGTCGACGGGGACTTGATCGCATTTGCTGCCGAGGACATCACCGTCACCGGCCAGGTGACCGGGAGCATCCTCGGCGTCGCCCCGGTGGTGCAGATCGACGGGCAGGTGGGGGACTCGGTGCGGGTGAGCGCCAACGAACTGGGTGTGACCGGCGCCATCGAGGGAGATCTGGTGGGAGCGGTGGTCTCCGCCGACCTCGCGCCGACTTCGAGCGTGGGTGGGGATGCGTTGCTGTGGGCGTGGGAGGTCACGGCGGCGGGGACGATCGGGGGCGACCTGAAGGGGACCCAGCGCCGACTCGACCTGGAGGGCACCGTGACCGGTGATGTCGACGTGACGGTCCGGCATCTCGCCGTCAGCGGGCCGCTCTCGGTTGGAGGGGACTTCGGCTACCGATCTCCAACCGAGGCCGAAGGGATGGACCAGCTCACCCTCGGCGGTGTGGTGGTCCACAAGTTCCCCACGCCACCGAATGTCAGGGTGCGCGCCTTGGGGCTGGTGGCCCGGGTCCTGGCGATCCTGGCACTGGTCGCCACTGCGTTGTTGATCGCATGGGGATGGCCGACCCGGACCCGTCGCGCCGGGGACATCGTCCGAAGCCAGCCGATCAAGTCGTGGGGCAACGGAGCGCTGGTGATGTTGTCACCCCTGTTGCTCGGTGGGCTGGCAGCCCTGGTCGCCGGGTTGACCCCGGCATCGGCGAGTCTTCCTCTCCTCGTGATATTCGTGCCATTGGTGCTGATCTCGGCGGGCATCGTGCTGGTGTTGTCCCTGGTGGCGGGGATCCCGGCCGCCCTCGCCCTGGGTGAGGCCCTCCCCGGCGAGTTCGGGATGTTCGGGTCTCTCCTGCTCGGGGCGGCCGTGGTCGGGCTGCTCTGGCTGGTCCCGATCGTCGGGTGGCTGGTCGTGGTCCTCGCCCTGCCTCTGGGTCTAGGGGCATGGATGCTGTCTTTTCGAGCGGCGCAAGCCCCGGCCGAGGGCTGATCAGGGCTCGGAGACCGTGACCGTGCTCTCGAACACCCTGTGCACCGCCTTTCCTCCCGGGTCGGGGACGACCTCGAACGAGCCCGCGGCGATCACGTCGGCCGAGGAAGTGCCGACCAGGATTTCGATCGTCCCCGGCTCGACCACATAACGCATCTCGCGGTCGAGGAAGCCGAGTTGGCCGACACGCAGTCTGAACCTGAGGTCCCTTCGCCCCCCGGCCGGGACCTCCACCCGTGCGAACCCTTTGAGCTCCATGACCGGCCGGGTGACACTGGCCCATTGGTCGCGGACGTAGACCTGGACCACTTCCTCACCGTCGCGGTGGCCCTCGTTCACCACCGAGGCCCTGACGGTCACCGTGTCGTTCCACGAGACCGGCCCCTCATCGACCCCGAGGTCGGTGATCCGGAAACTGGTGTAGCTGAGACCATGGCCGAAGGGGTAGAGCGGTGCCACCGGGCCGTCGACGTAGTCGCCCTTCCAATGCGAGCGGCCGCCCGATGACTTGTGGGCGTAGTAGACCGGGATCTGACCGGCGTCGCGAGGGTGGGAGATCGGGAGCTTGCCCCCGGGATTGGCATCACCGGTGAGGACGTCGACGATGGCTCCGGCTCCCTCCTGGCCGGGGAGCCATGCCTGGAGCACAGCCGCCGAGCCCTCGTGCGCCGCCACGCTCCCTCCCGGCCTTCCTGTGATCAGAACCAGGACCACCGGCGTTCCGGTGGCGATCACCGACCGGACCAGCTCCTCCTGGGCGCCGGGGAGATCCAGTGTGTGACGGTCTCGTCCTTCGCCACTGGTCGATCTCGTGGTGAGCCCGGCCCTGTCCCCCATCACCATGATGGCCACATCGGAGTCGGCCGCCAGGGCCACTGCCTCGGCTATGCCCTCGGTCGAGGGATCGACGACGTCGCACCCGCGTGCGTGTCGCACCCGGTCGCCGAGCCGGTCGCGGAGAGCATCGAGGACGGTCGGGGCGGCCTTCATCGCCTGGTCGGCGTCGATCTCACCCGAGAAGGGCACAGAGAAGATGTTCTCGCTCCGGCTCATCTCCGAGAGCGACTCGATGTGGGCGGGGTAGGTGTAGTCCCCGAAGAGATGCCGGGCGTCGTCGGAGTTGGGGCCGATCACCGCGATCCGCTTCAGGTCGGGGGAGAGCGGGAGCACGCCGTCGTTGCGAAGCAACACCATGCTCTTGACCGCGGTTCGCCGGGCGAGGTCGCGGTCCCGAGGGGTGTCGGCGATCCCGGCTGCGGCGTCGGCATCGACGTAGGGGGATTCGAAGAGCCCGAGCTCGAACTTGGAGTGGAGCACCCTCCTCACCGCGGTGTCCACGATGCCGATCGGGACCGAGCCCGATCTCACCGCGTCGATGAGCGGATCCCCGTAGCAGTCGGTCCCGGGGAGCTCGACATCGATCCCGGCGTCGAGTGCGATGGCGGCAGCGCCGGCGGCATCGGGGGCCAGTTGGTGGTAACTGGACAGCTGACGCACCGAGAAGTAGTCGGACACCACCGTTCCCCGGAATCCCCACTGCTCGCGAAGGAGCCCGGTGAGCAGGGTGCGGTCGGCGCCACACGGGACCCCGTCCAGCTCGTGATACCCATTCATCACCGACCGGGCGCCCGCTCTCACCGCAGCCTCGAACGGAAAGAGGTAGACCTCGTGGAGCTCCCTCGGTGGCAAATGGGGGGGCGCCCAGTTCAACCCGCCCTCCGAGGCGCTGTACCCGACGAAGTGCTTGACGGTGGCCACGACCCCCGTGGTCAGGTCCTCCCCCTGCAATCCGTCGACGAAGGCCACACCCATCTGGGCCACCAGATACGGATCCTCGCCGTATGTCTCCTCGGTGCGCCCCCACCTCGGGTCCCTGGCAACGTCGAGGACCGGGGACAGGCCGTGGTGGGCACCAATCGCCCTCATCTGCCGGCGCACGACGTCGGCGATCTCCCGGGCCAGCGCCGGCTGCCAGGTGCTGGCCACCCCGATGGCCTGGGGGAACACGGTGGCATCCTTGGCCATCAGTCCCGAGCAGATCTCCTCGTGGACGATCGCCGGTATCCCGAGGCGGGTCTCTTCCACCAGATATCGCTGGATCTCGTTGGCAGCCGAGGCCGCCTGTTGCGAAGTCATGCTGCTCGCCCCCGAGATCCGGGTCACGTGGCCCAATCCGTGCTCCAGAACCTCCTCGGCCTTGCCCGCGACCAGGCGCCCGTCCTCCACCAACTGGAACACCCAGGCACTGCCCAGTTGGGCTGCCTTCTCCTCGAGAGTCATCGATGCCAGGAGATCGTCCACCCTCTCGGCGATCGGCAGGCCGGGGTCGCGATACCGGGGTTGTTGCCCCTCGACGCGCGCCGCGGTCATCCCTTGACCCCTCCGGCGGTGAGACCACTCACTATTTGGCGCTGGGCGATGAAATAGAAGACGAGGGCGGGGATCATCGCCAGGGTGGTGTAGGCGAGGATCACCGCGAAGTCGGTCACGTACTGGGCGGAGACGTTGTTCACCCCGATCGGGAGCGTCCATTGGTCGGGCTGGGTCAGGACGTGGAGCGGGAGAAGGAAGGCGTTCCAGCTTCCGACCACCGTCAACACCGCGATCGTGCTCAACACCGGCCGGGACAGGGGGAGCATCACCGACCAGTAGAAGCGGAGCGGGCCGCATCCGTCGATTGCTGCCGCGTCCTCGAGGTCCTTGGGAACGCTCCTGAAGAAGGGGCGCAGGATCACGATGGACAGCGGCAGCCCGAATGCCGCTTGGGGGAGGGCGACTCCCAGTGGGTTGTTGAGGAGCCCGGTCTGGCGCAGGGTGATGAACAGGGGGAGGATCGCCACCGCCACCGGGAAGAGGAGCCCGAGCGTGAACAAGACGTACACCGCCTCCCTCCCCCGGAAGCGGTAGCGGGCGATGACGAACGCCGCCAGCGACGCGGCGGGGAGGACCAGTGCGGTGGTGGCCAGCGAGATGAGCAGGCTGTTCTTCAGCTGGTTGTAGAAGGCAGGGCTGGCCAGGATGTCGAGATAGTTGGTGAACACCCACGGATCGGGCAGACCCACGGGATCGGCGGCGAGCTGGCCGCTGGTGCGGAACCCTCCCAGCACGGAGAAGCTGAGCGGGATGATGATCACGAGCAGGACCCCGATGGCGGTGAGATACAGAAGCCCGCGGGCCAGAGTCCGTCGCAACGGGTATCCGGGCGGGGCGACTGCGGTCGTCATCCGGTGAGGGCCCCTTGCAGGTCCCGTCTCAGGACGAAACGCTGGTAGAGCAGCGCGACAACGAGCGAGAGCCCGAACACGATGACCGAGACCGCGCTGGCATAACCGAACTGACCCCTCCTGAAACCCCAATCGATGAGATAGGTGGCCATGGTCGACGATGCGTTCACCGGCCCGCCGTTGGTGGTGACCCAGATCAGGTCGAAGAGCTGGAGGGCGCCGATGATGGACAGGAACATCGAGACGCGGATCGTGGGGCCGAGGAGGGGGAGAGTCACATAGCGGAACCCCTGCCACCAGGTGGCGCCGTCGATCGATGCCGCCTCCTCGAGCTCGTCGGGGATCAACTGGAGCCCGGCCAGCATCAGGACCATGTGGAGGCCGAAGTACTTCCATGAGATGACGAAGAAGAGGCTGTAGAGGACGATCTCGGGATCACCGAGCCACTCACGGGTCAGCCCGCCGGCACCCACTCCGGCCAGGATCTGGTCGAGCAGCCCGTCGGGGCGGAGAATCTGCCGCCACACCACACCGGTGACCACCTCGGAGAGGATGTAGGGGGCGAAGAACATGGTGCGGAACAACCCCCGGCCCTTCAGCTTCCGGCTCAGGAGCACGGCCAGGGCCACGGCGAACGGGATCTGGAACAGCAGGGAGAGCACGATGATGATGACGTTGTGGGTGATCGCCTGGATGAAGACCGGGTCGGCGAAAGCGTCGACGAAGTTGCCGAGGCCCACCCAATCGGTCAGTGGCTCGAGGCCGTTCCAGTCGAATCCGCTGTACCGGACGCTCTGCGCGATCGGGTACACGACGAATACCCCGTACAGGGCCAGGGCCGGCAAGAGGAAGGCGAGGATCACAGGCCAGGGCGCCACGCCCGGTGACCCACGGAGACGTGGCGCGGGGGTGGGGCGTGGGCTTCTATCGATGGTCACGGTGCGACGGGGCGTGGATGGAGGGCCGCCGGGGTGGCGGCCCTCCACCTTCGTGCTCAGACTACGGGCGATGCTCAGCTCGCCGCTGCGGTGATGGCTTCGGTGACCTCCTCGGGGGTGGCGGTCCCAGCGAAGAGCGTCGCCACTGCATCGTTGACCGCCGCACCCAGCTCCGGTGAGAAGAACTGGTCCAGATAGAGCTGGACGAAGCTCGCCTCACTCAGACCGGCGAGAACCTCCTGCTGGAGCGGGTCGGTGATGGACACTTCGGCGCCCTTGGTGACGGGCAGGACCTGTCCCGCCTCGCCGGCCCGTATCGCCTGGTCGAGCCCGGTGAGGTACTCGAGGAACTGCACGGCCTCGGGCGGGGCGTCCCTGCCCACCGCAAAGCCGTTCCCACCACCGAACCCGTCGGTGGCGGCCCCGGCCCCACCTTCGACACCCGGGAACGGGAACCACCCGAACTCACCGGGAAGCCGGTCGGCGAGTGGATCGTCCGGGGTGCCGATGCCCGACTGGTTGGCGTAGGCGCCAGGGCCCCACTGGCCCATGAGGCTGATCGCGGCCTGACCGGTGCCGATCGTTCCCGACTCGCCGTCGGGCGCGTCCCACTTCGCGGCCAGGAAGCCGGGTTGGAACGGCTCCAGGTCGAGGAGACGTTGCAGCTGGTTGCCGGCCTCGACGAACGGCGGCACGTTGAAGTTCAGGTCTTCGGCCACCTGGTTCATCGCCTCTTCGCCGCCTTCGCGAATCATCAGATAGGAGTAGTAGAAGTGGGCGGGCCACTTGTCACCGGCCCCCACCGCGATCGGGGTGATCCCGGCGTCCTTGAGGGTCTGGACATCCTCGAGGAACTCGTCCCAGGTCTCGGGCGGGGCATCGATGCCGGCCTCGGCGAACAGGTCCTTGTTGTACCAGAACCCCACCATTCCCAGGTCGAAGGGGATCCCGTATTGGACACCGTCGAGTTGGTACAGACCGACGGCTCCCTCGGTGAGGTTCCCCACGAAGCCGGATGAGGCCTCGGTGATGTCCTGGACCAGCCCGGCATCCACCTGCTCGCGCAGTCCGCCTCCGCCCCAGGACTGGAACAGGTCGGGGACGTCACCGGCCTGGAGATTGGTCTGGAGGGCGGCCTTGAAAGCCTCGTTCTCCATGACGGTGATCTCGATGGTGACGTGCGGGTTCGCTTCCATGAACTCGTTGGCCATCTCCTGCCACAAGGTCATCATCGGGTCGGTGTTCTGGATGTGCCACCACTCGATGGTGACCGGTTCGGCTGGGGCCTCCCCGGCCGTGGTGGTGGGTGCCGCCTCGGCCTCGGTGGTCTCGGTCACCTCGGCGGCGGTCGTCGTGGTGCCTTCGTCAGTCGCACCGCCACCGCCACAGGCCGTCACGACCAGCGCCATGGTGGCGAGCACTGCCAGTAGTCGTCTCACCGGTTTCACATGCTCCTCCTTCTCCGTCTCGATTTCGTAAACGTTTTCAATCGCTCATGGTTCTGTCGGCGTCCTCCTCGTGGTCCTCGTCTATCTCGGTGCCCGGCACGAGTGCCGGATCACCAGTTCGGTGGGAAGTGTCAGATGAACCGGCTCCTGATCGGGATCCTCGATGAGCCCGATCAGGAGTCGCATCGCCTCGAAACCCAATTCCTGGATGGACTGGTCGATGGTGGTCAGGGCCGGCTCGGAGAGGGCCGACTCGGGGATGTTGTCGAACCCGATCACCGACAGGTCGTCGGGAACCGACAACCCCAGCGACCTGGCAACCTCGATGGTGGCGATGGCGGAGACGTCGTTGGCGGCGAAGATGGCAGTGGGAGCCTCGGCGAGACCGAGGAGGTCCCGTGCCGGGCCCTCGGTCGACTCCCGGGTATACCCACCGATTCGGACCAGTCCGGGATCGAACGGGATCCCGGCCCGGGCCAGAGCGGTCAGATACCCCTGCTCCCGGAGACGGGCCGACTCCAGGTCGGGGCGCCCGGCGATGAAGCCGATCCGACGGTGACCGAGACCGATCAGATACTCGGTGGCGGTGATGGCTCCCTCCAGGTTCTGCGAGTCCACCGTCGTCATCGCCGAGGCCCCGGCATGGGGATCGACCGCCACCACGGGAGCGTTGTTGGCCACGTCGACGACGGTGGGGGTGACCAGGAGGGTCCCGTCTGCGAGTGTGCCGTTGAGCCGTGACAGGTAGCGGCGCTCCCAGCCCACCTGATCGCCGATGTGCCCGCCCCCCGAGTACACGATGAGCTCGTACCCGGTGGAGTGGATCGCCCGCGCCGCGCCCTTGAGCAGCTCTGCGCTGAAGGGCTCGAGGTCGGCGACGATGATCCCGATCACGTTGGTGCGACGGCTGCGGAGGCTTCGCGCCACCAGACTCGACTCATAGCCGAGATCGGCGATCACGGTGCGTACCTTCTGCAGCGTGTCGGGGGCCACCCCGTAACGACCGTTGACCACCCGGGACACGGTGGCGATCGAGACCCCGGCCTCGGCGGCCACGTCACCGATGGTCACCCGCTCGTTGCTGCGTTGCATCAGGTCACGCCGTCCTCTGAGAACGATGTCGATAACGTTTACGAACATACATCCCGCCCACCGCGGGGTGCAACCGAAACCGGAAGGCTTTTGCGAAGAATCCTCATCCCGGCCCTCCGGTGACGTGGTTGACCTCCGGGTCAAATAACGTTGGCCGGGATGAGCTCCCTGACCGATCGTTACCGGCGCCCGGTGCGCGACCTTCGCATCTCGGTGACCGATCGCTGCAACTTCAGATGCACCTACTGCATGCCCAAGGAGCTGTTCGGCAAGGACCACGAGTTCCTGCCCCGTGACCAATTGCTCAGCTTCGAGGAGATGGTGCGGTTGGTCGAGCTCTTCGCGGAACGCGGGGTGAGGAAGGTGAGGATCACCGGCGGGGAGCCGCTCTTGCGAAAGGACCTGGAGAAGCTGGTCGGCATGCTGAAGTCGGTGGACGGGGTCGACGACCTGACACTGACCACCAACGCCTCGTTGCTGGTGAGGAAGGCCAGGTCGCTGGCTTCCGCGGGTTTGGACCGGGTGACCGTCAGTCTCGATGCGCTCGACGACCCGACGTTCCAGAAGATGAACGACGTCGGCTTCCCGGTGGCGGCCGTGCTCGAGGGGATCGAGTCCGCCGCCGAGGCCGGGCTGGGCCCGGTGAAGGTGAACGCGGTGGTGCAGCGAGGCGTGAACGAGCATGCCGTGGTCGAGATGGCCCGGCACTTCAAGGGGACCGGGCACATCGTGCGTTTCATCGAGTACATGGATGTGGGGACCACGAACGGGTGGCGGCTGGACGACGTCGTGCCCGCGGAGGAGATGATCACCTCGATCAACGAGTTGTACCCACTGGAAGCGGTCCCGCCCAACTACCCGGGTGAGGTGGCCAACCGCTTCCGCTACCTCGACGGGGAAGGCGAGGTCGGCGTCATCGCCTCCGTCACCAAACCGTTCTGCGGTGCCTGTACCCGGGCGCGGGTCTCGGCGGAGGGTGCCCTGTACACCTGTCTCTTCGCCACGGCCGGGTCCAACCTGCGCGACGCGCTCAGGGCCGGCGGTGATGTGGGGGCGATGATCGACAGTGTGTGGTCGAGCCGTGACGACCGCTACTCGGAGATCCGCTCCTCACAGACCCTGAGCATCGGCTCCCGGGTCGAGATGAGCTACATCGGGGGCTGAGCGGGCACTCCTACCCCGACTGCGGGGGAGGTCTTGCGCCCGCCACTCGCTACCCGGTACCCGGCCCAGATCAGGGTGACTGCCAGGAACAATGACAGCGCGAAAGCGCTGCTCTCGCCGAGGGCGAGACCGGTGCCTCCGGATGCCGCGGCGAGGGTGCCGGCGACGATGAGGAGATTGCCCCACACCACCTTCCGATTCACCCTCCACAGCCGGAATATCGAGACCAGGGCGAGGATGATCAGGATCGTGGCCCCGGAGGAGCCTCCGATGATGGCGAAGAGCCGGGGGCCGAAGCCCTCGGCGAAGATCTCGTGGGGGACGCCGGTCTCGGGCAGGGGGTTGGCGAAGGGGACAGTCGCGGTGAGGGTCACCGAGATGGCGGTGAGTGCCCCGAGGACGATGGCCATCGCGTTGCCCGAGCGCCTCCCCACCACCAGGAACATCGATCCCAGGGCGAGGAAGGGGATGTTGAGGATCGCCCCGAACAGATAGAAGGCGCGATAGACCGGTCCCGACCACCCGAATGAGAGCCCTATGTAGAACGCCCAGGTGGCAAGGGCGAACATCGTCATCCCTACGGCGAAGGCCACGATGTGGGGTCGAGGACGTCTTCTCCAGTCGAGCCACAGGTCCACCGAGAAGGCGGTCGCGGCCACGGCTGCGAGCAGGGCGAGCGCCGAGTCCATACGGCTCAGGGTAGGGGGATCACGATGGGTCGATCCCCGACCGGCGGTGGGTCATCTCAGGCCCGGGCGAAGATCTTGGCATTCGTGGCCCTCACCCGGCACTGCTGGCCGACTCTGAACAGCGGTCGGGGGCCGAGACGGGCGCGCACCCTGGTCCCCCCGTTGAGAGCGACCGTCACCAGTTGATCGTGGCCGAAGAACTCCGAGCCCGCCACCACGGCGTTCGGGGTCTCGCCGAGGCTGATCACGACGTCTTCGGGGCGCAGGATCACCGCCACCTGCCCGCTCAGGTTGGTCTCGAATCTCCCCAGGGGAGTGTCGACCCGGCCGTTGCGGGCTTCGGAGTCGAGAACGTCCGCATCGCCCAGGAACCCGGCAACCCAGGGGTCGGAGGGGTTGGAGTAGAGGTGAGCCGGGGTGTCGGCCTGGAGCACCCTCCCCTCGCGCATCACCGCGACGATGTCCGAGGTGGCGAGGGCCTCTTCCTGGTCGTGGGTGAC
>LLBZ010010188.1_pt18 | contig 10578 bp, 9 predicted proteins | sample 1489421 | NCBI WGS metagenome assembly LLBZ01 (sample SAMN04092657, study PRJNA295927) | soil metagenome | biome: Soil prokaryotic community; feature: Bulk soil; isolation source: soil from tomato rhizosphere | host: tomato cultivar Moneymaker | place: South Korea | collected 2011-11-01 | reverse complement strand
AGTCGTCGTGGGGAACAAAATTTCGGGAACAGAACGGGAAGTGGTTTCCGTCGTGGGCCCACTATGCACGCCACTTGATCTTCTAGCGGACAACATGGCAATGGCGCGGGCTGACGTTGGAGATTTGATTGTGGTATTTCAATCTGGCGCTTACGGACTGACGGCAAGTCCCGTCGGCTTTCTGAATCATCCTTGGCCGGACGAAGTCCTTGTTTGACTCCTGTCGACCTTGAATCCAGTTCGTAAGCAGTCCGTAAGTTTTAACAAAAAGTCAGATCAGAAAAAACTTTCGGGTATCACCAGAATATCGCCTGGACGCATAGGCGTGTTGGCGGATATGTCGCCATCCTTGATCAGGTCATTCAATCGCACTGCCAGCTTCTGCTGCGTTCCACCAACATTGCGAATAATGCTCGCCTTGTTCCCCGATGCAAATTCTGTGATGCCGCCCACCGCAATCAACACATCCATCAGTGACATGCCTTTCCGGTAAGGAAGCGCCTGCGGTTTCGCAGCCTGCCCTATCACGCGGATTTGCTCGTCATACGGGCCGACAAACCCGGTCACGATCACCGTTACTACCGGCTGTTGAATAAACTTCCCCAATGCTTTCTCAATGTCGCGCGCCAATTCAGTTGACGTCTTGCCGCTCGCCACCAGATCCTCAACCAATGGCGTCGTGATTTTGCCGTCTGGCCGCACCGGCACTGTCATGGAGACTTCCGGATTGCGCCAAACAATGATATTTACATTGTCGCCAGCACCAATCAGGTAATCATGCATGGGAGATTTTGCTTCCGTAACGGGCGAAGTCGTGGTGCTCGCGCAACTGACCAACGCGAGAACCGGGAGTGTTATAGCAAGACGAGCGAGCCATCTTAGAATATTGCGATACAGCGAGTTCACGTAAATTTCCTCTAGGAGTGATGGGAGGCGGGCAAATATCGCAAGAAGCGACATCAATCATTGATACGAAAACAAAGTAGTACTGTCAGTGCCGGAACAAGGCTTAGTTGCCTTTTTGGAATGCGGGTCATTTTATATCAGGCATCCATGAAAACCAAGCGCAACACTGACGACAATGAAGGCATTGTTTCTCTTCATCCACTTTTACGCGCAACAAAAATTTTGCTGCGCAAAATCAAAAGTATTAAACCTCAAATTTGATATTTTCGAGAAAATTATTTCCACAGAAAAATACAAATATCTCCCCCTTCGCTCCACTCGAGAATGGCGAAATATAGAAGTCGCATTTTGCATTCAAATCATTGATTAATAAATACTTAACTTCTGTTTTGCTTGACCGAAATACCTATATATAATGATCGCGCCCTAACGATGGACAAAGGTGATGAAGTGTTGCTATCGAGAACGCTAATGACGTCACTACTATGGAGAGCATGACAAGATGGAGGAACTGATAACGCAATTACTATCCTTGATAAAAGGGATATGGAAATACCGCTGGTATGCCATGGTAATCGCTTGGGTAGTCGCCGTTTCCGGGTGGACCGCGGTGTACAGGATGAAAGACAATTATCAGTCATCTGCGCGCGTTTTCGTTGACACCCAGAGCATCTTGAAACCGCTGTTGTCGGGAATGACCAGTATTCCCAACGTGGAACAGCAAGTCTCCATCATGAGCCGTACGCTGCTAAGCCGCCCTAACGTGGAAAGAGTTATACGTATGGTGGATTTGGACATCAAGGCGAAAACGGTAAAGGATCGTGAGCAGATCATTGAAAACCTGATGTCCCGGATCAAGATCGGCGGAACAGTTCAAAACGACATCTACACCATTTCCTATAACGGCGAAAATCCTAAACTTGTAAAAGAAGTAGTCCAGGCTTTGCTGACTATTTTTGTCGAAGGCAGTTTCGGCGACAAGAAACAGGACTCGGCGAAAGCAATCCAATTTATCGATGACCAGATCAAGAATTACGAAGAAAAACTGGCTACCGCAGAAAATGCGCTCAAGGAATTCAAGCTGAAAAATATCGGCTTGCTGCCGCGCCAAGGCAGCGACTACGGAACCAAGCTGATAGAAACGTCAGACAGTCTGAGCCAGGCAAGGCTTGAGCTGCATGAAGCGGAGCAGGCGCGCAATGCCATCAAAAGACAGATTGATGGCGACGAACCAGTCGGCAAGGGGGAGCGTACTTCTTCAGTTGCCGCCACACCGGAAATCGATGAGCGCATTCAGGCACTCAATAAAAATCTAGATGCGTTACAGGTGCAATATACAGAGCAGCATCCGGATATTATTTCGACGAAGCGCATGATTGCCCAGCTTGAAGCGCGCATGCAAGATGAGGCCAAAACGCGCAAAAACACGGATCCTGGATTGCACTACAGCCCGATGCTGCAGCAACTTAAAGTTGCGTTATCTTCGGCCGAAGCCAGGGTCGCATCCTTGAGAGCGCGAGTTGACGAATACGCCTTACGCAATACGCGCTTGAAGGATATGAGCATCGCAGCTCCGGAAGTCGAAAAACAGCTTGCCCAACTCAATCGCGACTACCAGATCGATAAAGTGAACTATGAGAAACTGGTCGCGAGCCGGGAATCCGCAAAGCTATCCGGCGACTTGAGCGCCACAACGGAAATGATGACGTTCAGAGTCATCGATCCGCCGACAATGCCAGTCAAGCCGGCAGGACCTAATCGGTTGCGCTTGTTTTCGGTTGTCCTTGCCGCGGCCTTGGGAGCAGGAATAGGCTTCGCGGTTTTAATGAGCAAGATCCGCCCCACTTTCGTCAGCACGTACAACCTGCGCGAAGAAACCGGCCTCCCTATTTTGGGCTCGGTCGCAATGAATTGGACCGAGAAAGAAAAGAAACGGCGGAAAAAAAGTCTCTATGCATTCGGGCTTTCTTTCACCTTTCTGCTGACGCTATATGGCGGGGTGATGGCAATGGCATTGCTGAAGCCCTAGTGCAGCATTACCCGACCACTAGTTGAATTGATCGCCAAGGGATTTCCAGGGCACTACTGGAAATTCCTTGGCAAAAAAAGCAGCAAGAAACGGATTCCGTTCGGAGGCAGCGTGAGCATTATTGAAAAAGCGGTAGGCAGACTTGACCGGCGCAAAGGAGATGTCTCCCAGCCAATCGAAAAAGCAGCAGGCAACAGCGGCGAGCAAAAACAAAAGGCAGCCGTTGAGCAGACCTCGCTCAATTCGCCCAAACCAAGTTCCAGGCAGATTGACATCGACCTGTCGCATTTACAAGCATTAGGCATGCTTACGCCCGATTCCGGCAGAAGCGCAATTGCGGAAGAATTCCGGGCAATCAAACGCCCCTTGATCGACAACGCGTTTAATAATCGCGCGCGCGCCTCGAACAACCACGGCAATTTGATCATGGTGACCAGTTGTCTGCCGAAGGAAGGCAAGACCTTCTGCGCCATCAATCTGGCGATTTCCATCGCAATGGAAAGAGACCATACGGTTCTCCTGGTCGATGCCGACGTGGCGCGACCATCCATTTTGCATTGCCTGGGATTGAAGTCGGAAGTCGGATTGATGGATATTCTGCTCGGCGACAAGCGCGATCTGTCGGAGGTCATGCTCAAGACGAACATCGACAGTCTTAGCATTCTTCCTGCGGGAACGAGTCATAAGCACGCGACCGAACTGCTGGCAAGCCAAACCATGAGCAGTCTGTTGAATGACATCGCCAATCGCTACCCGGACCGCATCGTCATATTCGACTCCCCTCCACTACTGCTTACCACCGAGGCGCGCGTACTTGCGGCTCAAATGGGACAAATCGTCATGGTCGTGGAAGCCGAAACAACAACTCAGCACGCGGTCAAAAATGCACTCCGCCAGCTCGAAGCCTGCGCAAATATCAATTTGGTCTACAACAAGGCCAGGGAATTTTCAGGCGGGAATCGCTATGGTTATTACTACAAATAATGAGACAGGGAACAGGAGACGCCATCCGCTTCCCATCGCTTGCACAGTAGCCGCGGCAGTACTGATACTATCGCCCCGTTCCGAAGCGGCCGAATGGAAATTCGCGCCCACACTTGACGTAAAAGAATCCTATACGGACAACGTCAGATTGACGGGGAAAGGCACCGAGAAGAGTGATTTCGTGACCCAGGTCTCGCCAGGCATTTCCGTGGCCGGGACCGGCCCTGGCTTGAAATTGAACTTGCGTTATGTCATGCAGAATCTTGCATATGCGAGTGAGAAAGACAAGAACAGGACCGCGCACCAACTCACTGCCAATACAAATGCGGAATTACTGAAGAATCTTTTTTTCCTGGATGGCACAGCATCAATCAACCAGCAAAACATTTCCGCTTTGGGACCGCAAGCGGTTGACAACATTAGCATTACTGACAATCGCACCGACGTCAAAAGCTATAGCATCAGTCCTTATCTGCGTCATCGTTTTGGCAGCACCGCCTCGTCCGAGTTGCGGTACACGCGTGAATCGGTCAATACAAGCAAAGGCGGGTTGCTAGATAGCGAGACGGACCGCATCCTGTTCAGCGTGGACAGTGGCGCAGCGTTCAGAACGCTCGGCTGGGGTTTGCAATACAGCGACCAAAAAATCGATCACAGCGATGCCAATTCAATCGACTTGATGACAGCATCCGGCAATCTACGCTATATGGTTTCGGAAAAATTCACGCTGAATACACGCATGGGCTACGAAAAGAACAACTATATTTCAATCGGCGACAAGCCGCAGGGCACTTTCTGGGCAGTCGGTTTTTCGTGGAAGCCGTCCAATCGGACCAGCTTGACCAGTAGCGCGGGCCATCGGTTTTATGGCAAGACTTTTTCACTTTTGGCGAATCATCGCGCGCGCCATTCAATGTGGAGTGTCGGTTATAACGAGGACATCACCACTACGCAGTCGCAATTTCTGGTGCCGGCCACGATCGACACCGCAGACTATTTGAATCAATTGTATAAAACCAGCATACCTGACCCGATCATCCGCCAGCAAGTAGTCGATGCGGTCATGCACGCTACAGGCATTGCCACGGCTCTTTCACAGAATTCCAACACAATCACCAACCGTGTTTTCCTGCAAAAAAGCTTGCAAGCATCGGTCGCATTGACCGGCGCAAAAAACACGCTTCTGTTAAGTATTTTCAATACTTCACGCGAAGCCCAAACGGCGCAATCAGAGGATAACGCGCTGTTTGGAACAGGCAATTTGTCGTTGGATGACAGAACGAGGCAATTGGGCGTCAACGCGCTATGGAACTGGCGAATGTCGCCGCGTACCAGCGTCAATGCGAGTGCGGGATATTCAAGAATCAATGCCTCACCCACTGGCAGAAAGAGTAAAAACAAAACGGTGGGATTGGCCCTCACACGGCAGTTCCAACCCAAGCTGAAAGGCACGATTGAATTGCGGCGACAGCAGCAATCAACGACGGAAAGCACCGTCAATTTTCGCGAGAATGCGATCAGTGCATCGCTTTCAATGGGATTCTAAGGAGCCGAGAAACAATGTATGAATCCTTTTACGGGCTCAATGCGAAGCCGTTTCAACTAAGACCCGACCCGCACTTCTTCTTTGGCAGCAAGGGCCACAAGCGCGCGATGGCCTATCTGGAATATGGCCTGTCGCAAGGCGAGGGTTTCATTGTCATCACCGGCGAAGTCGGCGCCGGCAAGACGACTCTGGTGCGCAATCTGTTCTGCCGGCTGGAATCGGACAAGATCCTGGCGGCGCAAATCGTCAACACGCACCTCGATTCCAACGACATATTGAGAATGGTGGCAGCGGCGTTTGGGCTCGCCTATGAGGATGCAAGCAAAACCGCGCTGATTATGCGAATCGAACAGTTCCTGTTCCAGTGTGATCAGCAAGGCAAGCGCGCCCTATTGGTCGTGGATGAAGCACAGAATCTCACTCCGCGCGCAGTGGAAGAGTTGCGGATGCTATCCAATTTTCAAACCGCTGACAGACCTCTACTGCAGACCTTTTTGTTGGGCCAACCGGAATTCAGGAAAACCCTGGCGAGTCGTGACATGCAACAGTTGCGCCAACGAGTCATCGCCACCTATCATCTTGGCCCGATGGATGCCGACGAAACCAGGACTTATATCGAACATCGGCTGCAGACGGCCGGCTGGAACGGCGATCCGTCATTGAGCGAAGAGGCATTCACCGCTATCCATGATCATACGGGCGGCATCCCTCGACAAATAAATACGTTTTGCGACCGCCTGTTCCTGATGGGCTACCTCGAAGAGCTGCATCATTTCAGCATCGCGGAAGTGAAAGCAGTCATCAGCGATATCCAGCAAGAGCTCGAGCTCACCGTCGCCGAAACAAGCACCCAGGAGGCATCCGGTAACGCGATGGCAGGACAACGCCAGGAAAACATTGGGAACTTAAGCTTGGGGATCATGGATGAACGGCTTTCCAGAATGGAGAGATCGGTCGTGTCTGTCCTGGACTTGCTGAAGAAAATGATATCCTCGCAAAAAAATTAAGAATTTTTTAAGAAAATCCCTTATGCCTACTACTCCTAGCTCAAACTCCAAGCCTCCACGCAGTATTCTTTGTGTGGTAGGCGCACGTCCGAACTTCATGAAAATGGCGCCAATCATGGCTGCCTTGGCCGCTCTCAAGCCCAAAGTGGATGTGTGTCTGGTTCACACCGGCCAGCATTACGACGTGGCCATGAACCATCAATATTTCGAAGCGCTTGGCATCCCCGCGCCGGATGTCAATCTGGAAGTCGGCTCCGGCAGCCATGCCGAACAAACCGCCGAAGTGATGCGCCGCTTCGAGCCTGCCCTGGATGAAAAGCAGCCGTCTGCCGTGTTAGTGGTGGGCGATGTGAACTCCACTCTCGCGTGCGCACTGGTGGCGACAAAAAAGGGCATTCCGGTGATTCATGTCGAAGCCGGTCTGCGCAGTTTTGATCGCACAATGCCGGAAGAAATCAACCGGATTTTGACCGACCAGATTTCCGACATCCTGTTTACCACCGAGTGCAGCGGCCTCGATAATCTGGTGCGGGAAGGGATCGACGGATCCCGAGTCCGGTTTGTCGGCAATGTCATGATCGACACTTTGCGGCGCAATCTGGATCGCGCGATCCCGACCGCGCAAATAGTGAAGGATGCCAACCGTGCCGACTTCTTGAAAGGCCATGACGGCTACGCAGTCCTGACCATGCATCGCCCCTCCAATGTAGACAATCCCACCATCTTGCGCACGTTGCTTGAGACAGCCTTGGAAATCAGTTCCACGGTACCAGTGATCTTTCCGATGCATCCGCGCACCCGTGCCATGATCGAAAAATTCGGACTGAGCAAGATGCTGGACGAGCCAGAAATATTATTACTGCCGCCGATGGGTTACCTCGAGATGCTGGGCCTCATGAAAGATGCACGCGTCGTGTTGACGGATTCGGGCGGCATCCAGGAAGAAACCACGGCGCTCGGCGTACCGTGCATCACGCTCCGGAATAACACGGAAAGACCGATCACGGTCGATGAAGGCACCAACACCATCGCCGGCCAAGACCCGATAAAAATCCTGGAAACGTTTGACGAAATCATGCGTTCCGGCGGCAAGGCAGGACGCATACCGGAATTCTGGGATGGTCAGGCGTCAACGCGGATTGCAGAAGCGATTCGTGCATGGATGGACAACGATTTTCGGAGCTGACAAACATGCACACCTTTGCAGAAAAGGGCCAAGCAGCGTTGCTGCCGATACGCAATGCGATGACCTGCGACGTCGAAGACTACTTCCAGGTGTCGGCATTCGCACCTCACATCTCGCGGGATAGCTGGACATCATTGTCGTGCCGTGTGGAGGCAAACATCGATCGCATTCTCGCGTTGATGGATGAGGGGCAAGTCAAGGGCACCTTCTTCACTTTGGGCTGGATCGCGGAGCGCTACCCGGCAATGGTCAAACGCATTGTCGACAGTGGCCATGAACTCGCCAGCCACGGTTACGCGCATCTGCGGGCTTCCGATCAAAGCGCTGAAGAATTCCTGGATGACATTACGCGCAGTAAAGCGCTGCTGGAAGATATCGGCGGCCAAAAGGTGCTGGGCTATCGTGCGCCAAGTTTTTCCATCGGCAGCCGCAACCTGTGGGCGCTGGACTCGCTGCTGCAAGCCGGCTACCGCTACAGTTCCAGCATTTACCCGATTGCGCATGACCATTACGGCATGCCGGATGCATCGCGTTTCGCTTTTTACCCGAATGGCAAGGATGGCTTGCTGGAAGTGCCGATCACGACGGTGCGCCTCATGCAAAAAAATCTGCCGGCCGGCGGCGGCGGCTATTTCCGCCTGTTCCCGTACGCTGTTTCGCGTTGGTTTCTGCAACGCGTGAATAACGATGACAAGCAACCGGGAATTTTCTATTTCCATCCGTGGGAACTGGATCCCGGCCAGCCACGCCAGCAAAACATCGGCATGAAAACCCGCTTTCGCCACTATGTGAATCTTGGTCGCATGGAAGGACGTATCAAGGCATTGACGCGCGATTTCCGCTGGGGCCGCATGGACGAAATTTTTTTGGTGAAAAATGAACGCAATTACTGAAGTTACGCTGCAGGGCGAGAACGCCCCTGCGGCCCACCCAAAGCCGGTCATCCGCTTGATGCAAGCTGGCGATAAAGCCAGGTGGGATGAATTTGTTTTGGCATGTCCCGACGCGACTTTCTTCCATCGCGCCGGATGGCAATCAGTGATCGAGCAGGCATTCGGACACAAGACATGGTTCTTGTACGCCGAATCTGCGGGACAGATTGAAGGCGTGCTGCCGCTCGCGCAAATAAAGAGTTTTCTATTTGGACACTCCTTGAGTTCCTTGCCGTTCTGCGTCTATGGTGGCATCGCCGCGGTCTCCGACGCGGCACGGGAAGCGTTGAGCCTCGAAGCGCAAAAGCTGGCAGCGCAGTTAAATGTAGGCCACCTCGAATACCGGAATACCAACCTGCAACCACAGACCCAGGAATGGGCGACCAAGGATCTGTACGTGACGTTTCGCAAAGCGATCGCCGCCGACGAAGAGCAGAACATGCTCGCTATCCCGCGCAAGCAACGCGCGATGGTACGCAAGGGTATCAAGGCCGAGTTGCAGAGTGAAATCGATCAGAACGTCGAGCGTTTTTTCTTCGCCTACTCCACGAGCGTGCATCGCCTCGGCACGCCGGTATTTTCAAAAAAATATTTCCGCGTGCTTAAGGAAACCTTCGGCGACGATTGCGAAGTGCTGACCATTACCAAAGACGGACGCACCGTCAGCAGTGTGATGAGTTTCTATTTCCGCGATGAAGTGCTGCCCTATTACGGCGGCGGCACCGGCGAAGCGCGTGAAGTCGCGGGCAACGATTTCATGTATTGGGAATTGATGCGGCGCGCATGCGAAAAGGGCTACAAGATTTTTGATTTCGGGCGCAGCAAGGTCGGCACCGGGGCGTTCGATTTCAAGAAGAACTGGGGATTCGAACCTCAGCCGCTGCATTACGCCTATCAATTGCATCGGTCGAAGGCTGTGCCTGACACCAATCCCTTGAATCCAAAGTACCAGTTGTTCATCAAGATGTGGCAACGCCTGCCGCTATCCGTGGCCAATGCCATCGGTCCGCATATCGTCAAGAACCTGGGATGACGGTGGAACATCTCCTTTTCCTTGTTCACCGCATGCCCTACCCGCCCAACAAGGGTGACAAGATCCGCTCCTACCATTTGCTCAAGCATCTGGCGCAGCGCTATCACGTCCATCTCGGCACTTTTATCGATGATCCCGATGATTGGCAACACGTCGACGCAGTCAAACAGTTGTGCGGAGAAACCCATTTTGCAGCCTTGCATCCAGGCGTTGCAAAACTGCGTAGTCTGGGAGCGCTGGTTGCGAACCGGCCGCTTTCCCTTGACTACTACCGCGACGCCGGTTTGCAGGCATGGGTGACGAAAGTAATGACTGCGCAGGCAATCACGCGCGTGCTGGTGTTCTCATCGGCGATGGCACAGTACGCGGCAAGCGCGCCGCAAGCCCGGCGCGTGATCGATTTTGTCGACATCGACTCGGACAAATGGTCGCAGTATGCGGAGAAGAAATTGTGGCCGATGAGCTGGGTGTATCGGCGCGAAGGCCGGCAACTGCTTCGCTACGAGCGGCAAGTGGCGCAGGATTTTGACGCTTCCCTCTTCGTGTCGGAAGCGGAAGCCAAACTATTCAAGCAAATGGCGCCTGAGAGCGCAAGCAAAATCGGCTTTTTCAGCAATGGCGTGGACACCGACTATTTTTCGCCCGAACACGAATACGTGCATCCCTATCCAGCCGATGAAGCGGTCATTGTGTTCACTGGTGCGATGGACTACTGGCCCAACATCGATGCGGTGCAATGGTTTGCGCAAGACATTCTGCCGTCCGTGCGTGCCAAGCATCCCAATGCCACTTTTTACATCGTTGGTTCCCGCCCGACTGCGCAGGTACAAGAACTGGCAAAGCTGCCTGGCGTGCGCGTCACCGGCACCGTACCTGACGTGCGCCCGTATATTGCGCATGCACAAATCTCCGTGGCCCCGCTGCGCATTGCGCGCGGCATCCAGAACAAGGTGCT
>LLBZ010017343.1_pt4 | contig 10585 bp, 14 predicted proteins | sample 1489421 | NCBI WGS metagenome assembly LLBZ01 (sample SAMN04092657, study PRJNA295927) | soil metagenome | biome: Soil prokaryotic community; feature: Bulk soil; isolation source: soil from tomato rhizosphere | host: tomato cultivar Moneymaker | place: South Korea | collected 2011-11-01 | reverse complement strand
GCAAATGTGACCACTGAGAGGTTCAATGCGGATGTAAAAGAAAACCTTAACCTCAAAGATGCCGAATTCTTAGATATGGTTATTATTGATCTTAAGACAAAGTTGAATGAAAAAAGTACAATTAACGAAATTAGTGGAATAATTCACGGTCAATTACAACCTACTCTACAAAAAATATTCAAACTCGCATTGGGATAGACTTGGACGATTGACTCACTTAGTCTTTTTAAATGGCATGTTTATCAGTGTGGTTTCTTAGTATCGTTCCTTAATTCCTTAGAAAAACTGGTGTTATTATTTTCGTGAAGGTATTCGAGTATTGAATTTCTTTTTAATGTTAATTGATGCCCATCTGTTGATGTCTTGTAGTAAGACGCGGTACATGAAATCGCCAAAATAATTGCAGCGACAATGGACGCAACAATAATCTTTTTGTGGTTCATGTAACTTCATTTTAATTAGAAACCTTGATGAAATATAGTTTATAGTACATTTTTGAAATGTGATTTAATTTTCGTCCAAACAAGAATTTCGATTGTTGTACCATAACGCTATTATTATCTTCAACTGCTACTACTTTGATGATAAAAGCACTGTATTATTCTATACCTGTACTGGCACTACTTATTATGCTCGGTCCTACTGTGAATAGATCTGTATACGGACATACATTTTCTGGAGATGAGAGCGCATCTTTTTTGACCAAAGTTGAAATGATAAAAATAGAATCGAAATTGGCACTAGATCAAGTTTCAAACGACCCAGCTGCAGCAAAGGAACACGCTAAAAACGCAGTCGAGCAGTTGAACTCAAATGATACTAAAGAAATTTCAGAAAGAAATTCTCGTCTTGCAACTGAGCTCAACAATGCATTAAGTAATTTTAGTAACGCTTTTGAATCCGGATCTCCTTCACAAACAGAAATTTCAGACAAGGTTACTAGTATAAATGACATTCTTGCAGATGTAGTTAACTCTAGAATTGATCAAGAACAGCAAGAAAATGCCACTATGAAGGCCTTAGTGATTAATGATTTAGTGGGTGAAACTTTGGAACATTATGGTATGGCACTAGGAATGGAAGAAGGAGAACATGAAAGTGAACATGATGCAAATACGACATCTACCGAACACTCAGATGAAAGTGGCGATAATGAGACATCAAGCATAGTTGATGTAGCAGATTACCAGACAGCTCAGGCAATCATAACACAAGCAATTGAAAACTTTGATGGTATCAAGAAAGATTCTGACACAAATTCGACCGAATTGGGAGATTCATTAAATTCAGTAAAAGAAAAGATAGATAGTAAGGCACCATTTGATGAAATTGATACAATTGTCGATGAGAAAATAACATCATTGCTCAACAGTGTATATGGTTTGAATCTTTCTGAAGAAGAAGGAGAACATGCTGAAGGAGGAGAAGAACATGCTGAAAGTGAAAATAATTCTTGAGTAGAAATGGAATATTTTAGCAAACAGAAATAACTCCTATTTTGCGACATTTTTTTCAAGTCGCTCCAACTCTGAATTTTTTAGTTTTAAATTTATATTTGGTGACTAGAGACTCATATTGATGACCTCTATTGAGGCCTTAGCACGGTGATAACAGTTAAATGAAAATACCAAAATTAAACAACTTGAACAGTAATTTAAAATTCGTCATAATCCTGATATCGTTAACACTTATTTTGTCGAGTGCGTCCATCGTAGGTTCTCAGTCAACATATTCTCAAACATCGGAAGACCCAAAGAGTCTTAATTGTAAAGACAACAAGGATCAATCTCAATATGTTAGTAATGTATCATTGCAAAACAGTACTAGTGGAGTTGGACCGGTTACTAATGATCTTCCAGGATTCCATTACGTCAAAAAATTTGATAGCAATGGCACATTGATAACAGCGTGGGGTATCAAAGGCACAGGACCGGGACAATTTTTACATGCCCATGGAATTACGGTTGATGCCGATGGATATGTATACGTCAGTGATGCAGAAAAATGTAACATTCAAAAATTTGATAGTGAGGGAAACTTCATTAAAGCTTGGGGTACTAAAGGCAAGGGACCAGGACAATTCCTGCAGCCTGAAAGTATGGCAGTAGATTCAAAAGGCGATATCTTTGTAGCTGATTACGCAAATCAGAAAATCCAGAAATTTGATAGTGAGGGTAACTTCATTAGCATGTGGGGTAGCAAGGGAAGAGGCGATAGCCAATTCATAAAACCTTGGGGGGTTGCTGTTGATTCTAGTAATAATGTTTATACAAGTGACCAAGATAATCCTGAAGTTCAAAAATTTACCAATGATGGAAAGTTCTTGACTAAATGGAATTCTTATTCCCCAGGAATGTTATTTGTACATTTACACGATATTACTATAGATTCTCATGATTCAGTTTATGTTACTGACGGTAGAAACAATTCATTTATTGCGAAATTTAATGACCAAGGTAATTTTACAAAGAAATGGGGAGGATATGGTTATGGGAATAGTCACTTCGTTGAAAACCATGGTATAGTTACTGACAAAGAAGGAAATGTATACGTCGTCGATACTAGAAATGTACGCATTCAGAAATTCAATAGCGATGGCGATTTTGTTACAAAATGGGGATCACTCGGATGTGGAGATGATCAGTTCCTAATACCTCATGATATTGCCATAGATTCATCTGGAAATATTTATGTTTCAGATAGCGGAAATGTTCACTTCAGGGCAAGTAAGACCTGCGAGTATTATGAAAATCAACAGTAGCATAGTCATCATCTCAAAGACAGTGTTCAGGATAAATAAAGAATGTTTAAACGATGACTTGAATAGTAAAAAAGATTTGGATGTATTGATTTGCAATTAGTATTCTTTATCCTAATAGTTACCTTCATCATAAGCCAAGCATCATCTCTGCAAACAGTCTCGGCAGATTTGTTAAGTAATTCATTACAGCAACGTATTGGTGACTATGATGTCCGGATTAATACGATGCCCATGACTCCAATATCTGGACAGGACGCTCGCATAAACATCATGATGACTACAGTTAGTAACAATCCCATAACAGACACCCCGATCATTATTAGAATATCTGACGAAAGAGAAGAATTGGTAAGAACACAACCAATATTATTAACAAATGGTCACCATTCATACGTCTACAAATTCGATAAATCAGGCTTGTTTCTTCTCGGTATTGACATTCTAGAAAATCCTCTCGCAAGAGATTCTAATGATTCAAATAAGCTCGTGACATTTGATTTTCCAATTCGAGTTTCAGAACCTATTATGGCAGAAGTCGCCAACTTGGCAGTTCCAATCACCATCGTAGCTGCAGCAGGTTCTGTCGTATCATTCATTGTATTAAAAAAATTGAAAAAAAGCAAAAAAACCACATAGAATTAATTTTTTGCCTATGAATATAAAGATGAAATATCCAAAAGCATCCTTATTCAAATTCATATTCGTCAAGTTGAGAGCAATTTCCTGCGTATGAATTAAAGATTTGCTCAATGTCATCTAATGTAGTCTGATTTACCTTCTTCTCTGAAACTTGATCGCCAATATCCAATGCAGAAATTGCGTCAAATAATTTCATAAAGTCAGTACATGAAATTGTAAAGCTTTGAAGCGCAGTTTGAGTATTAATTGCAGAATTATTAGCACTAGCAGAATTAGAAGAGTTGTTATTTGCAGCCTCAGGTGTAAACTCCTGCCCATTGACTTGAGAAACCCGAATATTTAGATCTGGATATAGATTAATGGGAGTCGACACTAATATTACAAAGATTGTAGATAAAACAAAAATGATTTTCCGATCCGGATTTGTCATGTGATCCATATGCAATTGTCTACCGTTATAACAGATATGACGACTAATTAATGATTAGATTCTAAATTATGTTAAAAAGTTCCAGTTTCTCCCTCTAGAGATCTCAAGTAAATACTAAAGAAACATCATACAAAATCCGACATGGTAGTTTGTTTGTCTTTCTTACTTTTGATCAAGCCATTATCAAAATTCTTATTTACCTCTAGCTGATTGACAATCTCTTTTGTCTTCATGGAATCTATAATACTAGGTTCTAGATTCATCAATTCCCTAAACATATTGACGGTACCTGGTCCATAACCTCCGTAATGATTGTTAGCGGCAACTATGCCAATTTTGAGATTTTTTTCATCCTGCTCCAACTGATTGATTTTGTCTACCCATCCTTTCATTTCCGAACTTCGATCTCGTTGTAATATGCCAAAATTACTTTCATCTATACTTCTGTCGCCAATTAATCTCAAATAAAAAAAGTCTGTCGTTACGATGGGAGGTGTTTGTAGTCTATCCATCTGACTCCATACTAATGATATGTTACTATTTCTAAACATATTATAGGCTAATTCATTAAACCAAGAAGAATGCCTTACCTCTATTGCGTACCTAAAGGTGTCATCAAAGAAAAAATCATAATTTCTAAAAGTGTCCAATCCTTCCTTGAGATCATAGGAGGGCGGCAGCTGAATAAGTAATGTTAGAATCTTATCCTTAAGAGGCTGCATGTTTTCATAAAATATAGATAATTCATTTTCCACACTCTTGAATCTCTTTTCATGTGTTATAATTTTTGGAAACTTTACAGTAAATCTGAAATTACTAGGAGTCCTTTTATTCCAATTTTTAACCATTTGCTGGGACGGAATATTATAGAATGTCGAATCAATCTCTACGTAATTGAATATTTTCGAGTAATATGGTAACATCAATTTATTGTCCAAATTCGAGGGATAAAATGGACCTTCCCATGAACTATAGCTCCAGCCTGAACATCCTATAAAGAGCTCCAATACTAAAAAGATATACTTGAATTTTAATTATACTTTTTGGAAAAGTCTTTGATTCTTAATGTAAACCAACTGTAGTAAACTGAAATCATAAATGCTCATATGATTAATCCTGTCTGAAATCCTCTTTTCGATTCTTGATTTCCATGATTTTTTACTGAAGTTCCATATGAAGTATCAACATATTCTTTTACTAATGCAAAATTGAAATAAATGGATGGTTTTCTCTCAGTTAATTTCATTTCCTAATTTTTGCATTATTCCATTTATTTATCCTATGTAGTCGTGCCTAAACAAATAGTGAACGTTGACTAGTACAGGTCAATATCGAATCACCCAAGGAGATACCTTTCATGGTGTGTAGATATTTATAATCTAACGATTAACTTTACTAAAACAACATGAAAGACCTACCCCATTCAGTAATTCTACTTTGTTTGCTGATGATATCTGTATTTTTGACAGGCTTTTCGATAGTTTGGGCAGTCGATATTAAGGGAACTGTTGCAAACGACAATATCATGGGAACTGCTACAGACGATGACATGAGAGGATTTAGAGGTAATGATATTTTAAATGGATTATCAGGTAGTGATGAAATCCAAGGTGAGGGAGGAAATGATATTCTGAATGGATCTGATGGGAATGATTACCTTTCTGGCGGTGATGGGACCGATGTTCTTGATGGAGGCATGGGTAATGATGAGCTCCACGGAGGAGATGATCTCGATAGACTAATTGGCGGTACTGAAAATGATGTTTTGTATGGTACTTCCAATAACGACATTCTTGATGGAGGGCCGGGAGACGATCGACTATATGGAGGCCAAGGTAATGATACACTAAGCGGAGGTGAAGGCGGCGACTACTTTAGATGTGGTGCCGGAGACGATAGAATTACTAATTTTGATATTTCGCAAGGGGATCATGAATTTGGGGATTGTGAAATTAAATGAATCAGACATACCGGTAAGTATTGACAATTCCCATGTTACCTTTTTTGAGTATTGATTTAACTTCTCAAAAGCTACTACTATTTTTTGCGGCACTACAATACTATATACATATCCAATGGATCTGGGGATTAGTTATTTCTACTATAATCCCATGTAGAGTAATATTTTGGCTTGATTTCCAGCAACACAGAATTTCCATTTCTTACGTTTTCAAGTAGTAATTTTGCCATTGGATGATCTGTACTGCCAAGGTATTTTACCATTATTCTCTGTGCAATCGGAAGATTTGCATCAGGGTCGCTCAAAATTTTAACGTCTCCTTTTCCCCTTATGCCCTTATAGGGAGGATTTCCCTCATCTATACAAAAATAAATCTTGTCATTTTGTTTCAAATTACTGGTCTTTTTAGATTCTTTTCCAGTTTCTATAAAAATTACATCCTTCGTCTCGTCATAAAGATACCAAGTAGGATGCACATTTGGATAGTCGTCTTTATCGATTGTTCCAAGATGAAGATTTAACTTGCTGTCTGAAAGAAAACCCTTTATTTCATTTTCGGATAGTTGAACACCAAATCCAGGACTGCCATGCATCATTTTCATTTGTACTTTTAGGGACAGCATTAGATATAAGTCTAATCAGTACTGTCTGATAATAAGAATAAAAAAAGAAGGTTGTTATTTGTACAAACCAACTAATTTCTTGATCTTTTTACGGCAATTCGTCGAGGATGTTTATTTCCCCGATTTCTCTATTTGATGTGTATGCACAAACACTTTCATTGTCTCCGTCTCCCTTTTCATCACAGTCATTGTGGTTTTCTCCTTCTACATCAATTGAAATCTTGTTCTTCTCGCCCTGCATTGTAAAGGTGCCTGTTTCTAAATTGTCAGTGACAGCACAGACTGCCTGATTAAATCCTTCATCAGTTTCATCACAGGTATTCTTGTTATCCACATCTGTGTCAATTTCTACCTTATTCTTAAAAGGATCATCTGCTGCGAAAGCATTCGTTGCCGTAGTACTATATACAGCACCAATCAGTAGAACTATTGAAGGTAGGAGTACGGTCCTTGAACTGAGATTCATCGTTCTTATAGAGAAGTTTTAGTTTATATGAACTTGGATGGATCATATCCTAAAATTATTGTGTATACAGAATCCGCATAATTTACAATTAAATAAGACTGAACGAGGAAACAGAGAAATGTTATGTAAGATGAAGTGCATAAATAGACACTTGTAGTTCAAACAAGAATACATTTGTAATTAGAACTGTTTCAATAATTAGAACAATCTCAATGCGATACTCAAGATGGGAATGGTATGTGTTCTTTATTTTCTACTTAATTTATTAGATATAAAAGTACCAACTAATAAAGCTGCAGATAGCGCAAATCCAAAATACGACAAATTTCTTTCATATGGAAAGACAAGGGTTGATCCAATAAAAATCGCCGAGGAGATAATACTAATTGGAAGAACATTTGAATTCGCCCTAGTTCTATTTTCTGATTTCTGATCAGCCAGATATTGCTTTATCATGGGTGCAAGTTCACTTGAGACCTCTATCCCTTTTACTAATCTATTTACATATCGCTTAAATTCTTCAATGTATGCATCCTTAATCAAACCTTCTTCTTCAAGTAGACTTACCAGTACGCGAACAAATTGAAACTTTACGTCATGGTAGTGGTAGATTCCTTCCAGAATTGAGGCCATTCGCATATACAGTGCAAGATTTTTGGGCAATCTAAATGGAAACCTACTTAATGTTTTGTTTGCCAAATCTTGAAGTGCCTTTACTTCCATTCTATCCACCTTCTTGCCGTGCAATGATTGTATACTCAATTCAAGTCCCATTTCTACCAATCTTCTGTCAACAGATGGTTCTAAAGTTCCTAATTCTAACAACACATCAGTAGTCCTTACTGGATCTTTGTCTACAAGTCCCAAATATAGCCTTACTAGTCTTCTTCTTGTTTCATCATCTAGTCTACCAACCATTCCAAAATCATAAAGTATTATAGTTCCTTCGTCAGTAATTGAAATGTTACCTGGGTGAGGATCTGCGTGGAAAATACTGTGACGTAACAACATCTTAAAAAATAGCCGATGAATACGGAATACTAATTTTGCCCTATCTATGTTATTTTGATTTAACGTCTTTATGTCAGTAATTTTAGTTCCTGGTATGTACTCCATAGTAATTACGTGACGCGAAGTTCTATCCAAGAAGACTTTGGGAATAATCACTGTTCTGTCGTCTTGTAAATTATCTTTTATTTGTATCAAATTTCTTGCTTCTATTCTATAGTCCATTTCTTCATGCACTGTTTCTATGAATTGTGAGAGCATCCCTTCTGCTGAAAATCTGAGATTTTCATCAATAAATCGAGTTGCAAGGGGTAACAATTTTTTCAAAATGTAGATATTCTGTCCAATAGTTTCCTCAATATTCGGTCTGCTAATCTTTACTACTACATCTTTTTCTTTGTGTTTTGCCCTATAGACTTGACCTAAACTTGCACCAGAAATTGCAGAGCTATCAAAATACTCGAAAATACTTTCTAATGGACCTAGCTCCCTTTCAAGAATTGGTTTTACTTCTAAAAAAGGTTCAGGCTGTACATCATCTTGGAGTTTTTCTAGCACGTCCAGATAAGGTTGAGGTAACAAATCTGCTCTTGATGATAACCATTGACCCAGTTTTATGTAAGATGGTCCAAGTGCAACAAAAGTCTTTAGTGCTCTTTCTGCATGCTTTCTAAACTTTTTTTCATTTACGTTTTTGCCTTCCTTTTTCACCCATTCTCTCCTGTCCTTCCTAAGATATACGATGACAGGAATTAGCTTCACTATAGTCTTGAAAATAAGCCAAACTGATGGTTTCTTAAATTCGAAGGTAGGTTCTTCTCTATCAGTTTCCACGGCAGAGTCCAATATCTCTTTGCTATCTTCTAACAACGTACTTTTCGCCCACTTAGATTATATTGTCAAAAAGCAGTCCTGTCTGAATAGCATTAAAAGGATTGGTGAAATGGACAAGTTCAATTCGTGTCATTTTTCCTTGTCCACAATGTAATTTGAAAGAAATGAAAGCATCATAAGGCCAGGAAAATATTTTGAGGCATCTACAATTATGTGTCCAAAAGGATCATCCCTAGGATCAATTTTATCATAATGAACGCTGTAGTAGGTATCATATTCGCGAATGTGCAATTTGCCATGCCTGTATTGTTTTATTGACCCTCTTCTTTCACCCAAGATAGTCGGTTCATAATCGATAAGCGGTCTTACTGTTTTAGGTACAATGATGCTTCCATCACTGTCAACAAAACTCATAGTAAACTAACAATAACTTCAGATATAAAAATTACCTTCAATTTTCAAATTTTAGCAAATAAACTATTTTTTTCAGAATTAATTCAAACAGGTTCAAGGATTAACCTCATAACAAGACTTTTATAGAATATTATCTATTTTTTTTGTTATGAGTGATACAAAGGGTAAGGTTCCAAATATCGTTGCGATTGAAGTCATAAAGAAGAATGGTGTTGATGTCGAAAAATTAAAAGAATTGTTAACTAAAGGTGTCGGTGCTGAGTTTACTACATATTATTATTATACAATTTTAAGAATGCATTGTACTGGTCTTGATGGTGAGGGAATAAAGGAAATTGTTGAAGAAGCAAGGATCGAAGACAGAAATCACTTTGAGGCAATGGTACCAAGATTGTATGAACTAGGAGGCTCATTGCCAAGAGATATTAGAAAATTTGCTGATCAGGCAGGTTGTCCTGATGCATATCTACCAGAGAATTGGGAAAATCTAACTTCTATTATTGAAATATTACTCGCTGCAGAACAGTGTGCTATTCGTTCATGGGGAGAAGTATGTGACATGACATCTGGAAAAGATCCTCGTACATATGATATTGCTCAAAGGATCATGCAAGAAGAAGTTGAACACGAAGCTTGGTTTATTGAATTGCTCTCTAAGAGACCTTCTGGGCACTTTAGAAGGAGATCAGTTGGTCAATCTCCACATGTCGGACAACAGGGCGGACTAATACATCTATAAGAATCTATTTTTTATCTTTATTTTTTTGTTACTATAAGAACTACTTAGTTTTAGAGTTCCAAATTTAGTGCATTATTAACAAAATAGTATCTTTGAACGGTTTTTTCTATACGTACCATGAGAGTCGTTTCACGATACATGACTTATTTGAAATATACTTCCAAGTCCGATTGACACTACGTACAGATTACCATCGGGACCCAATTCCAAATCAGTAATGCCTCCAAAGCCTTCTCCAAACACAATACTACTTACTCCAGGAGATGAGGGTTTTTCGATAACTCTCGACGAGAGGGCTTGTGGAAGAACTAGATCTTTTCTATCTGCAGTTAGATCAAAGTGGTAAATCCTTCCGTTATGCACGTCACCTACAAACATGTCGTTCTCATATGTAGTTCCAAGTGCAGTTGATTCCAAAAATTTTACCGCAGTTGGTCCAGCAGTGTTTACCCAAACAAGTTCAGGATCGCTATAATGTCCCTTTCCATCGAAATCTTGTAAATCAGATTCGCTGAATGAATCTTCCATTGATGCCAATCCCTGTACTTGCTGCCAACCACTGTTAAATCCAGGGAGGACCAAATTTATTTCATCGCCGTTTCCAGGTCCATTTTCTGTATCCCATAGATTACCAGATATAGGATCAAAGTCTATCCCAAAGCTATTTCTTATCCCATAGGCGTAGTATATTCTCAATGGAATAGAATCTCC
>LLBZ010007777.1_pt13 | contig 10585 bp, 13 predicted proteins | sample 1489421 | NCBI WGS metagenome assembly LLBZ01 (sample SAMN04092657, study PRJNA295927) | soil metagenome | biome: Soil prokaryotic community; feature: Bulk soil; isolation source: soil from tomato rhizosphere | host: tomato cultivar Moneymaker | place: South Korea | collected 2011-11-01 | reverse complement strand
GATGCTTCTATGACCTTGTCAATGTGAAGGCCATCACGTGACAAACAATTCAAGATTTTTTGTTCGTCTTCGGAAAGAATGATATTAGTTTTCGGTTCGGAATTTTTTGATTGATTGAGACTGGTCAGATCGAGTTCGTTGAGAACATCTTGGACTCCGGTCACCACCTTGGCACCTTGCTTGATGAGACTATTGGTACCATGTGACAAATGAGAAAAAATAGAGCCGGGTACGGCGAATACTTCCCGGTTAAAATCAAGAGCGAGACGAGCAGTGATAAGGCTGCCGCTTTCTTCTTTGGCTTCGATGACGATGGTACCGAGGGTCATACCGGCGATGATACGGTTTCTTGCGGGGAAGGTACCGGTGGTTGGCGGGGTGCCAGGAACATATTCGCTCACGATGGCACCGTTTTGCATAATTGACTGAGCCAAACGGAGATGGCTTTGCGGAGCGATGGAAGCGTCGTCTATGCCGCCACCTAGGATAGCGATAGTTGGCATCTCGGCAGCCAGTGCTCCTTCATGCGCGAGTCCATCAATACCAAAAGCGAGTCCAGAGACAATGGTGACGCCGGCTCGGGCCAGTTCTCGCGAAAGTTCTTCGGCTACTTGTTTTCCATAGGGAGAATAATCACGGGAACCGACCATGGCAACAAGCGGGGTGTTGTTCCAATCTTTCCAGTTGCCGCGCACATAGAGAAGGGCTGGGGGATTCTGGATTTCTTGAAGGAGGGTGGGAAAATTTTCATCCGTAAAAGGAAGTACCTCGATACCAGCTTCCTCAAGTTTGATTATTTCTTCTTCAATATGGATGGCTTGTCGTTTAGTGTCGAGGCCGGTAGGGTTGAAGCGACTCGGGATATGGTGCCATTCGGCCTCAGGAGCAAGCCAGGCTTTTTCGGCGCTCCCAAAATAAGCCACGGCTTCACGAAGAGTTTTTGGACCGCAGCCTGGAATCAGGTTTAAGAGATGGAAATACAAAGCCTCATTCATATAGATGTAACTGAAACGTTCCCCATTCTAGTCGAACCCCTGTTTTCTGGCAAATTTGACTGTTTTCTTCCTTCTCGCTAAGGTGAACCCAAGTTTGGCTGGATTCCCTGGCTGAACACTACTTCGAAAATGAGGTCTGCCATGTTGATGGATGTAGGTCATGCCTTGATTCGATCGCTTGTTACAGAATGGGAAGGTGACAAAGATCTGAGTGAAGAACAGCGTTCTAGAAGATCAAAAGCACTTCAGGCACAACTTGCTCAGGGGATCTCTCATTCCCTGCAGCCTTATCAAGGTCAACTGGTTTTGCTTTACCACGAGTTTTTGACCATGGAACCGACAGGCGAGCATAGTTTCGCTCATGGATCAACAATGGGATCAAAAACGGTTTACTGGGTACATGCTGCTCGGCTGCATCAGTCATCAGAGCTCATTGAGGAGCGATCACCAGGCAATACTTTGGGCAATGAAGAATTTCAGGTCCACATCGCTCCATCGACGAAGTTCCTCGTGCCGGTAGCCTGGCAACGGTTTCTCTACCCGTATTACCCTGGTGGAAGTCATCGGCCATCGTTTGGTTTCAAGCTGCGAGGCCGGTTCCTTACTTGGACTACCCGACGAGAACCTGACACAATAAGCCAACCAACGAGGGATCCTTTGGATATTTCTTGTCTCGGAGAACATTTCTTCCGAGTTCACCAAGGACCATACGACTGGGCAACCAAGATCTATCTTGTAGTTGGGACAGTAGCCGTGAGGATATGGCTTGAAGAACATCATTCGGGAGAGACATGCCAGTCACTGGAAGCGTTTCAGGGATTGTAACCTGACTAACTATTGGGCCCGGGAACTCAGCTGAGTTTCCGGGCCTCCTCTTTTTTTATACAGTTGACGAAATGAAATACTTTGCTAGGGTGAAACCATGAGTTTAGCGAAATACAGCTAAACAGCACCTTAACAAAGGAGTACGCCATGCAGATCGATAGATTGCATCCGGAGGTGAGGAACCTCATTGCTAGATTGGAGGTGTCTCACCAAGATGAGTCTCCGGTCAAACGTTTTGTGGCTACAGCAAGCTTGCATCCTAGTCTAATAGGAATGATTGTAGCTGAAGCCCAACCCTTTGCAGGTGAACTGGCATTGATATACCATGAATTCTCTTTGGTTCCGAGTGATTCTCCAGATGAGGAAACATCTGGACTGATGAAGCATAAGTATCATGTAAGGGTGGCAAGGCTTGCCGAAAAAATTGCACCCGATATACTTCCCTATAAAGAATTACCTCTTCCTCCTGTGCCTACAAGGAGAATTATTACTTCGTTGACCCCAGAAGGAGAGGCAGATAAGCTCACTTCTCCTGGGATAGATAGAACAAAACTTGATTTCTCAAGGCAGTTCTTGTTACCAGCAATATGGCAACGCGATTTGTATCTGCTTCCTTGCTCTGAACCACATTCTCCTCTCTTTGTTTTTGATCGGCGCAGAGGGGTTCCTAAGCTTCCGCTTGATGAACGGCGATTGATCAAAGGATTTGTTAGTCTTGAAGACTTGGAGCATTTCCTGAATTTGCTTCAACCTATTGTTACAAGAACTGAGAAAAAAGGAATAGGTGAAAGAGTTGATAAGAAAACAGAACGAAAGACAAGAACGTACGTTACAAGGACTCTTCAGTTCAAGATTCTTTTTGGAACAGCTACAGTAGAAAAATGGTTTCAACAACAATCTACTCCAACTGCACTGGAAACTCTTCGAGGTCTTTATCAGAGCGTGGTTTGAAATGGAACTAGAAGTTCTCAATTTCCCCCGTACCGTGAACGATATGGGGGATTTCTTTTTGTTATAATAGACACTATGTTAAAGCAGATAAAAAAATACTGGCTCATGAAGAGTGAGCCAGACGAGTATTCGATTGATGATTTGAAGCGCGATAAACAAGCTCCCTGGTTTGGTGTTCGTAACTACCAGGCGCGGAATTTCATGCGCGATGGAATGCAAATAGGGGATGAGGTGCTCTTTTATCACTCCAGTTGTCCAGAGCCAGGAATAGCCGGTCTCGCTCGCGTCGCGAGTAAACCCTATCTTGATCCGACTCAGTTCGAGAAGAAAAGTCCGTATTTCGATCCAAAAGCCACCAAAGAAAATCCTCGATGGATGCTCGTTGATGTGAAATTTGTAAAAAAATTTAAGCGAATCGTAAGCTTACCAGAGCTCCGGCAACAAAATGCTTTGACTGGGATGATCATATTACGGCCAGGCAATCGACTCTCAGTTACGCCGGTTACCAAACAAGAATTTGAAACAATTGTACGCGGCTAAGGCAGGGGAACGGTATTTTTGCACTGACCAATGGCGTAACACTCGATGTTATCAATTGTAGTCGAGAGGATTCGTTCCAAGGCCTCCCGTGAATAAAAAGCGATGTGAGGAGTATACACGACGTTGTCACGGCTGAGAAGGGACCGGTCTTTGGCCAAAGCTTCTACCTCGGCACTACTTACTTTTTGGGTGAGGAGTTCTTTCTCTTCGCGAATAATCAACTCTCCTTCGATTACATCGAGTCCGGCGCCCGCCAGGATGTTTTCATCAAGGCCCCGAATCAGTGCCTCGGTTTCTACCAGTTCTCCGCGGGCGGTGTTGATAAGGATGCTGCCCCGTTTCAGAAGGTCGATATTACGCTGGTTGATCAGATGATGCGTACTCTTCATGTAGGGAGTATGAAGTGTCACGATGTCAGATTGTTGGAGGAGAGCTTCCAGCGAAACATATTTGAAATCAAGCACTTCAGAAAGGAAATGATTTTCAAAGGCATCATAGGCAATAACTTCCATACCGAAACCTTTGGCAATCTTGATAACGTGCATGCCGATTTTTCCGGCACCAATGACACCGAGAGTTTTTCCTTTGAGATCAAAGCCCTGAAGTCCTTCAATGGAAAAGTCATTCGCGAGTCGGCGGACATGTGATTTATGGACATTGCGGGAAAGTGCCAATATGAGAGCGAAGGTATGCTCGGCGACGGTGTTTTCCCCATAAGAGGGGACATTGGAAATTGTGATGTCGCGTGCCTTAGCAGCTTCGAGATCAATGTGATCAAAACCGGTTGACCGAGTGACGATGAGTTTGAGTTTTGGCAGTTTCTCGATAACTTCAGCAGTAACCTGGCTGTAGATAAAAACAGAAAGAGCCTCGCATTCTTTGAGGGCTTCGAGATCGGCTGACTCAATAACTCGTTCAAAGAAAAAAAGTTGGTGTCCGGCAAATCGTTCCTCGAGTTTTGACTGTTCCCAAGGTTGAATTTCAAAAAAGGCGATCTGCATAGAAAAAGGCAAAAAATTACTTCTTTAGTATACCTGCCGGCATTTTAAAGCAAAACCCCTCCACGAGGGAGGGGTAAAGTCTTTTCGGGGAATATTTGTTACTCGACAATGAGTTTGCCGACTTGGCCACGAGCGCGGTGCCCCGGCTTCGAGCAGTAATATTCGTATGTGCCAGCTTTATCTGCCACGAATTCAATCACAACTTCTTCATTAAGAGGGGTTTCTTTGCGCACGCCGAATTCATCGATCATAAAATCATGCATGCCCTTGGTATTGGTCACTTTGACGCGTACGACATCACCTTCTTTGACCTTGATTTCTTTTACTGAGAACCAGGCTCCTTTTTCGTCGTAATAGGAATTCATGGAAACTTCTTTCACTGGAGCGCCAGCTTTTTTGGCAGTTTCTACTGCCGGATTGATTGCTTTCTCGAGAGCTTGTTCGGTCTGGTTGATGACTTTCTCGCCCGCCATTTCCATTTCTTGCATGACGTTCGGTTCTTGGGAATCTGAACGCATGAGGAAAAAACCAGCAACTGCCGCCACTACCACGAGGCCGATTACTACTTTGACCATAGTTTGTATATGAAGAATTAGGTTTCTATTATATCAGGGAAAACTCGGAGTTGGTATGCGGGGGATTTACGATTTGCTGGAACAATTGAACATCCACTGAACGCCATACTTGTCTTTGTAACTCCCAAAGTAGTCGCCCCAAAACATTTCCTGCATCGCCATTTCGACTTTACCTCCTTCGGACAGGGCCTTGAAGAGACGATCGGTTTCAGTGCGAGTGTCTGACTCCTTTGAAATAGGATTCTCTTGACAAATAAGATAAAATACGCTATCTTATTCAGGACACACCCATGGGGGGTGTGTTTGTTTAACAACACGGAGAACTGTGAATGAGAAAGTTTCTGACCTCTCTGGCCTGCCTCGCCGGTCTGATGCTGGCCATGCTGCCGGCACAAGCGGCGCTGGTGATGCCAACATTCGCTGATGTCCCGACGGGCTGGGTGACGGATCGTTACGATCCGGACGTCTTCGCCAACGTGGGGACGTACCAGGGACGCGATAATGTCCTCAGTATCGGCATCTCTCGAACCGACGGGCTGAGTAGTCGGCCGGCTCCGTACCAGAGCACTTTCTACAACACCCAAGGCAAGCAACATGCCATCTCGGGTGTCAGTGGCGACGTGCTCTCGGCGGCCCTCTATATCCCAGAATCCTGGGGTGATGCCGGCAATGGTCATGTGCGCACCGACATGTGGGGCGTCATGAGTGGTGGTCCGGCCCTGGACTACACGATCATCGGTTTCACCAACTACGGCGGATCAGCCCGGCTTCGTGTCTGGGATGATGAGACGCCACTCGGTTGGGTGGATCTCTTGACGCCGATCGACTACGGCGCCTGGGTGGATCTCGCCATCGAGTTCACCGGCTCGGCCTACAAGTACTTGGTGGACGACGTCCTGGTTTACACGGACAACACCATCAACGGCTCCACTGGCTTCTCGGCGACTCTCATGCAGGCCTACAACTTCTGCGGTGACACGAGTATCGCCGGCGCGAACTGCCAGAACTACACGGCGCACTGGGCCAATACCGAGACAGCGACCGTGCCGACACCGGCATCGCTTCCGCTCGCGGCGCTGGCGCTGTTCGTTCTCGGCGTCGTTACCAGCCGCGGTCGCCGTAGTACGGCAACCAAGTAAGGGTCGTCACGCATGACCCATCGGGCATCGTTCAACTGAACGGTGCCCGCTTTCTTTTTATAAAACTATGAATCAAAAATCTAACCTCCAAAGACTGGATTTTTTGAATGGCGGGGGTGCTGGAACGAAATTAGAACGTATGTTGATTGTAGCACTTGCGCGTTTGTATAGGATGATTTATACTTTTTATACCTATGCAAGAACACCTCAGCGACAAAGACAAGCGGGCATTCGCCTTGATTCGCAACAGACTGGCTCACTACGGCCAGAGTCCTTCTCTGCGTGAAATCAACGAAGTGACCGGTGGCAAATCTCCACGCTCTGCCAGCCTAGTGGTTGACCGTCTCGCTAAAGCGGGGCTGATCAAAAAAATTGGTCGCCAGCTCATTCTCATCGGAACGCCATCGAATGCCTCAGTAGTCACAGTGGACGTGCCTTTGGTTGGAGCGGTTACCTGTGGCACTCCGATGCTAGCAGAGCAAAATATTCAGACTCGTATTCCAGTCTCTACGGCTCTCGCCAAAAAGAATTCCGTCTATTTCTTTCTGCGGGCCATCGGTGATTCGATGGATCAGGCGGGAATTAAGAGCGGTGATCTATTGCTGATTCGTCAGCAAGCAACCGCAGAAGATGGAGATAGGGTGGTTGCTCTCATAAACGATGAAGCAACGGTAAAAATGTTTGAGCAGGCAGACGGAGCCGTCATACTCAGACCGAAATCAAGTAACAAGAAGCATAAACCGATTGTTCTAACTGATAACTGCATGATTCAAGGAGTGGTTGTCGCCGTACTTCCCGGAGATCTGCACTGATAAACATATGCCAAACAAGAAGAATGTTCACACGGTCTACAACCGTGACCGGAAAATGTGGGAGAGCAAAGAAGAAAAAACTGAGAAGCCACTGAAGTCAGCTCATACGAAAGAGCAGGCGGTGAAAAACTCTGTCAAAGCCGCGAAGGAGCGGAAGGTGGAGCATGTTATCCATAATAAGGACGGGAAGATTAGTGATAAAGACAGCTACGGAAAAGATCCTAATCCACCGGAGGATAAGAAGCTATAAGCGGCTATGTCGTCTCATGTTCATTCAGCCCTTGCAGAGCTTATCGTGAGTGAAATTTCTCTCAGTGCTTTTCAAATATCTCGGGGTGCTACAAGTCATAATTATATTCGGCAACTCCTTGGGAATAAATCCGAAACTCTTCCTGGTTTTCCTCGACTACTCGCGGGAGCTGATTTCTTAAGTGGTTCGTATGCTAGAGGTACTAAAAATTATCCTTTGAACGATATAGATGTCATGGTGGTGATGGACGGCACTGGTTTATTTGCTTGGAGCAAAGGACAGTTGTTGGACGCAGAGGTGAATGGAGCTGGTCATGACGAAAATCCAATTTTGCAACATTTGGACGATCAGCAGCTTCTTAGCTCAAAAAAAGTTCTTCGGTTATTTCACGATGCTTTAAAAGAGTCTCACTCATCTTCTCGAATTTCGAAGGATAGCCAGGCAATTAACGTTTGGCTTAAATCCTACAACATGGGAATCGATATTGTGCCTGCTTTCCATATCAAGCCCCGTGATGGCTCTCAGGATCTCTACTATATTCCAGCCGGTGGAAATAACGAGGGCTGGCTCAAAACGAACCCAAAAATTGATAATCGTATTTCCGAAATGTTTGTGCAGAAATATGGAGAAGGTTTCAAGAATCTTGTTCGTTTAATTAAATATTGGAATGATGTATATAATTCTGGACGACTCCGTTCGTATCACTTAGAAACGGTGATATGGTATGTATTCATGAATCACGAAGGGGTGATTAAAAATTATGAGCACGGGATAAAATATTTTTTTGATAACTGCTCAACCTTTCTTGCGGTACCGTGTCCGGATGCTACTGAGATCGGTGATCCAGTTGATCAATACCTTACGCTAGAAAATCGGACCCTTTCTCTCCGGAAGGTTGAGGAAACACGTAAAGCTTTGCAAAGCGCAGATCTAGCGGATCTTCTTAATCCAGGATCTGGACTTTCTTATTGGGGGCAGATATTTAATAAAAGTTGGTGATAGAAATGTATATGCCAGAAAATGGAACAAACCAAGGGGCAGAACTTACTCGGCTATCACAGTTGCTCTTTGATCGAGGAGTAAAATTATTTTATGGGGCAGTAGTTATCGAATGTATTACAGGGTTTGGGGGAGTAATATTGAGTATCTTTGATTTTTCTGATGGTATTAAACTTGTGTCAGCGGTAATTGGTTTTTTATTGCTAGCGATCGCCTATTCCTGCAAAGTTTTTTTCGAGAGCACTTATGATAGTGCTGAAACCATGCGACGTCAGTCTGTCTTAAACAGTGGCTTGGGCTGGACAATCACAAGAACTCAATTTAGTGAATGGCGCTCTTTGGCTGGTAATAAAATTCTTCAAAAAATAAAAAATAAACCGCTTGATCCTGATTATTTTGCTACCAAAAGAGAGCCGGGAGCTGAAAGATTATTGCAAATGACACAAGAGTCCGCGTTTTGGACAAGACACCAATATGTAGCTCTAAGGAAGTGGATCTGGCCAGCCTTTATTTTTTCAGCTTTCTTTTTTGCGCTTGCAGTAACATTCTCTGCATCGGGATATGTTCGGTCGTCTGTTGGCTTGAAAATAGTGTACGCAGTCTATTTAATTCTGCCTTTAGTTTTGACATTAGATATTCTAGGATGGGCTCTCCGTTTGGGGCGTATTATTAAAAATTTGAAAGAAATTGAGGACGATCTAGAGCGCCTAGAGAATAGCAATGACGTTTCTAAGGAGAATGTACTGAGACTAGTGGCAGAGTATAACTGCCAAGTTGTTAGGGGCTTTCCTATTCCCGGGTGGTTCTTCCGTTCACAGCATGATGACATTGCTTCCCTTTGGGCGAAACACCAGGAGATCTAGTGGTGTTTTTCTCTTCAAAAAAAGCATAGAACCCTGCAAGATTATCGAGCCATAGTCCCATTTCTTCCTTGCTTGCTTTGATCCCGCATCTTTTCTCAAAGTATTCCTGACCTCTTGCAATCAATGCTTCGGAAAACTTTGGAGAAGACATAAGTTACTTCAAGAAATATTCGATACTTTTGTCATGCAGCTGGGCAAATCGCTTTACCCTCCCATTCAGCACTCACTAACTGAACCTACTATAGAACAAAAATCCAACCCAGAAAGGTTGGATTTTTGATATGGCGGCGTATCGTGAAGGATATTAGAACTTTGGTTTAGAAACGACAGTCCATTTTCATTCTAAATTTATGAAAAGAAAAGAGCCCGCAAGGTTTTATCCTTAAACGGGCTTGATTGCTCTCCAGTAGGTAGGCTTACCTACTTTATTGATGAGCTGTAATTCATGACATTGAAGGCATCGATGCCGTCACCGAAGCGGAAGGTATGCCAGTTCTCAGGCTTGAGTTCGATTTGATAGCCACGTTCTTCCTGCATTCGGATGGCTTTTACGGCAAGCTGCCATTTTTTGTCGTCCGGCAAGTCGCACCAAGACCAATCATCCTGGTCCGCATCCTTATCTTCGGTTTCGGGCCTTGTCCACAATCCCTCATTTTCGGCGACCGTCTGACTTGGAAACTGTTCGCAGACCGAATACGACATGACCACCGGTCCTTCATTAGACGATCGGAGGAGCTCCACAACAGCTTCCCATCCGACATTCTCCCGAAAGACATTTTTGTGCCGTAGCCCAGTCTTGACTATGTCGGCGAGCCAGGTACGGTTGTGACCTTCCACAAAAGCGTGGATCTCGCATTGCCCATGAACTCTCGCGGCAAACTTCAGAGCATCACCTCCGATGGCTAGTGTGGTATTCAAGGCAACTCGGTAAAGATCTGTCTTATGGCCACCGATGACCAGAGAATCCATACCTGATGCTACCATCACCTCGATGTCTCTGGTCCATTCACTGCCCTGAGAGGTAGTAGCGTAATGGCCGACAGGAAGAGCCTTGCGGAATGGGTGAGGCCTCCTCGCTTCGTCCATTCCAGGGTTCAGAATGGCGATAAGCATCCTGTTGCAAAGATAACCGAACCAATGCCGCTCTGTACCGTTTATCGTAACGTTGCCTTTTTCAGAGTGAAAATAGATCACGTCGTTCTCCTTTGTAGATGGGTTGGTGATAATGAGTACACAGATATACTGTGCCTGAATTGTGCTCGAGTATTCTTTTGGTAAATAACGCTTAACTTTAGCATAAAATTATCAATTCGTCAAGCATCATGGACGACCGGACATCAAACAGTTTTGCTCTGAGAACGCCTCCGTTCTCAGTGTCCGCCAACGGTAAAACTCCCGTTTCCTCGACTCTCTTCCTTGTTCTCGTCCAGTAATCCAAAAAGAAAAGCTCCATCCGGAAGGACAGAGCTTTTCTTTATGCGGGGACGACCGGACTCGAACCGGCGACCTACTGCGTGACAGGCAGTCGCTCTAACCAGCTGAGCTACGCCCCCGTGAATAAACTTTTTTGTTGTTAAACCTTACCTGTACCAGGGGAGAGATTCGAACTCTCGACCCCAGGCTTATGAGTCCTGT
>LLBZ010024685.1_pt6 | contig 10594 bp, 8 predicted proteins | sample 1489421 | NCBI WGS metagenome assembly LLBZ01 (sample SAMN04092657, study PRJNA295927) | soil metagenome | biome: Soil prokaryotic community; feature: Bulk soil; isolation source: soil from tomato rhizosphere | host: tomato cultivar Moneymaker | place: South Korea | collected 2011-11-01 | reverse complement strand
TTAAACCTTTTATCAACTATAGTATCTTGTGGTTCAAACTTAGCATTCCCTTCCATATTTGATTGCCCAAGGCACAAATAGATATAGAATTTTGGATCAGGTTTTTGGGCAAATAAATTGATTCCTAAAAGCAAGATTATAATAAAAGAAAGCTGATGTAATTTATTTTTCATAATTCAAGTTGGTTATGGTTAATTTTAATAGATTATTCAGATTCAAATTGATATGTAGAATCTTTTTGAGTGGCTAAATCGACTAAAATAGTTGGTTTTAATTCCAAAGATTTTATACTTGATTCTTTAGAAATAATCGTCGGCATTGTTTCATCAACAAAATAAAAAGGATTTAAATTTTTGCCCTTTGCTTCCAATAAAACTTCACCTGACTTTAGTTTTATTCCGTTAGGCAAACGCAATCGAAGGTTTCCTCCTAGATTTGATTTTATAATCAGCTTTTCAATTTTAGCATTTTTCCAGCGCATTTCTACAATCTCAAATCCTCCTCTTGCTTTAATTCCTTTGATACTTCCTTGCTGCCAAACTTCTGGTAAAGCCGGAAGTAAATGAACAGCTCCATCGGAACTTTGCACTAACATTTCGGTAATTCCGGAAGTGCAACCAAAATTTCCATCAATCTGAAAAGGCGGATGCGCATCAAATAGATTGTTATAGGTTCCGCCTCCATCGGCATTTACTCCTAAAGGTGTTAGTTGATTCTGTATTAATTGATACGCATGATTTCCATCCTGCATCTTTGCCCACCAATTAATTTTCCAACCCATACTCCAACCAGTAGATACGTCTCCACGCTGCAATAAAGTATTTCGGGATGCGGCAAATAATTCGGGAGTTCTGTAAGGCGAAATTTGATTAGAAGGAAACAAACCATATAGGTGTGAAATATGACGATGATTATCCTTTGGACTATCAATATCATCAAGCCATTCCTGAAGTTGATTATGTTTACCAATATGCATTGGAGCCAAATGACTTCGCTTTTGCTCTAATGTTTCGATTAATTCTTTATCATAATTTAAAATTTGTGCCGCTCGAATTGTCGTACTAAAAACATCATAAACAATCTGCGTATCCATTGTTGTCCCGGCATCTAACGAAGTGCCATTATGAGCAATCGGAGCATTCTCAGGAGAATTGCCCGGGTTTATCACTAACCATTTATATTTTGGATGCTCCACTAAAAAATCGGCGTAAAATAGAGCCGCACCTTTTAAAACCGGATAAACCGATTCTAAAAACTTCTGATCACCTGTATAAAGATAATGCTCCCATAAATGCTGACTAAGCCATCCGCCACCCATTGTCCAAAGTCCCCAGAATGCACCATCTACAGCTCCGGTAATGCGCCAGATATCTGTATTATGATGAGCCATCCAGCCACTGGCTCCATACATTGTTTTAGCTGTTTCTTGTCCGGTAACTGCTAAATCTTTTATCATTTCAAATAAAGGCTGATGCATTTCAGACAAATTCGTTTTTTCCGCTGGCCAGTAATTCATTTCTGTATTAATATTGATTGTATATTTACTATCCCAGGCAGGTCTTAAACTATTATTCCAAATCCCCTGTAAATTAGCAGGTTGTCCTCCAGGCTGAGAAGACGAAATCAGTAAATAGCGACCGTACTGATAATACAATGCTACAAATTGAGGATCATTGGTATTTCTAAAATTTTTCAAACGCTCATCTGTTGGTAAATTAACCGCTGGAGTTGTTCCTAAATCCAATTGCACCCTATTAAAATATTTTTGATACGCTAAAACATGTTCCTTTTTTAATACCGAAAAAGATTTACCTGAAACTTTTTTAATTTCCTCAGTTGCTCTTTGATTTTCATCACCATTTACATCTTGATAATTATTAAAATTTGTTGCAATGCTTATAAATAAAGTTGCGGCATTGGCTCCTTTTACGATAAGAGAAGAATCTTTTTGAATTAATTTTCCTCCCTCTAATTTTACACGAGTAATTCCTTTAAATCGGACCAAACCTTTCACCCCTTCATGATCGCTTGTAGTACCTGAAATTTCGAGATCTTTATTTTTATTTACTTTAAAATTCTTTATTTTATGAGGAGAAGTATAAGCAGTAGTAAACGAAATGCTTCCTTTTTTGCTACTAGTTAGATGGAGTATTATCACTTTATTGGTAAAAGAAACAAAAGCCTCTCTGGTATAAGTTACTCCATCAACCTGATAAGTTGTTGTCGTAATTGCTTTTTCTATATCCAATTCCCTTCTGTAATTGGAAAAATTTTCATGTCCTTCAAAATTCAAATTCAGATTTCCAACCGATTGAAAAATTTGCCCGTGTGATTTTTTAGATACAAATGCTTCATTAGCTAATTTTTCTGCCTCTTTATATTTTCCTTCAAAAATCATTTTTTGAAGTTCCGGTAACACTGCTAAGGCTTTCGGATTGTCGTTTCTGTTAGGGCCACCACTCCAAACCGTGTTTTCATTTAATTGGATAATTTCATTGCTCACATTACCATAAACCATTGCGCCTAAAAATCCATTTCCAATTGGTAATGCGTTTTCCCAAACCTTTCCCGAGGGCTGATTATACCACAATTTAAGCTCCTGATTATATTGAGGATAAATGAAAGACACCCTAATTAAAAAAAACAGTACAATTATTTTTCTCATCATAAATTAAAATTTTTATTCCCGTTAAAAACAATCCGATTCTTTAAAATATGTGTTTAAAAAACACTTATAAAAAAGAGTAAAAAAATTTATCGCATTAACTTAAAATAACTTTTTACTTGTTTATCGCTTCAAAAAAATAATTAAAAAGCCGAGAGTAACCAGCTCCCGACTTCTCACGTAAAAAACAAACATTAACCAAATTATTAAATGAATTCTTTTATTCCGACTCCCCCTCTCTATCTTGATTAATAAAACTACAGTTTAACAATACAAATATATAAAATAACGCAATCGGTTGTTTATTTATTTTTTATTTTTTTATAAAAAATATTCTTGTCTTTTTTTTACAATTATAAAATAACAACCATAATAAATTAAGAAAACAACAATACAGCTTTCCATGAATGCGCAAGACCCCTTTACTAATCAGCTAACAAACCCATCTGGCATAAACAAATGTTTATTTTATTTTAAATGCATAAAATTATTCTGAAAGTATTCTTAAATCTTCTAAAAAATAGTTCGAATTTCATTCTAACTTATTCGCAAAACAGCAATCTTAAAAATTAAAGATTGCTGTTTTTTTTATTTTTTTAATGAATTATTTTTATTTATTCTAAATAAATAAAATAGTTTTATATTTGCCATTCCAAATTAATTTAAATCACACATTTATGAAAACAAACTTTTTGAAAAATATAATTCTTTTTTTAGCACTAACAATTAGCCCGTCACTATTTGCTCACGCTTTGTGGATTGAAACCAAAGCTACAGGAACAAAAGGAAAACCTCAGGAAATCTCTGTGTTTTTTGGAGAATTTTCAGAAAACGACATTACTAAAACCGAAAAATGGTTTTCTGATTTGAAAGATTTCAAATTATTAGTTATTAGTCCGTCTAAAAAAGAAATCCAGTTGAAACCAACTGCTTTAGAAAACAAATACCAGGTGTTTTTTACACCTGAAGAAGGAGGTGTTTACACCGTTGTAATGCAACATACTGTAAAAGATGTTTACGGGACAATGATTCTGGATTACAACTCCAGCGCTACTATTGCAGTAGGCAAAAACTTGGTCGGAAACGAAGCCGTTTCTAACACGAATAAAATAAGCGTTTTTACTGAAAATGCTGTTGCTTTGTCTAAAAACTCAAAAATAACCTCCATTGCCCGATACAACGAAGCCATCGCTAAAGAGCAAAAAATTAAAGTTATTGCCCCAAACGGTTGGGAAAAAGAATTGTGGACAAATGAAAATGGTGAATTTTCATTTACACCAATCTGGTCTGGAAATTATATGATTGAGTTCACACAAACCGAGAAAAAAAGCGGAGAACACAACGGAAAACCTTTCGATTCCATCTGGAAAATGGCAACATACCAAATTACTGTGAAATAATTTTCCCATTTTTACCCAAAAAAGGTCTTTAATTTTAACGTTAAAGACCTTTTTTTATGAATATTGTCAAAAGACAATTCTTCCTTTAGTTTTGTTTTTTAGCAGCTGCTTTTTCAGCTTTTACTTTCTTAACATAATCACTAAACATCTGACGCCAGTTACGACCGTGATTATTTAAATATTGTTCCGCCTGTGTTTTATAAATTTCGAAAATTGCCGAAATCTCTTTCATACTTTTATAATCCACCGCCTGTTCACGTGCTTTTTCTAACAATTTTTGAATTTCAGCTCTTTCTGTTGCTGTCAAATTAGGTACGATTGCTTCATATCCTTTCATCGTAAAAGCCACCTTACCGATAGTATATTTATCCAAAACCAAAGCTAGCTGTTCCTCTGATAAATCTTTTCGCAAACCATCCATTAAATTTTGATGTACCGTAGAAGGCATGGCCGAATCGGCAATAATTTGTCGGTGTAAATCAGATAGTGGTTTTCCATCCAAAGGATTGATTCCCGCAGGAACCGTAGAAAAAGGATGTGAATTATGCCATTCTTTAACCGTAGTCAAATGAGTTGACACTACCTGAACCAATCGGTTTTCTTTTTCACTATTATTCAACTCTAAAGAACGAATCCACTCTTTTGCTTTTGCAGCATCTTCATCAGTAACAGTTTGCGCATTTGCAAACGCACTAAAAGCCATAAAAGCCACTAACAGAGCCACTTTAATTTTTTTTGTTTTCATATACTATTAATATTAGGTTGGCTATCAATATTTTGACAGCAAATTTTTATAGGTGTTAAAAATACAATTTTAAATACAATTGCAGAATTGTATCAAAAATGAAGCCTAAAAGAACATATTTAAAAAAAAAACACAAAATAAAATTTACTAGCTAACAATTTTCTCTTTGTATTTCCCGTTACTTTCAAAAAATCATCATGAAAAAACCACTTTTAATCTGCTTACTGTTTTTATCCGCTTTTAGTTGGAGTCAAACAGCTGAAAACTATTTTGACCAGGCATTAAAAAAATCGAAAGCCGGAAATCCAAAAGCCGCCATTGCCGATTATGACAAAGCCATAAAACTCCGACCTGCTTTTGATAATGCTTATCTGAACAGAAGTATCGAAAAAATTAAACTAAACGACCTTAAAGGCGCACTGGAAGACGTTAATAAAACCTTGGAAATACAAGACGACAATATGTATGCTTACACCACCAGAGCGAACATTTATTACAAACTTCAGGATTACAAAGCGGCTCTAAAAGACTGCAATGTGACTATAAAATATAATGTCGCTGATTATCTAACGTATAATCTGAGGGGATTGACTAATGTACACCTGAAAGATCCTAAAAGTGCCTGCGAAGATTTTCAAAAAGCCGCTCAAATGGGGAGTCAGAGTGCCGTTAAAAATCTGAAAAATTTCTGCAAATAAAACATAACTTCTAAAACTAAAAAAGCTGTTTCCGATAAGAAACAGCTTTTTTTTATGATTTGAAATTAACTTATTTTTGGGTAAGTTTTTTAAGTTCGGTTCCTCCCGGAATTTGCATTTTATCGGTTAAAATTGGAATGTCATTTAAACTAAAAACCCCGGTTAACGACATCAAAACCGAACGGTTAATTCCATTAGCATCGTCATCAATAAACATCACAAACTCTTTGAGTTGGTTGTTATTTCCAGCACGTTTCACATCAATAGTAACTTGTTTTCCGTTTTCATTTACTTTTTTCAACTCTTCCAAAGAAGCTGATTTAATGTAACTATCGGCAACATCTCTCATTTTTTTAGCCGCCGTACTATTAGTCGTTGAAAAAACTCTTAAATCGTCTAAATTTTGAATTAATTTCAAATATTGTAAGGTCTCTTTGTCGGAAGCATCCACTTTTACCTTACTCATTAATTCAAACATTTTTTTATTCACTATTACCGAAACAATCTCTTCCTGACCGTCAAATTGGTCAAAAACCGTCTGACCGTAAAACGAACCAGAAGCAAAGACAATCAACAAAGTAATCAGTATTTTTCTCATTTTCATGTTTTTATATTAAAATTATTCTCTGTTTTATTGAAAGTATTACCATTATTGTGCCAAAAAAATTTTATCTACACAGCCGCAAAATAGGTAAATTTATACTCTGATTTTAATTTTCTTTGTTATAAAAATCACAAATTATAAAACTAAAGATAGTACTTTTACGCTTAAAGCCCTAATCGATATTCGAATTATGAGAAAACAACAGCTTTATTTACTCTGCTTTTTTGCTGCATTTTTATCCTTCCAAAGTTGTCAGGATTATGATGATAAATTACCGGAACCAACCGATTTGGATGTTCAAAAATTTATTTGGAGAGGATTAAACGAACTCTATTTATGGCAAGCCGATGTTCCTAATTTAGCAGATAACCGATTCAATAATAACTTAGAATATTATGATTTTCTGGAACAATATACTCCCGAAGATTTGTTTCAAAGTTTATTATACCGTCCTCCTGGATCGGATGATGCAGCTCAATATGGCGCTGTGGATCGCGACAGCTGGATAGTGAGCGATTATCTTACTTTAGAACAACAATTAGACGGTACCTCCAAAAGCAATGGTGTTGAATTTGGCTTTAGTGCCCTTCCTAATAATAGCAATCAAATAATTGGATACGTACAGTATATCATCCCTAACTCTGACGCCTCAACAAAAGATATAAAAAGAGGTGAAGTCTTTTATGGCATCAATGGAATAAGCTTAACTCAGAATAATTTTCGTAGCTTATTATTTAGTTCAAACGAAAATTATGTTATGAATTTTGCCGATTTAACTTATGATTCCAATAACAATCCGGTAATTACACCCAATGGAAAAAGCTTTGATTTAACCAAAACAACACTAGCCGAAAATCCGATTTTCCTAAAAAAAGTAATTACAAATGGAACACATAAAATTGGTTATCTAATTTATAATGGATTCTATCCCTCTTACGACACTCAACTCAATGATGCTTTTGGCTATTTTAAATCAGAAAACATTACTGATTTAGTTTTAGATTTAAGATACAATGGTGGAGGCTCTGTAGCAACTGCAGCCCGCTTGGCCAGTTTAATTACCGGACAATTCACCGGGAAAATTTTTAATGAATTGGCTTATAACGAAAAAAAATCCTTCCTTAACCGAAAATATACTTTTGTTAGTACTCTAAGCGGAAATCCTTTAAACAGTTTGAATCTTTCTACCGTTTATGTATTAACTACCAGAAGTACAGCATCAGCCAGCGAACTTATTATTAACGGTCTTGATCCTTATATCAATGTTGTTCAAATAGGTGATTATACCTATGGAAAAAATGTGGCTTCAGTTACCCTTTATGACTCTCCTACTTACACTAAGGCAAATGTAAACCCGAGCCATCGTTACGCCATGCAGCTTATTGTTGCCAAGTCAGTAAATGCTTTAGGCTTGGGAGACTATTCTTATACCGGTTTAAAACCGGATTACCAACTAACCGAAAGAATAAAAACGCTGGGGGTTTTGGGAGATCCCAACGAACCTTTATTAAGTACCGCCATTGGAAAAATTACCGGAACTTCTAAATTCATTGTCCCTGAAAAAACAATCCCTAATTTTAAATATTTAAATGATTCTAAAATACTTAGAGGACAGAACATGATGTATTTTAGCACAGAAATACAATAATTTTATTAAAAAATAGTTTACATTAGTAACAATCAACCATTTAAAACAAACCTTATGAAAAAAATTGTTTATTTGTTACTAATTTCACTAGTAATTGTATCCTTTGGATTTGAAAAATCAACAGATTTTGCCCCAAAAAAAATCAACGTAGTCATTGATTTAGGACATGGTGGTACTGATTTTGGTGCTACTATTAAAAACATTCATGAAAAAAATATTGTAGAGCAGATCGCAAAAAAAATTAAATCTACCAACAAAGATGTTCAACTTTATTTTACCAGAACTGAAGATCAATTTGTAAGCTTACAGGATAGGGTGAATTTCATCAATGAACTTAAACCTGATTTAGTTTTATCAATACATGTCAATGCCAATAGAGATAATCAAAAATCCGGGGCAGAATTCTTTATTGCTACTCAAAATGATTTTTCAAAAAAATCTACAGAAATAGCAAATGAGTTAAGCACGAAACTTTCAGAAAATAATTTTATCAAAATAAATACACTTAAAACAGCTCCTTTTTTCATACTTAAAAATACCAAAGCTCCTGCGTTACTTTTAGAACTGGGATATTTAACCAATGAAAATGACTTTGAATATTTAACAGACGACAATTCTCAACATAAAATTGCTAATTCGATTTCAGAATATCTTTCAAAATTACAATAAAAACAGAATCCTATACAAACAGAAATGCCGCTATATAGCGGCATTTTCATTTGTAAAAGAAAATCAATTACAAATTGATATTCAACCCTAATTTAAAATTTCTTCCCCGGGTATTATACCCAATTACTTCATAAAAGTCTTCATTTAAAATATTTGTCGCTGAAGCAAATACTGTCATTCGATTTTTGATTAGCTCGTACTTAGCCGTTGCATTCAATAATTTATAAGCAGCTGTAACAACCGAAGTTTGTTCGTAAGTCACCGGATCAAACAAAGCATCCGGCTTTTTATCCACAAACTGATAACTTACATTAAAAAAAGTTCGGGTCGTTGGTTGATACTCAACTGCAGCATTTACTTTGTGTTTTGGCACATACAAATTCAAAGCCTTTTCTACCTGAGTAAAAGTATAATTTCCTCTCAGATTTAATTGTTTAGTTACAGCATAAGTAAACATAGTTTCAACTCCTTTAGCATTATACTTCCCGTCGATATTATCATAAGCAGCTGAGACAAAAACAATAGAATTATCTTCTTCTCTATAAAATGCCACGGCATTTACATTGATTTTTTTATTCCATAAATCCAATTCAAAACCAGCTTCAACCGTACTGTTTTTCTCTGGTTTTAAATCTAAATTCCCATAAAATGAAGCATACAACTGATACAAACTTGGCGTAATATAAGCGGTACTGTAGGAACTCACCAATTTCAAAGGAATCTCTGAAAAAGAAAACGATGGATTGATGTTGTACACAAAATTATTCCCGTATTTACTATGAATATTTAACCTTGCTCCGGCATTAACATTGAATCCAAAATCCGAATTATAAACCAATGTAGCGTAAGGATCTATAATATTGAATTTGGCCAATTCATTTTGAATATCTCCATAAGGCGTTAAATTAACCATATCAAAAAACTGAAATTGCGCCCCGCCAATAACAAATAATTCTTCTGAAATTTGGTATTTATTAAATGCATCTGCATTTACATTTCTTGACTTATAAGTCGATAAACTTTCATAACTATATGAATCTCTGTTCATCCAGCCCACGGCAGTATTAACCACTAATTCTCCTTTTTCATATTTATACTTTGGAGAAAAACCTACACGAAATTGCTCTGATTTTCCATAATTACTTAAATTATCAATAAAAGAATCGGTATCAAAATCATATTTAAGACGATCGTAATTGGCAAAAAAATCAAAACTTAATTGCTTTGTTGGTGTAAAACCAAGTTTCACAATACTATTTACTCTGGAAGAATAATCATCTTCAAATTTTTCAGCATCATTAGTCGGTCTGGCCTGAGACATTCCGCCAACTTCCGAACTGTTTAAAGCTCCAAAATAATTAAACTTTTCTGTTTTACCATTAAATGAAAATCCCTGATTGTATTCCTGAGCTGAATAATCTTTTTCCTGAGCTGTGGTTTGCGTACCCACATTCAGATACACATTTCCGGCAATAGCTTTCTTCTCGGCCTTTTTCAAAGTAATATTAATCACTCCTGTTGCCGCTCCCGTACCATAAAGTGTACTCGCCGCACCCTTCATTACCTCGATACTTTCAACCTGTTCCACCGGAATTAAACGTAAATCGTATTCTAAATTAATATTAGACGCATCAGTTACCGGAATCCCATCAATTAAAATTAAAGTTTGACGATTGCGTCCTCCACGAATTGAATATTTCAAATCCTTTCCTGCGCCACTCTGATTTCCGTTAATTTCAACTCCTGCAACAGTACTTAAAACCTGAGCGATGGATTGTCCCGGCCTTTTTTTCAAATCATCTGAAGTGATTTTAACGATTACTTTTCCCGATTTTTCTTTTGGCAAAGCAAACTTAGAATCCGAAATAACCACCTCATCTAATTCATTGGTTCCCGACAAAACAACTCCTTTTTTTTGTGCCAAGGCACAGGTACCTATTAATACGAATAACGCACTAATACGAACGATTTTTTTGTTCATTTTAATAAAACATTTAGTAACAATACTACTGCTACATGACTACTAATTGGGAGAAAAGCATAGAATTACCCATACCCAAACCTTTTTTCCCGAAAGTTTGATACTCGATGTAATAGGCAGGTCTCCTGGCTTGCGTCTTGTTGTTGACCTTCCCATCCAATTTTTGATTTTAGATTTTTGATTT
>LLBZ010012472.1_pt2 | contig 10610 bp, 15 predicted proteins | sample 1489421 | NCBI WGS metagenome assembly LLBZ01 (sample SAMN04092657, study PRJNA295927) | soil metagenome | biome: Soil prokaryotic community; feature: Bulk soil; isolation source: soil from tomato rhizosphere | host: tomato cultivar Moneymaker | place: South Korea | collected 2011-11-01 | reverse complement strand
AGGGCTTTTAAAAATTTCAACGATTATATCACTTCTTTTCACATTATTAGAAACCAAAATTTCTTTGGTTATTTCCATGAAACCAAAAGGTCCACATATCATATAAACATTGCCTTCAAAAGCGACATTATGCTTTTTAAATAGCATTGAATACAATTCGTTACTGGCTAATCCTGTGTGATAATTATCTTTAGTTTCAGGGTTATCAACCAAAAGATGTTCAACTTTAAAAGTTTCGGGATATTGTTGGGATAATTCACAAATTTCATCATGAAAGATGATGGCTTCTTTATTTTGATTCGCATAGACTAATAAAACTTTAGACCGGGGTTCATGAGTCAATACCGACTTAATAATTGAAAGTACAGGTGTAATTCCGCTCCCCCCGGCAAATAGCACGTATTGTTTTTGTTGCTTTTTATCCGGTTCTACAAAAAAACTCCCATTGGGTTTCTCTATTTGAAAATGGTCTCCTACTTTCACCTCATTACACAAATACCTGGAAACCAACCCATTTTCTACTTCTTTGACTGTGATTTTTAAATCTTTATCGGTAAAAGGATTACTGCTGAAAGAATACAAACGTTTTTCGGTTATTCCCTTTACAGGTACATAAAGAGTCAAAAATTGTCCTGGTTTGTATTTTATCTTATTAAAAAAATTACCATTTTTAAAATATATACTTACTGCTTCCTTAGTTTCTCTCTTGATCTCCTTTACTACTAACTTCATTTGTTTCTGTTTAAAAAATTTTAGATGTTTTGTACTTTAAAAATTCACAACGCCTTACTTATAATAAAAAACAACGCCTATATGAAAAACCATCAATAGGGTTACAATGATGGAAAACGCTACATGTACAATCATCCAGCCTTTGAACAACACCTCATTGGCAGACTTAATCACATCTAAATTAAAATAACCAAGTACGGTATTGATCAAAAAAAGATAAGCAAGCAAGGCAGTGTATCCATATCCTAATTCCATGCTGTGGAAATAAAAAAGCAGCGGACTTAAAGCCCCAATCCACTTATGGAGTTGGGTTACTTTTAATGAATACTTTCTGAATTTTTGAATCACTCTGCTAAAGGTAAGCAGCCATTGAAATAGTATAAATATTCCTAATCCAAAGCCTGACCACCTTTTAAACATTTCTTCTTGTTGCAACTTATACAACCATTCCCATTTTAAATCCAGAGCAAACTGAAGAAAAAACAGAAATAGTAGTATAAGCCCAATAGTGGTTGACTTTGTATTTCTCACTTTTGAATTTTATTAAAAAGCTATTAGCTAAGATTATTTTGCAACAACCAATTTTTTCATGGTATTGTAGGCGGTAAGTTTCTTAACGCTATCTAAGAATACTTCGGGAGCAGGTAAATATTTCCCTTGTGAAGGCCATTTAGTTCCTATTTCAGGTTTTTCACTTTCTTTAAACGTTGCTACCTCAGCCAAATATTCTTTATACGTATCTATTGTCCCTTTAGAATAGGCATTCAAAACAGCAATAGCTCCTTTATAACTTAAAGAATCAGATGGATACTGCCAGGTTGTTGCCCCCATTACATCGCCCAGTTTCCAGTCCTTTTTAGTAGTTTGTTTATGATTATTATGACAGCTTACGCAAGCATCGGCACTGGCTAAATCGGCAAACATAGCAGTGTGTAATTTTTGCTCTTCGTCATAAAAAAATTGTGGTTTTTGATCTTTTTTGATCTTTTCAAATAAATCTGCTTGTTTTCCTTTCAGTTTATTTGCACTGTTAATGGGGAAGTCCGATCCTAGATATAAGCCTAATGGTACAGTGCCTTTTTTAATGCTCGTAGCTATTCCTCTTAAGAATAATGCCGGTAAAGGACCTGCCTCTACATCATTTTTTCTCCAATCCTCATCAAACTTCATTCCTTGCTTTTTTCCTTCTCCAACAATTGCTTTGGTATAGAGTGTTCTAGTAATATCATTCTCTTTTGCTACCATTTCCAAAACCTCGTCTACAGAAAAAACTTTTTCTGCTGATGCCGTGTCTTCTTTCTCGTCAGGGACACCGCCGCAGGCATTTAATGTTAAAGACAGAACTGCTAATAAGGCTGTTTTTATAATGGAAGTATGTATTGAATTTTTCATGATTTTTTAGTTTTTTGGTTGAAATTAATAAGAAGCGTCTATCATCACTGTTGCCATGGTGCCATACACATCGGTCCAGGCATCTTTAACTTCAGGAGTAAAGTCGTCACCAAGTCCTACTGCCAGGGTGCCTAATAATGCGGCGCCTACGGTATCGTAATGAGATGGTTTCACTTGATACGCTACATGGCGTTTCCCTAGATTTTGTAAAACTGGAACTAACATGTCTAAATTGCTTAATCCTGCAACGGCACTAGATAACATCATCATTAATTTGTTGCCCTGTTCTACCATAGCTTCGTCACTTGATGGAAAAAGAGGTTTTAGTGCTGGGTCTAACTCGAATAACTTTGTGTAAAATATTTTTGCAGCAGTTGGCGCTATTGGTTTTACTTTTTCAAAAGAATCTTGTACCAGTGTAATTGTTTTTTGTTCCATAAATTAAGTTTTTTAGGTTTCTATATAAATACTTATTTCACTAAGTATTTTTAAATTAAGTATTTTCAAAAGTAATTGAACTCATTATTAAATAATATGCTATAATACAAGAGCACTTATCTTTTTTAACATCTTATAAACTGATATTTTTAATATAAAAAGATGATTTTATACCATAAAAAAACCACCTATATGGTGGTCTTAATTTATTAATTTGTATGTATGAGTGGGGGTTAGGTAATTGCTGTGTATCTAGCTTCCTAAGTAATAATGATGCTCTTCAATTTCTTGCTTAAGCGCTTTTTCATTTAAAATTCCAATCCTTTTCCCATTGGCGGCAATAAGTTTTTCCTTTTTTAAAGCAGAAAATATGCGTATAACTTGCTCTTCGGTAGTGCCTGCATAATCTGCATATTCTTTTCTGCTTAATGGCAGATTTAGAAACCCTCTTAAATCACCAAACTTTCTGTTAATATATAATAAGGTATCAATAACCCGTTCCCGAACGGTCATCTGGGATATGGATTTTACTTTAGACTCGCTTCTGTTGAGTTCGTTAGCGTAAAAAAGCATAAAATCGTAAGCAAATTTCGGATTGTTTAATAAAGCTTCTTGCAGGCTATTCTTAGAAAAATAGCATAATGTGGTATCTTCTAAAGCAATCGCACCAATGGAATAATATTCTTCAGTACCAAATCCGCGATGCCCTATAATTTCACCTTCTTTAGCAAAGCGTACAATTTGTTCTCTACCATTAATACCTGTTCTAAATACTTTTGCTTTCCCCTTTAGTACAAAAAATAAACCGTTTACTGGGGCGCCTTCCATTATGAATTGTTGTCCCTTTTTACATCTAAGATTGCTTTTGTTCTCGGTTATTTTAAAATCCTCTAAAGTCAAAAGATTTTTCTTAATTAAACAATCGTGGTTTTCACAAGCATCACACGATGTATTGAGTACTACACGTTTTCTTATAATGGTATGGGTTGTATTTTGAGTAGGTGACTGCAATTTATTAAGCTTAGTTAATACGAGTTCAATGACAAATATAAGTATTTGTACTTAATATTTTGTGATAAATACGTATTTTTATGAGTTTGATAAAATAACAATAGCTTTATTAGGTACTTTAAAATAATAAACTATTTATTTTACTTACTACGTATTTCTTCTTAATTATTTTATGTCATAGAGGCTTTGTAAATTGTTATTCGTTATATTTGTAAAGATATAACGAAAAGTATTATGACATCCATTGAAGAAGCCATTCAGTTTGTTAGAAAGCATAGTAGGCCGCTTTTAAAGAGTGTATGCAAGCCTGTTGAAAAAGCAGGTGGGTATAAACTTTTTGAAAATGTTTATGCTCCTATTAATATGCCGCCTTTTAGGCAATCGGCTATGGATGGCTATGCGTTGCACTTGAATGACAGTTTAATCTATCACTTTATAGGCGAAGTAAAGGCGGGTGATGCACATCAGCCTGTTTTAAAACAAGGAGACGCCGTACGTATTTTTACAGGGGCACCAGTTCCGGATACTGCCAATGCCGTTATCATGCAGGAGAAAGTGATTGTTAATGGCAATACCATCAGTATTCAAAATAAAGTAGAAGTCAATGCTAACATTCGTCCGTTAGGCGAACAGGTTAGAAAAGGTGAGCTAGCGCTGGCTAAGGGCACCAAGTTAACTCCTGCTGCTATTGGTTATTTAAGTTCTCTGGGGATTTCTGAAGTCGAAGTTTTTAAAAAGCCATCCATTGCATTAATTACTACAGGGAATGAGTTAGTTGAAGCTGGTACCGATTTAGCCTATGGAAAAATATACGAGAGTAATTCTAACATGCTTTTAAGTGCGCTTTACAGTTTGAAATTTTATGATATTAGCATCCATAAAGTTGAAGATGATTATGATAAGACGTTGTCTAAACTGGATGCCGTTATTAATGAAAACGATTTGGTAATTATAACCGGCGGTATTTCGGTAGGCGATTACGATTTTGTTGGAAAAGCATTAAGCGCCTTAGGTATTGCCGAACATTTTTATAAAGTAAAACAAAAACCTGGGAAGCCTTTATTCTTTGGCACAAAAAAAAATACAGTGGTTTTTGCGCTTCCAGGAAACCCTGCGGCTGCTTTAACCTGTTTTTATGTTTATGTATATATCGCGTTGCAAAAAATGATGGACCATGAAGCTGTTGAATTACCTCGAGTAGAAGCAAGGTCAGTTTCTAGATTTAAAAAGTTTGGAGACCGCCCACAGTTTTTAAAAGCCATTTGGAATAATGGTGACGTTGAAATTTTAGAAGGACAAAGTTCTGCCATGCAGCAAACTTTTGCTTTATCAAATGCTTTGGTGTTTATGCGTGAAGATCTTTTAAATATTGAAATTGGTGATACGGTAGAAGTTATTTTACTGCCCGTTTAAATAAAAGCTTATGAGTTATAAAATAAAAAGCAGAATATGGATTGAATGTAACGAGCATGTGCTTTTAGGTGAAGGACGTGTACAATTATTAAAAGCTATAGATGAGACAGGCTCGTTATCAAAAGCAGCAAAAACCTTGAATTTGTCATACAAAAAGGCGTGGGGACTTCTTGACTCGGTAAACAAATCGGCAAAGAAACCAGTCACTATAAATTCAACCGGAGGAAAAGGAGGCGGTGGCGCAGAATTAACAGCATATGGAAAATCCTTAATTACTGCTTTCGATGAAATCAACCAAAATTGCTGGGAATTTTTGGATAAACAACTAGTCAAAATTGAGAATTTATGATATAAGTGCCTAGAGTTATAAGTACTTAAAGTGCCTAAAGTTGGAAGTACTTAAAGTGCCTAGAGTTGAAAGTATTTAAAGTGTCTAAAGTTAAAAGTATTTAAAGTGTGAATTAATGGAAAACAAGGAATTTGCAAAGAAATTGGAATTAAGAACGCGTCAATTTGCTATATCAATTATTAAAATGTCAGCTTCTTTACCAAAATCAGCAGAATCGTTGGTTATTAGAAATCAGGTTACAAAATCAGGGACAAGTATTGGTGCTAATTATAGAGAAGCGAATCGTTCAAGAAGCAAAAAGGATTTTAAAAACAAAATTAAAATTTCAGAAAGTGAAGCAAGCGAAACAATTTATTGGTTAGAAATTATACTAGAACTAAATTGGATAGAACCAAATCATGTATGCGAAATAATGAAAGAATCAAAAGAACTTTTGGCTATTTACACGTCCATTTCAAATAAACTCTAAACTCATAACTCTAGACACTTATAACATTAGGCACTTAAAACTTTAGGCACTTATAACATTAGGCACTTATAACTTTAGACACTTATAACTTTAGACACTTAAAACTTTAGACACTTAAAACTTTAGACACTTATAACTTTAGACACTTATAACATTAGGCACTTATAACTCTAGGCACTTATAACTTTAATTACTAAAAATGTTACAAAACGAAAACATATACCTATTTTTATTAATGCTGCCCATAGTGTCATTCCTCTATGCAAGTGTGGGACATGGTGGCGCAAGTGGTTATTTGGCTTTAATGGCGTTGTTTTCGTTTTCACCGGAAATCATGAAACCAACAGCACTTTTGCTTAATCTATTTGTAGCAGGCATATCATTTTACTATTATTATAAAGGTGGCTATTTTAATAAAAAACTGTTTCTTTCGTTTGCAATAACCTCCATTCCTTTGGCTTTCTTAGGGGGTACCATAGAAATTGATGCATCTGTTTATAAAAAAATACTGGCGGTTTTGTTGGTGTTTGCTATTTTAAAAATGCTCAACGCTTTTGGTAAGGAAAATGGGGCTGTAAAACAAGTTAAGCTTTGGCAAGGGCTTTTCGTTGGAGGTATTATTGGATTCTTTTCCGGGTTAATTGGTATTGGAGGTGGTATTATTTTAACACCGTTAATTTTGCTGTTGCATTGGGGAAATATGAAAGAAGCGGCAGCAGTTTCAGCGTTGTTTATTTGGGTAAATTCTGCGGCGGGACTTGTTGGACAACTAAGTAGTGGTGTTCATTTAGAAATCGAAACATTTGTTTTAGTAGCAGTTGCTTTAATAGGCGGTGTGCTTGGTGCTTATTTAGGAAGTAAAAAAATAAACAATCAATCGTTACGCTATATTTTAGCTTTTGTGCTTATAATTGCTAGTGTAAAATTATTTTTTACATAATTATGATAGATAAAAAAGACATAACAGGCATTATTTTATCTGGCGGAAAAAGTACGCGCATGGGTACCGATAAAGGGTTTTTGATGTATGAAGGCAAAAGGTTTGTGGAGTACAGTATAGAGGCGTTAAAGCCCTTGGTTTCTAATGTTATTATTGTTTCCGATAATGAAGATTATGACGCATTTGGTTTAAAGCGTATTGAAGATGTTATAAAAAATGCGGGGCCACTAGCTGGTATTTATTCGGGGTTGAAACATGCTTCAACTGTATATGGTTTGGTGTTGAGTTGCGATATTCCGTTAATAAATTCTGAAGTATTAGAAAAACTAATCGATGCTGTTGATTCTGATTCCGAAGTCATTCAAATAGAAAGTCAAGGTAAAAACATGCCACTTATTGCACTTTATAAAAAGTCATGTGAACCTATTTTTCTAAAACTTTTGAATCAAGGAGAAAGGCGTTTGCAATTTGCTGTAAATCAATGTAAAGTGAAACATGTATTATTAACTAATGAAGATGAATTATTTACGAAAAACATCAACACGCCAGAACAATTAAAGGCAATTATAAAATGAACATTTGTATAAAATATTTCGGACTTATAGCAGAAGTCACGCATTGTGAGGAAGAAACGATTCTTTTTTCTGAAAGTACGGTATCTGAACTTTTAGATGTATTGCATACTAAATATTCAGCACTTAAAAACAAAGATTTTCAAGTGGCCCAAAATCAAGAATTAGTATCATTGGAAACTAAAATAACAGGAAAAGAAATCGCATTACTACCACCATTTTCAGGAGGTTAGAAAATAAATATGGCAGGATGAGATCTCCTGCCTACGCAGGAATAAATGAGTAGATACAGCAGACATATCATCCTTTCAGAAATCGGGCAAATTGGTCAAGACAAGCTCACGAACGCCAAAGTGTTGGTGGTTGGAGCAGGTGGACTTGGCTGTCCGGTATTACAATATTTAGCAGCAGCAGGTATAGGGACTTTAGGTATTATTGATTTTGATGTGGTTGAAACATCTAATTTGCAGCGTCAAATTTTGTTTGGAACCTCCTGTTTGGGACAAAACAAAGCCGCCGCAGCAAAAAAGCGTTTAGAAGATTTAAATAACGAAATTTCCATTATAGCGTATGCTGAAAAGCTAAGCTATCAAAATGCTTTGGAATTATTCAATCAATACGATTTGGTTGTCGATGGTACCGATAATTTCGAAACACGTTACCTTATAAACGATGCAAGTATCATTACAGGTAAACCGTTGGTTTTTGGAGCGATTTTCAAATTTGAAGGTCAGGTTTCAGTTTTTAATTATCAAAACGGCCCGAGTTACAGGTGCTTGTTTCCCAACCCACCAGAAAAAAACACTGTTCCCAACTGTTCAGAAATAGGGGTATTAGGGGTATTGCCGGGTATTATTGGAAGTATGCAAGCCAACGAGGTTTTAAAAATTATTTTAGAAATTGGTAACGTACTTTCAGGAAAATTACTTTGTTACAATGCATTAACAGCCCAAACTACTGTTTTGAAAATTAATAAAACGGAAGCCATTATCAATTCGGTTTTAAAAGACAAAGATATTTTTACTAAAAAACAACTCGATTTTAATTGTGAGTTTGCATCTGATGAAGTTTCCATAAAAGATGTTTTATCAAAAGAAAACATACAGTTTATAGATGTAAGGGAAGTACATGAACGCCCTAAAATAGATGCTATTGAAATCACTTCAATTCCTTTAAGTGAATTGGAAAATTCCCTTGATAAAATCCATACCGAAAAACAAAAGGTGATTTTTTGCCAATCTGGAATACGAAGTAAAAAAGCAGTTTCCATATTGAAAGAACTACATATTAATAATTGTTTTAGCCTTAAAGAAGGGGCTTTGGAAATAAATAATCAAATAGAACAGATACAAGGTTCAATACCTACAAGGTTTTAACAATATCTTATACCTACAAGGTTTTTAAAACCTTGCAGGATAGTAAAAACCTTGCAGGATAGTAAAAAAACCTTGCAGGAAAAAAATAGATAAGAAAATGACAGATAAAAAACCAAAAAGCGTGTTTATGCAAGGGGCTATTTCTTCAGGGTTTATTGGAGAATCCATTGGTAAACACCAAACTAAGACAAGTATTGGAGCCCACAATATTTTTTTGGGCCAAGTACGTGCCGATGTTATTGACGGCAAAACGGTTTCGGCTATTGAATACACGGCCTATGAAGAGATGGCAAATTTAAAGTTTCATGAGATTCGCGAAGCTGCTTTTGAAAAATTTGAACTCACTTGCATGCACATTTATCACAGTTTGGGCATAGTGAAAGCTGGTGAAATTTGTCTGTTTGTTTTTGTGTCTTCGCCCAGACGTAAAGCGGTTTTTGAAGCTTTAGAATACATCGTTGAAGAAATAAAAGCCAATGTGCCCGTCTTTGGAAAGGAAATTTTTGAAGACGATACGCATCAATGGAAGATAAATAATTGATTATTTTTTATTTATTATTGATTATTTAACTACTATGAAAGAACAATTAAAAATAAGAACAAAAGTATTTGCCCACAACTGCGTAAAATTAACGCAGTCATTTCCTAATACCTATCTTTCAAACCATATTAAAGGGCAATTAATTCGCTGCTCAACTTCTGTTGCGGCTAATTATAGAGCAACTTGTATTGCACAATCAAAACCTAGTTTTATTGCTAAAATCAGTATAGTAATTGAAGAAGTTGATGAATCTAATTTTTGGATGGAATTTGCTTTAGATGAAAACTTAATTTCAAAAGATAACGTGACACTTTTGTTAAAAGAAGCCAGCGAATTGACATCTATTTTCATGGCTTCAAGAAAAACAGCTAGCACCAAATAATCAATAAAAATAATCAATAGTCAATAAAAAATAATCAATAAAAATGGTCGATATCACACATAAAAGCACCACACTACGTACCGCAGTAGCTCAAGCTATTGTGAAAGTGAGTAAACCCGAAACCATTACTGCTATACAAAACGACATGGTTCCGAAAGGAAATGTGTTCGCTATGAGTAAAGCTGCGGGGTTATTGGGCGTAAAACGTACCCCGGACATTTTACCCGATTGCCATCCATTACCCATTGAGTTTACAGGTGTAGAATACGAAATAAACGGATTGGAAATCACCGTTTTATTTACTGTGAAAACCATTTACAAAACAGGTGTAGAGGTGGAAGCAATGCACGGCGCTAGTGTGGTGGCATTAAATATGTACGATATGCTGAAACCTATTGATAAAGGCATTGAAATCCACCACATCAAATTATTGCATAAAAAAGGAGGAAAATCCGATTTTAAAGACCGATTTAGAAAAGATTTAACCGCAGCCGTTATTGTGTGTTCCGATACGATTTCAGCAGGACATAAAGAGGATAAAGCAGGTAAAGCCATTATTGAAAAACTTAAAGCCTGTGGTGTTCAAATAGAAGTTTATGAGATCATTCCCGACGAACTGGAAATTATTCAGAATAAAGCAAAACAATATCAAGAAAACGGTGTCGATTTAATTATTTATACGGGTGGAACCGGACTTTCTACCCGCGATGTAACACCTGAAGCTTTGGAACCGCTTTTAGATAGACGCATTCCAGGAATTGAAGAGGCGATTCGTAATTACGGACAAGATAGAACGCCTTATGCGATGCTTTCAAGAAGTGTTGCAGGTACTATTAAGAACACCTTGGTGCTAGCACTACCGGGATCAACTAACGGAGCAAGTGAATCTATGGATGCTATATTTCCATCGGTATTGCATACTTTCGGGATATTGAGAGGGGCGGGACATGATTAGTTTTAAAGTTACAAAGTTTCAAAGTTTCAAAGTTTCAGAG
>LLBZ010026382.1_pt4 | contig 10620 bp, 8 predicted proteins | sample 1489421 | NCBI WGS metagenome assembly LLBZ01 (sample SAMN04092657, study PRJNA295927) | soil metagenome | biome: Soil prokaryotic community; feature: Bulk soil; isolation source: soil from tomato rhizosphere | host: tomato cultivar Moneymaker | place: South Korea | collected 2011-11-01 | reverse complement strand
AGCGGCCAGCGTTCCCGGGCGCGCTGTGGAAGCTTGACATTAATGAAGAAGTCCGAGAGCTTCATCTCGTGTCCATCCATCCCGAGCGGCTCGAAGCGGTCGCCATCCTGGCGGACGCGCAGCTCCAGCGCATCCGAAATCCCTTGCGCATCCACCCAGGCCTGGAAGGGGTCATTATTGGCGCGGGCCTGTTCCAGAGCCAGCGAAGCGATGTTCCAGCGTTCGCAGTTTAATTTCCAGCCCCCGGCTAAAGCGATTTGAGAGGGGACTTTCAACGGCAGCGTGTCGCTGCCCTCTGGCATCTGCGGCCAGCGCTCGATCGGGAGCGTCACCTTGCTCGCCACCACATAGATCAACGGGCCTTCGCGCAGTAAATGCACCCCCCCGCTCAAGTCGGTGCGGGCGCGGCGGGTTCCCTCCCCGTCTGCAATGAAATTCGAGGCGCGCTCCAGGGTGGCGTAACTCACGTCTGGCTCCTGCCCGTGGAGACGCTCCATCGCGCGCCGCACCAGGTTCCGTTGCAGCCCGATCTGTTGTTGAGTCAGTGCTGACTCGTCAAAAGCGATGAACTCCCCTGTCTCTTCCACTACACACTCTTTCCAGGCGTCGTCCAGCACATCGGAAAGGATCTCATAGTCTCCGGCCAGCGAACGCGAGGTACGCCAGATCACTTCCCGGAAGCGCGGGTTGTATGACTCCAGGGTGGGAATCAGCAGATGGCGCAGACGGTTGCGGAAGAAGTCGAGCGAGGCATTGCTCGGGTCGTGCCGCGGCCGGAATCCATTGGCAGCACAATATACGATGGTTTCCTCGCGCCACGTATCCAGCAGCGGACGAACGATCGGGATGTCCGGGTCGAAGGCGTGCAGGACCGTGCGGTAATTCATGCCTTTGAGTCCGGCCAACCCTGCCCCGCGGATGAAGTGCATGAGCACCGTCTCCACCTGGTCATCGGCGGTGTGACCCACGGCCACGGCCTGGGCCTGGAAACGACGAGCCTGCTGCATCAGGAAACGATACCGCATCGTGCGCGCGGCTTCTTCGATGGACAGCTTTTGCTCGTCGGCATAGGCGCGCACTTCGCCGCTCTCGATGACCGAAACCAGGTTGAGCCGGGCAGCCGTCTGTTCGACGATGTTGGCATCGGCGTCTGCATCGGGACGCAGCTTGTGGTTGAAGTGCGCCACGATCGCATGATAGCCTGCCTTGCGCACGATGCTCATCAGGCACAGGCTGTCCGGTCCCCCGGACACACCGACGATGACGGGCTGCTCGGGGCTGAGTCCGCATTGCTCACGAAGAATGGATTGGATGTTTTCGAGCATGTAACTTTTAAAACCCTAAAGGTCTCTGCACAGCCCTGCGAAATAGAATAACTGACGAAAGACCTTTAGGGTTTTGATCAGATCTGATACAACTCCACGAGCACGCCGGATGTGCTTTCCGGGTGGATGAACGCGTATTTCTTCCCATCGGGGGCGGTGCTAGCTTCCTCACTCGTGAGGCGGACACCTTTCGATTTCAACTGTGCCATCATTCCTTCAATGTCGTCCACTTCCAGGCAAAGGTGGTGCATCCCGGGTCCGCGCTTGGCAAGGTATTTCGCAATCCCCGAATCGTCCGTCGTCGGCTGCACAAGTTCCACTTCCGAGCCGGGCAGCGGCAGGAACGCCACCTGCGATTTTTCGGCCGGGACGTCGCGCAACCCGTGCAATTCCATCCCCAACGCGTCGCGCCAAAACGAGAGAGCCTTGTCCATATCGTCTACGACGACGGCGACGTGATTGATCTGTTTTACTTTCGGCATGTTGATCCTTTATAGACCCTAAGGGTTTTGGCTGGCAAAACTGGAGATTTGATTGGCCAGGGATCTCACATCCTTCTGAACAAATAGAAATGATGGAAACCCTTAGGGTCTTTTTATTTAGATTATAGCCGCTTGTCAGGGAATTCGATAACGATTAAGATAGGCATATGACGAACCTTCCCATTAACATCCGCCGCGTGGTGATCGCGATTGGGATCCTGGTGCTGGTGTTCATCGTGCTCGAGTTCAATCGACGCCTGGAAGAGCTCAATATGCTGAACGCACAGAGCAAGCTGGTCCAGATGCAGGCAACGCAAGCCGTCCAGACGCAGCTGGCCCTGCAGACACAGGTGGCCTATGCAGGCTCCAGCGCGGCTGTGGAGGAATGGGCGCGCACCGACGGTCATTACATCCAGGACGGCGACCTGCCGGTGGTCCCTCTGGGTCAGCCAGGCTCCGCGCCCATCGAAGCCAGCACACCCACACCCATCCCTACCCCGCCCGCAAACTGGGAAATATGGTGGGACCTCTTCTTCGGGAATTAAAGTTCTCTCTGTTGGAGCGCCTTCTGCTGATGAGAACGAATCTATGACCATACGCAGGTTCCGGACAATTTGGGAGGGGCTGGTTGAACCTGCCTGGATGGGGGACGCGCGAAACCGACATCTCGGACGCACACTCAATGTCATCCTGCTGCTGTTGCTGCTCTGGGGGCTGGTATTTGAAATCCAGTATCGCTATAGTCATGGACCTTTAGACAGGGGTGAGATCCTCATACTGTCGATGATCGGGGTGCTGGCGGCGGCGTATTATCTCAACCATCGGGGATACCTGGTCGCCGCCACAGTCCTCACACTCGTCTGGTTCGTGGCCTCTACATTCGCCCTGGCCTGGTCCCAACTTTGGAATAGTTCCAGCGACAGTCCCGTGCTGTATTATCTGATTGTTCCGATCCTCATGAGCGAGCTCTTTTTCTCGATGAGGGGATATTTGACTTCCGTCACTTTGATCCTGCTGGGAGTACTGGGTCTCTCTCTGCTCAACCCGGCAGGAGGGACCACGTTTCTTTTTCTGTTTGTCTTTTGCACGCTGATCGGGTTTTCCAGCTACCACCGCCGACTGATCGACGAGCAGCAGCTTTCGCTGACGCAGACGATCGAGCATGAGCAGCTCCTGCTCTCTCTGGAACAACGCAAATTTGCCCAGCTGAGTTTACTGGCCGAAGTCGGCAGGCTGGTGACAGACAGCCAGGATGAACAGGAAATCCTCGAGCGCACTCTGGAGGCGATCGTAAGGCAATATGTCGATGCCGAAGCAGCCATCTCCCTTCTGGTCGCCGAGGATACGCTTGAGATCGCTGCGATCTCCGGCATCCGGGATTTTGGCCATCGTCCCGGGTATCGGCAAAAGCTGGAACGAGGCATTATCGGTCATGTGGCCAAAACCCGCCTAGCCTATCTCACGGGCGACGTTTCGGACGATCCCTATTACTTTTCCTCTGCTCGCAGAGAGGGCTCGGCGGTCGGCGTTCCAATGTTAGATAAGGAGCATTTGCTGGGGGTCATTTATGTGGAGAGCGCCCGGAAGGACGAGCTCAATCAGGATGACCTTCAGACGCTTCAGACTCTGGCAAATCAGGTTGCCACCTCCATCCAAAAGGCGCGATTGCAATCCCGCACGCAGGAACACCTGCAGGTGCTCACCACACTGCAGTCGATTTCTCGCGCCGTGACCTCTTCGCTGGATCTGGATGAGATCCTGCACAATGTCATTCAGCTATTGAAAGATTCCTTCGGCTACACCTATCTGGGTATTTATTTACTGGAGGGCGACACCTTGCATCTGGGCGCCCAGCTGGGTTACCCGGAAGACATGCTGATCCCCGAGATACCCATCACGAGAGGGGTCGTCGGGCGGACCGCGCGCACGAAGGAAACCCAGCTGATCCGGGACGTGGAGGCAGACTCAGAGTTCCTGCGCGGCTCCTATGAGGTCAAGAGCGAAGTTGCGGTGCCGCTCCTGAAGGAGGATCAAGTCCTGGGCGTTCTAAATGTGGAATCCAACCGGCATCGACCGCTGGATGAGAACGACGTCAATCTGCTCAACGCACTGGCAGGCTCTGTGGCTATCGCCATCGACAATGCTCGCCTGCACGCGGAAGTCAAACAGATGGCCATGACCGATGTGATTAGCGGGCTGGCCAATCGGCGGGCCTTCGACGAGATCCTCGAAGCCGAGATCACGCGCGCGACGCGTTATCATCAGCCCCTGTCCTTGATCATCCTCGACCTCGATTCGTTCAAGGAATACAATGACAGGTGGGGACACCCGGCCGGCGATGTACGCCTGCGTGAAGTCGCGGACCTGCTGCGACTCAACGTCCGTGACCCGGATGTCGCCGCGCGATATGGCGGCGAGGAATTTGCCGTGATCCTGCCAAATACCAGCAAAGCAGGAGCCATCCGCCTGGCCGAGAGATTGCGGCGCTCTGCCGCGAAGAGTGCTCCCCAGAAAAATGCGGACAATTTTCCCGTGCCTGGCTACACGCTCAGCCTTGGCGTGGCCACCCTGCCGGACGATGCCATTTCGTTGGAAGAGTTACTCCTTATGGCAGACAATGCCGAGCTGACGGCAAAACGACTCGGCAAGAATCAGGTCTATGCCACGAACTCTTCAGACATCATCCAAAACCCATAACTCTATCCCTATGCAGACCCCCATTTCTACCGGCCCCCAGATCCTCGACAGACTCGCTCTTTTCCCCGATTCCACACAGATCCAGAACGGTTCGCTTTTCATCGCAGGACAAGACCTCGCTGCCCTTGCAGATCGCTACGGCACGCCGTTGTATCTTTACGATCGCGCTACGTTGGACGCGTCGGTGGCAGAGTACCAGACTGCCCTGCAAAAATTTTATCCAGCTCCGTCGCATATCACCTATGCCGGCAAAGCCTTCCTGTGTAAGGCTCTCGCCGTATGGACTCAGACACACAGTCTGTTCGTCGATTGCACAGGCGAAGGCGAGATCGCGATTGCCGTCGCGGGCCGCGTGCCACGCCAGAATATTCTCGTGCATGGAGTGAATAAATCCATTGAAGACCTCAAAGCCGCGCTCGAACATGCAGGGACGATTGTCGTAGATAATCTCACCGAACTCAAGCGCACCCAATTACTATTTACGAATTACCACCACCCTCCAGCCTCCAACCTCCCCCATCTCTGGCTCCGCCTCCTCCCCGGCGTTGCGGTCCACACGCACCACGCTCATACGCAAACCGGTCAGCATGACAGTAAGTTCGGCATGACGCGCGAGGAGATTCTGGAAGCCGCGCAGTTCTGCAAGGGACATGGGTTACCTTTGCAGGGGATCCACTTCCATCAAGGCTCGAACTTCCGCGACCCGGAGCCGCTGATCCCTGCGATCGACATGGCCTTAGAGCTTGCAAAAGAAATCGACTTCCGCGGCGAGTGGCATTTCTGTCCGGGCGGCGGCTGGGGGGTAGCATATCATGAGGACGAGCTGCCGAACCCGTCCGTCGAAAGTTATGTGCGCGGGATCGCCGAGTCGGTGGTCGAAGGCTGCCAGCAGCGCGGACTCGAGCTCCCGCACCTGCACCTCGAGCCGGGACGCAGCCTGGTCGCGCGTGCGGGGGTAGCTCTCTATCGCGTCGGCGCGATAAAGAGGCGCGGCGGCAAAACCTGGCTGCTCGCCGACGGCGGCATGGCCGATAACCCGCGTTTTGCACTTTACGGCGCGAAGTACTCCTGCCTGCCGGTGACTGGTCTCGCGCGCCTGTGGGCAGGGAAGGTTTCCATCGCCGGCCCGTATTGTGAGTCCGGCGATATCGTCATCGAAGACTTGTCCATGCCAGATATACAGGAAGGGGAATGGATCGCCATCCCCGTGGCTGGCGCCTATCATTTGAGCATGTCGTCCAACTACAATGGCGCACGGCGGCCCGCCGTGCTCTGGCTCGAAGAGAAAGGGGCAAAGCTGATCATGCAACGCGAAACTGTGGAAGACCTTCTGAAGAACCAATTGTGAGACGTGCGGTTATAATCCTCCGTACGAAATTTTTATTTACCGGTAGAAATCCATGATCAACAAAATCCGCCTGTACTGGCCCCTCATCAAATCGCTTCAAACAGGTCTCCTGCTTTCCACAGGCATCGCCGGCTACTTGAGCTCACGTCCGCCGTTCAATATGGGGCTGTTGCTCGGCCTGGCAGCCAGCCTTTTCCTGGCGATCGGCGGGAGCACGATCATGAACATGTGGTATGACCGCGACATCGACGCCCGGATGAAGCGGACGCACATGCGGCCTGCCGCATCCGGCAAGCTGGATCCGAAGGAGATCTTTGCCGTTGGCATGACCACCTCTCTCCTGGGCATCGGCTGGGCGTTCGTCATAGCGCCACTCTATGGACTTGTTGTTTTCGCAGGCTGGTTCTTCGACGTGATCGTATACACACTCTGGCTCAAGCGCCGCACATGCTGGAGCATTCTCTGGGGCGGTATTTCGGGCGCGATGCCCATCCTTTCGGGACGGGCCCTGGCAGTCCATGAAATTGACCTGATCGGGATCCTGCTGGCCCTCTCCATCCTCTTCTGGATTCCCACCCATACGCTGACCTATTCCATGAAGTTCCGCAACGACTATAAAAATGCCGGCGTGCCGACGTTCCCGGAGACCTATGGCGAGCCCTTCACGCGTCTGATCATCGCGCTCTCCTCCATCCTGGCGGCGATCGCGATCGGCTGGGCAAGCGTGCTCATCGGCTTGAGCGCGGGCTTGCTGAGCCTGATCGCCGTGTTGACGGCTGTCATGCTCATCCTGGCCTTCGCCACTCTGCGCATCCACACAGACAGGATGAACTTCATGCTCTTCCGCTATGCATCACTGTATATGCTGAGCGCGATGATCATTTTGTCGATCCAGGGTTTGATTTGATCTCTGTACTCTGTCATGAGCAATCTCAACGAATCGTTGCTTGACGATCTCTTGGCGAAGCTGGAAAGTGTGCACGCCTGGTCGCCGCGCGTGATTTCCAGGCTCGAAACACTCATTCGCACGGGGGACGACTACAGCCTCTTCCGGATCAACCCTATTCGATACGCCACGGAAAAAGGCATGGCGGAACAGGAGTCCATTGATTTGTTTCTGCACAGCACGAAGCTAGGATTATTCGAAATGGAATGGCACCTGGTGTGCGCCATGTGCGGGAACATCGTGGAAAGTTTCCGCCATATGCACAGGCTGCATTCCACGTATATCTGTAAGGAATGTGCATATGAAAATCAGGCAACACTGGACGACTATATTCAAGTCGCGTTCACCATTTCTCGCTCGGTTCGAGAGATTGCCTTTCACCACCCCGAGTCGCTCTCGGCGGATGATCTTTTTTTCAAATACAACCTGTGCCGGGGTGCGCATTCGTGGTTGGAGGGCTGGGATCATGAACAGCTTTATCGTGCCGTCACCCAGTTCCTTGACTACCTCCAGCCGGGCGAAGCACGCCGCCTGGACTTTCCCACAGAGCTAGGCTTCATCATCCTGGCAAACGTGACCGACAGGGCGACACTTGGTCTTCTGGTGGGATCCGACCCTTCACCCGATGTGCAAATCGTTCCCACGCAGATCGTGGATGGCAAGCTCAACGTATTGAACGTTGCCACAGCGCCGCCACGTGTGGATCTTGGTTACGTGGCATTCTCCTTCGATGAGCTTAGCCATTTGTTAACCGGCCGGTTGATCCTGGATATCGAAAATCGCATGGATCACCGCGCCTGCGTCTGGGTGGCTCATTTCAAGGGAACACCGCCGAAGACGCTGCTCACCTTTGATCCCTTCCTCTCGGGCAAACGCCTAATTACCACGCAGACGTTTCGGACCCTCTTTCGCACGGAGACGGTCTCTGCCGATGAAGGCATTGGCGTCAAAGACATCACATTTCTATTCACCGATCTCAAAGGCTCCACCGCACTGTACGATCAGATCGGTGACCCGAAAGCATACTTTCTGGTCCGTCAGCACTTCGACACGCTGGGCAACGTGATCCAGCGCTATGAAGGTGCAACCGTCAAAACCATTGGTGACGCCGTCATGGCGACGTTTATGACGCCGCTCGACGCTGTTCGCGCCGCACTGGAAATGCTGCACGATATCGAAGTTTTTAACCGGAAGATCTCCGATAAACTCATTCTTAAGATCGGCATCCATACCGGCCATTCCATTGTCGTGACTCTTAATGACCGCCTGGATTATTTCGGACAGACTGTGAACATTGCGGCTCGTGTACAAACCCTGGCAGATGCCGGCGAGATCTATATAAGTGAGGATGTGTACACCTTTCCCGGTGTACAGGAAGCCATCGCACACTGTAAGATTTCTTCTGAGAAAGTGGCTGTTAAAGGCGTGAGCGAAACAATTCAAGTCTATAAGATATCATCGGCTGGATCTTAAGTTTTTGATCCGCGCGAGCTGCTCAATTTAATTCGGGAGGAAGAGGATGTCTGCATTGGCCAATTCAAGTGATCGTACGATCGTCGTTTTACATGGCGACCAAACAGGGGAAGAGCTATTACAGGAAGCCTTGCGCGTGCTCACGCCGGACGTGATCGGAGTGAGCCTGGACTTCCAGCACTTCGACCTTAGTCTCGAGAACCGTCGCTCCACGCAGAACGCCGTGGTGAAGGAAGCTGCCGCAGCCATGAACCAGAGCGGGCTCGGGATGAAAGCCGCCACCATTACCCCGCCCGAGAAAAATGACGTCGGCAGCCCAAACGCCATCCTGCGGGAGGAGATCGACGGGACAGTGATCCTGCGCACCGGACGGCGCATCCCGCGCGTGCGACCGGTGGGCGGGGTGCATTCCCCCATCTCCATCGTGCGCATGGCCGTGGACGATGCCTATGGCGCGAAGGAATGGCGCGAGAGTACAGACGATGGAGACGAGCTGGCATATCGGACGTCCAAGATTAGCCGATACGTTTGCCGCTCGGTCGCGGAATTCTCGTTCAAGCTTGCCGAGCGGACGGGGGCACGCGTCTTTGGCGGTCCGAAGTACACCGTCAGCCCGGTGTATGAAGGCATGTTCAAGGAGGAGCTCGACGAGGCCGCGGCGCGGCATCCCCGCGTGGCCTATGAGCCACAGCTGATTGACGCTACGCTGGCTCTCCTCTTGAAAACGGAAGGAGAGGCTCTTGTCATCCCAACCCTCAACCGGGATGGCGACCTGCTATCGGATATGGTCTTGCAGATGTTCGGCAGCATTGCCGGCTCCGAGAGTATGGTGCTGGCATTCACCGATCCGACCCACATCAAGGTGGTGATGACCGAAGCGCCGCATGGCACCGCCCCTGCACTGGAGGGCAAAAACATCGCCAATCCAATGGCCATGATCCTGGCCGGCGCGGCGATCCTCTCCTATATCGAGACCCCGAAAACCGAACAGGTCTCGCGTGCCATCTATGAGTCTGTCTTCGAAGCGGTGCACGATGGCAAAGCCACCACAGACCTGGGCGGCAGGCTATCGACAACGGAGTTCACCGACGAAGTGATCCGCCGCGTCCGCACGAAGCTGGAAGTGTGGAGCGGGCTGAGAAGCTGACGTATCTCTCATGTGTGCCTGAAACCAAATCCTTAGCTCAGGCGAGTCAACATAGCAAAAGAATACAAAGTAGGATTGTTTGCCAGCCTTGCTGTAGCTGCCGTGGGGCCTGCCATCGTCTATGCAGCGTACTTTGTTAAGCTGAGGCTACGCGGACTCCGCGATAAACCACAGACTGTCATGATCATCCTGACGGTTGTGTCGCTCGCCATGGTCGCATTCGCCGTATTATAAATGTACAGAGGAGCAACAGATGCCAAAGATCTCCAGTATTGCCTTCCGCGTCTACAACATGGATTCCATGCTCGCTTTCTATTCCGAGGCATTCCAGATCGAGTTCCAGGAGGTGGACACCTACGGCATCCGTTCCCAGTTCGGGGATGTAGATGGGATCACATTGAAATTCGTCCCGATCCGCGAAAGCGACGACTTCAAAAAGTTTCCCGTTCACCAACCGGGGTTCATCGTCCCGGACGTGGAAGCAGTGATCGCCATCGCCATCAAACACGGCGGCCGCCAGGAAGGTCAAACCCTCCGCGCCGACGGCAGAATCCAGGCAGCGGTGCGCGATCCCGATGGGAACACGATCGAGCTGTACTCGGAAGGATGACGCCCTGCAACATTCACAGATAGGAATTCATGTCCTCTTCCCACGAACAACTTGCCATTGGCATTGATATCGGCGCAACAAAGATCGCCTCGGTGCTTCTTGCAGAGACAGGTAAGGTGATCGAATCGTCGCAGGTGCTAACGCTCGCCGAAGAAGGACCACGAGCCGTCCTTGATAAAGTGGCCGACCAGATTCTGGGTCTCGCGAAGCAAAGCCCGGGTGCTTTGGCCGGAGTTGGGGTTGGCTCACCAGGCAAAGTAGATTCTGATCGGGGCAAGGTATACAACGCCGTGAATCTGGGTTGGACGGAGGTGGACCTCGTCGAAGAGCTTTCCCGCCGCATCCATGAAACCTTGCCGGTCAGGATCCAGAAGGATACCAATCTCAGCGCGCTCGGTGAGTATTATTTTGGCGCCTGCCAGGATCTGCGAGATTTCGTGTTTCTCGGCATTGGCTCTGGCCTGGGCGCAGGAATCATCAGCGGCGGCCATCTCATCACGGGCGGGGATTGGTACGCAGCAGACGTGGGACATGTATCGGTCGATCCCGAGGGTCCCGTCTGTGCCTGTGGCGGGCGCGGCTGCGCAGAGAC
>LLBZ010006352.1_pt4 | contig 10623 bp, 6 predicted proteins | sample 1489421 | NCBI WGS metagenome assembly LLBZ01 (sample SAMN04092657, study PRJNA295927) | soil metagenome | biome: Soil prokaryotic community; feature: Bulk soil; isolation source: soil from tomato rhizosphere | host: tomato cultivar Moneymaker | place: South Korea | collected 2011-11-01 | reverse complement strand
ATGTCTTCCCACGCAGCCTATAACTCAATTTGTTACTCTTTGATATCTATCACAGTCGCGCTAGCCCAGCGACCTCCGGTATTATTATCAAGTACAACAATTTTTGATCCATCAGGGGACCAATCAAAGCGTGTATTTTCAGTCCATAATCTCTTCACGCTTTTATCAGATATATCTAACAACCAAACTCCGTCGACCTCATCAAACGCAGTGCCACCAAACAGCAGAAAATTGCTATTTGTTGGGGACCACTTAAGGTCATAAACATTTCCTACCAACGGTAAAAGTATCCTCACATTACTACCATCTGAATCCATAAGGTATATATCCCAAGGATAATAAGCCAGCGACTCTATATCCTGCCAAGTAGCAACGTTTGTGTTCTGCTGATTTTCCTTGGTGCCAGCAAAGGCAATTGTTTTTCCATCATATGACCAGGCTGGCGATCGAGCTCTTTTGAATTCGGGCAAAAGCTTTGTCACTGCATTTTCGAAATCAACTAAATAAAGCTCATTATTTAATCCACCGCCAACTCCATTTTCCTGAATAAGCTTCGACATGTCGGGTGAGAAACTGAAGTTTCTCGCTGAAAATTCAGGATAGTTTTGCAGTTCAACATAAGCATTCTGATTAAAATCCCACATAAATAAAGTACCTGATATCCCGTTTTCGGAACGACAACGAAATACAAACCCCAAAGAGCTGTCAGGAAGTCTCGTAAGTTCAGAGATAGCACTAGAAGAAAAACAAATGGAAGGTATAGAGATATGTGGCAGAGTTGTTGTTTTACCGCCTGAGATTTCAAAAATACTGATGCGGAAATCTGTACCTAAATCATCAGGCATTAATTCTTCGGGTCTGTAAATAAAGGCAATATGATCTTCATCAAGCCAGGCGACAGATTCGTATTCTCCTTCAGGCACAGACAGTTGTTGTGCGGAAACAGTGCTACTAATATCTTGGTAAAGCTTTGACCCGCAACCTGAAACACAGCCAAGCAAAATCACAAGAATTACGAATAGCACAAAACGTGATTGATTTTTTTGAACAGTACTTGCATTAAACATAAGCTAAGATTCCTAACGATAATTGGTGTTATCAGAATTAAGATTTCGAGACTCGACAATAACTCAATCGCTCAACAATGAAAATTTAATAGTAGTGCTCAGGTAGACGTTAGAGAACCGCCACTAAAAAATATTAAGTGTGTTCTCTAACGTCCACATTGAACTAATCATGCATTTAAGGAGTAAGCCAATTTATTTTTGGACTTTCAAAGTTGAAAACCGCAGAGGAAACAACATCTGGAAGTTGGCCTAATCCTTGAAAAAATGGAGTTTCAACAGCTGTTCTTGGATCGGTAAACTCGCTATTACAAGAGAACAGAACACGGCAAGCCATGCCGGTATAGCGATATTGATTTGCTCCCTTAAGGAACAAATAGCTTTTTAATTGAACCCTGGCGTCCGATGCATCATGTCTTCTAATGGTTTCCGGTAATAAAGCTGCATAGTCAACACCACCTTGCTCACCAGCAAGCCGAAGAGCAATTAATCCATTGAGATTTGAATTTTCCCATCCCTTATCTTCGGCGCTAAAAAACGCAGACCAGGCCCCACCACCATCACCTATAGGATCTTGATTATTAAATATTCTCATTCCATCATTGATTGCCTGTAAAATGCCTGCATCAATATACGCTGCCCAACCATTCATATCTTGATAATCTGGATCGTTACTGAGAATTTCAATTGCACCTGCGATATCATCAAACCAGTCTCCTAACTGATTTTCCTGCACAAATAATTCGAGCCATTCCAATCTTTGAGACCAGGTTAGCTCGTGAAAGTCATCAACTGTGCAGTCCGTCTTCACAATTTTTCCATCTTTAATCGCGCAACGTCCACTCGGATCAATGTAATTTATTGGGGAATTGTTTACATAGGCGTATCGATCTGGTCCCTGCGCTCCGCTGGGTATAATAATATCCGCTTGCGCAAATCTCCCCAACGCGGATCACTTATCTTAACCAGCCCCGTTCTGTTTGGGAGCAAGAGTAAGACCTCCCGAGAGTAGAATGCGGTTACCCAAACCAATATTCTGCATCTCAGGAGGTGTGTTCATGCTATCGGAAATCGAACGGTTCGTCAACTGGACTCGCAGACGCAGTCCAGAAGCCAGGACATGGAAGGACTATGGCTATGACCTGCGCTTCTTTGTGGACGTTGTCGGAGATCGCCCACCGAAAGAAATCACATTCAAAGACATAGACCAGTTTGTTGGCGTGCAAAGTGAGAAAGGATTCAAGCCATCCACCATCAATCGCCGCTTGGCATCGGTGGTGTCGTTGTATGGCTTCCTCGCCGCGGAAGATGAAGAGTTGGCATGTCCGGTCATCATCCGCAGGCATCATGTGCGCGAGCATCAAAGATTGCCGCGCCCAGTGCCCGAGGAAGACTTGAAGCGGTTCTTTGCAGCTATTGAGGACAAACGAGATCGCGCCATGTTCCTGCTCATGCTTCGTTGCGGTCTTCGCATCGGTGAAGTCGCTGCTTTGCAATTAACAGATCTGTTCCTGGACGAAGAATATCCACGGATCGTTGCGCGTGGCAAAGGCTCGAGAGAACGCGGAGTGTATCTCTCCAAGCAAGCAGAAGCTGCATTGCAGGAATATCTTGCAGAACGCCCGCAGGTCGCGAGTGAATATGTCTTTCTCAGTTACCTGGAAGAAGGACTCTCCACTACATCGATTCACAACCGTTTGTTGAAGTATCGCGAAGAAGCAGGGTGCTCCGCAAAGATCACTGCCCATCGCCTGAGACATTCGTTTGCGAATGACATGCTCAATGCAGATGCAGCCATCACTTCCATCCAGAAACTCATGGGGCATCGCTGGATCGAGAGCACACAAACGTATGTCATGGCCAATGACAAGCAAGTCTGTGCAGATTATTATGCTGCCTGCGCCAAACTCGAAGGGTGGTCATATGCCTCCGCATAAAGCCACCACCGCAAGAGAACGATACGATCAGGCCTTGCATTATGCACGTGACGGTCGTTTGCCTGCCGATGCGCCGCGCCCCTTGCCAACCAGGCATTGGTGCAAAGAAAACATCGAATTGCTCGAACGCTTTCACCAGTGGCTGTTGGAGGGCGGAGCGTGCGAGTATTCCACCAATGTCATCTATCTGCCCATGGCAGGGCATGTGCTGGGCTTGCAGCTCAAACCACATCATGTGCTCGATCTGGAGAAAGATTTAGACTGTGCCATCGAGTTCCTGCAAGCCAAAGGTGTGGGAGAGTTTTGGTTCAAGGTGAGCCGCAACGGATTGAAAAAGTTTCGCCGTTTTCTCAGGCTGGAGCGCAGTCTTGGTGAAGAAAGCAGGGTCACACCGTTTGACTCAGCTCGTGTCACCAAAGGACTGCCACTGTGGCTGGTGAACGAATTGGATCGCCACCAGCGCCTCAGGCAACGCAACTGGCGGGATGCCAGGATGGAACAAAACATCCGCAGATTTTGGTCCGGACACCTCAGGATGTGGCGCTTCTTTGTGGAGCAAAGAAACGTGCAGGAGTTCAAAGATCTCAAGCGCCAGCATGTACTGGATTATGTGGATCATAGATTGGGACAAGGCTACTCGGTCAGGGGCGTGAATGGAGATCTGCGCCACTTGCACGCCTTTCTGGTCTTTTTGCAGGAGGAAGGATACAGTGTGCCGCAATCGCTCCTGCGCATCCCGGGCTTGAAGCAGCCAGACCCCTTGCCTCGCTACCTCACCGATGAGCAGGTCAAGAAACTGCGCGAGGAGATCGAAAAAACGGTTCGGGAGGCAGAACTAGCCAGCCATCGCAGATTAGCTCTGCTCATCCGGGCTGCCTTCTACCTGCTCTGGCAGGGCGGGATGAGGCTCGGAGAAGTGGAAGAATTACGCCTGGAAGACCTGGACTTCCCGCAAAAACGCCTGTCTGTGCGGGATGGCAAGGGCAAAAAGGACCGCACTATCTATCTCACCGAGACCGCCATTCATGCCTTGCAAGAATATCTGGCGGTGCGTGGACAGGCGGACGCGCTGCCCCAAAACGTGTTCATCTTTCGCCATGCGCCGCTCTCACGGACATATTGTTTTCAGAGATTGGCAACATACGGCTTGCGCTGTAGTGTAAAAGCATCGCCTCACCAGCTCAGACACAGCTGTGCAACGCTGTTATTGAACGCAGGCGCGCCAGCGATGAGTGTGCAGATGATCCTCGGTCACAAGCAGATCGACACAACCTTGGGATATGCGCGTCTCTACGATGGCACGCTGGCAGCAGATTATTACTCCGCGATGAACAAGGTAGAAAGACAACTTGCATTGCCAGAAAGTAATGTGAAAGAGCCGCCGAGGATTGGAGAATTGATCGCACTCACCGATGCACTGAGAAATGGTTCCCTCAACCCCGCACAGACCGAGATCGTGCGCGCCTTGCGCGAAGGATTAGGATTATTGGAAGATGTTAAGGTACAGACTGCTACCTTAGACAGTGTAGCAGTATAATTTCATCACCCCCCGCTCAAAGGCGAGCCAGGCTGTTTCCAGTTTGGTTCGTCTTTTTGATTGGGCAAAGACAATTATTTGCAGTCTGGGATCCACTCCAAACAGCCAGTTTGCGTAAATTGCTCATACGCATCATCCGGCGTTTGCCAATCGGGGTCTTGGATGCCCAACGTTTGAATGTACTGGCGGAACTCATCTTCGGTGTGAAAACCCTCTGCAATCTCCTTCTCTGGAATTATCACGAACCAATGATAATAATTGTCCTGAATGTATGCATCGGCCCCGGTATCAACATATGAGGAATATGCCATGATGACGCCATTCTGTACGGCAAATTTTTCTAATTCCTCAATACTATAAGGATACGATTCTTGACTGTTGGGTATATCAACCCAAGGACCGTAGATTGAAAATACTCTCCACGGCGATCTTCCATCCTGGCGCGTCGCCTTGATCGGTTTGATCATCGGAAGGTGAAGCAAAGGATAATCATCATCATTGAAGTTATAAAATGGGTCAGTATGTTGGACGGAGGAGGCAGTAGGTTGGGCAGGTGGTGCACAACTCGTCAAACAACTGAGACTGAGGAAAAGGACAAGATAAAAAACGGTGTTTTTCATGCGTATTTTTCCATCTACTTGATTTTCGTCAATGTCTATTTTGGAGACGATTTCTTTTCTCGCGGGGGAATTATCTCATTCCAATAGGCATCGGTTGGGAATGATTCTGCGCCTAAAAGATCATGGTAAGGGAAATGAATTATTGTTGCAAAAAAATTGTACTCTTTACTGCGATTAGGCCCAGGTATAAAGTCAAAATCATCGTGGATATGCCATGTGGTTGAAATTGTGCCGTCCGCCGATACAGTTGTATTGGTGGCAGATATGTCACCATTACGAACCATCCAGAAGGCTTGATTGCCCTCTATTGCGGCTTGTATCCAATTCCCGCTAGGGCCTTCTGCGGTGAAAGGCTGAGTGAGTATTTGATTGCCATCTGATACGGTGAAGGCTTGTTCGCCGTATCCCGGTTGGTTTGTTATTAGGGTAACTATTTCATCCTGTGCAGATTGGACACTTGGATCATCTTGAAGACTTTGAAGTCCCGCGCCAACAATATTTGCGTGGCCTTCATGCTGAATTCCAGCTACTACTAAATCACCAACATATGCTGCATCGCCTGGTCCCAAGCTAGGTGTATCTGCACTTAGCACAATTGCACCAATTACTACTAGTAACGGAAGTATTGGAAAATGTCCATCTGGATCAACATACCGAACTGGATTATTAAATGTATAAGCATATCTGTCCCAAGCTTGTGGATTGTTGGGACCTGGTACAATGGAATCTGGTTGAATGAAACGTCCGAGTTCGGGGTCATAGTGCCGGGAGCCGTACCAGAGCAAGTTAATGTAACTGTCAGAATATTGCCCAGTGTAAGTATATTTCGTTGGCATTGTTCCCGAAGCAAAGCGCGTTTCACCCCAGGCCTTATAGCGCACCTCGGAAACAATCTGACCAGTCGCATTCGTTGTGAGGCTCGTTGAACCCAAATGATCTCCCAACAGGAAATTCAATGTGCCGTTCGTTCGCATGGCAATACGCTGCGCGCCAGCATAGTAATATTTAGTGATCGTTGAGCCTGTTACTTCATAGTGATTGCCAACGAAATAAGTTGTTGTCGTTCCATTGAAGGTGCTCTTGACGCGCTTGCCATCGCCGTCATAGACAAAGGTGGCATTGTTGAACGCACCCTGAGGCGGCTGGGTGGCGGTGGGTGTCGAAGTGGGAGCCGAGGTATTGGTAGGCGTTGGGCTGGGACCGGGGGTAGGTGTGTTTGTTGGAGTCGCTGTAGCCGTTGTGGAACAAGATTGAGGTGCTGCACCGGCGAGCGCAATTAAGAGCTTCGGCGCGTTTGTTCCTTCTTTCGAGGAATAATCTGCTCCACCAGCTGAATCTGAAACACGCAAGCTATACGTGCCATCACCTGTGATCAAAGTAGTCAGGTTTACTTCATACCAGGTGTTGGCACTCACTGAACCTAATGAAGCCAATACCTGTGTATCGGCTGTGGGGGCATTGTTCCATGTTACGGTTTCCTCCTGCCAGGAATCATCATTCACATGATGGAAATCTCCACCTGCGCTGGCACCATCTACGTTATAAAGACACAATTTTGCGTTGGTCACCTGCTGACTATTAATACCTGTGACATCAAACTTAATCAGGAAGTGTTTCACAGGACTGTCGTCTACTTGAAGAGTTGTAGCAGAGCCGTAGTTGTTGGACGGGTTGGCATTGAAAATATGTGCATCATCCGCGGGTGTGAAGGTGAGTGAGCCGCTTTGCAGCAGTGCCTTGGGCATGATGTAGTTCACGAAATGACCACCGCCCTGCCCTCCCCCGAAGCGGGGGAGGGTGCTTGCCAGATTATGTGAGGGAAGGTGTCCCTGCGGAAGGGTATATTGAATGACCAACTTGGGACGTTTTGTTGAGGCAGTGGCGTCGGAGGTTTTGTAATTGAAACGATCATCTGTCTCGGTATCCGCGACGATGGCAAAGCCATTGTTTGTAAACGTGCCGTTGATCAATTCCTGGATCTTTGCCGGGGTAAGCGAAAATTGTTTCTCGACATCAATTGCCTGATCAGCCGGGATCAGCACGGAGCCAATGTCTATGCTTTCGCGATCGTTCGAGCCTGATGCACCAACACCAGCCCATTGGACACCGCTTGCAGATTCATTCCAGGTTGCCTCTGTTTCGTTGAACGGCACTTTCAGACGATAGACCTTGATTAGCCGGTCATTGTCTGAGAAATCAGCATCGGTCCATAGAGAGAGGGTTGCGGAAGTGATCGTTGCATTGGAGGGGATGGAGGATAGATCGAATTTGATCAGGCTGCGCGCCACTTTATTCGTGGCATTATTGCTTTCGCCCACCCACATCACGGACGATGTGCCGTTGTTGGTGGTAGGGGAGGTGTTCAAGAGATAGGTGTCTACGCCGTTTGCGCCATCCGGCTGGAGGGTGATCGTGGTTCCTGATTGAGTCGCCGTAGGCGTGGCAGTCGGTCCGCCAGGTGTGTTCGTCGCCGTGGGCGTAGGGGTAAAGGTGGCAGTGGGACCACCAGGGGTAGGAGTGTGCGTTGCGGTTGGTGTAAAAGTAGAAGTAGGCGCGGAAGTAGGTGTTGAGGTAGGAGCCGTGCCGTTGCCAGTCACAGAGACCAAACGGTTCTCTGCATCATAAGCCAGATCGAAATTCAATGCGCCTACATTGCGATCAATCATATTACCGTTCGCATCGTATTGATAATTGTTCCCATTGGAAAGCGAAGCCACTGCATGAGCATGGTTTGCATCGTAGGTATAGTTCACACCTGCCTTGCTGGCCAGGTTGCCTGTTGTAGCGTTGTAGGTGTAAGACTCATTATACAACCCGTTCGAGCCACCGGTAACCGCCGCACTGGTGAGACGGTTCAACGGATCATAACCAAATGTTTGTGTTTGCGGTCCGGCCTGGTTGTCAAGGATGGTCGAGACGTTGGCGTTTTCATCATAGGTGTATACAAAACTCTGTAACGTCGTTTGGTCGGAGAGTCTGGTCGTCGCTGCAGTATTCAGCAAGCCGCCCTGGTCTGCTGTGGTCCACGCATAATAATTGAACGTCTTGCGAATCACGCTCGCGCCGTAATCCATGCTGGTGATGCGCCCGGCTTTGTCATATTGTGTGTCTGCAATGTAGACTTGTCCCGTATTGTTGGTCATCGTATCCAGCAAGCCAAGGTTGTTATATGCATACGTGAGTTCTTCTGCATCCGGGTATTTCATCCACATGAGCAGGTCAGCGGCATTGTAATTCCATTCGGTGATGAAGGCTGAAGCGCCCGTAATATTTTTCGTCTCGTTCGTGACGCGCCCGCGCGCATCATACAGCCAGGAGGTGGAACCTGAGGCGTCATTCATACTTGTCCTGCGACCCTTGCCGTTCGTGCCCACATCGTAGGTGTAGGATGTATTTACCTGCCCGAAGGGGTTACAACCCGCGCCGCTGGAGGTCTTGGTGGTCAGGCGGTTGAGCCAGTCATACACCATGTTTAATACGCAGCCGCGCGCGTCGGTTTGTTTGGTGAGGTTACCAAGCGCGTCGTACTCGTATTGCCAGTCTCCCATATCAGGATCAGACATGGACGTTTTGCGGCCTGCTGCATCGTAGTCGAGTGTGGTTGTAGCACCTCCCCGCGTGGCGGTTTTCAGGTTATTGAGAAGGTCATAGGTATAAGTCACGCCTGGACCTGTGGGCGGCGTTACAGAAACGACACGTCCCCATACATCAGACGTGGAGGTTGTGTCATTACCCTTTGCATCCGTGACTGTGGAAATGAGTCCATTATATGCATAAGATATCACATTCCCGTTCGGCGCGGTCACCGTCAGGGGCCTGCCCAACACGTCTGAGATCGTTGTAGTGTAAGCAGGCGTTTCGCCCGTTCCAAACGGCATGGATCCCTGGACGCTATTGAACGCCGGGTAGAGGAAGGAAACCGTGTTATCGAGCGTGAACGAGAATGTTCCCGCATTCAGCAGGCTGCTGCCTTTCTCTATTTTTGTCTGTCGTCCGAGGCCATCATAGGTGCGGCGAATTGCCACATAACGATTTGTATCAATGCGCTGGCGGATCTCCGTCCAGAATGGGTTGGTATCGTTAAACAGAATCGAGACCGTTGGATTGGTGGAATCATCCCCAGGACGGATCAGCTTCGTCATGCGCCCAAAGGCATCATATTGGGCGGAGGTCTGAACGCCGTTTGGATCCGTTTCTGTGAGCGGGACGCCAAGAGTATAGTCATACGTCCAGTTGGTGGTTAAACCAGCTGGGACATTTGGCGTCGCGGGGGTTGTCTGGCTGATCGGGTAGGCGTGATAGGCGGAATCGAAAACCGTGGTGGTTGTCGTCACTGAGCCGGTCGCTGGGCTGGTATAGTTGTTCGTGCTGTAACCAAGATAGTTTGTGACACTGGTGCGATTGCCCCAAGAGTCATATCCAAAAGAGATCTGGCTCCATTGAGTTCCATCCCCTTTGATCCTTGTGCGGATGGTGGTTAACTTCCCATCCACGGGCATCGTCGCTGGGCTGCCTGTGTTGCCATCATAATAATATGAGGTTCCGGCTAATATGTTTCCTGCCGGGTCAAGCACACGGGTTGCGGCAGGCAGAGATACCAAATAGCGTGTGGATGAATTGTTTGGGAAGTAGACATAATCCTTTTGACGATAGGTTGTCCACGTCGTGCCGTTTAAGGATTGCTCCTGTTCGAGAGTCAAATTGCCATACATTGTTTCATAGGTATAAAGTGTTCTGGTGGCGTTATATGTTCCGTCATTGTTATAGATACGATTTTCCACGGTATCGATGTAAACAAAATTGCGATTCATCCCAAGGTAAGGCGAACAAGGTCCACATGCCAGCAGCGTGGCGGTCGGCAGGGATACAGGAGTGTAGGTATATAGGACAGTGGATAAACGTGATGAACCTTGTTTGATCTCGGTCCAACTGGGGCGGCCCTTGAGGAGATCGCTCTGATGAAATTGTGTGATCGTCACTTTTCCATCCGGACCCGTTTCCGTGACACGCTTGTGACCGCGGAACTCTGAATATCTTTCATTGTATGCATGGCAGGTGTGATCGGCTAGTTCGACATTCGTCACATAAGGGTTGCAGGTCGTGCTGGAGTTCACTGTGTCGTTCACACCTGCAGTATCCACGCCGTTGAGTGTATAGTTGTAGGAAAATTGATAATGCTTGTCCGCCCCACTGCCATAAAACACCCGCTTGTTAGTGACTCGATATATAGAAGTCAACAGTTGGAGCTTAAAAGACCAAACCTGGGCATATTTTCCAAGAGCCATATTGTAATTCCCGCCAGTTTCTTCGATCAGAGGCTCTACCTTGGATGCATCCGCCGGGAGGGTAACGAAATATGGCGAGCCTGTATTGCGCCAATGATCTCGAATCCCATCAAACAACCCTACGCGAAGGCTCATCTCGGGACCCAAACTAATGGACGGGGTGAGTTTATATACACCTCT
>LLBZ010010315.1_pt1 | contig 10647 bp, 11 predicted proteins | sample 1489421 | NCBI WGS metagenome assembly LLBZ01 (sample SAMN04092657, study PRJNA295927) | soil metagenome | biome: Soil prokaryotic community; feature: Bulk soil; isolation source: soil from tomato rhizosphere | host: tomato cultivar Moneymaker | place: South Korea | collected 2011-11-01 | reverse complement strand
AAGATTAAAGTACTAAGTATCGCGCCGCTTCTGGCGAAAGCGATCAAGTCGATCCACGAGGAGACTTCGGTTTCCTCGCTCTTCGTATAGCGAAGGGCAAACACTGATGGCTTAAACGAAGACCATCAGCGACCTGTGCCCCAATTTTATGGAGGCCCGGGTCGCTGAAAGTTTGTGTGAGGGAGAAATCATGGCGGAGAAAAAAGATTTCAAGGTGCAGGCAAAAGTACGTGAGGGGCGCGGCAAGAACGACGCGCGACGCGCGCGACGCGATGGCATGGTGCCCATCACAGTCTACGGCGGTGACGGTGAGACAATCGCTGCTGTTGCTCAGCTCAGTCAGCTGGCCGCAATCCTGCGCTCCGAATCCGGACGAAATACGATCTTCACGGTCGACGTCGAGGGAGTTGGAACCAGCGAGGTAATGTTTCACGATCGACAGATCGATCCGGTGAAGGGCCGGCTCATTCACGCCGATCTGGCGCGGTTGGTTAAAGGACAGAAGATTGACGTGACGGTGCCGCTGCACCTCGTTGGTGAACCAATTGGTGTCAAAGAGAAGCAGGGCGTGCTGGAGCAGATCATCCGTGAAGTCGAAATCCGGTGCGAGCCGCGAGAGATTCCCGATTCATTTGATTTGGATGTTTCCAACCTCGACGTGCACGACGTTTTACACGTTTCCGATATTCCGGTTGGTCCGGGTGTTGAGATTTTGACTGATCCGGAGCAGGTGATTGCGACTGTCGGCATCGTGAAGGAAGAAGTCGTAGCGGCGCCGGCGGTTGAGGGTGAAGAGCCCGCCGAACCCGAAGTGATCGGCAAGGGCAAGAAGGAAGAAGAGGGCGAGGAAGCGGAATAGGGCCACAAGGAAGCACAAAAGACACAGCTACATTTTGTGCGTTTTGTGCCTTATTGCGGCAAATGATGCTTATCGTCGGTTTGGGCAATCCCGGTAAAGAGTATGAATGGACTCGACATAATCTCGGGTTCATGTTGATTGACAAGTTGGCCCAGGATGAAGGGATCGCGGTTGGACGTCGCGAATGCAGTTCGCTCGTCGGGCGCGGGCAGATTGAAGGCGCGGTCACGAAACTCGCGAAACCACAGACCTTCATGAACCTGAGTGGACACGCGGTTTCATGTCTGCTGGCGAAGATTCAGAGCGAGTCGCCCGTCGAGCAGTTGGTCGTGATTTCTGACGACCTCGCGTTACCGCTCGGAACGATTCGCATCCGCGAACGCGGTTCAGCGGGCGGACACAACGGTCTCAAGTCGATCATTGCCGCAATTGGGACGAATGAGTTTTTGAGATTGCGGATCGGGATTCAACCGGAACATCCGATTTCGGATTCGAAGCAGTTTGTGCTCGACCCTTTTCCGCGCAGTGAACGAACAGTAGTGGCCGAAGTCCTGGAGCAGAGCGCGAATGCGATACGGACGATCATCAGGGATGGCGCTTTGAAAGCGATGAGCGAATTTAATTGATAGTGTGACCTGACTGGAGGTTTGATTTGGATACAAAGAGACAGTACGAAGTGGTCTTCATAGTAGACCCGACGGCCGATGAGGAAGTGCCGAAACTCACCGAGAGCTTTTCGCAGATCGTGACCGATCAGGGTGGCACGGTGACCAAGGCCGAGACGATGGGCAAACGCCAGCTCGCCTACGAGATCCTGCACCACAAAGACGGCACGTTTGTGCTGCTCGAGATCGAAGGCTCAGGCCGTGAGATTGCTGAGCTCGAGCGCCGCATGCGCGTGAACGATCGCGTGCTGCGATACATCACCGTGCGAGTTGACGAAGATCGTCGTCGCGCTGAGAAGTTGAAGGATCGCCGCGCTCGCAAGGCTGCGAAGCGTCCGTCACACGGAGGATCGTCTGCGCCGCGTCGTGGTCCAGCGATGGAGTTTGCCGAAGCGGGCGAATAAAAGTGCCTTATGTGCCTTTTTGCGGCTGATTTTTGATCGACGAGTTAAGAGGATAATTTATGTCAACCAACTACGAAGACCGCAATCGCGGTGGCTACGACTCTGATGACGACGGCGATAGACGGCCAATGGGCGGCCGCGGCGGTGGCCGCCGAATGCACCGTCGACGCGTATGTCGTTTCTGTATCGACAAAGTCGATCTGATCGATTTCAAAGACGTCAAGCTATTGGGGAACTACCTGCCTGAAAGAGGCAAGATCCTGCCGAGACGAATCTCCGGTAATTGTGCGACGCATCAGCGCATGCTGGCGGAAGCGATCAAGCGCGCCCGCAACATCGCGCTGCTTCCGTACACGACCGACTAAACGGCAGAGGGAGAACGAAGATGGGACACACGAAAGTACTTTTGCGCGAAGATGTGGATGACCTCGGGGCGCGCGGCGAGATTGTCAGAGTCAAAGCCGGTTACGCGCGCAACTATTTGCTGCCTCGCAATCTCGCTGTCGAAGCAACGGCGGGGAACGTCAAAGGCATTGAATCCGAACGTGCCGCGTTGTTGAAGAAGGAAGCGAAAGAGCGTTCCACTGCCGAAGGACAGGCACAACAGATTGGTGCGCTCCAACTCGAGTTCAAACGGAAAGCCGGTGAGCAGGGTGCGCTTTACGGCAGTGTGACGTCGATGGATGTTGCCGAAGCTTTACGGGAGCGCGGCTACGAGATCGATCGTCATCGCATTCACATGCGTGAGCCTTTGAAGCGCGTTGGTGAATACACCGTGCCGGTCAGATTGCATCGGGAAGTCACGCTCGACCTGAAGGTCCGAGTGGCGCCGGAAGGTGAAGTGATCGTCGGTCACCTGTCACCAGAGCAGGAAGCCGAGCTCGCGAAGAGCAACGAAGAAGAGACGGTTGCTGAGTAAAAATACGATAAAACAGGTAGCCTGATGTATAGTTTGGGCGCCGCAGGTTCGAGTAACTTGCGGCGCCCATCTCTGTGCAAAACGAAAATCAAAACTTCATAATCAATAAATGGCGACTCCTGATTTCATTCGCGAACAACCTTTCGAACGTGCTCTGCCAAACAGTTCTGAAGCGGAGCGTGCGATTCTCGGCGCGATCCTGCTCGACAATGGTTTAATCAGCCAGGCGATCGAACAGCTTCGCCCGGAAGATTTTTATGTCCCGTCGCACCGGCGCATCTTCGTGGCTATGATCGCACTCTTCGAGCGCGGCGCTGAGATCAATCCGATCCTGATCGGTGAAGAGCTCAAAAAAGAGAACTCTCTCGAAGCTGTCGGCGGCGTCAGTTTCATCACCAACCTGACGTACGGTCTACCGCACTCGACGAACATCGCTCACTACGCAAAAGTAGTCCGCGGGAAGTCGATGCTGCGACAACTCGTCAAGACTTCAAACAAGATCACGCAGGAAGCACTCGCCGAAGAAGACGAACCCGAAATCATTCTGGACCACGCCGAGCAGGCGATCTTTCAACTTGCTGACGAACGCATTCGCCAGGGGTTCATGCACGTCAAACCGATCGCGGAGCAACTGCTCGAGAAGGTGCAGGAGATGGAAGGTCGGGCCGCCGTCCTGACCGGACTCACCACCGGGTTCGCCGATCTCGACAAGATGACTTCCGGTTTGCAGCCGTCGGACTTGATCATTCTCGCGGCGAGACCGTCGATGGGTAAGACGAGTTTCGCGCTAATGCTGGCCGAGAATGCCGCGATCCTCGCGGGCGCTGTCGTTGGTGTATTTTCACTCGAAATGTCGAAAGAATCGCTCGTGATGCGTATGCTCTGTTCACAGGGCAACATCGATGCGCAGCGTTTTCGCAACGGTTTCCTTTCGCGACTCGAGTGGGCGCAGATTGCGAAATCACTCGGCGTGCTTGCCGATACGAAGATCTTTCTCGACGACACGCCGGGTTTGAGTGTGTTGGAGATGCGCGCGAAGGCGCGCCGTCTCGCAGCGGAACAGAAAAAGCTGGATTTGATTATCGTCGACTACTTGCAGTTGATGTCGGGTTCGAGCAGGCGCGTTGAATCACGCCAGCAGGAAGTGTCGCAGATCTCGCGTGAGTTGAAGGGACTCGCGAAGGAGATGAACGTGCCGCTTGTAGCCTTGTCACAGCTTTCGCGCGCGCCTGAGTCGCGTTCAGATCATCGTCCGCAACTCGCAGACCTGCGTGAGTCGGGCGCGTTGGAACAGGACGCGGATGTAGTAGCGTTTATCTTTCGCGAGGAGCAGTACAAGTCACCGGAAGAACGCGAGGCGATGCCCGAGGATCGAAAGAACATCGCTGAGTTGATTATCTCGAAGCAGAGGAATGGTCCAACCGGTACTGTTGACTTGCGCTTCACGCCGTCGAGTATGAGGTTTGATAACTTGTATCGCGAGTAGCTGATCCATTCACCGCAGAGTGCAGAGGAACGCAGAGCCAGATTTCAAAAACTAGGGGCACCACTTGTGAATTGATTCGTGAGTCGAAACGTTGACATTGATGCACTCTTCGAATATCGTTCGTACGACTCACTTCATAGTGGCTCTCTGAAACCTAAGTAGACCCGGATCTCACGTCTAACCGACCGTTCTCATTTCCCATTCTGAAAGGAATGGTCTTGCCGGCAAAGCACCATCACAAGGAGAAAGACTCATGGCTGAACTCCCATATTCCAGCGAGAGCGAAGAAGAACAATTGTTCAGAACTCTGTACACAAAAGGCCTCATCGATGTAATCGGCCTTCAGCATCCCGCTATCCAAGCAAGGACGGAAAGCCGATACCTGCAAGCAAGAGTACGAGTAAACGATCATGCTCTTGAGAATCGTTTCCGCGGCTTTATGGAACAAACGGGCATCGAAGTTACGGCTGAAGCTCAAAACCTAACTAAGACAATACTGAATGGCGTGCTTTCGGATCCACATCCGCGGTGGGAAGCTACTCCCGAGGAAAGAGTGGAAATCGTAAACAATTACATCCAGAACTTACCTGAAACTCTGACTACATTGGCTAAGGATGAAAACGTAGAGGGTTCCATAACAACCTTTGATCTGCTCCACTGGCTCTCTACGGATAAACATCTAGCGAGGATCTGTATAATCCAAGGTGGCTGCTGATATGGCGCAGAATAAGACAGAGTCTTCTGCCCCTTCACAAAGCAATAGCCCGGGGCAGACTTCGCCTGTCAAAAAGACAATTAAGGGAACCATTACTGATCAAGAAAACAAGCCGGTCGCCCGAGTGGTGCTGGAACTTGTAGGCACCTCGTTTACTTGTGAAACTGATGAGCGCGGTAATTACGTTCTTACGTACGTAAGCGGTAGTGAAATATGCACCCTCACGCCCCGCAGAGCGGCGTACAAATTTGAACCAGAAAATCTTCTTATCAGTTTTCACACAGCAGACAGCTTCAGGCAGGATTTCAAGGCCACGCTTCAAAGCTATGCACTAAGCGGAACTTTGAGAGATTGGTCCGGCACCCCGCTTAAAGACGTAATTATTTTGCTCTCAGGAGGGCAGACAAGCGAGAAAAGATCCGATTCGCGCGGCAATTATGTGTTCCCAAATATAGCCGGCGGCAGCAGTTATACAATTTCGCCTGATACGACAAAATACACGTTTACTCCCACCTCGCAGCCTGTTGTTTATCTCGCCGATGACCTCCACCACAGTTTTTTTGGATCACCTGAATTCGATCGAGATAAACCACCGAGCCAGTGGAATATCATTAACGATTACTCCAAGACCATCATTACACTCGCAAGCGGATTGTTGGCCGTCACGGCCACGTTTTCCGGGCAGCTGACTGGGAAGAGTAGTGATCGGTGGTCTACAGGCTTGTTGATTGGAACTTGGATTCTTCTGGTGTTGACGATCTTCTCAGGAGTTTTAACCACAGTCTTTGTCATCCAATTCCTACGAAACAACAGGGACGGAAAATACGCGATCCTATTCGCTAATGGTTCTTATCTTACGCTTGGATTGGCCGGAATTCTGTTTCTCGCATTTGGCATCTATACGATTACTTTACCCAGTAAGGGTTGGGACGCCGCCACCGCCGTTGAGCAAGTCTTAAAAAAAATGCCGGAGTTTACCGGCACCACCGATGCGAAATGGAATTTACAATCTCTACAGTGGGACGAAAGTTCCAAAACCTATAAGCTTTTGATTGAGGGCGACAGAACGGCAGATAAATTTAGAATAGAAGTCGAACCGACCTACACAAGAATCATAAAGGTTGAGAAATTACTGCTACCGGCAAACCCACCAAACCAATAGCGTCCCCAAGTTGTTGATTTCTCATGCGGGATTTTCACTTTATTTGCAAACCTACATCCATTGAACCTATTGCGGTTCGAACACACGCGTATCGATCGGCACGTTGTGTTTGATCTCCTTTACATTGAACACGAGTGTCAGCCCTGAAAAGCTCTGACTCAAGCTGAACGGATACTTGACTCCATCAACCTCACGCCAGTCGTCAAGGTAAATCTCGACCGGAGTGGAAGTGCTTAACAAGGTCGCAACCGTGTTCACTCGCACGGGTAAATACGTTTCGGTATCGAAATAGACTCTCTCGACTGCACCGGTCGCGGGCTGCAAGTCGAGCACGTAAACCTCTCGGTAGCCGATCTTGCTCTTGCCTGCGAGGGTGATCTTCGCGTAGTCGTCCTTCATCGTGATGAAGCCATAGAAACGGGCTTCCCGTTGCAGGCTGGCCAACTCTGCACCCTTAAGCGCGCGTAAACCGGCTGAAGTGCGCGACCAACCGTTACGGCCATTGAAGCCTACTTTCGAGAGACCCATCGGCTGCGTGTCAATCACCGTGACTATTTTGTTAGGCGCCTGTGCGGAGGTTTCGAATCTTCCTCCCCTCATCTTTCCCACGACGTCTACCGTTCCTTTGATGACCCGACTGGTTTTTGCCTTGACAGCCGCTGCGCCACCAATTGCCTCTACATACTTCGCGAGTAGTTCGTCGACGGTCGGCAACGATCCAGACTTATCGACGGCCTGCCCGTCATTGATGACGACGCCACTCGAATCGCCGCCAAACGTACGCGAGCTGCTCGGCTTCACGGGTTCCGCAATCGCTACGTCTTTCAGTGGCCCGTGAGACTGGCCGGTTGTGCCGGAACGTTCGAGCTTGATTCTCTCCACGAGTTCCGAATAGTTCTTATTTCCTGGCGCGAGCTGTTGCGCTCGTTGGGCCATCTCGGTTGCTTCGTCAAGATGTTCGTCCGAGATGAAGTCTACGAGCGCGAGCAGGTAATGTGACGGTGCATGGTTTGGAGCGAGCTTGATTGACTGTAACAACTGCTGGCGCATCGCGGCGGCGTTCTCGCGCGAGTATTCCGTGATCTCACCGTTTGGAGAAATGCCTTCGCGACTCAAGACGTAGGCATAGAGGTAATGGATCATGTAATCCTGTGGGGACGAGGTTGCTTTCTGGAAGTACTTTTTCGCGTCTGCATACCGGTGCTGAAAAACGCAGAGTCGTCCTAAAGCCGCATGAGCCGGAAGGAAATTTGGATCGAGCGCGATGGATTGTTTGTAGTAACGCTCGGCGTCGTTATCACGGCCGATGTGCAACAGCAGATCTCCGAGGTAGAAATTAGCTTCGCTTTCGGTGAGTGAAGTGCGCTGCATCGCGGTGTATGCAGCGTACGCTTGTGGATCGTCGACGCTGGCGATGCGTTGTGCTGTAAAGTCTCCGCGACGCACGTAGGTCCGCAAGTCTTCTTCTAACTTCGCGAGAGTGATACCGAAAGAAGCTTCGATCGCTTTCGCGGCATTTTCTCCTCGACTCACTTGTTGCAGAAATCTCTTGAACTGTTCCTGCCGGCCACGATCGCCAAGCATCAGATAATGGACCAGCGCCCACGATTGCCCGTAGAAGATTCCGGTTTTGTCCTGCTCGTTGTAGTGCGGCGAGTTTGTGCCGATCGAAAAGAGAGTTTCGAGTGGCAGGAGTTCGTGATCGCGCAGGATGCGGATGTAGGGAGCGAGTGGCGCGCCGAGTAACGCTTCGGTGCCTGAGAATTGCAGCGAGCCGTAGAGTTCGGCGAGTCCTTCGTTCAGCCACAAGGGCGCGTTCGGCACGTTGTCGCGAAGATGCAGGTGAACGTATTCGTGAAACGCAGTGCTGTAAGGATCTCTTTCGCCCGGGTCGAGTGAGATAGCGATGTAGTTGACGTCGGCGCCGGGTTGAAAGAAGCCGGCAACATTGGCGGGCCGGCCATGGTAGAGAGGTTTGAACGGCATGAACGACGCGTCGTCACGAAAGATGATCACAGTGGTGGGCACGGACGAGTTGAGCACGTTGCGTGAGACGAGACGAGCGAAGCTGCTGTGAAAGAATTCGAGCCACGCTGCGACCTGGCGTAGTTTCTCGGCGTCGGCGTTGCCGATGACGAAGAGGTTGTTAGTGCGAACGCTGCGCCAGTTGTCGCGCGTTTGCGGGGCAGGCTTCGCCTGTGTCACGCCGGTTTGAAAAGTGCAGAGCACGGCGAGAAACAGCGCAACAAAAATCTTCATAGAGTCCTTTCCTGTCGGGGGAGCAGTAAAGGGGTTTCGCTTTTAGAAGTTATTTAGTTCTCAAGTCCAGGATGACCTTCGCTGAGGTGACGATCAAACCTGGTGATGAGCTTTCGGAGCGCTTCATCTGTGAGCTTTTGCGACTCCTTGAGTTCTTTTATCTCCGCGTCGGTTTTCTTAAAAAGACTAAGAACGAGGCCAAACCCTTCGTGAATTAAGCCCGCAAGATTGCCGATCTGTTCTTCTGTTTGCGCGAAGCGTTGGTCAGTCCGTGCCTGGGCGGCCTTCAGCTCATACATCTCCGCATCAAACCTGGCCTGCTGGTTGAGCAGGAAATCCATTTTTCGTTCCCATTCTTCGTTACTCATCATGAGGATCATTTTCTCCTTAAATCTTTGAAGTGAGGTGGGTGACGGCAGTGTAGCACATTCCGACTGCGACGCGGATTACAGTAAACTGACCGCCATGTCTTCTTCCAAAGACCTGGAAAACACTTTCGCGCGGCGCCCGACGTGGGCTGAGATCGATCTAAACAACCTTGCCGCAAACTTCAATCGCGTTCGTCAACGCGTGAGCCCGGTGGCGCGCGTGATGGCTGTAGTTAAAGCAAACGCGTATGGACACGGAGCCGTCGCATGTGCGCGTCGTTTGGCCAAAGAAGGCGCCGACTGGTTTGGTGTCGCACTTCCCGAAGAGGGAATCGAACTGCGCTCCGCGAACATAACTCAACCAATACTCTGTCTCGCAGGTTTCTGGCCGGGTCAGGCGGCGGCTTGCATTCAGCACAACTTAACCCCCGTGGTCTCTCGTCTCGACATGATCGAGGCGTTGAATCAGGCTGCATCAAACGCCGGAGTAATCGCTGATGTTCACGTTAAAGTCGACACTGGCATGGGACGTTTGGGAGTTCGCTTTGACCAACTGAGCGAGTTCGTCGACGCGCTCGCGCAGTTTCGCAACGTGCGCATCGATGGAATCATGAGTCACCTCGCTGCCGCCGACGACAATGCCTGCCAGCCTTTGACTCGCGATCAGATTCAACGTTTTGAAGACGCAGTCGTCGTTTTTCGCAACCATGGTTATCGTCCGACTCATCAGCACCTCGCAAACTCCGCCGGCATCTACGGCCATCGCGACGCTTGGGGAAACATGGTGCGACCAGGCGGCGTGTTGTACGGCCTGTGGCGTGACGTTCTGCCGCTTACAACTTCAGATCCCGGACTAGTGCCGGTGATGTCGCTTCACACGCGCATAAGTTTGCTGAAGTGGGTACCACCCGGCGAAACGATCGGCTATGGCTGTACCTTTGAAGCATCGCGGCGAAGTTTGATCGCGACGCTGCCGGTTGGCTATCACGACGGTTACATGCGCGGCTTGTCGAATCGTGCTCACGTCATCGTGCGCGGCGTTTATGCTCCGGTGGTGGGACGAATATCAATGGACTTGACGCTCATCGACGTGACTAATGTCTCCGGAGTAGAACTTGACGATCAGGTAACCTTGCTCGGTTGGAACCGGCAACAGACGGAGCTAAACATCCCGGCCGAAGATCTGGCACGAATAGCCGGAACAATTTCGTACGAAGTGACGTGCGGCGTCTCCGAGCGTGTACCGAGAGTTTATGTCTAGAGAGCTACGTTGACTCTCAGTCGAACCCTCTACTACTATTCAGTTTCCGCAGTAATTCCTTCAGTATCTAATTTTTTGATCGATTACGAAATCGCCCATTACTTAGGAGGCCCAGAATGACTTACACCGTGAAGCCTGGCGACACTCTCTCAAGAATCGCTATGCGCAATGGCGTGACGTTGGCGCAGTTGCTCCAGGCTAATCCGCAGGTTAAAGACCCGAATCGAATCAGCGTCGGCGACGTTATCAACCTGCCCGACGGTTCCACGGGGGTGCCCGCGGGTTCAACTGACGACACTAAACCGCTTCCCGCCAATCTCTCAGCAGCAGTGGCGGCTGCGCCTCCATCCCAACCGGCGTCGACGTCTGCAGGTGTGTTGGGCGCGGCTATCGCGGAAGAACTGGGCATACTTTCAGCCAAATACGAAACCGGTGGACGTGGACCAGGCACGGTCTCTTCCGGCGCCGGCGATCCAGGCGGTGTTTCTTACGGCTCTTATCAAATGGCAACCAAAACCGGCACGGCGAAAAGATTCGTGACGCAGTCGA
>LLBZ010009730.1_pt13 | contig 10649 bp, 10 predicted proteins | sample 1489421 | NCBI WGS metagenome assembly LLBZ01 (sample SAMN04092657, study PRJNA295927) | soil metagenome | biome: Soil prokaryotic community; feature: Bulk soil; isolation source: soil from tomato rhizosphere | host: tomato cultivar Moneymaker | place: South Korea | collected 2011-11-01 | reverse complement strand
GGCGGCAACGCCCCCTTCATCGTGTTCGACGATGCGGACATCGACGCCGCCGTTGCAGGCGCGATCGCGTCCAAATTTCGCAACAGCGGACAAACATGCGTCTGCGCCAACCGCTTTCTGGTGCAGGACGGAATCTACGACCGCTTTGCAGCGGCGCTTGCCCGCAAGGTCGGCCTCCTCGATGCCGGTGACGGGCTGGCGGGAACCGCCGATCAGGGCCCCCTTATCAACGCCGCGGCGGTGGCGAAGGTCGGACGTCATTGCGCCGATGCCGTCGAACGGGGCGCCCGAATTCTCGCGCGAGGCCAAGTCAGCGGCTCCCCCGACGGACATTTCGCCCGGGCCGCGCTTCTTGTGGACGTCGCGCCGGACTCGCTCCTTGCCCGCGAGGAAACCTTTGGCCCTCTTGCCGGGCTCATCCGCTTCGACGATGAGGCGGATGCGATCCGGCTCGCCAACGATACGCCGGCAGGGCTCGCCGCCTATATCTTCACGGCGGACCACGGCCGCGCCATCCGGGTGAGCGAAGGGCTCGAATATGGGATGGTCGGCCTCAACACCGGCCTCATCTCCACCGAGGTCGCACCGTTTGGCGGAATCAAGGAATCCGGGTTCGGGCGCGAAGGGTCGCAGTGCGGTATCGACGATTATGTGTCGATAAAGCTCATTGCCGCGGAGGTAGCACCTGCATGACGAAATTCGGTCGCCGGGACATGTTGTGGCTCCCGCTGGCGGCCGCGATGCTCGCCGGCTGCCAGAGGCGCGAGCGCGATCCGGCGACGGTCGCTATCGGCTGGTCGCCGACTGGTGTTCCTTTCAGCTTCGTCGATCCATGGACCAACAAACTCACCGGATCGATGGTCGATGCCGCGACCGCGGTCGTTCGCAATGCCGGCTTCACAGCGGAGACGGCAATCACGCCTTTTTCCGCGCTGATCCCCTCGCTCGCGGCGGGAAAGATCGACATGATCGCGGCCGCCATGTTGCGTACACCCGAGCGCGAACGCGTGGTCACCTTTAGCGACCCCATCTATCATTATGCCGGCGCCCTGATCGTTCGCGGCGATGACAAGCGGGTCTGGACGGACCTCGGGCAAGTCGGAACGACGCGCGTCGGCGCCCAGATCGGGTCACGCTTTATCGATCAGCTGCACCAGGCGGGTGCGCGAAATGTCTCCACCTATGAATCGCTAGTCGATATCATGCGCGACCTCGAAAACGGCCGTATCGACATCGGCTATGGCGACGAGCCTATCCTCAGATACCAGCTGCGTGTCGGCGGGCGCCGTAATGTCCGCATCGTCGAGCAATTCCGCGCGCCGGCGATGGAGGAATTGTGCCTCGTGATGCGGAAGGACGACTCACGCCTGAAGAAAATCAATGCGGCGATCGCGCGGCTCACAGTGCGAGACATTCCAGCGATCAACCGAAAATGGGGGCTTTGAGCAGATCATGTCCGAATTTCTGACCGATGCGGTCGCCTTTCTTCCCGTGCTGGCGCGCGGTCTGTGGACCACGGTTCTGCTGACGGTCTGCGCGCTCGCGGTCAGTCTCGCACTCGGGCTCGTCTGGGCCTTGATGGGCATGTCGCATCATGCGTCGCTGCGCTGGACCAACAGCATTGTCGTCAACACGGTGCGGGGCATTCCCATCATCGTGCAACTGTTCTGCGTCTATTTTGTGCTCCCCGACTGGGGGATCGACTTTCCCCCATTCCTTGCCGGGATGATCGCTCTCGGAATTGCCTATTCGGTCTATCAGGCGGAAAACCTGCGGGGAGGGTTCGAATCGGTCGACCGGCAGCTGGTCGAGGCGGGAACCGCGCTCGGCATGAGCCGGGGGATGATCACGCGGCGTATCGTCATGCCGCTCGGGCTCCGCACCGCCCTCCCGTCCTTCGGTAACACGACGGTGATGTTACTCAAGGACAGCTCGATTGCGTCGACCATCACGGTCGCCGAGCTGACGCGGTCCGGACAGCTTCTCGCCATCTCGACCTTCAAGAACGGAACCGTATACGTGCTGATCGCCCTCCTCTATCTCGCCGCGAGCATTCCTCTCGCGATGGCGGTTCGCGCGCTCGAGAAAAAGGCGGCCTGGCGATGATCGAACTTTCGGGAGTCGCGAAAGCGTTCGGCGCGCGGCAAATCCTGCGCGATATCAACTTCACGGTGAAAGCAGGCGAAGTGGCATGCCTGATCGGACCCTCAGGCTCGGGAAAGTCGACGATCCTGAGGACGATCAACGGCCTCGAACGCCATGACGCAGGCACGATCACCGTCGATGGCACGCTCCTTTCGGACAAGTCGCTGCCCGCAATCCGGCGCAAGGTTTCGATGGTGTTCCAGCGCTTCAACCTTTTTCCCCACCGCACGGTCATCGAGAATATCATCGAAGGTCCCGTGCATGTCCTTCGCGAAGATCCCGAGACCGCCCGCATCCGCGCCATCGAGTTGCTCGGCCGCGTCGGCCTCGCGGACCGAGCCGACGCGCATCCCGGCCAGCTTTCGGGCGGGCAGCAGCAGCGGGTCGGTATTGCCCGCGCGCTCGCGATGCAGCCGCAGGCCATCCTTTTCGACGAACCCACGTCGGCACTCGATCCGGAGCGCGTGGGTGAAGTGCTGGCAGTTATTCGCGAGCTTGCCGAAGACGGCATGACGATGGTGGTCGTGACCCACGAGATTGCCTTCGCCCGCGAGGTTGCGGACCGCGCGCTTTTTATCGACGAGGGAGTCATCGTCGAAGATGGCCCGGCGCGCGAGGTCCTTACCGCGCCGTCCGCCGAGCGCACACGGCTTTTCCTCGACCGGGTTCTTCGCCCGCACTGAAGCAATGTTGATTAATTCACACCGGAGCGTGAGCGCTACACAACTCCTGACCCGGGCCACTTTGACGCAATTGGGTGCTCCATTCTTCCTGGAGCCGTCTGATGTCCGTTACGATGTTCAATCTCGCGTCGTTGTTCGAAACCGCCCCCCCTCCCGCTCCCGTGCCCGTTCCGCTCGGCGAGCCGATCTCGACGGTCCGATCGATCTCGATGCCTTCCGGTTCGCGGGCCACGACACGGATCGGGGTCTGGGAATGCACCCCGGGTCGCTGGGTGCGTCAGGTAAAGCAAGCGGAATTCTGCCACTTCCTCAGCGGACGGGCGATATTCACTCCTGAAAAGGGCGAGGCGGTCACGCTCGGCGCGGGCGATGTCGCGCATTTCCCGGAGAACAGCCGCGGCGTGTGGGAGATCGTCGAGACGAGCCGCAAGATATTCATGATACTCGACGAAGAGCGTGATTTGTGACCTCGGGCGCTGAAGCGCAGCCGCGCCCGATACCCAATGATTTCTGGCTCTCGAACTCCGGCGACGACCTGACGCCGCGGGCACCGCTCGCAGGAGAGGTCGAAGTCGATGTCGCGATCCTCGGCGGCGGCTTCTCCGGCCTCTGGACGGCCTATCATCTTCTTCGCAAAGACCCGTCGCTCGAGGTGCTGGTCGTCGAAAGGGAGATTTGCGGCTATGGAGCTTCGGGCCGCAACGGCGGCTGGTGCTCGCCGCGCTTTCCGGTCGATCCCGGAGCGCTCATCAAGCGTTTCGGAGCGGCGCGCGCGCGGGAAACGATCCTTGCCCAGCAACGTATCGTCGAAGAGATCGGGCGGACCCTCCAAGAAGAAGACATCGAGGCCGAGTTTCGGGCGACCGGCGTTCTCAGCCTTGCCCGCAGCGAAGAGCAGATGAACGGCCTCGCAGCGACATTATCAACATATGAATCGCTCGGGCTCGATCAAGGCAACAAACTTCTCGGAGCGAGCGAAGCGCGCGAACGCATCCATGCGACCAGCCTCCACGGCGCGCTCCAATCGCGCCACGGCGCGAATATACACCCCGGCAAGCTGGTGCGAGGCCTTGCGCGCACGGTTGAAAAGCTCGGGGCGGTAATCTGCGAGGGCACCGAGGCGACCGCGGTCCGCCCTGCCCCTGACGCCGCCATTATAACCCGCAACGGCACGGTTCGAGCGCGAAAGGCGGTGGTCGCAGCGAACGAGGCCTATCTTACCGGTTTGCCCGGCTATCGCCGCACTTTGCTGCCCATGTCTTCTATGATCGTCCTGACGGCGCCGCTTAGCGAAAGCCAGTGGGCCGAAATCGGCTGGCAAGGCGGCGAGAGCGTCAGTTCGCAGGTTCATACCAAAAATTATCTGACCCGTACGAGCGACGGCCGCATTCTGTACGGGAGCCGGGGTGCGTCCTATCTGTTCGGCTCGGCGATGCCCGAAAATGCGATCCGCGACGAGCCCGTCTTCGAATGGATGCGAGGCTGTGTTCGCGAATGGTGGCCGCAGCTTGCCGATCTGCCCTTCACCCACGCATGGGGCGGTTATCTAGGCGTCCCGCGCGACTGGTTGCCGACGGTCGGCTTCGACCGTGATACGCGGATCGCCACCCTCCATGGATATACCGGCCGCGGCGTGTCGACGAGCGCGCTTTGTGCCAAACTTCTCGCGGGGCTCATCGGAGGCTGGGCCAGCGGGCTCGAAACGCTTCCGGTCCACCGTCCCCGGGCCCCGCGCTGGGAGATTGAGCCTTTCCGCTGGATCGGGGTACGATATGTGCAAAATGCCTTCACCCGGATTGACGAAGCCGAAAGCGCCCAGCGGAAGCGCCCTCTAGACTCCGGATTTGCCGAATATCTTGGCGAACAATGAGCACGATGGGCATCGGCCGGCCGCGAAGGGATCCTCCGCGACAAACAATGGTGTCGAGCGGTCAACATCCGACCGATCTTTCGCAACTTCCCGCTCGCGGGAGCGCCAGTCACATTTCGCACGAGGAGCGAGAGCCCGGTTGGTGACGTGCGACGTTGCCTGAACAGGGAAATCATCACAGGGAGCCAATAAACCATGCGCAAGACAACAAAACATATGACTGGACTGTCAGGCATCGCTGTCGCCGCGTCACTGCTGGTCACTATCCCCGCTGCCGCCCAAGGGCCGGCCGATAGTGGCGACGATATGCCGGGGGACATCGTCGTGACGGCTACGAAGCGTTCGGAATCGGCCTCGAAGGTGCCGATTTCCATTACCGCATACAGCCAGGAAGGCCTCGACCAGCGCGGTATTCGCGACATCCGCGATGTCGCAAACCAGACGCCCGGCCTCGATATTTCGCGCGCATCGACAGGTGGCTCGGGTCAGACGCGCATTTCCATCCGCGGCATCGATTCGACCGCGGGCGCGGCCACTTCGGCGGTTTACATCGACGACACGCCGATCATGGCCCGCAATTCTTCGCTCAACTATAATGGTACCACCCTGCCCTTCCTGTTCGACCTCGAGCGGGTGGAAGTTCTGCGCGGGCCGCAAGGAACCTTGTTCGGGGCAAGCTCGCAGGGCGGCGCGGTCCGCTTTGTAACTCCGACACCCAGCCTTAGCGAGTTCAACATCTACGGCCGGGCGGCGATCAACACGGTCAAGCATGGCGGCACCGGTTATGAAGGTGGCATCGCGGTCGGCGTGCCGATCGTCGAAGGTTCGCTCGGCATTCGCCTCAGCGCCTATCGCCGCCACGACGCGGGCTGGATCGACCGCCAGAGCTGGCAGGATCCGACCGATCGGGAGAGTGATGCAAATTACAGCGACACGACCGTCCTGCGCGCTGCGGCACTCTGGGAGCCCACTCCGGGTCTCACCATCGCGCCCAGCATTTATTATCAGGACCTGAAATTCCACGACCGCCTCGACCTCTGGACGCGCTGCCCCGCGACCACCGGCGCGCCGGTCGATCCCACCCGCGTTCCCTGCGTGAACGGCGTGTCCGATCCGAAAGCCGGCAAATTCATCTCTTATGCTTCGCTACGCGAGCCAAGCCGGGATCGCTTCTACCTTCCCGCGCTCAAGATCGGCTATGATGCCGGCCCCTTCTCGATCACTTCGGTGACCTCCTATTTCGATCGCCACGTCGAGGATGTGAACGACGCGACCAACGTCAACGACCGCGCATCCTTCGGCAATGCCTACCTCTTCCCGATTACCCCGGGGTTTGCCGAATCGATCACCTGGCAGAACCCCAATATCTATCAGAAAGTCTTCACGCAGGAGGTTCGGCTCGCGGGCGGCAACGGCGACGATCCGATCAAATGGACCGTGGGCGCCTATTATTCGCGCGGCTCCATCAAGTCGGACCTGCCGATCTTCGAGCCCCACTATAACGCGCTCTATTTCGTCCGCTTCGGGCGCACACCCGAAGCTGCCGGTGTCCCGCCGCTGGTCAACGGCAATGCGCGCTATTATGGCAATGAAAGCACCGTCGAAAAAAGCGTTGCCATATTCGCCAATGTCGATGTCAAGATCGTCGATCGCCTTACGCTCACGCTGGGCGGCCGCTATTCGCGCGACAAGCTTGAATTCGATGTGCACGAACGCGGTGTCTCCTATGCCACCGGCTCATCGACTGCGGTGGGATCGCTCAAGGAAAACCCCTTCTTGCCGAAGGTCGGACTGTCCTTCCAGGCGACGCCCAATTCTCTTTATTATGCGAGCTTTGCGCGCGGCTACCGCACCGGCGGCGTGAACAAGGCACTTCCCGACATTTGCGATGCCGAAGCGCAGGCCCTGGGTATCGGCAATGCGGCAGTATACAAGTCCGATCGCACCGACAGCTACGAGATCGGGATGAAGAACCGCCTTCTCGGCGGAGCACTCCAACTCGACGTCAGCGCGTTTTACACAAAATGGAACAATATCCAGCAGCAACTCCGCCTGCAATGCGCCTTCAGCCTCGTCGCGAACACCGCGTCGGCGACTTCGAAGGGTTTCGAGGCCAATATCAACATTCGTCCCGACGACAGTTTCAGCTTCGGCGCGGCGGTCGGCTATACCGATGCGACCTATGACGACACGATCCAGATCGGCACCGCGCCGATTGTCGTCGCGGGACAGCAACTGGGCGCAACGCCCTGGACCGTCAATGTAAACGCAGAATATCATTATCCGGACGCTGGCGACCTCGATCCGTTCGTCCGGGTCCAGTATAATTTCAGGTCGGTCAATCGCGGCCCCTTCCTTTACCAAGAGCCGACATCGACTAGCTATGATCCCACCCGGCGTTTTCCCGCCGAGCCCTCAACGCTCGACGCCCGGGCCGGTGTTAGCCTTGGGCCGGTCGATGTGCAGATCTATGCCGAGAACCTGCTCAACAATGTGGATTATGTCACCGACGGTCCCACCTACGCGCGTGGTCCGCTCTGGCGCGGCATGACGCTCCGTCCCCGCACGATCGGCTTGCAGCTCGTCGCCCGTTATTGATCGCAGATGCGAAGGAGCTATAGATGATGTCTGCAATTCGCCGGTCGGCGGCCGGAATGCTTGTTGCAACGGCGCTCGTGAGCACCTCACTGGCGGCACTGTCCCCGGGAGAACCGCTTTATGCGGATCTCATATTCACAGGCGGCAAGATCATCACCGTCGATAGCGAAGAGCGTGTCGTCGACAGCGTCGCGATCCGGGGCAATCGGATCGTCGCTGTCGGCCAAGCGAACGAATGGAAGGGACCGGCGACGAAGGTCGTCGATCTGAAGGGACGCACGATGCTCCCCGGCTTCATCGACGCTCATTCGCACGTCGCGGGAATGGCGAATGTCGAAGCGCATCATGTGAACGTCCAAGTACCCCCGCTGGCGGACGCAAAAGCCATTATCGCAAAGCTGCGCGAAGCGGCCGCGAAGAAACAGGCTGGTGCCTGGATCATCGGCCAGGGGACGTACAATCAGGTCTTCCCCTCGCGCGAGGAACTTGATGCGGCGTTTCCCGATAATCCGGTACGGCTGGACTGGAGCGCTCATGACAAAATGATCAATCACCGCGCCGCGGTGGTTTTGGAAATGGGCCAGGATTTTCCCGACCCGCCAAAGGGATCGATGGGGCGTTACGAGCGAACGGCGGACGGCGAAGTCATGATCATCCGCGACGCGCCCGCGCCGTGGCCGAAGGAAGACTTCACCTATCCGGAGATGAAGGAAGCCGTTCGCGGCGTCTTGAACGACTTCTATCTCGAAAAGGGCGTGACCACCGTCTCGGACATGTCGCCGGGCGAGACCTATCGCGCCTATGCAGAGCTACGTAACGAAGGCCGGCTGCCGACCCGGATCCGGATGAATTATATCGCGCGAGACAATGCTGCCGCGCAAAAGCTCTTCGACACGGGCATCTTTACCGGGCTCGGAAACGAACGGCTGCAGGTCGGCGCCCTCAAGCTCTTCATCGATGGTGTGTGGGGCACGACAGCAGCGACATACAAGCCAGCGTGGAAGGGATCCGGAACGACCTGGGTGCCCGACAATTATGGCGGTACCAGTTTCGAACAGGCGACCCTCGACGCCCTCATCCTCTCCGCTCGCGAGCATGGCTGGCAGGTGCAGACGCATGCCAATGGCGACCGCGCCCAGGACATGGTGATCAACGCCTTCGAGAATGCCAACAAGCTAGCCCCGAAACCGGGCAGCCGTGACCGCATCGAACATTTTGCGCATTTCCTGACCCAGGACCCCGAGCGCACCGAGACGCGGTTGAAGCGAATGATCGACAACAGGATCATTCCGTCGCCGCAGGTGGCATTCCTGTGGCGGCTGACCGACGTCAATGCGAAGGAACCCGACGTCAAATTTTTCCCGCTTCGCGAATTGATTGATCGCGGCATGCATCCGCCCGGAGGCGTCGACACCGTCGGAACGCAGAATTTTGCCACCTCCCCGCTATTCTCGATCGAGCGCGCCGTACGTCGCGACACGAAGTTCGGAACGATCGTCCAGCCCGAGCAGGCGATCACCCCGATGGAAGGCATCAAGATGTTCACCATCTGGTCGGCCGAGGCGAATTTTCTCGAGAGGTCGCTCGGCAGCATCGAGGTCGGCAAGCTCGCCGATTTCGTGATCCTCGAAAAGGATCCCCTCACTGCTCCGCCAGCCGAGATCGATGAAATCCGCGTTTCCATGACGATCCTCGACGGCAAGATCGTATATGAGCGCGAATAGGACGCTCGCGGCCGCGGCGTTGGCAGCGCTGCTCCTCCTCGGTTCTGCGCCGGTGGCGGCGCATGGCGACGGCGACCATGTCGACAGGTCCGACGATCCGCACTGGGCCTTGTTCGAAACGGTCGCGGTCTCGCAGGCGCCGCCCGACTATCAGTATCGTGCGGCGATCCCTGCTAGGATCGAGGCGATGGCCGGGCAGGAGATGACGATCAGCGGCTATGCCGTATCGCTGGGGCAGGACGCCGTAACCGACCATTTCCTGCTCTCGCGCTATTCGCCGGGATGCCCCTATCACGCGGCTTCGCGGCCGAACGAAATGGTCGAGGTTCGCCTAGCGCGCCCAGCGCGGCTTCAGCTCGGCCGCGAGATTCGCATCACGGGGCAGTTCGCTCTGCAGAAAAATGGCCACGCCGGCCTCTTCTTCCGCCTGGACGACAGCGGACAATCCTGACCCGCGGTAGCGTGTGAAGGCTCCGAGCGGCCGGGGCATCCCTTGGCACATGGTCCTCTCCCTGGCGGGAGCGACACCGGATGGTGCCGCCCCCGCCCTTTTCTCTTCCGCGCGCCTTAACGCATCGTGGGAATGACGAAGCTCTGATCGACGACCGCGCCGCCCGAAGGCCAGCGCTTCGTGATCTTCTTGCCCCGGGTATAGAAGCGGATGCCGTCCATCCCATATTGGTCGAGGTCGCCAAAGCCCGAGCGCTTCCAGCCGCCGAAACTGTGATAGGCGACCGGCACGGGGATGGGCACGTTGATACCGACCATGCCGACTTCGACCTGCGACGCGAACCGCTGGGCATAGTCGCCGTTGCGGGTGAAGATGGCGACGCCATTCCCATACTGGTGGCCAGAGGGATATTCGATCGCCTCCTCCAGCGTCTCCGCGCGCAGAATCTGGAGCACGGGCCCGAATATTTCATCCTGGTAGGAGCGCATATCGGCCGTGACACGATCTATGAGCGTCGGCGCGAGATAATATCCATCCTCATGACCCTGCAGTTCGAACCCGCGGCCATCGACGACAATCTCCGCGCCCTCCGCGGCCGCCATCGCGATATAGGCCTCGACGCGCGCCTTGTGCTCTGCGCTTACGACGGGCCCGTAGTGCGCGTCCGGATCGGTCGCAGTGCCGACCCTCAGCCGGGCGATTTCGGACACCAGCTTTTCGCGAAGAGCTACAGCGGTGCTTTCCCCGACCGGGGTAACGACGGGAAGCGCCATGCAACGCTCGCCCGCCGATCCGTAGGCGGCACCGATAATATCTGCGACCGCCTGGTCGAGGTCGGCGTCGGGCAGAATAATGCCGTGATTTTTCGCCCCGCCCATGCATTGCACGCGCTTGCCAGCGGCTGCTCCGCGACCGTACACATAGTTGGCGATGTCCGACGAGCCAACGAAACTCACGGCCTTGATATCCCGGTGATCGAGGATCGCATCGACAATCTCCTTGTCGCCATGGACCACGTTCAGAATACCTGCCGGCAGCCCCGCCTCGATCGCGAGCTCGGCAAGCCGCACCGGAACCGAAGGATCGCGTTCCGACGGTTTCAGGATGAAAGCATTTCCGCAGGCGATGGCGGGCGCAATCATCCATAGCGGGATCATCGCGGGGAAATTGAACGGCGT
>LLBZ010192611.1_pt5 | contig 10659 bp, 7 predicted proteins | sample 1489421 | NCBI WGS metagenome assembly LLBZ01 (sample SAMN04092657, study PRJNA295927) | soil metagenome | biome: Soil prokaryotic community; feature: Bulk soil; isolation source: soil from tomato rhizosphere | host: tomato cultivar Moneymaker | place: South Korea | collected 2011-11-01 | reverse complement strand
GATCCAGGAGCATATATACACCTATAAAGAAATTACATGATGTTACCACCACCATTACTAAAAATGACCCCCAGGCATTGATGACAAGTGACAATGTGGATGAGATCACAGAGCTGGGCATGAGTTTCAACATCATGATCGGCAAGATCAAGGAGCTGCTGGATTCCAAGATCAAGGAACAGGAGAATCTCAAAAAGTCAGAGCTGCGCGCGCTCCAGGCCCAGATCAATCCACATTTTCTTTATAACACTCTCGATACGATCATTTGGATGGCAGAATCCAAGAAGACGGACGACGTGGTGAAGATCGTCAGCGCGCTTTCGAGCTTCTTTCGCATTAGCCTCAGCAAGGGCATGGACTGGATCACCATCGGTGAAGAAGTGGAGCGAATCCGAAGCTACCTCACCATTCAGAAAATGCGCTATCGAGATATCCTGGATTTCAAGATCGATGTAGAAGAAGATGTCTCTGAGAATACGATTCTAAAGCTTCTCCTCCAGCCTTTGGTCGAGAATGCTCTCTACCACGGGATCAAGAACAAACGGCGGGGCGGCACGATCATTGTGCGCGCCAGACGACGGAACAGCGATGAAGTACTGCTGGAAGTGGAAGATAACGGCATTGGATTCCTGCCAGAAAAACTTGCCCAGCTGCGGGCCGAATTGGAGGACACCTCAGGCGATATCAAGCTCGAAAGTGGTTTCGGAATTGGCAATGTCAATAAACGCATCCGCCTGTATTACGGAGAACCTTACGGTTTGTCAATCCGGAGCAAATATGCGGCTGGCACCTGCGTGACCCTGGTGATCCCGGCAAAAGGGGAGACTGTTGCTCACTACCAGGACTCACTCCACAGTCCGGGCTAAGAGGGCCTTTGCAACATTTAAGGAATGTTTCTATGAAGAATTCCTACCTTTTACTTTTCCTGGTACTCCTCGCCTCCCCTCTGGGACTTCTGGCCTGCATACCACGACCTACGGCGCCCTCCCCGTCTCGGACTGATTCCACGCCGGACACTCATCCCCAAAAAACCTATGAGGATCTGATCGTTGGTTTTTCCCAGTTAGGCGCAGAGAGCGAGTGGCGTGTGGCGAATACTGTTTCCATTAAGGAAACAGCGGAAAATCTGGGGGTTGAACTGCGCTTTTTTGATGCTCAGCAAAAACAGGACAACCAGATCGAGGCCATTCGCAAATTAATTGTCGAGAAAGTAGATGTCATTGGGGTCGCGCCCATTGTTGAAACAGGCTGGGATGAAGTGTTCCGGGAGGCAAAAGATGCCGGTATCCCCATCATCCTGGTGGACCGGCGGGCAGCCGTACCAGAAGATTTGTATGTCACTTATCTGGGCTCAGACTTTCTTGAGGAAGGCCGCAACGCAGCACGTATTATGGTGAATCTTGTGAATGAAAAAGCAAATATTGTTGAGCTGGTCGGGACGGTGGGTTCCGCGCCTGCCAACGACCGCTATATGGGATTCCGACAGGTCTTGAAAGATTACCCGGAGATGCGTATTATTGATTCGGAATCAGGGGATTTCACACACGCCCGCGGCAAGGAAGTAATGGCAGCCTTCCTAGAAAGATATGGCAAGACAATCACGGCCGTATTTGCTCACAACGATGACATGGCCACGGGCGCAATCCAGGCGATTGAGGAGTATGGACTACGCCCGGGTGTCGATATCAAAATCGTCTCGGTAGATGCGGCTCGGGGTGCGTTCGAAGCGATGATCGCCGGGAAATTGAACGCAACGGTGGAATGCAATCCGTTGCTGGGACCGCAGTTCTTTGAGCTGGCATTGAGAGTGGTCAATGGCGAGGCGGTTCCCAAGAGGGTGCGCTCCATCGAAACGATCTTCTTCCCGGAAGATGCCCTTGAGGTCTTACCCACACGGAAATACTGATTCCATCAAAAGAAATTTAACTTCTATCTAAAAAAATTGCCCCACTCGCCAGGGTGGGGCAATTTTCATTTCTTCACATCGTAAGGAAACAAACTTCCTCCTAAAGAGAACTCATGGATTTTCAAACGATACCGGTGTAGTCTATGAGTGTCAGCCTTATAAGTCAATTCTCCAAATGGATCATATCTTCTCCTTGATACTTAATCCCGGGAAGGAGGTGCCAGCGCTGAGATAGCATGAAAGCGAACAAAAAAGAGGAAGTGCTCGCTTATTGATTCGCGTCGCCAAGCAAGCACTCCCGGCGAGAGATGTCCCTCAACGAAAGGCACCTTCGCGTGCCCTGATTATAGCGTATCCACGTTTCATCAGAAAGAACATAGCCGCTCTAACAGGAGAGAAGAACATGTCAAAGAAATTGCTTTATAACCTCTTAGCAGCTGTCATGCTTGCCAGTCTCGTGCTCACAGCCTGTGGCGCGCCAGCTGCACCACAGGCTCCTGCCGAACCTGCTGGCGGTGGAAAAAAGACCTATGCAGATATGACGTTATGCTACCCCCAACTTGGCGCAGAGAGTGACTGGCGCACAGCCAATACAGCTTCGATCAAACAGACTGCCGAGGAAGTGGGCGCCAAATTAATCTTCTCTGATGCCCAGCAGAAGCAGGAAAACCAGATCTCTGCCATGCGCGCCTGCATCCAACAGGGTGTGGATGTGATTGCTCTGCCGCCGGTGGTGGAAGATGGCTGGGATGCCGTATTGACAGAAGCCAAGAATGCCGGTATTCCGGTCATCATCGTAGACCGCAGTGTCAGTGCTGATTCGTCCCTGTATGCCGCTCACATTGGCTCCGATATGGTCCTGGAAGGCAAACGCGCGGCTGCCGAATTCAACAAGAAATTCCCGGATGGCGCAAAGATCCTTGAGCTCTCCGGGACGACCGGCTCCGGTGCAGCCGTCGGGCGGGCAGAAGGCTTCCGGGCAGACCTCAATCCCAACATCGAGATTATTGACTCTCAGACTGGCAACTTCACCCGTGCTGAGGCTCTCCCGGTCATGCAGGCCTTCCTGCAGAAGTACAAGCCAGGTGAGGACTTCCAGGGGATCTTCATTCACAATGACGATATGGGAATCGGTGCTATTGAAGCCTTGAAAGCAGCAGGCGTCAAGCCGGGCGATCTCTTCATTGTGTCTGTGGACGGCACCCGCGGTGGCTTCCAGGCAATGGTGGATGGCTGGTTCCAGGCGGATGTAGAATGCAATCCTCTGCTTGGCCCACAGGTCTTTGAGATGGCTCTCAATCTCATGAATGGCGAGCCGGTTGAGCCGGAAACGCTCACCAATGAGACCGTCTATTATCCTGACAAAGCAGCCGAATTACTGCCGACTCGTCAGTACTAAGCCCGACAGAGTGAAATCTCGGCATATCCGCCAGGACTGATTTGGTCGATAGAGAAGCGGCGCGCAACGTCGCTTCTCTATCCTGCCCTTATATGCTGACAGACAGGTACCTTCTATGATGGAAGAAAAGAACATTGTAAAAATGTCGGGGATCGCTAAAAGCTTTCCGGGCGTGATCGCCCTGGAGGACGTCGACTTTTCATTGCGATCCGGGGAAATCCATGCGTTGATGGGGGAAAATGGCGCCGGAAAATCCACCCTCATCAAAGTCTTAACGGGTGTGGAACAACTGGATAAAGGCACTATCGAATTGGATGGAAGGTCGGTGCAGGTGCGGTCGCCCCGACATTCGCAGGAACTGGGTATTAGCACAGTGTATCAGGAAGTCAACCTCTGCACCAATATTTCTGTTGCCGAAAACATCATGCTGGGACATGAACCTTATCGGTTTGGAAGTATTCACTGGCGGAAGATGAATGAACTGGCTCGAAAGGCGATCAACCGGTTGAGTCTCGACGTCGATGTCACACAGCCTCTGGGTAATTATTCGGTTGCCATTCAACAAATGGTTGCTATCACTCGGGCACTCGAAGTCCTGTCTGCAAGGGTCCTCATCCTCGACGAACCCACTTCCAGTCTGGATATGCACGAAACAAATCTGCTTTTCGATGTTATGCGCAAGTTAAAGAACGAAGACCTCGGTATCATTTTCATCACTCATTTTTTGGATCAGGTGTATCAGATCGCAGATCGGATTACCGTATTGCGGAATGGGAAACTGGTAGGTACTTATGACACGTCCTCTCTGCCGCGCGTCGAACTGGTCGCTAAAATGCTGGGACGCAGCCTGACCGAACTGGATGCGCTGTCGAGAGAGAAATCCCATGAGGAAGCAAAGCAGGAAAAACAGTATGTAGTGGAAGCAAAAGGCCTGGGACGGACGGGCTCGCTAAAGCCGGTGGATCTTGCATTAAGTGCGAATGAAGTTTTGGGGATTGCAGGTTTACTGGGTTCGGGACGCACCGAGCTGGCAGGTTTGATCTTTGGGATCGACACTCCGAATCACGGTTCGCTCATGGTTGGCGGCGAGAAGGTAAATACGTTTTCCCCCCTGGAATCTCTCAAGCGCGGAATCGCTCTGTGCCCCGAAGATCGCAAGGCGGAGGGAATCCTTGGAGATCTAACGATCCGCGAAAATATCGCCCTGGCATTGCAGGCGCGTTACGGGTGGTTCAAATATCTCTCCATGCAGAAACAAAATGAAATCGCCGAAAAGTATATTCAATTATTGGGCATTGTTACACCTTCCCCAGAGCAGCTGGTGAAGAATCTAAGCGGCGGCAATCAACAGAAAGTAATCCTTGCCCGCTGGCTTGCTACCAATCCCCAGGTTCTCATACTGGATGAGCCCACGCGAGGGATTGATGTGGGAGCCAAAACAGAAATCCAAAAGCTGGTGATGCAATTAGCAGAGGAAGGCAAGTCCTGTGTGTTTATCTCCTCTGAACTGGAGGAGGTGCTGCGTGTCAGTGATCGTGTTGCAGTGCTGCGTGATCGAACAAAGGTTGCCGAATATTCGAGCGGCGTGGACGATCAGACTCTCATCCATACGATGGCAGGCGAACTATGAAACAGACTTCCGTGCTAAAACGAATGAGTGAAAGCCGATTACTCTGGCCGCTTGTCGCCTGGATCATTATTCTTGCGTTTAACGCCCTCGTGGAGCCGGGCTTTTTCAAACTTGGCATTATCGAAGACCCTGTCTATGGAAAGCGTTTATACGGTAACCTCGTGGATATTTTTAACAACGGTGCGCCTCTCATGCTGGTGGCGATAGGAATGACATTGGTCATCGCCACCGGGGGAGTCGATCTTTCTGTGGGTGCTGTGATCGCGATCTCGGCCGCCATGGGTGCCGTGTTGATCAACCCCGCTCTGGGAAATGAGCTGATCACAAACGACATCCTGACCAGGAATGCAACAAATACCCCATTGCCCCTCATCGTCCTGGCTGACCTGGCAGCCGGGACCCTGTGTGGTCTGTGGAATGGACTCCTGGTTTCCAGAGCAAAAATCCAGCCGATGGTGGCTACGCTGATCCTGATGGTGGCAGGCCGTGGCATTGCCCAGCTCATTACGAATGGGCAGATCATGACAATCTATTACACACCCTATTTCTGGTTTGGAAATGGATATATCCTGGGTCTGCCGGTCTCTATTTATATTGTGGCGCTGGTGCTCTTTCTCGCCTGGTTATTGGTGCGAAAGACTCCCATCGGCCTGTTCATTGAGTCGGTTGGTATCAATGCCAAATCAACCTACTATAGCGGCATCAACGAACAGAATGTCAAACTACTAGCCTACACCTTCTGCGGATTTTGCGGCGCGATTGCCGGACTGATCCTCAGTTCCTATGTCCACAGTGCGGATGGGAATAACAACGGTCTCAACTATGAGCTCGACGCAATCCTGGCGGTTGTCATGGGTGGGACCTTAATGACGGGAGGACGGTTCTCCTTGTTTGCCAGCGTGATCGGCGCCGTTGTCATCTGGACCTTCACCGTCACAGTGTATAGCTTAGGCGTTCCGGCAAACGCCTTGTTAGCCGCCAAAGCGGTGCTGGTCATGGTCGTGATTCTGCTCTATTCGGATTACACCCGTCGCTGGATAAACAAATTCTTCGAGCGAAGAGGCCATCAGCATGGCACAACGAATTAAACTTAAATCAGCTAAGAACAACTCTTACCTTTCAAAAAGCGAAGAGTTGATTCGTATCATACCGCGAATTAAACCCTTCTTTTTGCGATATGGTCCACTACTCACCACCTTTGTAATTTTCCTCCTGGTCTTCTTTATAGGCGGTCGGTTATATCCCGCCATGCAGAAGCCACAGGTATTTTTCAATCTGTTCATCAATGATAGCAGCCTGTTGCTGGTTGCAATTGGAATGACGATGGTGATTCTTAGCGGAGGGGGCGGTATTGATCTTTCGGTGGGAGGGGTGATCGCGCTCACCAGCACGGCCTCCGCGGCATTGCTTCGGAGCGGGGTAAGTCCGTACATTGTGATTCCGCTCATGATCGTGATGGGGATCGCATTTGGAGCCCTCATGGGGTGGATTATTCAGACCCTCAAGGTACAGCCTTTTATTGCGACCTTGATGGGTCTTTACTTCACGCGCGGACTGGCTTACATTATCAGTCTGACTTCCGTGACGATCACGGATCCGGTGTATAAGCAACTGGCGTTGACGCCCATCTATATCCCGTTCCTACCAAACGCATATATCTATCCAACAACCCTGGTTGGCCCCATCATGCTATTGGTGGCAATTTATCTGAGTTTTTTCACACGCTTTGGTCGGACATTGTACGCAATGGGGAATAATGAGCAGTCGGCGCTCTTGATGGGCTTGTCCGTGGCACGGACGAAGATTGCCGTCTACGCCTTCAGCGGCTTATGTTCCGCTTTGGCGGGCATTGTTTTCAGTATGTCGTTACTGGCAGGCTATGGACAATTTGCCACGGGGATGGAATTAGACGCCATTGCTGCCGTAGTCATGGGCGGCACCACACTAACAGGTGGTGTTGGCAACGTTGTCGGGACTCTGTTTGGTGTTTTGATCCACGGGACGATTGTATCTATCCTTCAGTTCAATGGCACGCTGAGCTCATGGTGGACGCGTATCGGAGTGGGCGTGCTGACACTTATCTTTATCGGAGTTCAAAGCCTGTTCTATATGAGAAAGAAACATTCCTAATGTTGTTCTTTGTGGTCTCGATAGAGTACTCCTGTTCACACGGCACAACTTGAACCCGGCCCAATTCCCCTTCAAGCCACAGAGGGTGATGCGCGAAGCCGCAACTACTTTTTAAGAGCTCCATCGCTGGCTAGCGCCAGCTCGATGGCCGGCTCCAGCCCCAGAGAGCGGCCGGTTTCCCATTCCGCGGAAACTGTCGATTCCGGCAATGCCTGGCGCGCGGGGGCGATCATGCGGTCCACACGCGCCTGCTCGGAGGGGGGAAGGGGTGCGCCGATCGATTCGCGCAGGGCGTGCGCAAAGCCTGCCAGCCGCAGGGCTTTTTCCGGTTGAGACTCCGCAGCGGCCAGGCCCGCGTAATCTTCGATCAGGTAAGCGATGGCTGTCTGGTCGCCGAGCTCGCGGCTGATCGCCAGACTCTCGTCGAGCAGGGGACGCGCGTCACCGAATTTGCCTTCGTCCAGTACCACGTCGGCCAGAGTGTTGAGGGAGAGGGCCAGGCCAGCCTTATCCCCCAACTGGCGGCGTATCAAAAGGCTTTCCTGCAGGAGCTGGCGTGCCTCCGCATATTCCCCCTGGTCGCTGGCCACACAGGCCTGGTTGTTGAGCAATTGTCCTACCGCCCAGCGATCGCCCATCTCCCGAAAGAGGGCCAGACTCTCTTCATTCATCTGCCGCGCGCCGGACAGATCACGCTGGAAGCGGGCGATGATCCCCAGGTTGTTGAGCAGGGTGGCGACTCCGGGTGTATCGCCCAGCTCACGGCGGATCGCCAGGCTTTCCTCATTTAATTTACGAGCCGTCGCATAATCACCCTGCCAGGTGGCAACGGTCCCGGCTCCCTTGAGGGCGTGGGCGCGTGCCTTCTGGCGGAGGCGTGGCTCTACGATGCTCTCTGCCAGCTTGAGGCTCTCGTCGTAATAGGCCCGCGCCTCGGCATACTTGCCCTGCAGACGGTAGATCTCACCGATATCAGCCAGTATGTTACTGACGCCTGCGCTGTCGGCCAAACGCTGGTAGCCTTCACGGGCGCGCACCAGTCGTTCCTCTGCGGCGCCGTACTCACCTCGTTTTCTCATCAGCCAGCCAAGTGACCGTTGCGCCTGTGCGCTACCCTGGGCATCGTCGATCTGGTTTGCCAGCCTCTCGGCCTCTCGATAGATCTCCTCGGCATTTTCCCACTCGCCCACCAATTCGAGCACCTGGCCCAGTCTCAACAATCCGCCAACTCGCTGCTGCTCGGGCAGTAAATGAAGCACGCGCTGGTAGTATGTAATTGCCGCAGTGTTGGCGTAATCGGCCTGGGCAGCCTCCGCAGCCTTCAGCAGGTATTCGCGTTTCTTTTCTTGATTCTCACTGCGCTCAAAGTGATAGGCCAGCAAGTCGGTGTAACCGTCGAGAGCGTCGTGATAGGTCCTTTCCATATATTGTCCGATCTGATCGTGGAGCATCGCGCGCGTGGCAAACGACAGGGTCTCGTAGGCGACCTCCTGGGTCAGGATGTGCTTGAAGAGGTACGCCAGCTCCGGCTCGGGCGTGTCCATGGGCGTCAGATCGAGGGCGCTCAGGGTATCGAGATCATCCCGCACCCGCTGCTGGTCGCCGAACTGGTTATAAATGCCCCATAACATGGCGGCGCGGAATAAACGCCCGATGACGCTGGCAACCTTCAACAGTGTCTTCTGGTTTTCCGTAAGCTGGTCGATGCGGCCGAGGATCAGGCTGTAGAGACTATCAGGGAGGTCGATGTGCTCCAGTGCTTCGGGCTGCTGCGGGTCGATGTTTCGATCGTGCAGGTAGTTGAGCAACTCTTCGATGTAGAAGGGATTGCCCTCCGCCCGGCGGCTGATCTTTTCGATCAGAGCCTGAGGCAGCCTGGCCTGCTCGCCGTAAATCTGCCCAAGCTTGAACGCGACCAGCTGCTCGATCTCCTGCGCCGGCAGGTCGCGCAGGGGAATCTCGCTGAAGTGGAATAATTGACTGACGCGCGGCGCCAGCAGCCGGTCGAGCTGCGGAGGGCGGTAGGCGAGCGTGATCAGCACCGGCAGATCGACGATGGCCCGGCCGATCACCTCCAGCAGATCGTGGGAGAGCGGGTCGAGCCAGTGACAATCCTCCAGCACGAAGAGGAGAGGCATGGCTCGGGCGCGCTTGCGAACGCAGTCCACGAGCAAGGACTCCAGTGACTCTTTTCGCAGCTTGGCATCGAAGGAGAGGGTCAGCTCATTATCGGGGATCTGCAGGTTGAGGACCGCGCCGAGCAGCGGCAGGCGTGAGAGGAGACCCGGGTCGATCTCAGATAACTGTCTTTCCAGGGACTCGATTTGTTCTGCCGCTGGGTCGCCCGGGTCCAGGTGGAAGAAGCCGCGCCAGATGTCCTGCCAGACCAAATAGCTGGTGCTCGTGCCATACGATTGGCACTCGCCGCCATAGCCCATCACGCCGCGCTCTTTTGCCAGACGGATGACTTCGGCCATCAAACGCGATTTCCCCATGCCCGCCTCCGCCGTGATCCCGGCGATCTGACCATGACCCAGCAACGCCGCTTCGAGCTTTTGTTCGATCAACCCCAGCTCGGCGGCGCGTCCCACCATCGGCAAGGCATACTTCGGCTCGTGAAGGCGAATGCCCTGACGTTCCTGCCGGTCCAAAAGCCGGAACACAGTCACCGCCCGCGACTTGCCCTTGACGAGCAACGGCGGAAGCACTTCCCAGGTGAACTCCTCAGCCGTGGCTTTGCGCACATTTTGATTGACCAGTACTTCGCCCGGCGGCGCGTTCTGCATCAGGCGGGCGGCCATGTTGACGGCATCTCCCATGGCACTGTAGGTACGGCGATACACGCCGCCGCAGGCCCCTGCACGCGTCAGTCCCTGGCTGACGCCGATCTGCACCCCCGTAATGAAATCCATCTGCAGATCGCGCAGCTCCAGCGCTGCGGCCACCGCGCGAATGGCGTCATCCTCGTGAGCCAGCGGCGCGCCGAAGGCGACATAGAAGTTGCTGCCTTTGTCGCCGATCGTCAACTGGAGCATGTAACTGTCGTAGCGGGCCAGGATTCGCTGAATGGCCTGAAGGTACGTGTTGAGCCTGGTCTGCGCCTCGGGGTCGCGATCATAGTCGATGCCAGAGAAGCTCAGGAACAGGGCCACCGTCGGGCGCAGCTCCGTCAGGAATTCGCCCATGCCGCTCATCAGCCTTTCGTAGACCGGAGGCAACATCCACGAACGGACCTGTTCGTCGCTCAACGTATCGGTTTCGAGGAGGGTCCAGGGGTCGGGTTCGACGTGGGCCTTCAATCCGGTCACGACTGCGAAGCGTTCGCCACTACCAGGATCTTCGCGCCATTCCAGGACCTCGATTTGTTCACCCATGATATTCACAGCAGGCTGGTCCAGCAGCACCTCGCCGCGGTGCGCGAGGTGCTCTCCCTCGGCAAGTCGATAGATCGTTTCACCGGCTAATGCATCGACGAGCTGGATCGCGGGATCCCCGATCAGAAATCGTCTTGCGGGACCGGCAGTGACCACGACCTTGATTGCTAGAGAAACTACTCCCGCGCCGTGGATATCGACGTGTGCAAACTGCTGCATG
>LLBZ010062086.1_pt1 | contig 10671 bp, 8 predicted proteins | sample 1489421 | NCBI WGS metagenome assembly LLBZ01 (sample SAMN04092657, study PRJNA295927) | soil metagenome | biome: Soil prokaryotic community; feature: Bulk soil; isolation source: soil from tomato rhizosphere | host: tomato cultivar Moneymaker | place: South Korea | collected 2011-11-01 | reverse complement strand
TGTGGCGCGGTATTTATCTAAAACCCGAACCGAACCAATAGAATTTGTACAGTCTTTAAGAGAACTTTGGTTGCCGGTCTTTATTACTTTGATATTTATTCTTCCGGCTAACTTTTCGACTACGGCATTAATCTTTTCAATGGTTTTAATGCTTGTTTTTGTTGGGAAATATCCTTTGAAGTACATCGGGATTATTGTGGGGTCAGGAATTGTTTTCTTATCCTTTTTCTGGGTGTTATCTAAAGCTTTTCCGGATGCTAAATTGTTTTCAAGGGTAAGAACCTGGGAACGCCGAATTGAAAATTTTAGTACTAATAAACCGGACGAAGATGATTATCAGATAGAAAAAGCCAAAATTGCAATTGCCTCCGGAAAAATTTACGGTTTGGGACCTGGGAAAAGTGTGCAGAAAAACTTTTTGCCACAATCTTCTTCCGATTTTATTTATGCCATTATTGTGGAAGAATATGGTTTGATTGGCGGTTTAGGAGTGTTGGCTTTGTATTTATTGTTGCTGTTTCGTTTTGTGGTTGCCTCGCATAAAGCCAATACCCTTTTTGGGAAATTGGTCGTTATCGGACTGGGTTTTCCTATGATTTTTCAGGCGATGATTAATATGGCTGTGGCAGTGGAATTATTGCCGGTTACCGGACAAACTTTGCCGCTTATCAGTAGCGGAGGAACTTCTATTTGGATGACTTGTATTTCTTTGGGGATTATTATTGGGGTAACCAAAAAAGAAGAGGAAATCGAGCAGGAACAAAAAGAAGCTGCCCGAAGAGAAGAAGCTTTACAGCGATTGATTGATGCCCAATTGGAAGCTGAAGATGAACAAAATCAAAATCAATCTTTTTCGATAGAAGACAAAACCAATAATCCGATGAATGCTGTTTTGAATAGATAATATTTGAAACCAATAAAATAGATTTTTATAGCAATGGGACAGTATAAATTTATATTAAGTGGCGGAGGAACCGGAGGACATATTTATCCTGCGGTGGCAATTGCTAATGAATTAAAATCAAGATTTCCTGATGCGGAGTTTCTTTTTGTAGGAGCTCAGGATAAAATGGAAATGCAAAAAGTGCCTCAGGCAGGTTATGCTATTGAAGGTTTGTGGATTGCAGGATTGCAGCGAAAATTGACTTTGCAAAATGCTATGTTTCCTTTGAAACTCATCAGCAGTTTGTGGAAATCCCGAAAAATTATCAAAGCATTTAAACCGGATGTGGTAATTGGGACAGGTGGTTTTGCCAGCGGACCGTTGTTGCAAATGGCTAATATGCTTGGAATTCCAACATTAATTCAGGAACAAAATTCCTTTCCGGGAATTACTAATAAATTATTGAGTAAAAAAGCGAATGCAATTTGTGTGGCTTATGAGAATCTGGAACGATTTTTTCCAAAAGAAAAAATGATTTTAACGGGGAATCCGGTGCGTCAGGATTTGATTGCTATTACTGATAAAAGAGCTGAGGCGATTGCTCATTTTAAATTTGATGCTAATAAAAAAACACTTTTAGTGCTTGGCGGAAGTTTAGGTGCAAGACGAATGAATCAGCTAATTGAAAAAGAGCTGAAAAATATTTTGGCTCAAAATGTTCAGATTATCTGGCAATGCGGAAAATTGTATTTTGAAGAATATCAAAAATACAACTCCGAAAATGTTCAGGTGGTTTCTTTTATTGAAAGAATGGATTTGGTTTACGCCGCTGCCGATATTATTATTTCCAGAGCCGGGGCTTCTTCGGTGTCGGAATTATGTATTGTAGGGAAACCGGTCATTTTTATTCCGTCGCCAAATGTTGCTGAAGATCATCAGACTAAAAATGCGAAAGCTATTGTAGATAAAAAAGGAGCTATTTTGCTTAAGGAGTCTCAATTGGATGCTGAATTTAGTTTGGTTTTCGAAGCTTTATTAAAAGATCCGGAAAAGCAAAAACAGCTGAGTGAAAACATAAAAGAATTGGCTTTGCCTGAGGCAACAAAACAAATTGCCGACGAAGTAGTGAAATTAATTAGAAAGAAATAATCAGAAATAAATATAATCATTATGAACTTAAATCAAATACAAAACGTCTATTTTATCGGTATCGGTGGTATTGGTATGAGTGCTTTGGCGCGTTATTTTAAGTACATTGGAAAAGAAGTTTCGGGTTATGATAAAACGCCTACAATTTTAACTAATGAGTTGATTGAAAGCGGAATTGATATTCATTTTGAAGATGATATTAATTTGATTCCTAAAAATTATTTTGTTGAAAATACTTTGGTAATTATTACTCCTGCTGTGCCTAAAAATCATTCGCAATGGAATTATTTCTTAGAGCGCAATTATCAGGTTAAAAAACGTGCCGAAGTTTTAGGGATTATTACTAAAGATACGTTTTGTTTTGCGGTGGCGGGAACTCACGGAAAAACAACTACCTCAAGTATTTTGGGGCATATTTTGCATGAAAGTGGAGCTGATGTTACGGCCTTCATTGGAGGAATTGTGGAGAATTATAATTCCAATTTAATAGGTAGCGGAAAAACGGTAACTGTAGTTGAAGCCGATGAATTTGACCGTTCCTTTTTGCATTTGCATCCCAATATTGCCTGCGTAACTTCTATGGATGCTGATCACTTGGATATTTATGGGACCGATGAAGCTATTAAAGAATCGTTTACAGAATTTGCGGATAAAGTTCAGGATAAAAATAAATTGTTTGTAACCACTCAATTACCACTTTCTGGTGTAACTGTAGGTGTTAATGAAAAAGCGGGTTACAACGCTTGTAATATTAGAATTGAAGATGGTAGTTATGTTTTTGATGTAGAAACTCCAAATGGGATTTTGAAAGATTTTCGTTTTGGACTACCGGGAAGACACAATTTGATGAATGCTTTAATGGCTCTTGCAATGGCAGTAAATTTCGGCACCCCAACCGATGCCATTGCAAGAGCCTTAGCTTCGTTCAAAGGAATCAGAAGACGTTTTTCGTATCAAATTAAATCGGAAAATTTGGTTTATATCGATGATTATGCGCATCATCCTACTGAAATTAATGCAGTGCATCAGGCGGTGAGAGAGCTGTATCCGGGTAAAAAAGTGTTGGCTGTTTTTCAACCGCATCTTTTTAGTCGGACCAGAGATTTTGTGGATGATTTTGCTAAAAGTCTTTCACAGTTTGACGAAGTGTTTTTAATGGATATTTATCCGGCAAGAGAATTGCCGATGGAAGGAGTAACGTCGGAGTGGTTGTTATCTAAAATTGATAATCCAAACAAGAAAATTGTTTCTAAAGAAGCATTAATTCCGATGATGGTAGAAAATAATGCATCTGTTTATGTGACTATTGGTGCAGGTGATATTGGAGAAATGGTAGGGAAAATTAAAAATGCATTGAATGAGAAAAATATTTAACTGGACTAATGTCAGATTAATTTTAATGTTTGCCTTGGTGTTGTTTCTTTTTTCGTTCACATCAAAGCGAAATGAGAAACGAAAACTGGCTAAAATTAATGTTGTTTTTGTAGGAGAAAACAATCTTTTTATCAAAGAAGAAGCGGTTAATAAATTGTTAATAGAAAATATGAACAACCGTTTAGCTATTGAAAAAGATAAATTAGATTTGAATAAGCTAGAGAAAATACTAGATTCAAATGCAATGATTGACGAATCGGATGTGTTTGTAAGTATCGATGGTGTTTTGAAAGCGGTTGTAAAGCAAAAGACTCCTGTAGCCAGAGTGGTCAGTGAATTTGAATCTTTTTATGTTGATTATAAAGGCGGTAAGATGCCGCTTTCGGATAATTTTACAGCCAGAGTCCCACTGGTGTCCGGAGATATAAACAGTAAGAATGAAGAGAAATTGGCGCGTTTGTTTCGTGTAATTTATGAAGATGATTTTTTGAAAAAAAACATCATTGCAATTCAAATTATGCCGAATGCGAGCTTAAAAATGTTCAACAGGAATTATAATTACCAGATTGATTTTGGTAGTATGAGGAATTTTGAAACAAAATTTAAGAACTATAAAGCCTTTTTTCAAAAGGCGGTTTTAGATAGTACATTGTATAAATACAAAAAAATTGACCTGAGGTTTACAAAACAAGTAGTTTGCACTAAATAATAGAAAATGGAAAAAGAGAATATTGCAGTAGGTCTAGATATAGGGACAACCAAAATCGTTGCCATGATTGGCAAGAAAAATGAGTATGGGAAGTTAGAAATTTTGGGGGTCGGAAAATCCAAGAGCTTAGGTGTGGCCAGAGGGGTGGTAAATAACATTACACAAACCATCCAGTCTATTCAGCAGGCAATAAATGATGCGGAAGTAAATTCAGGTTATAAAATTAAAGATGTTGTAGTAGGAATTGCGGGTCAGCATATTCGCAGTATTCAACATACAGATTACATTAGTCGTAGCAATCCTGAGGAGGTAATTGGTGGTGCTGATATTCAGTTGTTGATTGATCAGGTGAATAAATTAGCAATGTTACCGGGAGAGGAAATTATTCACGTATTGCCTCAGGAATTTAAAATTGACGGACAATCTGAAATAAAAGAACCTATCGGGATGTACGGAGGGCGCTTAGAATCCAGCTTTCATGTGGTGGTTGGTCAGGCTTCTTCAATTCGTAATGTGGGTCGTTGTATTCAGAGTTCCGGAATTGAGTTGTCCGGATTAACATTGGAGCCTTTAGCTTCGTCAGATGCTGTTTTGAGTCAGGAAGAAAAAGAAGCCGGAGTGGCTTTGATTGATATTGGTGGTGGAACAACTGACTTGGCAATTTTTAAAGACGGAATTATTCGTCATACCGCTGTGATTCCTTTTGGAGGGAATGTAATCACAGATGATATCAAAGAAGGTTGTTCTATTATAGAAAAACAGGCTGAATTATTAAAAGTAAAATTTGGATCTGCCTGGCCGGGAGAAAATAAAGACAATGAAATTGTTTCGATTCCGGGATTAAGAGGCAGAGAGCCTAAGGAAATTTCGCTTAAAAATTTATCCAAAATTATTCATGCCCGTGTAGTTGAAATCATCGAGCAGGTTTTTAACGAAGTGAAAGCTTACGGACATGAAGATCCAAGAAAAAAACTAATTGCCGGAATTGTGCTTACCGGTGGTGGTGCTCAGTTGAAACACATTAAACAATTAGTGGAGTATATCACAGGAATGGATACCAGAATTGGATATCCAAATGAGCATTTGGCTGGTAATTCGGATGAGGAGTTTTCAAGTCCGTTATATGCTACAGCAGTTGGATTAGTGATGAACAGTATTGCAAATAATACGCAAAGTGCTGTTAGAAAAGAAGAAGTAGTTCAGCAAAGAAATGTTTTTTACCGTGAACCGGTAGCCGAACCTGTAGAAAGAGTTCAGCAGCAGGTAGAAGAAGTGGAAACAGAAGTTTATTCTAAAAAAGAAGAATCTACAGGAGATAAAATTAAGCGTTCTTTCTTTGATCGTTATGTAGATAAAATCAAAGATTTTTTAGATAACGCTGAGTAACAGGAAGAAAGAGAAGAATAAAGACAAAATATATTAATATCAAATACCAAATAATATGACGAGCAACTCAGAATTTGGAAGTATTTCATTTGATTTGCCTAAAAATCAATCAAATGTAATCAAAGTAATTGGTGTAGGAGGTGGCGGTAGTAACGCAATCAACCACATGTTTAGACAGGGAATTAAAGGTGTTGATTTTATTGTTTGTAATACCGATTCGCAAGCTTTACAAAACAGTGCTGTGCCTAACAAAATTCAGTTAGGAGTAAACTTAACAGAAGGTCTTGGAGCCGGAGCAAACCCGGATGTAGGACAACAGTCGGCTATTGAAAGTATTGCGGATATCGAAAAGATGTTAGACCGCAATACGAAGATGGTTTTTATTACTGCCGGAATGGGTGGAGGTACCGGAACAGGTGCTGCGCCAGTAATTGCTCAACTGGCTAAGGAAAGAGAAATTCTGACTGTAGGTATTGTGACTTTGCCGTTTACTTTTGAAGGAAAGGTGCGTCAGGAGCAAGCGCTTATCGGAATTGAAAAATTGCGTAAACAGGTAGATTCTTTAATTGTTATTAATAATAACAAATTAAGAGAAGTTTATGGAAATCTTGGTTTTAAAGCCGGATTCTCTAAAGCGGATGAAGTTTTGGCAACTGCCTCAAGAGGAATTGCTGAAGTAATTACGCATCACTATACCCAAAATATCGATTTGCGTGATGCTAAAACAGTTTTAGCAAATAGTGGAACTGCTATTATGGGATCGGCTGTATCTGCGGGTGAAAACAGAGCGAAAGAAGCTATTATTGCTGCTTTGGATTCTCCATTATTGAATGATAACAAAATTACAGGTGCCAAAAACGTATTGTTGCTCATCGTTTCTGGATCTAATGAAATTACTTTAGATGAAATTGGAGAAATCAATGACCATATTCAAAGCGAAGCTGGTTATAATGCCAATATCATCATGGGGGTTGGTGAAGATGAAACATTAGGAGACGCTGTAGCGGTAACGATTATTGCTACCGGATTTGATATTGAACAACAAAGTGGAATTGTAAATACAGAACCTAAAAAAATCATTCATACTTTAGAAGATGAGCAAAAAATTGTTCATAATCTAAGTAGTGCTCCGGTTGCTAATTTTGATTTGAATATTGATAAACCAGTATCTGCTCCGGAAAATAAAGTGGTTTTTGAATTGATTGATGATGAAGAAGAAGTAGTTGCGGCTGCTCCTCAGGTTCAGGAAGCGGTAGTTCCGGTTCCGGGAAACGAGGACTTGATGGCAATGTCGGAATTTATTAAAAATATCGATGTTACTTTTGAGATTGTTTCTCCAATCAAAGAGGAAGAATTTACTTTTTCGGCTCCAAAAGTAGAAGAAGTAAAACAGCCGGTTGTTGAAGAACCTAAAGCAGTAGAAAAACAAGAGCAAACTTCGTTTTCTTTTGATTTGCCTCTTTTTAAATCAGAACCTGCGCAGCCAGAACCTGTTCAGGAACAGCCAAAAGAAGAAAGAGTTTTATTTGAATTGACAAATGAAACTAAAGAGATCAAGGTGAAAGAAGCAGTTCAGTTTGTGCCTGTAACGGAGGTTTCTGAAAAAGGAGTTATCAAGTATTCTTTAGAGGAATACATGGATGCTGAAAACGAGTTAACAGCTGCCAAGCCTGCTGCGAAAGTAGTAGAGGAAGTGATTCCGGAGGAATTGAACATTACGATGAAAAAAGTAGAATCGGTTCAGGATGATTTTTCTAAAGCTGAGGATATTTCGCCAATCGAAATGACAATTGAAGAAACATTGCGTTTAAGAGCTGATGAGAGAAGAAAAAAATTAAAAGAATTCAATTACAAGTTTCATAATAATGTTTCCCGTATTGATGAGTATGAAAAAGAACCTGCTTATAAAAGATTAGGTATCGATATTTCAAACAATCAAACGAATAATGCAAATTCAAGAATATCAGTTGGAACCGATAGTAATAACGATTTACAATTGCGTTCTAACAACTCATATTTGCATGATAATGTAGATTAGTTAGCTTAATTTCATAGATAATAACCCGAAGATTGCATTTAATTTTCGGGTTATTTTTTTTACCTTCGCGCAGCATTAAAGTTTAGCAAATGTTTCTTTGGAGGTGTTTTGTTGCAACTTTTTTTAAAAACTAATGTCAAATAAAGCAGTACTGCTTGTTAATAAAATACAACAATGAGTTTATCAGTAAAAATCATGGATGAAATGAAAACAGCCATGAAAGCAAAAGATACCGTAGCATTAGAAGCTTTAAGAGCTATAAAATCAGAATTGTTATTAGCGCAAACTTCTTCAGGTTCTAAAGAGGAGATTTCTGAAGATGAAGAAATAAAATTGTTACAACGTTTAGTAAAAACCCGTAAAGAAAGTGCCCGAATTTATACGGAACAAAACCGTCCTGATTTGGCTGAACCGGAATTAGCTCAGGTAGCAGTTATCGAGAAGTTTTTACCGGCACAATTAAGTGAAGCTGAAATCGAAGCTGTAATTGCGAAAATTATTGCCGAAACTGGTGCTTCCGGAATTGCATCTATGGGTAAAGTAATGGGATTGGCAACTTCTCAGTTAGGCGGAGCTGCAGAAGGAAAAGTGGTTTCTGGTATTGTTAAAAAATTATTAGTTTAAAAGTTTAAATTCCCAGAAGAAATTTCAAATTTCAATTTTTTAGTTTTGGAATTTGAGTTTTTTTAAAATTGGTATTTATATAAAAATGGCTGCGTAGTTCAACTGGATAGAATATCAGATTTCGGCTCTGAGGGTTGGGGGTTCGAACCCCTCCGCAGTCACCTTAAAAAGCAATAGAATTATTTCTATTGCTTTTTTGCTTTTTAAAGAATATATTTAGCAATCCAAATCTCTTAAACTTAATTTATGGCTACTGTTTTTCAGGTACTCACTACGTTGTTAATGGTAGTTCTGTTAGTTGTTTTTGTTTTTAAAATTATAATAGAACCTGTTTATGTTCTTTTTTATAATAAGCCGGTTTATATTCACTACTATTTTCCGGTTCGCAAATTAGATGTAGTTCAAAGTGATTTTTTGGAACGCCATTTTTCTTTTTATAAAAAATTATCTCCGCAAAAAAAGAAGTATTTTAATCATCGTGTGGCTGCTTTTGTGGCTAAATACCAATTTATTGGTCAGGCAGGTTTTGAGGTAACCGAGGAGGTGAAATTGCTCCTTGCGGCTACTTATGTGATGTTGACCTTTGGAATGCGTCATTATCGGATTAATAATTTTAATAAAATTATCATTTATGCCGAAAGCTATTATTCGGTTATAACCAAACAATACCACAAAGGCGAATTTAATCCGGCTTTAAAAGCTTTGGTGTTTTCCTGGAAAGATTTTGAAGAAGGTTTACGATGCGAAAATGATAATTTAAATTTAGGATTACATGAGTTTTCGCATGCTTTGTACTTTCATGGATTAAAAGGGCGGGATCAGAGTAGTGTTGTTTTTGCGGATTCCTATGATAAGATTATTGCTTATCTCAAGCGCCCTGATGTTTTAAACGGGCTTATTGCGTCAAATTATTTTCGAATTTACGCTTATACCAATCAGGCAGAATTTGTAGCTGTGGTTTTGGAACATTTCTTTGAAACCCCTTTGAAATTCAAACAGGAACATCCTGAGCTTTTTACTATTGTTGCTGAAATGATCAATATAAAAGAAGAGTATTTTGCTTAAAAAAAACACTCCAAAAGAAAATTACTTTTGGAGTGAATTATATTTTTAAAGTTTTACTTTATAGAGTAGTGATTTTTTTCAAATCAGCCACGGTAGCAATTGGGTCAGCGGAACCAAAAACATAGCTTCCGGCTACCAAAACATCGGCTCCGGCTTCAGCTAATTGTTTAGCATTTTTGTTAGTTACACCACCATCAATTTCAATAATGGTTGAAGCGCCTTTTTTGTTGATTAAGGCTTTTAATTTTCTAACTTTATCATAAGTGTTTTCAATGAACGATTGTCCTCCGAAACCTGGATTTACGCTCATGATTAAAACCATATCTATGTCGTTGATTACATCTTCTAATAAATCAACGCTGGTGTGTGGATTTAAAGAAACTCCTGCTTTCATGCCTTCGGCTTTGATTGCCTGAATAGTTCGGTGTAAATGCGGACAGGCTTCTAAATGTACCGTAAGAATATCAGCTCCCAATTTTTTAAAAGTAGAAATATATCTGTCAGGATCAACAATCATCAAATGTACGTCGATGGTTTTTGTAGCATGTCTTTTAATAGCTTCTAAAACCGGCATTCCAAAAGAAATATTAGGAACAAAAACGCCATCCATGATGTCAATATGAAACCAATCGGCCTCGCTGGTATTAATCATTTCTATATCACGCTGCAGATTGGCAAAATCAGCGGCTAATACAGAAGGAGCAATAAGTGTGTTTTTCATTGTGGTTGTGTTGAAATTTTTGCAAAGGTACAAAATCAAATGTTTTTTATACAAGTCGCTTTATGCTTTGTTTTTGAGAAGATTGGATAATAAAAAACTCCGGTGTTTCTGCCGGAGTTTTCTACTAGAAATAATTAATTATGGGAAAATTATCCTAAGTATGTTTTTAAAATTTTACTTCTTGAAGTGTGTTTCAATCTTCGGATGGCTTTTTCTTTAATTTGACGAACACGCTCACGAGTCAAGTCAAAAGTTTCTCCGATTTCTTCTAAAGTCATTGGGTGCTGATCACCTAATCCAAAGTACAAACGAACTACATCGGCCTCACGAGGAGTTAAAGTTTCTAAAGAACGCTCGATTTCGGTACGTAATGATTCGTGGATTAATTCTCTGTCAGGATTTGGAGATTCACCGGAACGCAATACATCGTAAAGGTTAGAATCTTCTCCTTCAACAAGTGGCGCATCCATGGATAAGTGACGTCCGGAGTTTTTCATAGACTCTTTTACATCATTTACCGTCATATCCAGTTCTTTTGCAATTTCTTCTGCAGATGGCGGACGCTCATTAGATTGCTCTAATAAGGCATACATTTTGTTGATTTTATTGATAGAACCAATTTTATTTAATGGCAAACGAACGATACGGGATTGCTCGGCTAAAGCTTGTAAAATAGACTGACGAATCCACCAAACAGCATACGAAATGAATTTGAAACCACG
>LLBZ010025397.1_pt8 | contig 10675 bp, 10 predicted proteins | sample 1489421 | NCBI WGS metagenome assembly LLBZ01 (sample SAMN04092657, study PRJNA295927) | soil metagenome | biome: Soil prokaryotic community; feature: Bulk soil; isolation source: soil from tomato rhizosphere | host: tomato cultivar Moneymaker | place: South Korea | collected 2011-11-01 | reverse complement strand
GCCATCTGCGAATAGCTCGCGTCCGCCGCGCCCCGGAGGAACATGCCGATGATGATGAACCAGACGCCCCCCAGCACCGCGCCGCCCAAGATCTGAAACACGCCGAGCGCCATGAGGCCGAACGCGAAGCTGACGCCCACGCGGCTCGCGACGTAGGTGGCCCGCGGCAGGGTGCCGGTCCACTTCCAGACGACGGCCCGGAGGACCCGCCCGCCGTCGAGCGGGAATCCGGGGACGAGATTGAAGATGCCGACGATGACGTTCACGAGGACCAGGTAGGCGACCACGGCCTGCGCCCACGCCGGCCGCACGAGCCCCGCCGCATTGGCGGCCCACAGCACCGCCGCGATGGCGAAGCTCGTGATCGGGCCGACCACCGCGATCAGGAACTCGGCGCGCGGGGTGGGGGGCTCGTCCTCGAGGTGGGAGACGCCGCCGAAGACGTGCAGGGTGATGCCACGGACCGAGAGCCCGTGCGCGATCGCCACGAACGAATGGGACAGCTCGTGCAGCAGGACCGAGACGAACAGGAGGAGCGCGGCCAGCAGCCCGTTGGCCCAGTAGGCGGCGACGGGTCGGTCCGGCAGCACGTTCGGGAAGTACCCGACCGCGAGGGTCCAGGTGATGAGCCCGTAGACCACGAGCCAGCTGGCGTGGACGTAAATCGGGATGCCGCGGATCGTGAGGATCCGGACCGTCCCGCCCATGGATCACGGCGCCTCCGCCGTGGCCAGCTCGCGCTCGGTGAGGCGCATCATGAGCACGGGAACCTGGGCCTGGCGCAGCACCGCTTCCGCGACGGATCCGAAGAGAATGCGGCCCAGACCGCTCCGGCCGTGAGTGGTCATGGCGATGAGGTCCGCGTCCAGATCCCGTGCGGTGGCGACGATCTCCGTCACCGGCGCCCCGTGCCGAGCCTCGGTGGTGACCCGGACGCCGCGCTCTCGCAGATCCGCAGCGATCGGAGCGAGGTACTCGCGGGCGTCCCGGACGCGAGTGGCCACGTCGTCGGGCACGAAGGTGCCCGCGCCCTCCAGGGTCGGGGCGACGGTGGGCGGAACGACCCGCAGCAGCACCACCTCCAGGTCCAGGGGGCCCGCGATCTGGATGATGAACGGCAGAATGCCTTCTGCCAGGGGTGAGCCGTCGAGTGGAACCAGCACGCGCTTGTACATGTCTTTCCTCCCTGACCGCGTGTCGCGCCGGTCGAATCCGTTGTACGCTCTGCGCCGGGCGCTGACCACTAGAAAGATCGGTCGCGAGAGTTAGGTTCTTTCTCAGCGCGGGGGCCGGAGGCGCGGCGTCAGCGGGGGCGCGGGAAGGCGATCGCCGGCGTAGGCCGCCACCGTGCCGAACCGGGCGTGGCCCTCCTGCCAGTCACGCCGCGCCTCGGCGATCTCGTCGGGCGTGCGCGCCACGAAGTTCCACCACATCAGCACCCGCTCGCTGAACGGCTCGCCGCCGAGCAGCATCAGGCGCGCGCCGGCGCGCACCCGGAGGGACAGCCGCTCCCGGCCGGTGCCCAGATAGTAGAGGGTGTCCGGCGCGAGCACGGTGTCGTCCAGACCGGCGTGGCCACGGATGGGCAGGATGGCATGCTCGAAGCCCCGGGCGAGGGGGATCTCGATGCGGCCATCCCGGTCGGCCGCGACCTCCGCCCCGAGCGTCGTCGAGTATGTCCGCGCCGGGGAGCGGACGCCGCCGAGGTCTCCGATCACCACGATCGCCCGCCCCTCACCGAGGTCGACCACCGGAAGCTCGCGGTGGTGGTGGAACGCGGGGGCGGTGTGCCGGTGCGCCTCCGGCAGCGCCAGCCAGAACTGCAGCCCGTGGAGCGCCCGCGAGTGCCGCGGCGGGGTCTCTTCCGAGTGCGAGATCCCCCGGCCGGCGGTCATCAGATTCAGCTGTCCCGGTCTGATCATCTGCTCGGAGCCCAGGCTGTCCTTGTGCAGGACTTCGCCCTCGAGCAGCCACGTCACGGTCTGCAATCCGATGTGCGGGTGCGGGGCGACGTCCATCGGCTTGCCGGCGTCGAACGCGAGCGGGCCGAAGTGATCCAGGAAGCACCAGGGGCCCACCAGCCGTCGCTCGCCCCGGGGCAGCGCCCGGCGCACCACGAGGCCGCCGCCGAGATCGGCCGCGCGGGCCGGGTACGCCGTCATCGACGGCGTCGATGCCGCGTCGGCCTCGCACGGGAGCGCCTCCGGCGAAGGGAGCAGATTGCTCATGGCAGACCGCGCCTAGTAGCCCAGCGCGGCGCCATCACCCCGCGGATCCGCGCCGCCCTCGAACAGGCCGCTCTCGTGATGGATGTGAATCGCCTGGGCATGGCCGAGCGCGCTGTCCCACTGACCGACCATCTTGACCGGCTGTCCGCGCCGGCGCAGCTCGCGCGCGGTGGCATCCGAGATCCGGCCCTCGAGCCAGAGGTCGCGCGACTCCTTGCCCCAGGTGCGGCCCATGAGCCAGCGCGGCGCTTCGATCGCCTGCTGCACGTCGTAGCCGAAGTCGACCACGCGAGTGAGCAGGGCGGCCTGCGTCTGCGGCTGGCCCTCGCCGCCCATGGTGCCGTAGGCCAGAGCCGGCGTCCCCGCCTTCAGCATCATGGCCGGAATGATCGTGTGAAACGTCCGCTTGCCGGGCTCGAGCCGGTTCGGATGGTTCTCGTCCAGAGAGAAGAAGCTGCCCCGGTTCTGCATGATGATGCCGGTGTCGCCGCCCATGACGACGGCTCCGAAGTCGTGATAGATCGACTGGATCGTGGAGACCACGAGCCCGCTCGCGTCCGTCGCGCAGAGATAGACCGTGCCGCCGTCGGGACTGCGCCGGGTGAAGGTCGGCCCGTACCGCATCCCGGGCTCGACCTGGCCGCCGAGGAGAGCGCGCGTCGGGTGGATCAGCTTGCGCCGAGTGGCCGCGTAGTCCTTGGACAGCAGGTGCTCGAGCGGGATGTCGACGAAGGCGGGGTCCGTCAGCCATTCGTCGCGATCGGCGAACGCGACCTTCACCGTTTCCACCATGTGGTGATAGTAGTCGGCGGTGCCGTCACCCCAGGCCGAGACGTCGAACCCTTCGATCAGGTTCAGGATCTGCAGCGCCGCGAAGCCCTGGGTGCTGGGCGGCATCTGCACGACGTCGTAGCCGCGATACGTGGTCGAGATCGGCTCGACCCACCGCGCGTGATAGCCGGCGAAGTCCTCCGGAGTGAGCGGGGAGCCCGCGGGAGCGAGCGCCCGGCAGATGCGCCGGGCGAGAGGCCCCTCGTAGAACGCCGCGCGCGCGCCGGATGCCGCCAGCACCTCCAACGTGTCGGCCAGTTCCGCCTGGACCAGGCGAGCGCCCTCTCGCGGCAGCGTTGCGTCGGGCAGGAAGACGCGGGCGGTGTCCGGGAAATCGTGCAGGATCGATTCGTCCGCGACGAGCCAGTCGGCCAGCGAGCGGGGGATGGCGATGCCCTCGCGCGCGTACGCGATCGCGTCGGCAAACAGGCTCGCCCAGGGGAGCCGGCCGTGGCGCTCGTGCGCGAGCCGCCAGCCGTCGACCGCGCCCGGCGTCGTGAGCGCGGCGAGCGGGCCACGCGGTGGGATCTGGCCGGTGCAGCCGTGTTCCCGGTAGTAATCTCGCGTGGCGCGGCGGGCGGCCGGTCCTTGAGCCTCCAGCGCCTGGACGCCGGCGATGTGAGGTCCCGCGATGAGCCAGAAGCCGTCGCCGCCCAGGCCGGCCATGTGCGGATAGGCGACGCAGAGGGTCGCGTTCGCCGCGATCGCCGCGTCGACCGCGCTGCCGCCACGCCGGAGCGCCTCGAGCCCGGATGCCGAGGCGAGATAGTGCGGCGTGCTCACCATGCCCCGCGCGGCAAGAGCGGGTGGCCGCCCGGTGGTGGGACCGTTCGGATGACTCATCGCGACCTCACAGGTGGGATGAGAAACGACGCCTCGGACGGTGGGCGACGACGGCGAGGCTATATTGGCGCTCGCGTGCCTGTCAAGCGCGGCACCGGGCGATCCGATCGAGGGATGCGGACGGCGCGCCTATACTGCGGGATGGTCTGTCCATGACACCGGCCCATCCGCAACTGCTCACGCCCGCGCTGATACGGCGGACGCTGACGTATCGGTGGGTGTGCCTGGCGCTGCTCTTCGTCGGCGGGCTGCTGGCGTTCTTCACCCGCCTGGCGCCGGCGGTGGCCATCCCCGACCTGCGGGAGGCGTTCGGACTGAACGCGGCCGGACTCGGGCTCCTCACCTCTCTCTACTTGTGGCCGTTTGCCCTCATGCAGCCGGTGGCGGGGGTTTTGACCGATCGGTTCGGGCCACGCCGGACCGTCACGGCGTTCCTCGCCGTCGCCGGGCTGGGGCAGGTGCTGTTCGCGTTCGCCCCGGCCCTGTCCGTGGCACTGATCGGCCGAGCGCTGACCGGCCTCGGGGCCTCGATCCTCTACGTCGGCGCCGCCCGGATCATGGCGCAGTGGTTCCGCCCGCGCGAGTTCGGAACCCTCACCGGAGCCTGGACGTCGGTCGCCAACCTGGGGGCGCTCACCGCGGCCGCGCCGCTCATGGCGCTGATCACGCTGGCGGGCTGGCGACCGAGCCTGGGCGGGGTTGGCGTCGTCATGCTCCTGACCGCGGTCCTCATCTATCTCTTCGTGCGCGACAGTCCGTCGGAGCGGGGGCTGCCGTCGATGGCGGAGATCGACGGCCGGTTGCCGGCCCCGAGCGCCACGCGATCGATCTCGCTCGGTCGCGGCGTGCTCCTGGTCCTGCGCGCGCCGAATACCTGGCTGCTCGGCGGCTACGCCTTTCTGCTCTTCGGCACGATGACGATGATGCAGGGGCTGTGGGCCGTGCCGTACCTCATGGATGCGTACGGGCAGACGCAGCAGCAGGCGGCCAACCGGCTGACCCTCTGGGCCATCGGGCTCATCATCGGCTGCACGCTGTGGGGCCACCTCGCCGATACGATCGTCGGCTCTCGCAAGCGGGTCGTGCTGGCGGGAGCGATCGTGTACGCGCTCCTCTGGCTGCTTCTCGCGATTCGCCCGGCCGGGCTGCCGGACGGCGTGGTATGGGTGGCGATGTTCTGGGGCGGGTTCTTCGCCTCGACCTGGATTCCATCGTATGCGCAGCTCAAGGACTCGGTCCCGCCCCAGGCCGTCGCCACCGCCATGGGGATGCTCAATCTCTTCTTCTGGCTGGGCGGCGCCGTCTATCAGCAGGTGAGCGGGCTGATCGTGGCGGCCTTTCCCCGGCCGGGCGGACCCGTGCCCGTGGCCGCCTATCAGGCGGTGTTCTGGCTGTGCCTGGCGTCGGTGGGGCTCAGCATCGTCCTCGTGGCGCTGAGCGAGGAGCCCCGGCGCTGACGCGCGCCGGCCACTTCGGGAAACTCTATCGGTCGCGCGCAGACTTTCTAATGGCCCGGCCGCCGCGCGACGCGTACAACGAGATCGAGGAGGGACAGCGATGCCCCCGATCATCGGAATCGATCTCGGCACGACCAACAGTGTCGCCGCGTATGTCGACTATCGCACCGGCCTGCCCCGAGTCATCCCGGATCGCCGCGGGCACGTCCTGATGCCGTCCATCGTCTCCTTCACGCCGGACGGCCCGGTGGTCGGCGAGGAGGCCAGGAGCCTGCTCGCGCGGGAGCCCGGATCGACGGTGTTCTCCGCCAAGCGGCTGCTCGGGCGCAGCTACGATGACGCCGCGCTGGAGCTTGCCGACCTGCCCTTCACGGTCCTTCCCGGGGAGACGACCACTCGGCTCCTCCTCGGTGGCCGCGAGATCACTCCGACTGAGGTATCGGCGATCGTGCTCGAAGCGCTGAAGGACCGGGCCGATGCGCACTTCGGAGAGCCGGTCCGGCGAGCGGTGATCGCGGTACCGGCGTACTTCGACGAGAGCCAGCGGCGAGCCACGCGCGAGGCGGGGCAGATGGCCGGGCTCGAGGTGATGCGCCTGCTCGACGAGCCGGCTGCGGCGGCTCTGGCCTACCGGCTGCAGGAGCGGCCCGACCACATCGTCGCGGTCTACGACCTCGGCGGACGCACGTTCGACATCTCTCTGCTCCGGGTGGAGGATGGAGCCTTCCAGGTGCTCGCGACGAGCCGGCATGCCCGGCTGGGGGGCGACGACTTCGACCGCGCGCTCGTGGAGCTCCTGCGCCAGGATATCCGCGCGCGCCATGGCGTCGAGCCGGCCGGGGACCGGCTCGCGATGGAGCGGCTCCGGCGGGCCGCCGAGGCGGCCAAGGTGGAGCTCTCGAGTCGATTCCGCGCTACCGTGCAGATGTCGCTCGGCGATCTCCCGTACCGCCGGGAGATCACCCGGGACGAGCTGGAGGACCGGATCGATCCCTTGGTGAAGGGGACGTTGATCCGCTGCCGGATGGCGCTCGCCGACGCCGCGCTGACGCCCGACGACGTCGACGAGGTGGTGCTGGTGGGCGGATCGACCCGGGTGCCCCTGGTGCGGCGGCGCGTGGAGAGTCTGTTCAACCGTCCGGCCCGCGGCTGCCCGGAGCCGGATCAGGTGGTCGCGATGGGCGCGGCCATCAAGGCGAGCCTGCTCCCGGCGCGGGGTTCGAGCCGCCGCCTGGACGGGGCGCCGCTCGCTCTGGGAATCGGAGCCGTTGAGGGAGAAGGTGCATGAGCGATCAAGCGCAGACGAACGGCCCTGATCTGGCCGCGGGCATCCCGGCCAGTGCGCTGGCCGAGGGCGTCCCATTGCTGGGCCACGTGCAGTCCGAGCCGGTCATGGTGGTGCGCCGGGGCGCGGAGGTCTTCGCCATCGGCGCGACCTGTAGCCATTACGGGGGCCCGCTCGCCGACGGGCTCGTCGTGGACGATACCGTCCGCTGCCCATGGCATCACGCCTGCTTCAGCGTCCGGACCGGCGAGGCGCTGGCCGCGCCGGCCCTGAGCCCGGTCCCCGCCTACGAGGTCGTTCAGCGAGCCGACCAGGTGTTCGTCACCGGGAAGCGGGCCAGGCCGGGGACCGTGCGGCGCGTGGCCCGGTCCAAAGCGGCGCCCCGCTCCGTCGCGATCGTGGGCGCCGGGGCCGCGGGCAACAGCGTCGCGGACGAGCTGCGCCACCTCGGGTTCGAGGGCGCCATCACGCTCGTCGATCGGGACCGGGAGGCGCCCTATGATCGGCCGAGCCTGTCCAAGGACTACCTGGCGGGCAGCATCCAGGAGGCGGCGCTCCCGCTCCACCCGACCGAGTATTTCGAGGAGCGCCAGGTGGAGCTCGTGCGGGGCCGCCAGGTGACCGCGCTCGATCCCGGGCGGAAGCGTCTGACCTTCGACGACGGAACGGCACGAGAGTTCGGCGCGATCGTCCTCGCCACCGGCGCCGATCCGGTTCGCCTCGCGATGCCCGGCGAGGCCGGGCCACCCGTCCACTACCTGCGCACCCTGGCCGACAGTCGGGCCATCATCCGGGCGGCGGAGGGGGCGCGCCGCGCGGTCGTCCTGGGTGCGAGCTTCATCGGGCTCGAGGTGGCCGCGTCACTCCGGGCACGGAACATCGAGGTCCACGTGGTGGCGCCCGAAGCGCGTCCGCTCGAGCGCGTGCTGGGTCCGGAGCTCGGCGACTTCATCCGTCGCCTCCACGAGCAGCACGGCGTCGTCTTCCATCTCGGGCGGAAGGCGAGCGGCGTCGCGCCCGGCGGATTGATGCTCGAGGGCGGCGAGCGCCTGGAGGCCGACTTCATCGTGGCCGGCGTCGGGGTCAGGCCGGCGACCGCGCTCGCGGAACGGGCGGGGCTGCGGGTCGACAAGGGGATCGTCGTGGACGCGCACCTGGAGACGGCCGCCCCGGGGGTCTTCGCGATCGGCGACGCCGCGCGATGGCCGGATCCGCGCGGCGGCGGGCTCGTGCGCATCGAGCACTGGGTGCTGGCCCAGCGGCAGGGGCAGGCGGTGGCGCGCACCATCGTCGGGGAGCGCGCGCCCTTCACCGACGTGCCCTTCTTCTGGAGCCAGCACTACGATATCTCCATCAACTACGTCGGCCATGCCGAGCGCTGGGATGCCATCGACATCGACGGCAGCCTGGAGCAGCACGACGCGAGCGCGCGGTATCGGGCCGGTGATCGGGTCCTTGCGGTGGCGAGCGTCTTTCGTGACCGCGAGAGCCTCGAGGCGGAGCTGGCGATGGAACGGGAGATGGCGGGCAGATCGTGAGCCGGTACGGCGGGCGCGGCCCGGTGTGAGCCTCGACGCGGCCATCGCCAGCTACGGCTATCCGGCCATCTTCGCCGGGATGGCGCTGGAGCAGTTCGTCCCGCCCATGCCGGGGGAGCCGCTCCTCCTCGCGGCGGGAGCGCTGGCGGGGACCGGCCATCTGGGGCCGGGGTTGGCGGTGGCGTGCGCGCTGCTCGGGACGCTGCTGGGTGACATCCTGTGGTACGAGATCGGCCGCCGCGGGGGCCGGCCCGTGCTGCGGTGGCTGTGCCGCATCGCGATCGAGCCCGACACGTGCGTGCGACGCGGCGAGGAGGGGTTCTCCCGCAGCGGCGCGAGCGTGCTGCTCGTCGCGAAGTTCTTGCCGGGGCTGAACAGCGTGGGGCAGCCGCTGGCGGGAGCGCTCGGCATGCCCAGAGGCCGGTTCCTGCTCTTCGACGCGCTGGGCGCGGCGCTGTGGGTCGGGCTCTACATGGGGCTCGGCTACGCGTTTCACGATCAGCTCGCCCGGGCGGTCGCCCTCGCCGGACGGCTGGGTGGGATGGCGGTGTGGATCCTGGCCGGTCTCGCCGCCCTGTACCTGGGCGTCAAGGTGCTGCGCCGTCGGCTGTTCCTGCGCCGGCTGCGGATCGCGCGCATCACGCCCGACGAGCTGCATCGGATGCTCGCCGCCGGCGAGCCGGTGTTCATCGTCGACCTGCGGCACGAGCTCGACGTTCGGGCCGATCCGACGGTGATTCCCGGCGCGATCCAGATGACGCCGGCCGGGCTGGAGCAGGCCCGGACCGCCCTCCCGCGCGACCGCGACGTGGTGCTGTACTGCTCGTGACCCAACGAGGCCACGAGCGCCCGGGCGGCGCTCCTGTTGCGCAGGCACGGGGTCTCGCGTATCCGGCCGCTGGCCGGCGGCTTCCCGGCCTGGCGCGAGCGAGGGTTCCCGGTGGAGCCGCTCCGTGTGCGGCCCGCGCCGGCGGCCGCGGGATGAGGTGATGCGGCCCCTCAGGCCACGCCGACCAGGTAGCCGAAGCGCTTGACGAATTCCGCTTCGGTCATGTTGGAGGCCCGGGCGAGCGCCTCTCGTCGGTCGGGCTGCTCGAAGTCCTCGCGCTTGAGGCGGATCATGTACGCCTCGAGGGTGCGGTAGGCCTCCGAGTGGATGTCCGCGTAGCGAACGCGGATCTTGCCGGTCGTCGGATCCAGGAGCTCGCCGAACGGGATCGGAACGAGCCGGCCGCCCTGAATGGTGGCCATCGCCTCGCTGCCGCCGTCGAGCAGGAAGCACGTCGCCCAGTAGCCGAGGCTCCGGCAGTACTGGATGTCGAACCCGCCCGGCGGGGCGCAGCGCAGCTCGTAGCCCAGATCCTTGGCCACGATGCCGGTCTCGATGCCCCGCGCGGCCAGGCTCGCCGTGACCTGCGTCTTGAGCAGTCCCGCCAGCTCCAGCTCCTGCAGGCGCACGTTGCCGTAGGCGTCGCGGGCCACCGTGCCCAGCGTCTGCGGGTCGAGCTTCACGAGGAGCCCCTCGGCCAGGAGCGCGACGCCGTGATCTCGGCCGTGGACCAGCCGCTTGACGATGGCCCCTTCCAGGATGTCCGCCAGCCGCTGGATGGGCACGTGGGTTTCCGGGAACTCCTCGGCGATCACGGTGAGGGTCGCCCCGGCGGCCCCGCCGATGCCCAGCGCCAGGTGCCCGGCGTGGCGGCCCATGACGGTCACGAAGAACCACTTGCCGGTCGTGGCCGCGTCCTTCATGAGGTTGCGCACGAGCTGCATGCCCTGATCCACCGCCGTGGTGAAGCCGAAGGTCGGGATCTCGGGCGGCAGGGGCAGGTCGTTGTCGATGGTCTTGGGGACGTGGACCACCGACAGCCGGCCGCCCACCGCGCGGGCCACCCGGGACGCGGCGAACGCGGTGTCGTCGCCGCCGATGGTGAGCAGATACGAGACGTCGAGGCGGCGCAGCGATTCGGCGACGTGCTGGAGGGCCTCCGGCGACCGGGTGGGGTTCGCGCGGGCCGTGCGCAGGATCGAGCCGCCCTCGAAGTGGATCTGGGACAGCGCGCCGATCTCCAGCTCGTGCACGCGGGAGAGGTCGCCCTGCATGAGCCACTTGAAGCCGTCCTCGCAGCCGAGCACCCGGAGGCCGCGGTTGCGGGCCTCGATGGTGGCGGCCGCGATCACTGCATTGATGCCCGGCGCCGGGCCGCCGCCTACCAGGATCGCGAGCGTCTTCATGGGCCGGGCCTACGCGACACGCTCTTCCATCTCGGGCCGATACCGGCCGGAGCGGGCGAGCCCGTTGAGCCGGGCGCGGTCGTGGAAGGCCTTCTGGCCGGCCGCGATGCGATCCGGGTCTCCCTTCCACGCGTGCTGGGCCGCCGCCTGCAGCGCGCGGCCGTAGGAGAAGGAGAGGGGCCAGGGGTGCGACCCGGACGCGTTCATCGCGTTCAGGTGCGCGGTCGCGTCCTCATCGCTCTGGCCGCCGGAGAGGAA
>LLBZ010018603.1_pt4 | contig 10681 bp, 5 predicted proteins | sample 1489421 | NCBI WGS metagenome assembly LLBZ01 (sample SAMN04092657, study PRJNA295927) | soil metagenome | biome: Soil prokaryotic community; feature: Bulk soil; isolation source: soil from tomato rhizosphere | host: tomato cultivar Moneymaker | place: South Korea | collected 2011-11-01 | reverse complement strand
CAGCTTCTGGGCCGGCTATGCCGCCACTCAACTTCCACCCGGCAAGTTCGAGCCGGTCGGGCTGAGCTTCGTCGGCGCCTCGCTCGTAAGCCCGGGCGCAATGGAGTCGTATGAGCATCGCCTGAAGAAGGACGACCCCTGGCGTCCTCTTTACCTCGTCGACCGGCCGGGTGCAGCCAAGCCCGACTGGACCTTCAACATGCTGCTGAAGCATGGCGTCTGCTCATGCCTCGAATATGCGAAGAGCTTCGACCTGAAGCGCGCGCGCGCCACTTCGAACCCGCAACTCTCCCCGCATCTGGAATTCGTGGATATGGGCGCCCACGGCTACGCCACGGTTCGGCTCAGCGGCGACGAGATGCGGACCGAATTCGTCTGCATTCCGCGGCCCATCGAGCGCAGCAGCCGGCCGGACGGCGGCCCCCTGCGCTACCGCGTGGCGCACACGGCGAAGCTCTGGAGCCCGGGCGAGCGGCCGCGGCTGACGCGGCAAGTGATCGAGGGCGACCCCGGCCTTGCGATCTAGGGTGAGTTGCGCCGGCCAACTCCCTTAAATCGCGCTTAAATGCTTTGAGCCGAACCGAAAGTCTGGCAAAGCGCGACTCGAACTGATCATTGGCTGCCGGCAATATCCGCGTTGGGGGGATAAGGCATTGTTTGCCGCCGGGCATCGCGGACTTTTCGGCTGACTGACGCGCTTTCGGTTGCTTTCAACAGGGGAGAGCCGCGTGACGAAGTCGATGGTTCGCACCGCGCTGCTGAGCAGCGTGTCGTTGGTCCTGCCTGCCCTTTCGGCGGCGTTCCTCCTCCCCGCGGCCGCCTCGGCGCAGACCGTCTGCACCGGCACTCCCGACGTCACCGAGACCGACATCGAATGCACCGACGGCGGCAATGTCGTCGTCACCGGCACCACTGATACGACAACGACGGTCAATTCCGCTCCGCAGGGCCTGTCGCTCACCTCGGGAGCCGCGCAAACGACGACGCTTCAGCCTGGTCCGGACGGGGACACGATCACTACCACCGGGTCGACCGGGATCTTCGCCAGCTCGGGCGGTCCGCTCACCCTCACGGCGCCGGACGTCAACGTGGCGACGACCAGCGTAGCGATCCCGATCGATTCCGTTCTTTTCACCGCGCCCATTCTGACCGCGACGCTCGGCGACATCACGAATAATTCGCTGTTGTCCTCCGCGCTGGAGATTTCCGTCCCCGGGGCGGTCACGGTAACCACCGGTGATCTTACGACCCTGCATCCGGCCTCGGGCCACGTGGTCAACGTGCCCGGCGGCGGCGGGCCGCTCTCCCTGACCACGGGCGACATCAGCGGCGTCGGCTCCAACGCTGCGGGCGTCTTCCTCCTGCGCTTCGGTCCGGTCACGCTGAACACTGGGACGGTCTCGACCAACGGCGTCCACTCGCTCGGAATTGCGATCGAGGGCAATCCCGTCCTCGTCAACGTCACCGCCGCGGGGATCACCACCCTCGGTCCCCAGTCGCCGGGACTGTTCGTCGACACGAACGGCGCCATCACCGCGAACATTACCGGGCCGATTACGACGGCAGCTTCCAATTCGAACGGAGTCGAGATCCAGGGCCAGTTCCTGCCCATCATCCTCACCACGACCGACGTGACGACGACCGGACCCACGTTGTCGGCCGGAATCCATGTGTTCGGGTTTGGGCCCATCAGTGTCGATTCGGGAAACATTACGACGTCGGGCGCAATCTCGCCTGGCCTGTTCGTGCAGGGCGGCAACGGCCCGATCACGGTATCGACCGGCAACCTAACGACGCATGGGGCAGATTCCTTCGGGCTTCTGGTCCAGTCGATCGGCAACATTGTGGTCGACGGCACCGGAAGCATCACGACGACCGGGCTCGGCGCGGACGCCGTGGCGCTTTCGGGCGGCGACATCTCGGGCACGCTGGGCGACATCCGCGCCAGCGGCGCCAACTCGCTCGGACTCCAGCTCTTCGGCGCAGTCAGCGGGCTGACCGTGGGCAATGTCGTGAGCACGCAGGATGCCGTGGTGGTCGACGCCGGCGCGGACCCGATCGACCTCACGACGGGAGACGCCTCGACGAGCGAGGACAATGCGCCCGCGGTCTCGCTGACTTCGACCGGCGCGATCACCTATCACGGCGGCGTTCTTACGACGACGGGAGACGCATCGGATGCGCTGCTCGTCACGGGCGGCGCGGGCGCGATCGACGCGTCGATCGGCGGAGCCTCGACCGACGGTCTCGATTCCGACGGAGTGGAGATCGCCGGTGACGGCGCGATCACCCTCGCATCGACGGGCGACATCACGACGAGCGGCGACAATTCCACCGGCATCCTTATCAATTCCAGCGGCGGTCCCGTTGTTGTGAACGCCCTGGGCGCCGACGTGACGACTTCGGGGGTCGGCAGCGACGCGGTCGACCTTACGGGCGACAGCATCACCGCATTCCTCGGTAATTTGACCGTGACTGCCTCTTCCGTCTCGGCCGATGCGCTGAACGCCTCGACGAGCGGCGGCGCGATCGACATCAACACCGGAAACCTGTCGGCGGCGTCGGGCGGCGCGGCGGCGCGGATCGTCGGCGGCGCCGAGCCCATCGATCTCATCACCGGTGATGTCGTCGGGAATTTCGGCGGGATCGGGATCACCGGGACCGGCATCATCTTCCTCGAGACCGGGACGATCAGAACGAACGACAACGGCGATGGAGTCGCCATCCAGGGCGGCGCCGGTGCGATCATCGTCAGGACGCTGGACATCACCGCGGGCGGTCTCGGCGCGGGCTCGAACGGTCTGGACATTACCGGCACGGGACCGATCACTCTTCGTCTCGGAAATGTCAGCACCGTCGGTGATAGCAGCGCCGCAATTCTGGTCAACGGCGGCGTCGACACCATCGACGCCACGTTCGGCAATGTCTCGACCGGTTTCGGCGGCGATTTCGGGATCGACGCCGACGGCGTGGTGATCACCGGCACCGGCGCGATCATCCTCGACGGCGGCAACATCGCCACCGCGCAGCAGGACGCCGACGGCGCGAGGCTGACCGGCGACAGCATCAGCGGCACGCTCGGCGACATCACGACCAGTGGTCCGAACACCCAGGGCCTCATCATCACCGGCGGCGTCACTGGCCTGACGGTCGGCAACGTGGTCAGCACTCAGGACGCGGTGGTGGTCAACGCCGGCTCCGACCCGATCGATCTTACCGTGGGCGATGTTTCGACCAGCGAGGCCACCGCCCCGGCGGTGACTCTGAACAGCACCGGCGCGATCACCTTCGACGGCGGCACCCTCTCAACGACCGGCGCGAGCTCTTTCGGGCTCGACGTGAACGGCGGTTCCGGCGCGATCGACCTCACCGCCGACGGCATCGCGACCAGCGGAAGCAATGCGACCGGCGCGGCGATCTCCAGCAGCGGCGACGTGACCACCGACCTCGGCGTCATCACCACTTTGCGCGACGATGCGCTCGGGATCATCATCACCAACAGCGGCACGGGGACGGTGACGGTCGGCTTCGACAGCATCACTACCCAGGGCCTCGGCTCGGCCGGGGTCTCCTTCAATGGCGCCAATGCCGATGTCGTGTTCGCCGGCGGCGATGTCACCGCGGCCTTCGGGCAGGGGATCATCGTCAATGCCGCCGACGACATTTCCGGGATTCTCGGCGACATCACGACTACCGGTCCCGGCGCTCAGGCGCTGATCCTCAACGGGGGGGTCAGCGGCCTGACCGTCGGCAACGTCGTCAGCGCCCAGGAAGGCGTGGTGGTCAATGCGGGCGCCGACCCGATCGACCTGACCGTCGGCGACGTCTCCACGAGCGAGACGGGCGCCGCGGCCGTTACCCTCCTGACCGTCGGGTCGATCGATTTCACCGGCGGCACGCTTTCGACGATTGGCGCATCGAGTTCGGGCTTGTCGATCACCGGCGGCGCCGGGCCGATTGCAGCGACCGTGGCCGGCGCCAGCACGGTCGGCGACAATTCGAGCGGGATCAATATTTTCGGCGCGGGCGGCGTGACCGTGACGACCACGGGCCTGGTTTCTACCGCCGGGTTCGGCGCGGGCGGTGTGGTGATCGTCGGCAATGCGGGCCCGATCATCGCGACCGTCGACGACGTCACCACGACGGGTGTGTTGTCGACCGCCGTCCTGCTCTCGGGCAGCGGCCCGATCACATTTGAACAGACCGGCTCGATCTCGACTTCCGGCGCGAGCGCTCGTGGCTTGCAAGTGTTGGGCGGATCCGGACCGATCAGCGCGACGCTCGGTAACGTTTCCACGAGCGGCGCTTCGACCCCAGCCGTGGAGATCAGCGGAACCGGCACGATCACTCTCGATCAGCTTGCCGGTACAACGCTTTCGACGACCGGGGCCAATACCGACGCCGTCCTCCTGTCCGGGGCGGCGGTCGGCGGGACGATCGGCGACATCACTGCGACCGGGGCGAACTCGCGCGGGCTCGTGATCACTGGCGAAGTCGATGGGCTTGTCGTGGGTGACGTGCTGACCACTCAGGACGCGATCGTGGTCAACGCGGGCGCCGACCCGATCGACCTCACCACCGGCGACGTCTCGACCAGCGAGGCGGACGCGCCCGCGGTGACCCTGAACAGCACCGGCGCGATCACGTTCGATGGCGGACTCCTCACCACCACGGGCGCCAACTCCTTCGGCCTGTTCGTCACCGGCGGCACCGGCGCGATCGACGTGACGGTCGCCGGCGCGAACACGACATCGAGCGGCGTGACGGTCCTCAGCCAGACGGGACCGGTCACGGTCACCAATACGGGCGCCATCGTCGTAACGGGCGGGGTCGCCGGGACCCATGGCATCGCCATTCAAACCAACGGCGGCCCAATCACAGTGAACAGTGGGGACGTCAGCGGACCCAGCTCGGGGGTCTCGGCCTTCGACTTCGGCGCGACGGGATCGGTCACGGTCAACGCAACCGGAGACATCACCGGCGGGTCGGCGGGGGTGGTGGCTCGCGGGCCGAACGTCACTCTCAACGTGCTTGCTGGAAATACCGTCGCGGGCACGGACTTCGGGGCAGCCCTGACGGGGATCAACGCCGTCACGGTCAACCTCGACGGCACGCTGGAGAGTTCGGGCGGGCCGGCGCTGCTCGCGACCGCCCTCAACACCGCCCCATTTGACGTGAACATCGGGACGACGGGCACGCTGAACGGCCGAGTGACGCTCGGTGTCGGCAACGACGTCATCGACAACGGCGGCCTGTTCAACGCCGCCGGGACCAGCGATTTCGGCGCCGGGACCGACGTGTTCAACAATCTCGCGGCCGGCACCGTCCAGGCGACGGGCGGCGCGGCGTCCTTCATCAACCTCGAGACGTTCAACAATACGGGGCTCGTCACCCTGGTCGACGGAGCGGCGAACGATACGCTGACGATCAGCGGCAATTTCGTCGGCAACGGCGGCGACCTCGCTCTCGATGTCGTCGGCACGCCCACGGGCAACACCGCGGACGAGCTGATCGTCGGCGGCAACATCAGCGGCTCGACCACGGTGCAGCCCAATCTCGTCAACCCCGTGATCGACCCGGACGGGGTGCTAATCGTCGACGGCGGCGGGACGCTCTCGGCCGGCGCCTTCACGCTGGCCGACGCGAGCGAAGGGTTCATCGATCTCTCGCTGCTGACCACCGGCAACGATGTGTTCCTGGTCACGACGCCGAACGTTGCCGTGTTCGACGTTGGGCTCCTGGGAAGCATGGCGCAGGACCTGTGGTACCAGTCGGCCGATGTCTATCTGAGCTGCGCCCAGTCGCGCCGCAACCAGTTCGGCACCGAGCGCAAGAGCCCGCTGGCGCTCTGCGCCAACCTCTACTGGAGCCGCGACCGCTTCGGCGACCGCAGCCGCGACGTCACGATCTTCGCCACCGACCTGACGGTGAACGACCGGCTGGAGACCCACCGGCGCGGGGCGCAGGTCGACCTCGGCTTTGGCACCGGCAATTTCGTCGTCGGGGTGACCGGCGGCTACGAGCGCGCCGAGTCCAACCTCGATACCGGGACCAACCTCGTCGCCGAGGGTCGCAATTACGGGGCCTTCGCGCAATATGGCGCGGCCGCCGGCTTCTACGCCGGGGTGATGGTCAAGCACGATAACTACGATACGCGGCTCACCAACCCGGTCCTCGCCGAGGTCGCCCGGCCTGACGCCAGCGCCAACGGCATCGACGCCGAGGCGGGTTGGCGCACCAACAGCTTCGGGCCGATGCTCGACCTCAACCTCGGCGTCAGCCACGTGAAGACGAAGTTCGACGACTTCGATGCCGGGAACATCGACTTCGACCTCGACGACAGCACCAGCACGCGCGGCCGCGTCGGCGCGCGCCTCGGCTGGTCGGGCGAGTGGGCGCCCTATGTCCAGGCGACCTTGTTCCGCGAGTTTAGCGGCGACAGCGACGTCGTGCTCGTCAGCGGCACCGTCGTCGAGAGCTTCGAGCGCGAGGGCCGCGGCACCTGGGCCCGGCTCGAAGGCGGACTCGGCGCCGGCCCCGCGGGCGGGCCGCTGCTGTCGGTCTGGGGAGACTTCGGCAACGTCAAGGGCGTCGGCGTCCGCGCGGGCTTCCGCTTCTAGGGAGCGCGCTCACCAAAATCATCGGCTGTCCCACGGACAGCCGGATTTTGGTGACCCCAACGGGACTCGAACCCGTGTTTTCGCCGTGAAAGGGCGACGTCCTGGACCGCTAGACGATGGGGCCGTGAAAGCGGCTCGCCGGTTAGGCGAGGGGTCGCGGAGGGTCAAGCGAGCGCCGCATCCTCGAGGTGCATTTCGGCCGCGTTGCCGCCGTTCCATTCGTCGCGCCGGATCGATCCCGCCAGCCACCAGCGCCGGTCGCCGGGGGACGCCAGCAGCGCCTGGCCGAGCTCGCTCCCAGCGCTTCGGAACGCGATCCATTTGAAGCTCTTGCCGTCGTCGCCGCAGGCGATCCCGCGGACATGATTCTCGCCGACGATGCCGGTCTTCAACAGCCGCGCCGGGCCGGCGGCGACCTTCGGGCTCGGCCAGCCCGAGCCGTAGGGACCGGCCGCGTCGAGTGCGTCGCACAGCGCGCCGACCACGCCCGCCGGAGCGAGCAGCGCGTCGAGCAGCAACGCCCGGTCGCCGCGCGATCTTTCGACGTCGGCGGCGAGACGCTCGTTGATATAGTCGCGGAAGGCGTTCAGCCCTCCCGGCGCCAGTGTCAGGCCCGCGGCCATCGCATGCCCGCCCCCCGCGACGAGCAGCCCGCTGTCCTTGGCCGCGAGCACCGCCGCGCCGAGGTCCACGCCGCCGATCGACCGGCCCGAGCCCTTGCCCGATCCGTCCTCGCACTCGGCGATGACGATCGCCGGACGCCCGAAGCGCTCCTTGAGGCGCCCGGCGACGATGCCGATCACGCCCTGGTGCCAGCCGCCGCTCATCACCGTCAGCACCGCGTCGCCGTTGCGCTTCGCGGCCTGCTCCTCCGCCTGCTCGCAGACCAGCATCTCGATCGCGCGCCGTTCCTCGTTCAGGCGGTCGAGCTCGGCGGCGATCGTCCGGGCTTCCTCGGGGTCGGTTGACGTCAGCAGCCGCACGCCGAGGTCCGATTTGCCGACGCGGCCTCCGGCGTTGATCCGGGGACCGAGCGCGAACCCGAGGTCGCGGCAGCTCGGGTCTTTCACCAGCCGGGCGGCTTGCGCGAGCGCGGCGAGCCCGATGTTCTGCCGCGCGGCCATGATCTTCAACCCCTGGGTGACGAAGGCTCGGTTGAGGCCCTTGAGGCGGGCCACGTCGGCGACCGTGCCGAGCGCGACGAGGTCGAGCAGGTCGAGGATTTTCGGCTCGGCGAGGGCTCCGAAAAATCCGCGGCCGCGAAGCTCGCGGAGCAGCGCGACTCCCAGCAGGAAGGCCATTCCGACCGCGGCGAGATGGCCGTGCGCCGCCGCGTCCGCGCCTTCGTCGAGCCGGTTGGGGTTGATCAGTGCGTGGGCGACCGGAAGCATGCTCGCGCACTGGTGATGATCGACCACGATCACGTCGAGCCCGGCCGAGCGGGCTTCCTCGAGCGCCTCGATCGCCTGCGCTCCGCAGTCGACGCAGACGGCAACGCTCGCCCCGCGCGCCTGCAGCTCGACCAGGGCCTTTCCCGACGGGCCGTAGCCCTCCATCAGCCGGTCGGGGATATAGACCATCGGCTCCGCGCCGAGGCGGCGGAGCAGAAGCACGAGCAATGCCGCGCTGGTCGCCCCGTCCACGTCATAATCGCCGAAGATTGCGACCGTTTCGCCGGCCTGGACCGCGTCGGCGAGCCGCCGCGCGCCCTTGTCCATGTCCTGGAAGCAGCTCGGGTCGGGCAGGAAATCGCGGATTTTCGGGTCGCGGTGCCTCGCCAGGTCCTCGCGCGGCACTCCGCGGGCAAGAAGCAGCTCGTCGACCAGCGCGTCCAGGCCCGATGGAGGCTCGGCCGCGCGCCGCCACTTCCACGGCTGCCCCGTGATCGACCGTTCGACGTTCAGCGCGAAGCTCATGCGGCCATGCCTAGCAGCCGATCGCGCAATTGGCGCGCCGCCCCCCTGGGGATTGCGGGGATGGAATGCCCGCGAGCGCTGCCGCCCGCGACCCCGAAGCGGAGCATCGCCGTTCCGAACCATCGCGTGATGAAATTTTCCGTAAGGTCGATGCTCTGAATCCTCGCCGTCGGCAGGATCGTCAGCCGGCGCTTCCACCAGCCCGAGCGGATCAGCAGGCGGTCGCCGTCGAGCGCATAGGCCGTGCGGCGCCAGGCGAGCCAGCGCAGCGATAACGCCGCCGCGAGGAACAGGGCGAAGGCCGCGGCGAGCAGCCAGGAGAAGGCCGCCTGGACGGCCAGTGCGACCAGCAGCGGCGATAGGGCGAGGGCGAAGGCGGTGACGTAGGCACTCGAAATGCGCTGCCAGGAAGCCGCTCCGCCGAGCGGACGCCAGCCGAGCTCGGCGAGGATCGCACCCACCTCATGGTCGTCGGCCAGCGGTGCGAGCACATGGTCGCCTCTGCCGCCCTCGTCGCGGGCCAGGCTTTGCAGCCTGAGCTCGTGCCAGCCGAAGCGTTCGCGAACGGGACCCGTGCCGACCACCACGGCCTGCGCTCGCTTCGCCGGCAGGGTCACATCCGTGCGGGTGAACAATCCCCGCCGGCGGCGCAGCCCGACATCCGTGCGGTCGAGCCGGAAGCCGAATTCGCGCACGAAGGTCCGCACGATGCCGGTCGCGAGGCCGATCAGCACGAGCAGCAAGGCTCCTCCGACGATTGCCGCGGCGCGGTGCTGCTCGGCGTATCGCGCCACCGGGTCTTCGGCGCTCAGCAGCTCGCGCCAAAAGGACTGGCTCAAGGGGTCGAAGCCGATCGCATCGCCGACCGTCTGGGTGAGGCCGAACAGGCCGGCCAGGATCGCGAGCGAGAAGTTGAACGTTCCGGCGAGGACCAGTCGCCGAATGTCCACAGCATAGATCGGCTCGCTCTCGCCGGGCGCCGCAAGGTCCGGCGCCGAGGCCTCGCGCGTCCGGCGCGAGCGCACGAGGCTTCGAATCTGCTCGGCGCGCTCGAGCGTGACCGCCTGCAGCACGCCTTCTTCGGATCCAGGGACGGCCGAGCCGCCGCCCGTTTCGAAGGTCAGCCTTGCCAGCCCCAGCAGGCGCTGCACGGGACCCTGGCTGATGTCGACGTCCTGGACGCGGTCGAACGGGATCGAGCGGTGGGTCCGGCTGATAATCCCGCTGTCGATGCGGATCTCGTCGGTCCCGACGCGATATTCGAAGCGCTTCCAGTAGAGGGCGACGCCGAGCAGCCCCAGCACGACCAATGCGATCGCGGCGATCATCGCCTGTCCCACGCGCCCTGAGACGGCGAGCCATGCGATGAGCGCATAGGCTCCGGCAAGCCGGCGCAGCGAGCCGGTGAGGCCGCTCAGCAGGAACAGCGGATGCAGGCGTTCGGGCGGGCCGACGGCGCGGTCGTCAGGCAAAGTCGGTTCGGACATGCTCGCGGATGATGTCGCGCAGCTCGGCCGCACGGGCGGGCGCCAGGCCCGGCAAGGCGACAATGCTGTTGTGGGTTCCGGCGGTGTGCACGATGAGGCTCGCCGTCCCGAACAGCTTGTCCAGCGGGCCGCGGGTCACGTCGAGATGCTGCACCCGGACGAGCGGGACGACGGTGTCGGTGTGGAACAGCCAGCCGCGGAGGACCTGCAGCACCTGGTCCGTCAGGCGATAGCGCAGCCGGCGATAGGTCCGCGCCGGGACGATCGCGACCACCGCGATCGCGAGAGCCAGCGCCGCGATCGGCAGCGCGCCGCCGAAGCCGGCGGGCTCGAGCAAGGTGTAATCGACGACGATGCCGACGGCGATCAGGACCGTCCAGACGATCGCGAGGCGGCAGCGAAGCACGCTCCGGTAGCCGCGCTCGACCGCAACGAAAGGCACTTGGTCATCCCCCATCGCGGCAAGTCTAGCGGAACCGAATCGCGGGTCTAGAGGCTGCGCTGGCTTCCGTATTTGTAATATTCGGTCGAAATTCGGCGGATCGTGCCGGTGCTCGCGCGCATCACCAGGCTCTCGGTCGTGACGCAGGCCTTGCGCGAATGCACGCCTTTCAGCAGCGCGCCGTCGGTCACTCCGGTCGCGGCGAAGATGCAGTCG
>LLBZ010011812.1_pt5 | contig 10688 bp, 11 predicted proteins | sample 1489421 | NCBI WGS metagenome assembly LLBZ01 (sample SAMN04092657, study PRJNA295927) | soil metagenome | biome: Soil prokaryotic community; feature: Bulk soil; isolation source: soil from tomato rhizosphere | host: tomato cultivar Moneymaker | place: South Korea | collected 2011-11-01 | reverse complement strand
GTTTTGAATTCTTCGTTCGACGTTTCGTTAATGCTCACGACTGACAGCCCTTCAAGTAAAATGCAAAATTGGATATCTTAATCTACCAGCTGTGCAAAACCAAACTCCTCCGCTCGTACTAACCTTTGGCGCAACCGATCCGATCGGCGCCATCGGCATTCAATCCGACCTCGCGTCGTTCGCGGCGATGGGTTGCCACGGATTGTCTGTCGTGACTGCGATACTGATCGGCGACACGACCGGGATTGAAGACATGCAGGCGATTGATGCCGATTGGGTGGCGGATCAGGCGCGCGTCGTTCTGGAAGACATGCCGGTTGCGGCGTTCAAGGTGAGCACCGTGGGCAGCATTGAAAGCGTTTCGGTAATTGCCGAAATCGTGTCCGACTATCCGGACATCCCGTTGATTCTCGACCCATTCCTTTCCGCGCTGCCGGACCAGGGACCTGAAGGCGAAGATCTGCTGATCGCGATTCGTGAATTGCTGATACCACAGACAACATTGCTGCTGGCATCAACCGTAGAACTTGCTCGACTTGCAGAAACGTGGCGCGAGACATCTGCCGAAGACATGATGATCGCCGATGCATTGCGCATCATTGAACTGGGTTGTGAATATCTTTTTCTGACCGGCACGCCGACCGACGTACATGATGTCGCCAATACCTTGTTCGACGACTCCGGTGTAATCCGCCAAGACAACTGGCAACGTATATCTGGAACTTTTTCCGGCGCCGGCTCGACGCTTTCGGCAACGATTGCAGCCATGCTTGCCAACGGTCTCGATGTGCCGGAAGCCGTATTCGAGGCGCAGGAATTCACGATTGCATCGATCGCAAATGCGCAACGACTCGGCATGGGCAAGCTGGTCCCGGACCGCTATTTCTGGGCTCGCGAACCAGACATCCAACAATAATTCAGACCTCACTTATCTTTCGGCATGACATCCCGCACACCTTCCAGGAACGACACTCTATTTGCTCGCGCACAGATCACCACCCCTGGCGGCGTCAACTCGCCAGTCCGTGCATTTCGTTCCGTAGGCGGAACGCCACGCTTTATCACGCGAGCGGAAGGGCCGTATTTTTGGGATGCCGATGACAAGCGCTATATCGATTACATCGGCTCATGGGGTCCGGCAATCGTTGGCCATGCCCACCCGGTCGTGATCAAGGCCGTGCAGGAAGCGGCCGCGAGAGGCTTGAGCTTCGGTGCACCGACAGAAGGCGAAATCGAGATGGCCGAAGAGATCTGCCGCTTGATACCATCAATCGAGCAGGTGCGGCTGGTGTCCTCAGGTACCGAAGCCGCAATGAGCGCATTGCGCCTGGCGCGCGGCGCAACAGGTCGCGCGAAAATCATCAAGTTTGAAGGCTGTTATCACGGCCATGCGGATTCACTGCTTGTAAAGGCAGGCAGTGGCCTGCTGACGTTCGGCAACCCGACCTCGGCTGGTGTCCCCGAGGATTTTGCCAAGCACACGCTGGTCCTCGACTACAACAATCCACAGCAACTCGAAGATGTGTTCAAGGACATCGGTAGCGAGATTGCGTGCGTGATTGTGGAGCCGGTTGCCGGCAACATGAACCTGTTGCGCGCCACACCGGAATTTTTGCACGCCATGCGACGCTTGTGCACCCGGCACGGAGCAGTGCTGATTTTCGACGAAGTAATGTGCGGCTTCCGGGTCGGACTTGGCGGTGCACAAGCACTGTACGGCGTTACGCCCGACTTGACCGTGTTGGGCAAGGTGATCGGAGGTGGTTTGCCTGTCGCCGCTTTCGGTGGACGGACCGATTTGATGCAACATCTGGCACCGCTTGGCGGTGTATATCAAGCAGGTACGCTGTCCGGAAATCCAGTTGCGGTTGCGGCGGGCATGGCAACGCTTAAACTGATTCAAGTACCTGGATTCTACGAATCGCTTGCGGACCAAACTGCAAAACTGGCCCAGGGACTAACCGATACGGCAATGCAGGCTGGCGTGCCTTTCTGTGCCGACTCGGTGGGCGGCATGTTCGGACTGTATTTTGCATCGACAATTCCGCAATCGTACGCAACCATGATGGAATGCGACAAGGCCCGGTTCAACGCCTTTTTCCATGCAATGCTGGATGAAGGGGTGTATCTCGCACCATCCGCGTTCGAGGCCGGATTTGTATCTGCGCAGCATGACGATGCCGTCATTGCTGCAACGCTGGCAGCGGCGAAAAACGCGTTTGCGCTTCTGCATTGACCCTTGTGCTCGACCACCTATCCTGACTTGATCCAGGTTACTTTAACCAACCCCGTTTGCGGAAGTACCAGAATGGCGTGATGGCAGAAACAAGCATCAAGCCAATCGAAAACGGATAACCAACGGTCCAGTCCAGTTCCGGCATGAGTCGGAAATTCATTCCGTAAATGCTCGCGATTAATGTTGGCGGAAGGAAGGCGACCGATGCCACCGAGAAGATTTTGATGATCTTGTTCTGATTGATGTTGATGAAACCGACTGTTGCATCCATCAGGAAGTTGATTTTGTCGAACAGGAACGCGGTATGTCCGTCTAGAGACTCGATATCGCGCAAAATTTGCCGCGCTTCCTCAAACTGATCGGCATTCAACAGACGGCCGCGCATCAAAAAGCTGACAGCACGACGCGTATCCATCATGTTGCGCCGAATCCGACCATTCAAGTCTTCTTCCTGTGCAATCGCATTCAGCGCTGCAGCGGCGTCCTGGTCGGTCAACTCCTTTTGCAATACGCTGCGACTGACATCTTCGAGGTTTTGATAGATCCCCTCCAGTGCATCCGCCGAATACTCGGCATCGGTTGCATACAAGTCAAGCAACACATCCTTGTAGTCACCAATTGATCCGGGACGTGAACGCGCACGCATGCGCACCAGGCGGAATACCGGCAAGTCATCGTTATGCACAGAAAACAGGATGTTCTTAGCCAGAATGAACGCCACCGTGATCACGCGCGCCGGGCCATCGTCTTCTTCCAGCAGGAAATCAGTACGCAGATTCAGGTCGCCACTTTCAGCTTCATAATACCGGGCCGACGCTTCAATATCCTTTACATCATCTTCATCCGGCAGGATCACGCCATAAATACTCTTGACCCACTCGCGCTCGTCATTGCTCGGATCAGTCAGGTCAACCCAAACCGGCACCGTCCTTTCCAGATCGACCCGACTCTCGATATTGACCTGGTTCAGACGCCCGTTTTGCAACACGAATACATTAATCATGCGCCTCCTCTTCCGCTCACGTCGTCGTGACGCGCAGCGTATCTGCAGTGACAGCACTGCAGGTCATTAACTTCGGGGAACGCGGCCATGATGCAACCAGGACGCGCCGCCCACCAATGGATTGGCGAGAGGCGCGTGAAAACGGTAACGCGCTATCTCGCCGACTTGCCGTATCCGGCTGGCTGATAACTTGTACTAGGACTACCCAAGACGGGTCTCCAGGAGTGAAAACAGCGCAAGTGTACTTTTAACGTTAAAACGAGGCAAGACGCATCACTGCGAAATTGCACGTTCAATCATTTTATGTCGCAAGTCAGGCTCGTCACCAGCCTCGACACTGGCCGCCGGTGCCGCCACCTTGGGCGCCTCGACACCGCGTGTGTCGTGCAAATCGACGGCACGGCTGGTCGGATTTTGCCCGTTGCAATCCACGTTTGAATAAACAACCTTCCCATCGACCATGCATTTGCGTATTGCCGTAACCTGCGGCTTGATCGCTTCCTTCGTCTGCCGTACGGATTCCGTAACAACTGTCGTGGTCAAGCGCGACCATGCTTCGGCAAACAGATTGCGCTCATAACGCATTGACATCAATGCGCCAACACCGGCAAGCGCAATCACCGCCATTAATACTGCAGAACCCACAAGACTGATTGCACCGCGTTGATAGAACTGGTCCATACAATGCCTCATCATGGTAATTCAGCTGCACCCATGCGGCGCAGGATCAGATTGGTACGGCGCGCGAGATAGCCGGAACCACGGTGCTTGTCGTAGAAGCGCGGATTCGGCAGCATCACGGCAAGCCGTGCCGCCTGGCTCGGGCTCAAACCGGCTGCCGACATGCCAAAATAATGACGTGCTGCCGCCTCCGCACCAAAGACACCGTTACCCCACTCGACTACATTCAAGTAGATTTCAAAAATACGCTCTTTCTCCATCAAGTATTCAAGCATGTAGGCGATGATGAATTCCTGCATCTTGCGCAGATAACTGCGCTCACCGGACAAAAACAGATTCTTCGCAAGTTGCTGCGTGATCGTCGACCCACCGGCAACCACCTTGCCCTTTCGTGTATTTTTCTCATACGCCTTTTGCAGGGCTTCCCAGTCGACACCTTCATGTCCCGAAAAATTTGAATCTTCAGATGCGATAATCGCGCGCTTCAAATGCTTTGAAATACGGTTGTACGGCACCCATTTGTGTTTCAGTTTCACGTCCGGATTGGTTTTCATCAACCGTTCGTGTTGCTCACGCATGAAGCTGGTTGACCCGGGATTGTGATCGGCCCACCACCAGATTTGCACAAAGAAGTAGGCTTGCAGCATCAGCACCGCAACAATCGGCGCGGCGATCAACCACAGCAGTAACGTGCGCAGCAGTTTCATTTTTATTTTCCCGCATCCCCTGGGGCCGACACTTGGATGCTCCGCCGCATTTCATCCAACACAGATACCGTGTCGGGCCGCATGCCCCGCCATACATAAAAGGCTTCTGCGGCCTGCTCCACCAGCATGCCCAAACCATCGCGCACTGTCGCGCCGTGTTCAGATGCAAAGCGCATGAACACGGTGGGCTCTTTGGCGTACATCATGTCGTACGCGAGCGTGGTGGCGCCAAAAACCTGCGCCGATACTGGCGGCAGATCTGCCGCAAGGCTCGCCGATGTCGCATTGATCACGATATCGAATGGTTCTTGCAATGTGGCGAAATCGCATGCATTGACTTGTCCCTGCTGCGCAAACTGCTCCGCCAGCATATGGGCCTTTTCCGGTGTACGGTTGGCGATGACCAATGCCGCCGGATGCTCGTTCAATATCGGCAAAATCACACCGCGAGCAGCACCGCCGGCGCCGAGCAACAGGATGCGTTTACCCGCCAGCCCGATTGCGGCATTGCGCACGATATCGGCAACCAGGCCAACGCCGTCAGTATTGTCGCCAATGATGCGATTGGCGTCGAACGTCAGTGTGTTAACTGCGCCTGCGGCAGCAGCGCGCTGCGTCAGCTTGGTTGCCAGGCGATACGCATCCAGTTTGAACGGCACGGTCACATTAGCCCCTTTGCCGCCACTATCAATGAAAGCGCGCACCGTTGGCGCAAATGCATCGATTGGCGCCAGCAGGCGATCGTAAATCAGGTGCTGCTGCGTCTGTCGCGCGAAACGTGCATGAATGTCAGGTGATTTGCTATGCGCTATCGGATTGCCGATCACTGCATAACGATCTGGTGCGCCGCTCAATTCGTCTCTCCACGCAATTCGGCTTCGAGTGCATCGTCACGTGTGAACTTGAAACGTGTGATGATTTCCCACACATCGTCCTTGCCTGACGAACGCATATTGTCGGGAAAGCGACCGAACGGCGCGGCGCGGCGCACAATTCGCAGTGCCGCCCGATCAAGCGATGCATTGCCTGAACTGCGTTCAACGCGTGGCCCACCATCGCGCTCATAGATCGACCCGTCCTGAAATATCGGGATATAGACGACCAGTTCGCCGTAGAGCTTGGTGCCATTCTGTTGCGGAAAATTCAATGTGCCGATTTTTTCCACCTTGTCCTGCAATGTCTTGTAATACATTGCATAGCCGACTTCGCGCGTACTCGGCGTGATTTGTGTCTTTTTCGGCCGCTTGTTGTAATCCTCGATATTTTTTGCGATTTCCGCTTCACGGCGCGCGATTTCCCTTGTGCTGTCCAGTGCATCGATGCCGTCCGGTCGGCGTGGTTCGCTTGGCCGATCGAACACACCCGTCTGTGTCGCGGCAAACGGCGTTGTCCTGCTGACTTGCGCCATCAACTTGCGCTGGTGCTCTTCCAACTCCTGTGCGCGCCGCATTGCCACTTTTGCACTATCGCCATCTTCGCTCTTGCGCAAGTCCGGTAATGGCGATTTGGCTCGACCGGATTGGGCGTTGCCGCCGCCATCCAGATTCGCCTGCGCCAATGCATCGGCCTTCAACGGCTTTTTGGCGTGTTTTGCATTGACAAGAATGACTTCAAGACCGGGATCTGTTGGCTGGAACCGAAAAGTATCGGGTGCGACAAAGCGCACCGCCAGCAATGCGGCATGCGCCACAATGGAAATGGCGACGGCTATCGATAACGTGCGGTTTTGCAAAACGAACTTCACGTGGAGGCTTGCTGGCGATGACTAAAGGAAAGCATTTTACGATAAAGCGTCCATGCAATCGCCAGAGTTTTCGATGCTGTTATGGCTGCGTCGACGCCGGGCTTGCCACGGCCTCAATCATGAGCGTTTCGGCAACCGGCGGAATGTCCCCGTCCGCTTCATCGATGCTGTCTTCCACAACGTCTTCAACTGCATCAATTGCGTCATCGGTAGCAATTTGCAGCAGTCGCGCCTCAATCGCAAGATCGACTTCATCCCAGCGAATCAGATCGAGCTCCACATGCATGCCGCGAGCGACTTGCGGCATGCCGGGCAGCCGTATCACCAGCGGGACGTCGACCAGCCGAACAACTTCATCCTTCAGCACTACGGCATTGACATGCTTTGCATTTTCCTGCGCCAGCCAGCGCAAGCACCAGTAGCGCTCCATGTTCGACTGGAAATCGGCGTAGCCGCTGTAGGCAGCGTCGAATGCCGATACGATCGCAAACAAATCAGCATCTTTCGGTTTGAACGGTGCCACCAGCGGTGCGGTTACGCCGTGCTCGACGCAGGCAAGAATTTGCCATTGATTGACCAGATCCGTGTAGCGCCGCAGCGGCGACGTGCTCCATGCATATTGGTCGACACCAAGTCCCTGATGCGGCGCTGCATGCGTGACCATGCGCACCTGCATCTTCGCCGGCCAACCACCTGCGCCTCCCTGGCTGCGATAAATGCCGGGCACGCCATGGTCGTGCATCAACTTGCCCCAGGTACTATTCGCAAAGATCATCAACTCGGCGACAATCTTGTCGAGCGGTGCGCCGCGCTTGCGCCGCGTAATCGTCACGATATCGTCTTCGACATAAAAATTGAAATCGACCCGGTTGTTTTGTTCCGGCTTCAGGCCAAAACCTTCTCGCTTGGCCATACGGCCCTGTTCGAGACGCTGTGCCCATTGCCATAGCAATGCGATTTCCGCCTTGTGCGGATACTCGCCTGCCGCTGCTACCAGATTGTCTTCCGTAACGAGTGCATCGAGATCGTTGTGCCGCAGGTTTGCTGCGATAGGTACCGCTTCAGCTCTGGTTTCGGTTGCAACAACCGACCAGTCAAGCGGATTCAATGTCGCATACAGGGACACCGCTGGGCAGGTTTTACCTTCAGCGAGCGTAAATGCATTCACCAGCGCATCCGGCAACATCGTGACCTTGTCGCCCGGCATATAGACAGTGGAAAGGCGCTGACGCGCCAGCGCGTCGATCGCATCGCCGCGCTTGATACCCAATGCCGGCGCCGCGATATGAATGCCGACGCGGACATTGCCATCGTTCAGCGCCTGAACCGAAAAGGCATCATCAATCTCGGTTGTCGTGACATCATCAATGGAAAATGCCGCAACACTTGCCGTTGGCAAACTGGCGACTTGTGGCAAGCTGATTGAAGGAAAACCGGTACCGCGCGGGAAAAACTCGGACAGGAATTTCGACAGATGCAAATCCTTCGCCGATGCGATGCCGCCGACAGCCAGCATCAAGCGTTGCGGCGACATTTGCAATTCACTGCAGGCCGCTTCCATTGCCTTGTATTCGATACTGTTCTTGTCCGGCTTGAACAGCAACTGCTGCGCTACGGCCTTCATGGCGTCAGGCAACCGATTCGCTTTCAACTCCTCGACATAGCGCGCCTGGACTTCGGCTTGCTGCTTCTTTTTCTCGATGCCGGCCAATGCCGCTTTCAGTGATGCCTCCGGCGCCGCCTTGTAGCGGCCTTTGCCTTTTTTGTAAAAATGAATCGGTGCCGCATGCAAGCGCAATAACAGTCCGGCCGCCTCATGCGGCAGCGGCACATGACCGAAGTATTCGCTACCCAGTTCCGCAAAACCGAATTCCTCCTGCCCCGCCACCTCCCATAAGAAGTCGATATCAATTTCGATGGCAACGCGCTGCGCATCGGTCAGCAATTGTGCGGGTGCCGGCGACGCAAACTGCAACAGCACATCGCGCGACTTTACCTTGGTGCGCTTCCCGCTTTGCATTTCAACCTGGTATGCCTCGCCCTGTTGCGACAGCACTGCGCCGGCCTTGAAATCGCCGGATTCTTCAAAAAATAGATTCATTCAATGCTTTACATGAGTTTAAGCAGCGCAGATACGCTGCGAATCGGAGATCTGCACGATACCTGGCAGACAATCGTCAATTATCGCGCCGAGAGGCCGCACCACTGTGATTGCCGGCAAGAAGACTTCCGTTACCAGCAACACGCCGTTTTTTCTTTTATACAAGCAGCGCCGCGCAAAGAGCGGTTTTGCAAATTGCGCAACTCCAGTCGCCGCTGCGGCACGCTGCGTCAGCCAATGATTGGCCGACAAGCGCGCGAATTGCATCTCGCCGCGTACGACACTGGGGTCACCGAACAAGGTCGTGCCAAGCGAACGCTCACCCAGCGCCCCAAAAAAAGGCCAGTCCGACGCCGTGGCATTCAGAGGCACGATGGTATGTGCATACACGACCGAAACATCGTCGCATTGCAGCAGCACTTCACGCTCCCGGACCAGCATGCATCGCGGCAAACCTATTGCATCAACTTCATCGGGCAGGCACATCGCACGTCCCTGACGCAAGCGGCGCACCCGAAAATGTGTACTTCGCGCCATCAGTTTTACCGTCAGCGAGGCCCGGTCCGTCAGCCAGTCGCGCATCTGGGGCGACGGTTGTACGCCATTTGCATGAGCATGCCAACGGGCATGACTGATCGTGCGCAACATCACTGAGCGGACTCCGCCAGTACGCCGCAAAACGCGAGTACGTCATCGATATGGCAGGCACCGTCCGACAAGCCGTGATCGCTGCCATCGATGATGCAATGGCGGGCACCTGGATAGTGTTCGACCATCTCACGCCAATCGAGCACTTCATCGCCGGTCGCAGCCAGCAGAAAATACCGTTCCGGCTTGCTGATCGCATTTACCGAAAACGTGGCCAGCTCGTCGATATATTCAGGCTTGAATTCGAAGCATTGATCGGAATGATATGCAGTGGTAACACCAACATGATTCTGCAGATCGCGCAGCGGATTGACTGCAGGGTTCAAAAGAACCGCCTTGCAGCCGATCCGCTCTGCCATCCATGTCGCATAGTAGCCGCCGAGAGATGAACCGATCAGCATCAACGCATTGGGGTCGACAGCCGCCGCGAGCTCGGACGCAAGCGCGATCGCCTCTCGCGGCGACGGCGGCAACTGCGGACACAGATAAAGCGCGGCAAGCCCGCGTTGCTCAAGGCTCGCCGCTATCATGCGCGCCTTGAACGATTGCGGCGAAGAACGAAACCCGTGCAGATACAAAATCATTGATGAATGTGGCAATCAGTTGAGCGGTCGCCGGGCCGACGCAGACGACAGTTGGTGTCCGAGGCGGCGTCGCAGCGCCGGGCAATTGAACGCATTTCGAGCGTCAACGGTTCAGCACTCCAATGCATCCAGAATTTTCTGGTGTACGCCGCCGAATCCGCCATTGCTCATCACAAGCACATGATCGCCTGGCCGTGCCGCCTGCGTAATGGCTTGCACGAGAAGTGCCATGTCGTCGAACGCATGCGCCTTCGTTCCCAGCGGCGCCAATGCTTCGCCCAGGTTCCAGCCCAATGCATGCTTGTCGCCGCCCTTCGCCCCGTAACCGAATACCAGATCCGCGTCATCCAGGCTGCCAGGCAAAGCCTGCTTCATCGCACCCAGCCTCATCGTATTCGAGCGCGGCTCGAGTACAGCGATGATGCGCGCATGGCCAACCTTCTTGCGCAAGCCTGCCACCGTAGTCGCAATCGCGGTCGGATGGTGTGCAAAATCGTCATAGACGGCGATGTCGTTGACTGTGCCGCGCAATTCCATGCGCCGTTTTACATTTTCAAATCTGCTCAGCGTCTCGATTGCCTGCGCTGCCGGTACGCCGACATGACGTGCTGCGGCAATCGATGCCAATGCGTTCAAGCGATTATGTTCGCCGGTCAGCGCCCATTCGACGGTGCCTTGTTTTTCGTGCTGAAACAAGACATCGAAGCTGCCGTCGTCATGCGTAACCAGCGCCCAATCCAGATCGCCATCTGCACCAAACCACTCCTTGTCGCTCCAGCAACCGCGCTCGAGCACGCGCTGCAACGACGACTCCTTACCGTTGACGACGAGCCGCCCGACGCCCGGCACGGTTCGCACCAGATGATGGAATTGCGTTTCGATTGCGGTCAGGTCGGGAAAAATGTCGGCATGATCGTATTCGAGATTATTCAATATCGCCGTCTTCGCGTGGTAATGCACAAACTTGCTGCGCTTGTCGAAGAA
>LLBZ010050912.1_pt1 | contig 10700 bp, 11 predicted proteins | sample 1489421 | NCBI WGS metagenome assembly LLBZ01 (sample SAMN04092657, study PRJNA295927) | soil metagenome | biome: Soil prokaryotic community; feature: Bulk soil; isolation source: soil from tomato rhizosphere | host: tomato cultivar Moneymaker | place: South Korea | collected 2011-11-01 | reverse complement strand
CCCGAAGACGACCCGCGCAACCCCGCGACGATCGCCGACAACGTCGGGGACAACGTCGGCGACGTGGCAGGGATGGGCGCCGACCTGTTCGAGTCCTATGTGGGGGCGCTGGTGGCACCCGTCGCCTACGCGGCGTTGGTGTTCACCGGAGCCGACTTCGTGGAAGAGTCGATCATCTTTCCTCTCGCCGTCGCCGCCCTCGGCATGCTGGCCGCCATCATCGGGTCGTTCCTGGTCAGGGCCAAAGGCGACGAGGACCTGGCCGCCGCGCTCCACCGGGGGACCAACTTCTCGTTGATCGCCACCGCGGTAGGAGTGCTCGGTCTCAGCTACTGGGTGTTCGGGGACGTCGCCGACAACCCGCTCGGGCTCTGGATCGCGGTCGTCGCCGGGCTGGTGGTGGGATGGTTCGTGGGCAAGATCTCCGAGTGGTTCACCTCCGATCACTACAAGACCGTCAAGGAGATCGCCCGTCAGTCCCAGACCGGGGCGGCGACAGTGATCATCTCCGGGATCGCTGAGGGGATGCGCTCTGCCGCCTTCTCCGTGGTCGGAGTGGCAGTGGGGATCGGCATCTCGTACTTCGCCGGCGACTGGGCCCTCGGTGACGGGGGAGGCATCTACGGGGTGGCCATCGCCGCCATCGGCGTGCTGGCGACACTGGGGATCACGATCTCGGTCGACGCCTACGGTCCCATCGCCGACAACGCCGGGGGGATCGCCGAGATGGCCCATCTCCCCCCCGAGGTCCGAAACGCCACCGATGCGCTCGACTCTCTGGGCAACACCACGGCCGCGGTGGCCAAGGGATTCGCCATCGCCTCGGCGGCGGTCACCGCCCTCGCCTTGTTCTCGGCGTTCACCCAGGCGGTCGGGTTGACCGAGATCAACCTGGCTCGGGCCGAGACCACGATCGGGCTCTTCCTTGGGGCGATGTTCCCCTTCCTGTTCGCCGCCCTCACCATGAACGCCGTGGGTCGAGCGGCGAGCAAGATGATCGACGAGGTGAGGCGTCAGTTCCGCGAGATAGCCGGGTTGCGCGAGGGCGGCTCCGGCGCCAAGGCCGACTACGCGCGTTGTGTCGACATCGCCACCTCCGGGGCCCTGCGGGAGATGGTCCTTCCCGGCGCCCTCACCATCGCCCTACCCCTGGTCATCGGGTTCGTCGATGTCGAGGCACTGGGCGGCTTCCTCGCCGGGGCCTTGGTCACCGGGTTCCTCCTCGCCATCTTCATGGCCAATGCCGGAGGGGCCTGGGACAACGCCAAGAAGTTCATCGAGTCCGGCGCCTACGGGGGCAAGGGCTCCGACAGTCACACCGCGGCGGTGATCGGTGACACGGTCGGTGATCCCTTCAAGGACACATCGGGCCCGGCGATGAACATCGTCATCAAGGTGATGACCATCGTCTCTCTCATCTTCGCCTCTGCCTTCATCGGTTGAACCTCCCGGTATCGCACGATCGGCCGGGTGCGTCTTGGTGGCGAGTGGTGCGAACATGTCACCCGAATGAGCGAGCCCGGCACACCCGCGTGACCAATGCCTGAGATCGTGCTCATTCGCCATGCCGAGACCGTCGCCAACCGCGAGGGCATCTGGATCGGTCGCGCCGACGCGTCCCTGAGCGACACCGGTGAGAGGAGTCTCGATCTTCTCGGCAAGCGTCTGCACGATCGCGAGTTCGACCTGGTCCTCAGCTCCCCTCTCTCCCGGGCCCGTCTCACCGCGAACTCGTTCACCTCCGAGTTCGAGGTCGCCGAGGAGTTGATCGAGGTCGACATCGGGAGGTGGGAAGGCAAGACCCGGGCCGAGATCCTGGAGGACGGTGGCGACCGGCTTCGGGAGGCCGTCTTCGGCCGGGAAGTTCCCATGGGGGAGACCGGGGAGAGTCTCAACGACCTCCATCGGCGCGTGGTCCGGACTCTGGACGATGTGGCCGGGCGCATCGGTGAGGACGGCACCGCGGCCCTTGTCACCCACGGTGGCTTCATCCAGGAGGCGCTTCACGGCTATCTGTATGGCGGGGCGCGGCGGGTGCACACCTACGTGGGGAACACATCGATCACCAAGCTGGTGTGGTCTTTCGAAAAGCCGCGGCTGGCGGTGTTCAACGATCTCGGTCACCTGGGGCCCAGACCGGGACACATCAGCTCCCACATCGAGAAGGGAGAGCCGGTGCTGGCGCTGATCCGACATGGCCAGACCCGGGCCAACATCGAGGGCCGATGGCAGGGACAAGGTGATTGGGGACTCGACGACGTCGGCCATCTCCAGGCAGCTGCGTTGCGGGATTGGTACGGCCCGATGGACACGGTGTACGCATCACCACTCAGCCGTGCCCACACGACCGCGGGGTACATCGCGAGGAACGGGGTCGTGACCGTCGACGACCTCCAGGAGCTGTCGATGGGGGTCTGGGAGGGTCTCACCTCCGACGAGATCTACGAGCGCTGGCCCGACCTGATGACTCTCATCTATCGCGACGGGGTCGACCTCAGGCGTGGTGAGACCGGTGAGAGCTGGGGTGAGCTCACCGGGCGATTCCGGGCGGCGGTCCACGGCGTGGAGCCCGATCCCGGGGCGCCGACGGCGATCGTGGCCCACGGTGGGGCGATCCGGGCCTACGTATCGTCATTGACCGTCAACACCGACTCCCACTCGGAGTCTCTGTTCACCCCGAAGAACACTTCGGTCACCCATGTGGCCCTCACCGGCGAGGGCCCGCTCATCCTCGATTACTCGGTCGCCCCCCATCTGGAGCGGCTCTCGTGACCGAGTACGACTCCAAGCGCTACGTGGCGGTGAACCGGTGGGACGCCTCCCATCTGCGGCGAATCGACAAGCTGCTCCCGATACGACCCGGGGAGAGGGTGCTGGAGGTGGGCTGTGGTCAGGGTCATCTCACCACCCGTCTCGCCGCCCGCGGGATCGACATCGTCGGGATCGACGCCAATCCCAACGCCCCCGAGGCGTCGGGCTCGGACCGGGTCCTCCACATGCATGCCGAGTCCCTCGACTTCCCCGACGACGAGTTCGACGTCGTGGTGTCGGTGCACGCCATCGAGCACATCCCGCCCTTGGAGGAAGCTGCGGCCGAGATCGCAAGGGTGCTCAAACCGGGGGGTCGCGCCCTGTTCATCTATCCGGCCGAGCCGGTGCAGGGCCTCTACGCGGTGCCCACTTCGATGATCCTCCACGGCACGCCGTTCAAGGCTCGGGAGGTCCACTGCCACAAGCTGAGCCCGCGCAAGGTGCGCTCGTTGATGGAGCGGAACGGCCTGGTCGAGACCCATCACGAGTTCAATCTGCTCAAGTCACCACAGTTCATCTCGGTCTTCGAGAAGCCCTGACCGCTCTGCCGGGCGTCGAGGTGCCCACAGGGGAGCCATTACCGTGACCTGGTGTTCGTCTGCCAGATCTGTGGCGCGGAGTTCGACGTCCGTCCCGAGGTGCTCGACCGCTATCCGGGGTGGAGTCCCCGGCTGTGCATGGATTGCAGGAGGGCCGAGGGTCGTCTCACCGCCCCGCCACGGGCGGGGTCCCGGAGCACCACCAAGCCGAGTCGGACCAAGAACCGCGATCTGAGCGTCGGGGAGGTGCTCGACTCGTTCACCGACGGGCCCGACACCGGAGTGTTCACCGACGGGGCGGCGGAGGGCAACCCGGGGCCGGGAGGATGGGGCGCGGTCTACGTGGTCGACAACGAGGTCGTCGACGAGGCGCACGGCGCCGACCCCTACACCACCAACAACAAGATGGAGCTCACCGCGTTGATCGCCGGGCTTCGCATGTTGGCTCTCGACTCGACGGTCACGGTATACACCGACTCCCAACTGGTGGTGAACATCGTCACTCGATGGGCGGAGGGCTGGAAGGCCCGCGGCTGGGTCAAGAAGTCGGCCGGCCCGATCGCCAACCTCGATCTCGTCAAGGAGGCGTACGCCCTGGCCCGGGACCGTCCCGGGGTGGAGATCAGGTGGATCAAGGCCCACACCGGCTACCGCTGGAACGAGTACGCAGACGCCCTGGCCACCTCCTACCGGCGGGAGACCCACTAGTGGGCCCACCGGAGGTCACGCCCCGGTACATGCGGAATTGGGGCAAGCACACCCATGGATCGCCGTTGTATGCCCGGTTGGTGGAGGTGGTCGCCGACTACCCCGAACTGCTACGGGTCATGAATCGCATCCAGCACCGCCCTCCGCCGAATCTGCTGTTCGCCGCGGTCCAGTACCTGTTGATGGAAGACACCGGGGCGCCACTGTCCCGCTACTACCTGTCGATAGTCGGCGAGCCGCTGCCCCCGGCGGATGTCGGCCCTGTGTTCCACGACTTCGTGTTGGAGCACGAGGACGACATCGTCGATCTGGGTAACACCCGATACACCCAGACCAACGAGTGCCGACGCTGCGTCGCGCTGCTGCCGCTGACCATGATGGCCCCCTTCGACCGGTTCCATCTCGTCGACATCGGGACCAGCGCCGGGCTGAATCTCGGGCTCGACCGGTACCGGTACCGCTACGACCGGACGCAGTGGGGCCCCGAGTCTCAACTGGAGCTCACCGCCGAGTCCAGGGGCGCCCCTCTGCAACTGCATGACATCGAGGTGCTCAGTCGCATCGGTCTCGATCTCAACCCTCTGGATCGAAACGACCCCGACTCACGGCGCTGGCTCGAGGCCCTGATCTGGCCCGAGCGTCAAGACCGGAGACTACGTCTGCGTCAGGCGCTGGAGGTCGTGTCGGGGATTCCGATGACGATGCTCGCCGGTGACGCCCTGGACACCCTTCCCGGATGTCTGGCGGGGCTCCCCGCCGGTGAGCCGGTGGTGGTGATGAACTCCTTTGCCCTCAACCAGTACTCACCCGGGGGGCGGCAGAGAGTCGAGGAAATCTGCGATCGGGAGCGAGCCCGGCGCCCGGTTCACCGGGTGATGATGGAGGTGGTCGAAGACAGCGACGACTGGTCACGCCTCATCGTCGACGACGGCTCGGGCCCGAAGACGGTCGGCCAGGCCCACCCCCACGGTGAGTGGGTCGAGATCTTCTCCTGAGGGCGAAGCGGAGAGGCAGCCGATGATCAGGCGCGTCCGTACACCGGGATCTCGGCTCCGTTGATCACGCCGGACTCGTCGCCGAGGAGGAAGTGGGCGACGGCAGCGATCTCGTCCGGTGTGGGCCAGTTCACGTAGTCGGCGTAGGGGAGCGACCGACGGGTGGCTTCGGTGTCGATCACCGACGGCATCAGGACGTTCGCAGTGACCCCTGTCCCCTCCAACTCCTGTGCCACCGACTTGGTCAGCGACACCACACCCGCTTTGGCGAGGTTGAAGGCTGCTTGACCGGTGGGGCTATCGGTCACGGCACGGCTTCCCACCGTGATGATCCGCCCCCATCCGGCCTCGACCAGATAGGGGATCGCCGCCCTGACCGCGAAGAAGGTGGAGCGGAGGTTGAGGTCGATCATGCGCTCGAAGCGGAGGTCATCGGTCTCGGCGACGTCCCGACCACCTGCCCATCCCCCGACCAGCGAGCAGAGGCCGTGGATCGCTCCCCACTTGTCGGCGACACTCTTCATCAGCGTGTTGACCGCCTCGGCGTTGGTGGCGTCCACCCGCAGCAGGAGCAGCCGGTCCTCCTCGATGTCGAACTCCTCTTCGAATCGCGATGCCTCCTCGGGCATGAGGTAGGTCACGGCCAGCCGGTAGTCCTCGTAGACGAGACGGCGGACCAACGCCTGCCCCAGACCGCCGGTGCCTCCGGTGATGACGAGTGTCTTGTCCATGTCTCCCAAGTGTCGGTCAGCTCACTCTACGTTGGGCTGTCGCCACAGGACCCAGATGTCCGACACATTGGTCCCGGTCGGGCCGCTTCTCAAGAGGTCCTGGGTCCGCCCCAGATAACCCGCCGAGTCGCACTGCGCCAGGGCAGGAGATGGGTCCCCGCCCCGAGCCAAGGTCGATCCGTCGACGATCGCGCCCGCCGATCCCGAGCTTCCGTCGACGCCATCGGTGGCGAAGGCGGCGAACAGGTCATCGGTGCCGGCCAGCATCCGGGCCGCGACCAGGGCGGCGTGGGTGTTCCTTCCCCCCGAGCCGTCGCCGCGCACCTCGACGGTGGTTTCCCCGACCCCGATGGTGATACCCGGTCCGGCGAGCTCCACGAACGACGACGCGCGCGCTTCCGCATCGCCACACAGCCAATCCTCCTGGATCCGGACCGGCGGCGGCGCCATCGAGGCGATGGCGCGAGCCGCGTCGAAGCCGTCGGCCAGAACCGAGACCTGGGGCGGGGGTTGCGGGCCCCAGTCCCGGGCCATGGCGGTGAGCACTGTGGCCGGGATGTCGATCGAGGCCCGGTGCATGACCCGGATCGCGCCCTCGACATCGGGCGAGTGCGGGATGGTGGGGCCGGACGCCACCAGCCAGGGGTCGCCGCCCACCACGTCGGAGACGATGAGGGTGTCGATGGGTCGTCCTGCGGCCCGCGCCACACCACCCCTCTTGATCGCCGAGAGATGTGCCCGAACCAGGTTGATGTCGCCGATCGCTGCGCCCGTCATGACCAACCGTCGGCTCACGGTCGAGATGAACTCGGCGGTGACCCCGTCGCGGGGCAGTTCGCATAGTGCCGAGCCGCCCCCTGAGACCAGGGCGACCAGGTCGGCCCCCTCTGGTGCGGATCTCACCGTTGCGAGGACCGCGGCGCCGGCGCGAAAACTGTTCGGCCCGGGCACCGGATGGTCGCCGAGCAGTAGTTGGATGGTCGACGGCACCGGCTCGGGGTGGTCGGTCACACAGATGCCGCCGACGACGTCGAGCACCCTCGCCGCCCCCCTCGCCATGGCCGGAGCCGCCTTGCCGATGGCGACGACCACGGTCGGCGCTCCGGCCCGGGAGGAGAGCGCCTCGGCGGTGAGACGCTCGGGGTCGACACCGGCGAGGCCTGCCTCCAGCAGCTCCAGCATCGGCCGACGACGCCCGGGGTCGGGCGTGAGCACATCCGGATCGAACCTGCCCCCCATCAGAGCCCGGCCAGCCACCTGCCGCGGGGGTGGCTTCGGGCCGACTCCAGGTCCGACATCGAGTCGACGTCGTGCAGGAACCCGAGTCTGGCGACGACGACGGCCTCCGGGAACCTCGCCAGGTGGGTGTGGAAGCTGGCCGGCCCGTAGCTGAACTGCGCCTCCCCGTGCCCTCCGATGGCCGACGTGCCGCCGTCGGCGGACGGGGCGATCACAGATGCTCCGGAGGTGACGAGTGCGGTCACCTCGTCGAGATCCGACCCGGTGAGCAGCGGTAGGTCGCAGTGCAGCACCAGCCAGTCGGTGTCCGCCTCTCCCGCCCAGACCACGCCGATCCGCGCCGCCTCGTCGAGACCTCTCCCCGGGTCGGGAACGGCCGGGAGCCCGGACCGGATCGCCCATTCGGCAACTGCCTCGTCCCCGGCGACGACCAGGGGGAGCATGCCGGCGGTCGCGGCGAGCTCGGCGGTGCGTTCCGCCATGGCGCGCCCCAGGAGGGACCTTGCGTCCGGGTCTAGGTCAGGCGACAACCGCCACTTCCCGAGTCGGAACGACTTGACAGGGAGTACGGCGACTACCGGCACCAGGGCTGGTCTAGGGAACGACGAGGACAGGTACCGGAGACTGATGGCTGAGTCTGTCCGCCACCGATCCCAGCATGACTCGCTCCGCGAGGCCTGCGCCGCGTTTACCGATGACGATGATGTCGGCGTTGCGGCTCTCGGCCACCTCGATGATCTTCCACGACGGGTCGCCGAGCTCCTGAACCGTCTCGTAGTCGATGCCACCGAGCTCGAGTTCGGTCTCGGCCTGACGCAGGACCTCCTCCTGGCCCTCGACCAGAGCCTGGGATAGTGCCTCCGGCGATGGCGGTGCGCCACCGATTCCCCACCAACCCTCGGGGGGCCGCACCACGGTGAGAACGAGGAGCTTCGCCTGGAAGGTGCGCGCCATGTCGGCGGCGATCCCTGCTGCCTTGAGACTGGTCTCGGATCCGTCCACCCCGACCAGGACGACTTTCGGTTGCCATGCCATTGAGTACCTCCAACTCGGACGATAGGCAGGTCGCGGGCGGCCCCCGTCACACGTCAGAACAGCGTCGCATTGATCAGGTGTCCCACGGCCAGGCCGTACAACCCGGCCACGGTGTCATCGGCAGCGATCCCGTAGGGGCCCGACATCGAATCCGCCTGGTGGACCCCGGGAAACGGGGTCTTGAGGATGTCGGCGAGTCGGAACACGACAAAGCCCGCCAGGGCGGGCCACCCGAGGAGTCCGATGGTCGCGACGAAGGTCCCGGCGGCCTCGTCGATGACGATCCAGCCGGCATCACCCTCGGCATCGGAGAGACCGGCGGTGGACCAGAACGCGATCACGGTGACCACCACCGCAGCGATCAGTTGCCCGGGCCATCCCCAGGCTTGCCCGATGAGGAGTGCGAAAGGGAGAGCAACCAGGCTTCCCACCGTTCCGGAGCCGGCGTCCGACCCCCTCAGCCTCCCCAGCAACAGACCCGCTCCAAACACTGAGGCGACGAGTCGGTGCATTCGAGTCGAGGTTAGGGGCGAGCCGACCGCGCCTCGAGGACCCGCATCGCCCGGAGGGTGTTCCATCTGGATCGACGGGTCGCCGTCGAGCAACCAGGTGATGACATCGTCCCGCCGCCCATCCCGAGGGCTCATCCCCGAATTCAACACCCGTGCCCTCCAACCCGAATCGGCATTCCAGGTTTCTCTCCGCTCGCCAGCAATTAGCCTCTATCCGATGGAACCGGCATCCAAGATCTGGGTGGATGGTGAGTTCGTCGACTGGGACGACGCCACCGTTCACTTCCTGTCACATTCCCTCCAGTACGGAACCGGTGTCTTCGAGGGCATTCGTGCCTACAAGACACCCGAGGGAACCGCCGTATTCCGCCTTCACGACCACATGGTTCGTCTGGTTGCCTCGGCCCGGGCCTATGGGCTGCCGATGCGGGAGAGCGCCGAGGAGATGGACGAGGCTTGTCTCGAGCTGCTCCGGGTCAACGACCTCGAGTCCGCATACATCCGGCCATTCGTCTTCTACGGCTCCGGTGCCTTTGGCATCAATCCCAAGGCCAGCCCGGTGCACAACTACATGGCCGCCTTCTACCTGGGCAGTTACATGGGCGACGAAGGCGTCCAGAACGGGATCACGACCATGGTCTCCAGCTGGCGTCGGATATCGCACAACAGCTTCATCCCGACCGCCAAAGGCTCCGGGCAGTACCTGAACTCGGTTCTAGCCAAGCAGGAGGCGCTGCGGGCCGGGTTCGACGAGGCGCTGATGCTCAACGATGCGGGGCTGGTCTCCGAGGGGAGCGGGATGAACCTGTTCCTGGTGAGTCGGGGCGTCGTCTACACGCCGCCGGTGTCGTCGGGGATCCTCGAGGGGATCACCCGGAACACCGTGATCGAGTTGCTGAAGGGCGAAGGGGTCGAGATGGTCGAGACCGATCTCGCCCGGGGAAGCCTCTACACCGCCGACGAGGTCTTTCTGACCGGCACCGCGGCCGAGGTGACACCGGTTCGGGAGATCGACGGCAGGGTCATCGGTGCCGGAGAGCCGGGCCCCGTCACCCGCAAGGCCCAGGATCTCTTCTCGGACCTGGTCTCGGCCAAGCTCCCCGAGTACCTCCACTGGCTCGCCTTCGTCTGATGGGCCAACAGCCCAACATAGAGCTCACCGAATCGGACAAGCCCCGGGAGGGGCTCGACACCCCGCCGGCGCGGCGATGGAGGCCGTCGAGCAAGCCGGGTGTCCCGGTGTCCCCCGAGGAGGTGCCGAAGGGGGGCCGGTTCGGGAATCCGGCGCCGGACGGTGGTTGGGCTCTGCGCATCGTCAATCGGGCCGACCTGCCCGACGACGACCCGGAGATGAAGCGCGTCTTGGCCGCGCTGATGACCGCGCGTGCGGGGGCTCTGGGCCGGGGGCCCATTCACGAAGATCTGGAGGTGGCGTTGATCCTGTGCGGCTACGGCTTCGATGCCGCGCCGGAGGTGATCGAGAGACGTGAGCGGTGGCGCAAGGCCGCGAGCCACGATCTACGCCCGGGGGAGACTGCTGCATCCGAAGTCGACCTCGAGTTGATCGTCAACAACCCGGCCGAGGTCCGGTGGGCGCTCTCGCACTCAGGCGAGACACCGGCCGGTCGCCGCTAGCTTCCAGAAGACGATGAAGATCGTTCGCTTCAAGGCGGGAGACGACATCGCGTACGGCGTCGCCGATGCCGAGGGGATCCTGCTCTACAAGGGCACCCCCCTCCTCGCCTGGGAGCCCACCGAGACGGTGGTGCCCTGGCAGAGCGCCCAACTCCTGGCCCCGGTATTGCCGACGAAGGTGGTGGCGGTGGGCAGGAACTACGAGGACCATGCGGCGGAGCGCAACTCCGAGGTGCCCGAGGAGCCTCTGATCTTCCTCAAACCGGCGACCTCCGTCATCGGCCCCGATGCCAACGTCGTCCATCCCACCCTCTCTCATGACGTGCAGCACGAGGCCGAGTTGGCGGTGGTGATCGGTCGGGTGGCCCGCAATGTGAAGGCCGAGGACGCCTCCGCCTACATCCTGGGGTACACCGCGGCCAACGACGTCACCGCGCGTGACCTCCAGGCGAAGGACGGGCAGTGGGCTCGGGCCAAGGGGTTCGACACCTTCTG
>LLBZ010000859.1_pt4 | contig 10713 bp, 10 predicted proteins | sample 1489421 | NCBI WGS metagenome assembly LLBZ01 (sample SAMN04092657, study PRJNA295927) | soil metagenome | biome: Soil prokaryotic community; feature: Bulk soil; isolation source: soil from tomato rhizosphere | host: tomato cultivar Moneymaker | place: South Korea | collected 2011-11-01 | reverse complement strand
ATCTAGCGCTTAGGAGGCACTCGTTCTATCCATTGAACTACGGCGAGACACGCGGGAGTGGATGTTGCATGCACATCCGAGTCCGGGATTATAGCCGACGCCGACACAAAGAATAGCGGCGCGCTGACATGCCGGTACAATGCGGACTTTATTCTTCATCATGCGCGGTACATATTGTGCCGCCGTATCGGATCAAATCAGGTATCTATGGCAGTCATTTCTCTTTCCGACGCACAGCTTGCGTTCGGCCATGTTGCGTTGCTCGATCACGCAGAATTTTCTCTGGAATCCACTGAACGTGTTGGTTTGATTGGGCGCAACGGCACCGGCAAGTCCTCGCTTTTGAAAATCATCGCCGGCATGGCGAAGCTTGATGACGGCTTGTTGGTAATGCAGCAAAGCTTGAAGATTGCGTATGTCGAGCAAGAGCCGCACTTTCCGCCGGAAATGACCGTGTTCGATGCCGTCGCATCTGGTTTGGGCGAGTTGCCTGCATTGCTTGCCGAATACGAGGCATTGACCGGCCAGTTCGGCGGCGATGATGATGACAAGCTGATGGAGCGCATGCATGACATTCAGGTTACGCTCGACGCAGCCGATGCGTGGAGCGTCAACAACCGTGTCGAGACGACGCTCGACCGTCTGAATCTGGACAAGAATGCACGCGTCGGAACACTATCTGGCGGCACGCAAAAGCGCGTTGCGCTCGCATGTGCACTGGTTGGCGCACCCGATGTATTGCTGCTCGATGAGCCGACCAATCATCTCGATTTCACATCGATCCTATGGCTTGAGGGATTGCTGCGCGAGTACAAGGGTAGCGTGCTGTTCATTACCCATGATCGCCGCTTTCTCGACAATGTTGCAACACGCATCATCGAGCTCGATCGCGGCCGCATCTTGTCTTTTCCTGGCAACTTCAGTACATACCAGACGCGCAAACAGGAATTACTTGAAATTGAAGCAGTCGAGAACGCTAAGTTCGACAAGTTTCTTGCGCAGGAAGAAGTGTGGATACGCAAGGGCGTCGAGGCTCGCCGTACACGCAACGAAGGACGTGTCAGGCGTCTTGAAGAGTTGCGTCGTGCCCGCAATGTGCGGCGCGACCAGCAGGGACAGGTCAAGCTCGATGTCGCGTCCGGCGAGCGCTCAGGCAAGATCGTCGCTGAACTGGTCGATGTCAACAAGCGCTATGGCGACAAGATCATCGTGCGTGATTTCTCTTCAATCATCATGCGTGGCGACAAGATTGGTCTGATCGGACCGAATGGTGCGGGCAAGACAACACTCTTGAAACTGATTCTCGGCGAGGAGCAGGCAGATGCAGGTACGGTCCGCCAAGGCACAAAATTGCAGGTCGCGTACTTCGATCAGATGCGCACGCAATTGAATGAAGACGCGAACCTCGCCGATACGATTGCACCCGGCAGCGACTGGGTCGAGATCAATGGGCAGCGCAAGCATGTGATGACCTACCTGAACGATTTTCTGTTCACGCCAGAACGTGCACGCTCGCCAGTGAAGTCATTGTCGGGCGGCGAACGTAACCGCTTGTTGCTGGCGCGCCTGTTTGCGAAGCCGGCAAATGTGCTGGTGCTTGACGAGCCGACCAATGATCTCGACATCGATACGCTTGAACTGCTGGAAGAGCTGTTGGAAGATTACGATGGCACCGTGTTTCTGGTCAGCCATGATCGTACGTTTCTCGATAACGTCGTTACTCAGGTAATTGTGGCCGAAGGAAACGGAGTGTGGCGCGAATATGTTGGCGGTTATAGCGACTGGGAACGAGTGCGTTCGGCCACAACGCCGAATGTGTCGACAAAGTCAGCGATGAAGGTCGATGCTAAAGCCGACGCCAAAATCGTGACGCCAGCTCCGGCCGCCAAGCAAAAAAAGCTCAGCTACAAGGAGCAGCGCGACTTGGAGGCGCTCCCTTTATTGATTGCTCAACTGGAAGCAGAACAAAAAACGATCTCCGACAGTCTGGCCGATCCTGATCTGTACAAGCAGCAGCCGGCCGCAGTGCAGCGACTTAATGAGCGTTTTGCCGAAATCGACATGCTGCTTTTGGAAAATCTGGAAAAATGGGAAGAGATCGATGCGAAGAGTAGGGGATGATTGGCATCGGCATATGTTGCGAGGCTGCCATTCAGTTGATGCGCTTGCTCGCATCCCGTAATTCGGGCAGCCTCTCTCGCAATACATCGGCGTCTTGCGCATGCGGACGCTCTGCCAGGTAGGCTTCAAGGTCTTGCAGCGCTGCTTGCGGACACTCCAGGTGCGCGAATGCGAGGCCGCGGTCACGCCGCTCTGCAATATCGTCCGGCAACAGAATCACCAATCGTTCCTGTACGCCCAGTACCCGGTCCCAATGCAGCTGTTCCATGAATAGCGCCTTCAGATTGCGCAGCATGCGCACCAGGATGTCGCGCGGATGTGCCGGCTGCAGATAGGCAACCAGCGTCATGTCCGCTGTGTAGAGATCTGATGCCAGATAAGGCTCAAGGCGTTCTTCGAGTTCTTCGCGCGACAGGCTTTCGCCGTTGAACGGGTCGAGGATGATATCGCCGGCCTGCACCGACAGCTTCATCAGGAAATGACCGGGAAAAGATATGCCTTGCACGTCCAGTCCGATTTGCTGCGCAAGCTCCATATAAACAACCGCCAATGAAATCGGAATGCCGCGCCGTGTTGAAATCACATGATGCAAATAGCTGTTGTCGGCCGCATAGTAATCATTCACATTGCCGGCGAACCCGAGTTCACGATAGAAGAAGTGGTTCAGCATTCGTAGCCGCTGGATGACCGAGGCATCAGCAGGCAGGCGTTGCTGCAGCTTCATTGCCAGTACATCGACCTCGGCTTGTGGCGCGCTCAGGTCCAGTTGCGGATCTGCATCTTGTGCAAGCGCAAGGGCCGCTTCAAATAACGGAATGCTGTCATCTTGCCGTACAAGCGAAGCAAAGTAATCGAGAGCTGTGATCATGTGCACATCATATAACCATGCAGAGCCGAGCGAAAGAACCACGTCACCGTTCAGCGCGCTTGGTCAATTACTTTGCCATGCGTTTGAAGTCTTTCGGACGGAAGCCCATCGCGACTAGTGCGCCAAAGTAAGCTGCAATGCACCCGGTCATGACGAGCGTCAGTGCGCCGATGCGCTTGAGTGGTTGAGCCTGCAATGCCAGCCAATCGAAATACATAGCGCCCCAAGCCGCTACGACAGCGAGCAGCACCAGCGCACCGCCTAGTTTGGCTAGAAATAATGTCCAGCCCGGGCGCGGTACATAAATACCGCGCCTATGCAGTCCCCAATAAAGCAGGCCGGCATTGATGCAGGCGCCCAGACCGATCGACAGCGCCAGACCGGCATGCGCGAATAAGGGAACAAACAACAGGTTCATGGCCTGCGTGGCGATCAGTACGCCGATACCGATTTTGACGGGTGTCCGGATATCCTGTTTTGCATAAAAACCCGGTGCGAGAATCTTGATCAGGATAAAGCCGATCAGCCCGATGCCATACGCAACCAGTGCACGTCCAGTCATTTCGACCGATTGGATGTCGAACGTCCCGTAATGAAATAGTGTTGCAGTCAGCGCCGTTGATAGAACCGCGAGCCCGATGGCGGAAGGTAGCGCAAGCAGAAACGTCAGGCGCAGCCCCCAATCCAGCAATGATGAATATTCCTTTGGGTCGCCGTCACTGTGGGCCTTGGACAGACTTGGCAACAGTATTGTGCCGAGTGCCACGCCGAGCAGTGCTGTAGGAAACTCCATGAGACGGTCAGCATAGCTTAGCCATGACACGCTGCCGCTTTGCAGATGCGATGCGATATTGGTATTGATGATCAGGCTGATTTGCGCAACTGACACGCCGAAGACTGCTGGGCCCATTTGCTTCAATACCCGCTTAACACCAGGATCGCCGAACGCTGCCTTTGGATTCAGGCCGATGCGCGGCAACATGCCGATTCGGTAGAGGGCAGGAATCTGAATCGCCATTTGCGAGATGCCGCCGGCAATGACCGCAAGCGCGAGAGCGTAGACCGGCTGCTCCAAATAGGGAGCGACAAACAGTGATGAGCCAATGAAGCAGAGATTGAGCAAAACCGGGGTAAACGCAGGAATCTTGAACTGCTTCCAGGTATTCAGAATGCCGCCTGACAGCGCTACAAATGCCATGAAAGCGATATAGGGAAACATGATGCGCGTCATCGCCACCGACAGCGTGAACTTTACCGGATCGGATTGGAATCCTGTAGCGATGAAATAAACAATGACGGGTGCGGCAACAACGCCAATGATGCACGTAAGTACAAGCATCCAAATCAGCGTTGTCGTGACATGGTCCACCAGGCTCTTGGTCGCAGCTTCCCCTTTTTGATTCTTGTACTCGGCAAGAATCGGTACGAATGCCTGTGAAAATGCGCCTTCGGCGAATAGTCGGCGCAACAGATTGGGAATGCGGAATGCGACAAAGAAGGCGTCCGTGTATGCCGATGCGCCGAAGGCGCGCGCAATGAGTACTTCGCGCAGCAAGCCGGTCAGGCGTGACAGCATCGTCATACCCGACACGGTGACAAGCGTTTTATGCAGATTCATGGAGCGCGATTATAGCGTTGGAATCTGCAAGGGCGTTCATGGTCATGAAAGTTTAGCAATGCGCGCTGCCTCATGGCTGCGCTGGAATGGCAGTGTCCTTGATAAATCAGCCACTTATTCAGACAGAAGAGTAATGCGGATGTCGGGACTATAGGCATTGCACGAAGAGCATATTTAGATTTGCTCGTCTTTTGAAAAGCGGTTATACTCCGGGGCTTTACAGAATTCCGTCTCACCATATTGCGTCTTAAGAAGCGCATATTGACTTTGTTTTAGGACTTTTTTCATGGCAAATACCGCACAAGCGCGCAAGCGCGCTCGTCAAGCAGTCAAACTCAACGCACAAAATTCCAGTCAGCGTTCGATGCTGCGCACCGCAATCAAAGCGGTACGCAAGGCAATCGAAGCGGGCGACAAGGCTGTTGCGTCGAAGGTGTTCTTGTCTTCAGTGTCGACGATCGATCGTATCGCTGACAAAAAGATTGTTCACAAGAACAAGGCTGCTCGCCACAAGAGTCGCTTGGCTGCTGCACTGAAGGCACTCGCCTAAGGTTGCGACTGCTGCCTGCGAAAGCGGGATAAAGAATCGATCTGCACCGATCAAGATAGAACCCGTGTGATTTTGTCGCACGGGTTTTGTTGTTTTGAATTTAATTGATTCTGACAAAGCGCTATCAACATATCGACGCAGATGCTTCGCATGGGCAAAAAGCCATGCGACTCTTTAGCGACTTTTTAATGACGTGGCAGTCCTTCAATCCTGCTGCCGGGCTTGATATTCTTTTGCTTGAACCATCCCTGGTTCATTTCCAGCGCATAACGCACTTGCCCACCCGCGCAGTGTGATTCCAGTGCTTTTGGTTGCATGTCTTCAATATTGACAATCTTTCCGTCATCATTGATAAACGCAACCGACAGTGGCAAAAATGTGTTTTTCATCCACATGCAAACACTTGCAGCGGATGGAAATACAAACAGCATTCCTTCATTCTGCCCCATTTTTTTCCGAAACATCAATCCTTGTTGACGAGCTTCGTCGGTTGCGGCGATTTCAGCCTTGATGACGTGCATCCCCGCGGTAATTGTTGTCACTGGTAATTTGAAGGTTTGCTGCGCAAGTGCGGGAGTAGTCCCCACGATCAATGCGGCGAAGGCGATTTTTACAAAAGTAAGGGAGGTCGACGTCATAAAGAAATTGGTAAGGAAAATAAAAAAAGCAGGACAAGCCTGCCTTTCATATTACCCGTTAAATGAGAGGTAATTACTTGGATGTCGCTGAAGCTGCCGAAGCGGCCGGAGCGCTGTGATCAGCAGCAAAAGCAGAAGCAGCGAACAGGCCAGTGCTTGCCGTGGTCTGGTCGACAGAGCGAATCTTCGATATGAGAAAGTACTGCCGTTCTAACCACTGAATGTGGTGGGATCGACTTCGCACCATTCGCCAGGCAACAAAGGATGCGTTTGCAGCGAGATGGGGCCGATCGCAATACGTACAAGACGCAAGGTCGGAAGGCCGACTGCAGCGGTCATGCGGCGTACCTGACGATTCTTTCCTTCGGAAAGCGTGATTGCGAGCCAACTTGTCGGTATCAGGGCTCGCTCACGGATCGGTGGATTGCGTGGCCACAGCCACTCGGGCGAGATAATTCGCTTCACGTCACATTCCTGTGTCATGAAATCGCCAAGGTTGAGTGGTGCCCGCAATCGCATTAGCTGTGCCGTATCCGCCATGCCTTCCACCTGCACGATATACGTTTTCGTTTGCTTGCGTTGCGGATGGCTGATGGCATGCTGCAGCTTTCCATCATCGGTCAGTAGCAGCAAACCTTCACTATCTGCGTCAAGTCGCCCTGCTGGGTAAATATCCGGCAGGGAAAGATAATCTGTCAGCGTTTCGCGTGATGGATGCGGCGAAAACTGGCACATGACTTGGAATGGTTTGTTGAACAGGATGAGCGGCATGGCTTGGGTGATCAAGGAAGGCGGGTTGATTGTACCGGCTAACGCGTATGGGGCCCCATGTTGGATGCGCCAGGCAGGTCAGGCAATTCAAATCTTGCAAAGCAATGGTATCTTGTAAAATATTGGTACATAATATGAAGTTACCTCTTGTATCTTATATAAGACTTAATCTGCCCTGCACGAGCTCTGTGCACTAACCGCTTGTTCGCCGTTCTCATTCCGGAGATTACGATGTTCCAACATATTCAGTTGCCTGCCGAAGGCCAGAAAATCACAGTCAATGCCGACTTTTCGCTAAACGTTCCGGATTGTCCAATCGTTCCTTATATCGAAGGCGACGGCACCGGCGTGGATATCAGCCCGGTGATGATCAAGGTAGTCGACGCGGCGGTAGCGAAAGCCTACGGTGGCAAACGAAAGATTAGCTGGATGGAAATCTTCGCTGGCGAGAAGTCGACCCAGGTTTACGGTCCTGACGTGTGGTTGCCGGAAGAAACGCTAAAAGTCTTGAAAGACTACGTCGTCTCAATCAAGGGGCCGTTGACGACACCGGTTGGCGGCGGCATTCGTTCGCTGAACGTTGCGCTGCGTCAAGAGCTGGACTTGTATGTCTGCCTGCGTCCAGTGCGGTATTTCAAGGGTGTGCCGTCACCTGTTCGTGAGCCGGAAAAGACTGATATGGTCATCTTCCGTGAAAACTCCGAAGACATCTATGCCGGTATTGAATGGCAAGAGGGTTCGGATGGCGTGAAGAAACTGATCGATTTCCTGGTAAAGGAAATGGGCGTCAAGAAAATTCGCTTTCCGCAAACCTCAGGTATCGGCATCAAGCCGGTTTCGCGTGAAGGCACCGAGCGTCTGGTGCGCAAGGCAATCCAGTACGCGATCGACAATGACAAACCGTCCGTGACCATTGTCCACAAGGGCAATATCATGAAGTACACGGAAGGCGGTTTCCGCGATTGGGCTTATGCATTGGCACAGAAGGAATTCGGTGCAGAATTGATCGATGGCGGCCCATGGTGCAAATTCAAGAATCCGAAAACCGGTCGTGAGATCACGGTCAAGGACTCCATCGCCGACGCGTTCCTGCAGCAAATCCTGTTGCGTCCGGCAGAATACAGCGTGATCGCTACGCTGAATCTGAACGGTGACTACATTTCTGATGCGCTGGCAGCGCAAGTCGGTGGTATTGGCATTGCACCTGGCGCCAATTTGTCAGACTCCGTTGCGATGTTTGAGGCAACGCATGGTACGGCGCCAAAATATGCCGGCAAGGATTATGTGAATCCAGGTTCGCTGATCCTCTCCGCTGAAATGATGCTGCGCCATATGGGCTGGCTGGAAGCGGCTGACCTGATCATCAGCTCGATGGAAAAATCAATCACATCGAAGAAGGTCACATATGACTTTGCGCGTTTGATGGAAGGTGCAACGCAAGTGTCGTGCTCCGGCTTCGGCGAAGTAATGATCGAAAATATGTAATGAGATTTTGCGCCGGCATTGTGCCGGCGCAGTCCAATAAAAAAGCCGGATTGCATCCGGCTTTTTTATTGGTGACGTGGTTCGATTTGATGCATTAGGGCCCGCGCAGGAATAAATTGTGCAATTTGGCGGACGTAGCGGGCACGCTGCGGCGTTGCGCATCACTTGCAGTACTCGTACTGCAGCGTGTCGCGCGCCTTGCAGCGCATCCCGCTACGTCCGCCAAATTGCACAATTTATTCCTGCGCGGGCCCTTAGCGATTGAATGTTTGTTCAAGTGCAAATCGAATCAGATCCGCCTGACCTTCGATACCGAGCTTGCGTTTGATATTCAAGCGATGTGTTTCCACTGTGCGTACACTCAGATCCAGCTCGCGCGCAATGTGTTTGTTTGATTTTCCGGTCGCGATGCAAAGTAAGACTTCGCGTTCACGTGGCGTCAGTAATTGCGCCGGTGCGATAGGCGTTGACAACTGTTTTGCCAGGCCAGCGCTATAGTAAATGCCGCCGGACATCACCGCATCGATCGCCGTAATGATATCCATTGCGGGGGCGTCTTTCAGTACATAGCCACGTGCGCCCGCCTGGATTGCCTGCATTACGTACTCTGCCTTGTCATGCATACTGAGCATCAGTATTGCAATTTCGGGATGCAGCGCATTAAAGCGCGCCGTGAGTTCGATCCCGTTCGTCCCGCTTAAATTAATGTCCATGAGTACAAGATCGATGGCTTGCGATGCTGCGTGGTGTAGCGCCTCGTTCGAGTTCGCCGCTTCGGCGACAACGGCAAAATGGGGAATCGTTTCAAGCCGTGCCCGCAAACCATCGCGTACCAGTGGATGATCGTCAACCAGCAGGATATGAACAAAGGGTTGATTAAGCATGATTCAGTCAGCCTCGTGGAAGAATGGCAACCAGCCGGGTGCCTGCAGCGGAGGATATCAAATCCAGCTTGCCGCCAATGGCATCGAGACGCTCATGCATGTTGCGCAATCCGATGCCGCGCTTCGGATGTTCGGCAATATGCGCGACATCGAAACCGACACCATTATCGGTGATCACAAGGAGTACGTTTTTGCTGTAGTCGTTCAGCTGTATTACCACTTCCGATGCATTCGCATGGCGCTTGATATTGGTCAGTGCTTCCTGTGCAATGCGAAACAGCACTGTATTTGCGACATCGCTGAGTCCAGCGGTGGTGCCGACAGCCTTGAATTTTGTTTGAATTGTCGTTAGTTCCGCGAACTCCTGGGTCAGATGGGCCAAGGCGGCCGCGAGACCAAGATCATCCAGTATTGCTGGACGCAAGTCATGCGAAATGCGACGAACTTCTCCCAGCACATAATTCAGCTGTGTTGCGGCGTGCTCGAACGACGTACGCGCTGTTTCCGCCGGCATGTTTTTCCCTGTCAGTTTTGCGATGCCGGATTCAACCTGCAACTTGATCGATACCAGTAGTTGACTGATCCCGTCATGCAGATCGCGCGACAATCGGGCGCGCTCATCTTCTTGCGAGCGCACCACACGCTGCGCGAGTTCCTTCAGCTTGGCATCGGCAACGCGAAATTCGCTGATATTCAATGCCAACCCTGATAGCGCAATGACCAGTGCACTGGCGATTGCAATACCGGCAATCCAAAGCATGGTGCGGTCGATATTGCTGGAACTTTGCGTATCGATCTTGGCAAGCGCTGCATCGACATCATCAAGATATAACCCGGTTCCGAGCATCCAGTTCCATTTTTTCAACATGACGACGTAGCCGAGTTTAGGTGCGACTTTGCCGCTCGAAGGCTTTTCCCACAAATAGCGTTCAAAGCCGCCACCATCGCGGGCTCGCTCGATTAAATGTTGAATGGTCAAATTGCCGGTTGAATCGCGCAACTCCCAGAGATTTTTTCCAACTAACTCCGGTTTGCGCGGGTGCATCAGATTGTTTCCTTCCATGTCATAGATGAAAAAGTATCCATCATCGCCATAGCCGAGTTTGGCGAGAATGGCTTTTGCTTCATTCTGCGCGGCTTCATCCTGACGGTCGGATTCATAGAGGTGCGCAATCAATTGAGTGGCGAGTGTTACATAATGACTGATTTCCGCCTGTTTGCTTGCCAGATATGCAGTTTCGACAGCAGAGCGCTGCTGAGCTGCAAGCAAGGTTGCTTGATACCATACCGCAAATGCAATGGCGCAAAGCGCCAAAATCAGAGGGGTTATGGCAAACAAGATAATTTTTTGCCGCAAGTTCATTGTCAAGGTGCTTTAAATTCTTTTACTACTTTAAATGAATGGCCTATTTGCGATTGCATTCATGTCTGTGTCTCTACAGAATATAAACAAGTTGAGGCGAATTCGCCTTGCTTGCTTATTGTTGATGCAAGGCAAATTTATGTTGTGCGATAGTATCGCACGGATAAAAAAAACCCCGCATTTGCGGGGCTTTTGATCGCACTACTTGTTGGATTAGGGAGCTTGAATGTTGGAAGCTTGCTTGCCTTTCGGGCCTTGCGTGACTTCGAATTGGACTTTTTGACCTTCTTTGAGGGTCTTGAAGCCGTTCATCTGGATTGCGGAAAAGTGTGCAAACAAATCTTCGCCGCCATCATCCGGAGTAATAAATCCGAAGCCTTTAGAATCGTTAAACCACTTGACGGTACCTGTTGCC
>LLBZ010003961.1_pt8 | contig 10714 bp, 11 predicted proteins | sample 1489421 | NCBI WGS metagenome assembly LLBZ01 (sample SAMN04092657, study PRJNA295927) | soil metagenome | biome: Soil prokaryotic community; feature: Bulk soil; isolation source: soil from tomato rhizosphere | host: tomato cultivar Moneymaker | place: South Korea | collected 2011-11-01 | reverse complement strand
GGAACTCCCACCACCACTGGTGGCCGATCACCTCGACCTCCAGGGCATCGCCGGCCGGCACCTTGTATGACTCGAAGATGGCTCTGACCGTCGGCACCGCGATCACTGCCAGCACCAGCGCCGGAATGGCAGTCCAGATGATTTCCAGCATGGTGTTGCCGTGGACCTGGGCCGGTTCCGGGTCGTCCGGCTTCCCCCGGTAGCGCCACATCACCCACAGCAGGGCGCCCTCGACCAGGACGAACACCACTACCGCCGCCCAGACGGTGTTCATCAGGACACCGTCGACCATCCGGGTAAAATCAGCCTTGGGATGGAGCGTGCTTTGCGGATACTGCTCTGATGTGCCACCGCAGGCGGCAAGGGCTAGCGAAACAAGGACTACGGGCACCCACCATCGAATGCGGCGGGCGGCACGGGTCCAGGAGGCCATGTCGGCAATCCTGTTGGAAAGGAGTAAAACAGATCGTCGGGGGGACGATCGGACGTGCCATCTTATCCGGTCCCTCTGCCAAAATCAAGCAGCAGCAACGCTTACCGCCTTACCGCCTTACCGCCTTACCGCCCCACCGGCACGTCGAACGGGACCGGGTTCTCCACCGGGTAGCTGAAATGCCACCATTCCTGTTCGTAGTTCACGAAGCCCTCGGCCTCCATGGCGTCAACCAGCACCGAGCGATTCCGCGCCACCCTGCCAGTGGCATTGGCCGTGTGGGCCGACTCATCGAACGTGTCGAAAGGCGTTCCCATGTCGAGCGGTGCGCCAGTGGCCCGCGACACCACCGTCAGGTCCACCGCCACTCCCATGTTGTGGCGGCTTCGGCGTGCGATATAGCCGTCATCCAGGAGCGCGACCCGCCCGGTCCGCTCGGCCCACTCCACCATGGCCAGGGTGGCGCGGACCGGCCGGTATCCATCGTACACCAGCAGTCCCAGTCCCTGGCGCGAAAGCCGCGCCTGGACCCGCCCCAGCGCCTCGGCCGCCTCGCGCCTGAGCAGCGCCCGGTTGGCGTCGTATCCCGGCAGCGGCGCACCGGTGAAGTTGTCACTGCCCTGGTAGCGGGCATCCACCCGGATGGTGCTGTCGATGTCGCGCACATCGGCCAGCAACCGGAGCGCCATCGAGTCGGCAGCCACAGGAACAGGAGCGGCATTGGCGTCGACCGCCGCCGGCGCAGGCGCACAGCCCAGGGCCAGCACCGCTCCCAGTACCGCTGCCGGCACCGCGCCACCGCCAGCCTGCTGCCAGCCCCATCGCCGCCCGCCCCATCCGCGCCAGCCGGATGCGCGCCGGCCAGTTGCGAGCAATCCAGCCCGACGCCGACTAGCCACCGAGACCCGCCGGCGATAGCGCTACCAGCACCGCTGTCGCGGCCAGGAGCAGGGTGCCAAGTACCAGCTCCGCGACCGCGGAACGCGCCAGCCGCTCGGAGCCCGGCTCTGCCCCGAGCGCCGGGCGAACTCGCTTCCAGTTATACCAGCCTGTCAGCAGTACTCCCCCGAGCAGCGCCACCTTCACCAGCATGGTGCGGCCGTAGGCGGTGGTGAAAATCGCTCCGATTCCGCCGTTGTAGCTGAGGCCCAGCACCAGGCCGAGTGCCACCGCCGATCCGGCGCAGACAAGCGCGAGGGGCGAGAATGCGTTCACCAGCCTCGCGATGACCTGCTCCCTGCGCGGGTCATCGAGAGTGGCGGGATAGACCGAGGCCAGCAGTGCAGTGAGCGTCCCCAGCCATGAAGCACCGGCGGCCAGATGGAGAGAGTGCAGCAGCGGGCCCACTCGCGGCCCCCAAGGGTGCTCGATGGCATGGCCCGTGAGCGGCGTGGCAATCAGGCAGAACAGGACCGCCGCCCACACCACCAGCCAGCCCGCGCTCCAGCGCCGCGCCAGGGCGTATCCCAGCAGCGCCAGAATGGCCGCCATGAACTGCAGGTGCCAGCCGGCTCCCCAGCTGGTATGGTCCAGCACGGTGTGGATGTCCTCCATCGAGAGCGGCAGTGACGGGTCGCTGAAGGCCCGCGCCTGGAGGTACATCTTGAGCAGCAATTCCATCAGGAGCGCCCCCGCTGCCACCAGCCCCACTGCGGCGGCGCGCCGCTCCAGCACCGGCATCAGGTCGGGCCATCCCGATCCGGTGCGTCGCACCAGTACCCGGAACACCGCCGCGCCAACCAGGGGAAAAAGCGATACGTAGCCAAGCCAACGGGCACCGGTGGCGGCGTCGATCAGCGGTGTCGGGTCCTGCAACAGCATCAGCGATGCGATGAATGATCCCGGGATGTGGTGGACGCCGCCGGCGCAGTGGCTTGCGAAGGGGCACCCGGCGCTTTCAAGGTAAAACCGAACGTCCCTCGGATGGGATGTCCGTCACCCGAGGCCGCCTGCCAGCTCACCGTATAGCCGCCAGGTGTCATGGTGCCCTGGATCGGCGCGCTGACCGTGAGCGAGTCGGAGGTGCGGGCGGGCTTGCCCATCTCCACCTTGCTGCCCGCAGCAGAGGCCAGGCTGATTCGCACCAGCGCGACTTCGGGCTTGAGACTGAAGCTCAGCCGGATTTCGCGCGGGGAGTCGGTGACCGTGGAGTCCCTTGCCGGGAAAGAGCCGGTAAGGCGGAGATGCTGGATGGCAGACCCTCCCGCGGCACCAACCAGCAGGACAGCGAGCGGTATGACGGCAAGAGACGCCGGGATTCGATGCATGGATAACACGGTTGATTCTCCTGTACTGGGGCTCTGTTCAAACGTAAGGACAGGGCTCCCGCCCAGCCAGCGCGAGCCCTACGGACGGAGCGAAAGGATTGTTGCACAACAACTTGGACTCGCCTCTGGCCCCGTTGAGGCCCCTGCCGTAGCTTTGATCGATCAAGTGCGATTCCGCGCCCGGGGCCAGGCCGTCCCGGGCCACGTATTTATAGTGTCAAAAGAAGATCCCATGATCCAGGAAATGCGCGAGAAGCTGAGCCGCGAAGTCGACGAACTCAGCCATGAACTCAATGTCACGCTCCCCCAGGCCATCGCCCAGGCGGTCGAACTGGGGGACTTGCGGGAGAATTCCGAGTACAAGGCGGCGCTGGAGCGGCAGCAGTTTGTCCAGGCCCGTCTGGGACAGTTGCATACCCGGCTTTACCAACTGGGGCAGCTGGCCAATACCGAAGCTCCGCTGGACCGGGTCGGCCTCGGCACGAAGGTCACGGTCCTGGATCTGGACTCCAACGAGATCGACACATACATGCTGGTCCTGGCCGAGATGATGGACATAGACGCCGGGCACATCTCGCTGGCGTCGCCACTGGGACGAGCCCTCAAGGACCGCCAGGTGGGTGACGAGCTGTCGCTCAGGCTGCCCCATGGATCGCGGCGGCTCCGTGTAACCGAGCTCATCACCATCCACGACGTCACGAGCGCCGCCGACTAGAATGGACCTGCCTCCCAGGCGGCTCTCAGTGGTGGGCGACCGGGTCCTCATTGCTCCCGAGGAGGGCGACGACCGCACCCGAGTGGGGCTCTACCTCCCGGCGACAGCACTCGAGTCCCAGCAGGTGCAGTCGGGGCTGATCGTGGCCGTGGGCCCGGGTGAGCCGGTGGCTGACTTTTCCGCGCTCGACGACGAGCCCTGGAAGACCTCCCGCCGGGATGGCGCCAAGAGCACCATGCAGGCCCGCGTGGGCGACCACGCTCTTTTCTTCCGCAAGGCCGCAGTCGAGATCTCGTTCGAGGAGAAGCGCTACCTGGTGGTGCCGCACGCAGCCATTCTGGTTTTGGTACGCGATGACTGACGGGCAGACGGCGGGCGGACGCCGTCCGCGCCTGCTCTTTCTACCTCTTCCACCCCTTCTACCTCTTCTACCTCTTCTACCTTTTCATTGTGTCACTACCTGTTCGTTGCTAGCAGACTCACCCTGAGCGAAGTGCGCTCGATGACGCCGCACGGCATCACGGTGGATCTTCTTCCTCCTGCCGACGGCCACCGGTTGCGCGAGCTCATGCCGGAATCACAGACATGCGCCCGGTTCCTGTCGGGCAAGTGCAGCTGCGACTTGTTCCTGCGGCGGGACCCCGTCACCCACCGGGAGGAATCCGAGCTGCGCCAGCGCTGGCGCAAGCTGGGCATGAACCGCCAGGCCATCCTCGCCGCCACCGATCGCCATCGGGTCACCGACCGCCACCGGCGGGCGCCCCTGGTGCGCCACAGCCCGGATGCGTGGCGCACTGTCATGGCGGCGTTCGTGGCGGAACACCTCCGGAACGCGGGGCCCACGCTCTTTCTTCACCAGTTCAGCGGCGACGGTCACGTGCACCCCGCCAGCGAAGCTGTCGAGGTGGAGCTCAGCAAGGTGCGCCGCAGCCCGGCAGGATGGCTGGCGGAAGGGGTGCCGACCATCGTGGTGCGTGACAGTGCAGCATGACACCGGATACCTGACCAGCCCGGACGGCACCCGGCTCCACTACCAGAGCTGGTGGCCCTCGTCTCCTCCCAGGGGCCATGCACAGGTAGTCCACGGGCTGGGGGACCACTCCGGACTCCACCGTCATCTGGTCGACCACCTGCTGGAGCACGGTTTCGCCGCCCACGCGGTCGACCTTCGGGGTCACGGCCGAAGCGACGGGCAGCGGGCATACGTGCGAAGCTGGTTGGACTATCACAATGATGTGCTGGCACTCACCGATCGCCTCAAGTACCGGAACGCCGTCCAGCGGGTGACGCTCATCGGCAGCAGCATGGGAGCGCTGCTGGCCCTGGACATCGCGCTGGCCCACCCGGAAAGGCTCACCGCCGTGGTCGCCGCTGCGCCGCCCCTGGGAGAAGTGGGCGTGCCGCCGGCGCTGATGACGCTCGCGCGGATCGCGTCGCGGATACTGCCGCGCTTCTCGCTCAAGACCGGAATGGACCTGACCGGGATCGCAGCGGACCCCGCGGTCCTCGAGGAACTGCTGGCTGATCCATTGTTCCACCGGGTGGGAACGGCCCGCCTGGCCACCGAGCTGGAGGAGGCCGCGGAGAGGGTGCGTACTGGCATCGCCCGGATCTCCGTTCCCGCCCTGCTGCTCCACGGCTCGCGGGACAGAATGGTGCTGCCTCGCGAGACCCGGGAGGCGGCATCACGCGCCCCGGCCGGCCTGGTACGGAATATCGAGTACCCCGATGGATACCACGCACTTTTCGCGGACAGCTCCGGGCCAGCGGTGCTGCGGGATGTCACTGACTGGCTGGCTGGAGCGCTTTCCGACGGCTGAAGCCGCCTCTCGGCTCTGCCGCTGAAGCGGCTTAGCGCGACATGATACAGCACGCGATGGACCTGGCGGCTTCAGCCGTAGCGCCGAGCGGCGGCTTCAGCCGTCGACGAGCGCTCACTTGTAGCTTCGGTCTTTCTTCGGTATATTGGGGTCCAGCCACCAAGGAGATCCCGATGCCCGGCCCGCTACTTTCCGCACCAAAGCCCCTTTCCGCTTCCACCCGCCGCCTCGCCCCCACCCTTGCGGTAGTACCGGCCCACGTCCGCGTCTGCCCGGAGTGCGCCGGGCCAGTGGTGCACGGTTCCAGCTGCACCTCCTGCATCGTGTGCGGGTGGGGAAGGTGCAGCTGAGCTCATGCACCGCTCCCCCTCCTCTGCCCGTTCTACCTCTCCTACCTCTTCTACCTCTTCTACCTGATGTCGGTTCAATTGCCTCTCCTGGAGCAGCCGTCGGCGATGCGGCTGGCCGACGAGCGCCTCAGGGGAACCCGGTTTCTGGAGGTGAGTTCGCGGTCGGTACTGAACGGGCCAGCCTCCACCCACATGGAGTTCTGGTCCATCAACCCATATGTCGGCTGCGAGTTCGGCTGCGCCTACTGCTACGCGCGGGACACCCACCGCTGGACCGTGGAACGCGCGGGCGGGCTCGAGGGGAACCCCGAAGACCCTGCGCTCGCTGACCCGGCGCTGGCCTTCGAGCGCAACATCCTCGTCAAGCAGAACGCGGCCCGGATACTGGAGCGCACGCTGGACCCTGCGCGCATCGGGTCGGTCACCATCGTCATCGGCACTGCCACTGACCCTTACCAGCCGGGCGAGCGGAAGTTCGGTATCACCCGGTCGATACTCGACGCCTTCCGTCGCTACCGCGGCCTGTCGCTTGGCATCATCACCAAGTCGCCGCTGATAGTGCGTGACCTCGACCTGCTCATGGAGCTGAGCCTGCAGCACCGGCTCAAGGTCAACATCTCGCTTGCCACCACCGATTCGGCGCTGGCGCGGAGGCTGGAGGCCCGCTCTCCCGTTCCTGCCGCACGACTTCGTGCACTGGCCCGCCTGCGCGAAGCCGGCCTGGAAGCAGGGCTGCTGGTGGCCCCGGTCGTCCCCGGCATCACCGACAGCCGCCCTGCGCTGGCGCGGCTCTTCGCGGCGGCGCGCAGGGCCAACGCGTCATTCATCACCTGTGCCCCGCTCCGCCTCGGCCCCGCCACCCGCAACACCTTCCTGCCCCACCTGGCCCGGGAGTTCCCCGAACTCGTCTCCCGCTACCGCATCCACTACGCCCGCCGGGACCATGCCTCGAAGGCGTACCAGGACGCGCTCTCCAGCAGGGTCAACGAGCTGCGCGCGCGGTACGGGTTCCCGCCGAGGGCTGGGTATTCGGAACTGAAGCCTGACAGCTCGCACCACGGCGCCAAGACAGCGAGCGAGCCCCAGCAGGATTTCTTCGCCGAGTTGGCTGCGACGGGATGAACGGGGACTGACACCGCAACTGCAACCGCAACTGCAACTGCAACTGCAACCGCAGATTTCGCCGATTGATCAGCGAGAGTCACCAGCCACGCGTCACGCGGCCGGCTCGGAGAGGTTGTTGTTCAACTCATCGTGCGAAAGAATTTGTCGCCGCACTCCTGGCCCAGCGCGTCGGTTAGTTCAACAACGAATCGCAACGCTGCGCGGTAAGCGCCCCAGCCGGCTGGATCGTCAGCATAATCTGCGGAATCTGTGAAATCTGCGGTTGCCGTTCGCAGTTGCAGTTTGCAGATGCAGTTCCGCAGTTGGAGTTACCAGTGCACCACGACCTTCCCGAACACTTCATTTCGCTCCAGCACGGCGTACGCCGCCGCTATCTGGCTCACTGGGAAGCGCCGAGCCACCACCGGACGGACCAGCCCCGATTCCAGCGCGGGCAGGACGTCGTCAGCGAACCGGCGCACCACATCCACCCGCTCCGAGTGCTGGCGCGGCCGCATCAGTGTGCCGATGATCTCGATCCGCTTCCGGAGCAGCGGTGCGAGGTCCACGTCTGCTCTACTCCCCTGCAGGAACCCGATCAACACCAGCCTGCCTCCCGGCGCCAGTACCGACAGGTTGTCCGAGAGCGCAGGCGCACCCAGTGGATCGATCACCACGTCCACCGGCTCGCGCATCGCTTCCGCGAAGCCCCGCTCGCCGGTGTTGATGGCCACATGCAGGCCCAACGCAGATGCTTGCTCCAGCTTGTCTGTGGTTCGCGAGGTGCCGACAACGATCGCGTCCCAGAGACGGGCAACCTGCAGCGCCGCGGTCCCGACCCCGCTGCCGACCGCATGCACCAGCACCCGCTCTCCGGCTTGCAGCCTTCCCCGGGTCCGAAGCGCATCGTACGCCGTGAGGAACGCCTCCGGCACTGCTGCGGCGTCGCTCAGCTCCATGTTGGGTGGCACCGGCATCAGCTCGGCTTCATGCACCGCCAGCAACTCTGACTGGGCCCCTCCACCCACCAGCCCCATGACCCTGTCGCCCTGCTTCCAGCGGCTGGCCTCGGGGCCGGCCGACTCCACTTCGCCGGCAAACTCGAGTCCCGGAACGTCCTGGGGCCATCCCGGCGGCGCAGGGTAGCCTCCGCGCCGTTGCAGCAGGTCCGCCCGGTTGAGACCCGCGGCACTCACCCGCACCAGTACCTGGCCCGTGGCGGGCCGGGGCTCGGCAACTTCTCGCAGCGCGAGCTCACCGTCGCTCACGAATACCTGCCTCATCCGGTGCTCGACAGTGCTGGGCTCCAGTGCCGTTGCGTGGCGGGGCTTCGGGGCTGAGAAGGGCAGACTCATCCGAATCGTAGCTGATGATCCGCTCATGGTGCAGCCCTTTCACCGGGCGCTTGACCCCTTGGCCAGCGGGAGTTCCTGCGCCGGCCCCGGTGTACTGGCCCAGTCACCCTCGCCCGCCTGCTGGAACTTGATGCGACGGATGCCTATTGGGGTAGAGAGATGCGCTTCACCACTCACCGCATATGGGTGCCTGCCCGGCTGCATGCTCGACACTGAGAAACCGGCCGCCATCATCTGCTGCTGCACGTTCAGCGTCACATCTCGGCGCTCCAGCTGCAATAACGTGGCTGCAGCGTCGATGGCCGTGTCCACCACGGCCTGGCCCCGGATGGACAGCAGGAGCTGTACTTGCTCCAGCTCTACGTCAAAGTCGTTGGGATTACGGACCTGCAACGTCAGCTCGACCGGCCGGGTCGAGTCTCCGGTGAAGCTGATGGAACTCACCGTGACGACCGGCTCCGTGAAGACCCAGATGCCGAGTGGTACACAGCCCGACGCCAGAATGCCGGCGATGACTCCCATCGCCGCGCCCCAGCGGGGCCTCCGACTCGCCTGCATGCAACGCTCCCAGGGTATAGTCCGTGGTTCGCGCCTTGCGGCGCCTGAGACCGCTTCTACCCTTCATTACACCGAACGGGCGATTGAGGGGACATCGTGGAGGGGAGCTGGATGGGGAATCCGGAACTGGTGAATGGGGAGGCAACGGGACAGCCGGATGAGTCGCCCGCAGAACTGGCGGGGTACCTGCCCGAACTGGTGCGGTTCGGCCCCTCCTCCTGGACCTATCCCGGGTGGACCGGGCTGGTATACGAGGGACCCTATCCCAGGAAAGACGCGGCGACCATCCTGCTCGGTCAGGCAGCGCGGTATCCGCTGTTCCGCACCGTGGGCATCGACTCGGCGTTCTATGCTCCTCCTTCGCGCGAGGTGCTCACCCGTTACGCCGAACAACTGCCGCCCGGGTTTCCTTGCGTCAGCAAGGTCTGGCAGGAAATCACCGTCCACACCTGGACCCGACAGGACAAGAAGCGCGCCGGCCAGCGCAACGAGAACTTCCTCAATGCCCAGCTGTTTCTAGATGCCGTGGCGGGGCCCTGCCTCGAGGCATTCGCTGGGCACACGGGACCCCTGGTGTTCGAGTTCCCGGCGTTCGGGAGGAAAAAGGACCTGACGCCTGAATGGTTTGCAGGAGAGCTGGACCGGTTCCTCGAGCAGCTGCCGAAGGACCTGCAGTACGCGGTGGAACTCAGGAGCCCCGGCTTCCTGACGCCGATGTACCTCGAGGTGCTGCGGACCCACGGCGTGGCCCACACGCTGAATGCCTGGAGCAACATGCCCACCATCGGTGAGCAGCTCGACGTGGGCGCAGCCACCACCGCGACATTCGTGGTATGCCGGGCACTGCTCCGGCCGGGAATGCTCTATGGGGAATCAGTAGACGCGTTCGCGCCCTTCGACCGGATCCGTGCGCCCGACCCGGTGCTCCGCGCTGACCTGATACGGCTGATGCACACCGCGCTCGAGCTCAACACACCGGCGTTCGTAGTGATAAACAACCGGACGGAGGGGTGCTCACCATTGACCATCGCGGCGCTGGCGAAGCTTTGGGGCGCGGAAAAGGCGTGAGCGGGAGCTGCAACTGCGGAACTGCAAAAGCGTGAACGGGAATTGCAGGCGTGTGAACGGGCGACAAGTTCCCGTTTACGCAGTTGCTGTTCCCGCTCACGCAGTTTCAGCTGTTTCGCAAATCTTCAGGATGGTCTCGCCAATCTTGTTGTTGGGAGTCGACGCGCCGGCAGTGAGTCCGATGCGCTTCGCGTTGCCCAGCCAGCCGGTCTCGGTTGACTCTGCCTTGGCGCCGACCGGCTGGAACCGGATGGTGCCGGCGGCCGGATCCAGGCAATCGGCATCAGCGATGTGATAGGTCTTCACGCCCTTCAGCTCCGACAGCTCGGCCAGGTGGCAGGTGTTGCTGGAGTTGTACCCGCCCACCACGATCATCACGTCAGGCGCGTCGGCCAGCAGTTCCTCCACCGCATCCTGCCGCTCCTGGGTCGCGGAACAGATCGTGTCGAAGCTCCGGAAGTGCTCCGCAGCGTGCTCGTCGCCGTACCGGGCCCTGAGCGCCTCGCCGAAGGCCGCAGCTATCGCGAGCGACTCCCCCGACAGCATCGTGGTCTGGTTCGCAACCCCGATCCGGGTCAGGTCACGGGTAAAGTCAAAGCCCGGTGACACCGCCTTGGCGAACTTCTCGCCCAGCGCACGGGCGTCCTCCTCGGTGCCGCCGTGCCGGATGAAGTCCAGCACCGGCTGGGCCTCGGCCATGTCAAGCACCACAAGGTACTTGCCACCGGGGTGCCTGGCGGTCTGGCTGGCGGTGGCCTTGGTCTCCTCGTGCCAGTGCTTGCCGTGGATCAGCGAGGTGAATCCGTCCCGGGCGTAGCTGTCCACCCGCTTCCAGACATTCAGCACCGAGCCACAGGTGGTGTCCACCAGCACCGCGCCGGTCTCCCTCAGTCGCGTGAAGTCGTCGATGGTCACGCCGAAAGCCGGCATGATTACCACGTCCTCGGGAGTTATGGCGGAGAAGTCGAAGGGGCGGTCGGGATCGTGCGCCAGGATGGTGATGCCCATGGCCCGCAGGTTGTCGTTCACGTGCGGGTTGTGGAT
>LLBZ010011773.1_pt2 | contig 10724 bp, 12 predicted proteins | sample 1489421 | NCBI WGS metagenome assembly LLBZ01 (sample SAMN04092657, study PRJNA295927) | soil metagenome | biome: Soil prokaryotic community; feature: Bulk soil; isolation source: soil from tomato rhizosphere | host: tomato cultivar Moneymaker | place: South Korea | collected 2011-11-01 | reverse complement strand
GTAGGTCGCGCCAGAGGAAAAAATAATTTCTCCGGTGGAAATGACGAAAGAGAAAACACATTAAACCAATTATTAACGGAAATGGACGGTTTTGGTTCTAATTCCAGTGTAATAGTTTTAGCAGCGACAAACAGAGCCGATGTTTTAGACAAAGCTTTGATGCGTGCCGGACGTTTTGACAGACAAATTTTTGTTGACTTACCGGACGTTCGTGAACGTGCCGAAATTTTTAAAGTTCACCTTGCTCCTTTGAAAAAAGTAGAAGGTTTAGATCTTGACTTTTTAGCTAAACAAACTCCGGGGTTCTCTGGTGCTGATATTGCTAACGTATGTAACGAAGCCGCTTTAATTGCTGCCCGAAACAACAAAACTGCTGTTGACAAACAGGATTTCCTTGATGCTGTTGACCGTATTGTTGGAGGTTTGGAAAAGAAAAATAAAATCATCACTCCTGAAGAGAAAAAAGCAATCGCAATTCACGAAGCGGGTCACGCTACAGTAAGTTGGATGTTGGAACATGCTGCTCCGCTTATCAAAGTAACTATTGTTCCTCGCGGACAAAGTTTAGGTGCTGCCTGGTATTTACCGGAAGAACGCCAAATTGTTCGCACCGATCAAATGCTGGATGAAATGTGCGCTACAATGGGAGGTCGTGCTGCCGAAAAAGTTACATTCAATAAAATATCTACAGGAGCTTTAAGCGACTTAGAAAAAGTAACCCGTCAGGCACGCGCTATGGTAACCGTTTACGGTTTGAATGACAAAATAGGAAACGTTACTTACTATGATTCTACCGGACAAAGTGAGTACAATTTCTCTAAACCTTACTCGGATGAAACCGCTCAAATTATAGACAAAGAAATTTCTTTACTTATTGAAAACCAATACCAAAGAGCCATTCAGATTCTGGAAGAGAACAAAGACAAACTGAACCAATTAGCTGATATTCTTATCGAAAAAGAAGTAATTTTCAAAGACGATTTAGAAACAATTTTTGGAAAAAGAAACTTTGACAAAAATCTGGAAGAAAGAGTCTCTTAATAAGGCTTTTAATATAAATTATTTAAAATCTTAATTCAAAATCCCGTTTTGAATTAAGATTTTTTTATCTTTGGACGGTTACAAATAATATATCAAGTACCTAACAAAATATGAGTCTTTTTAGAAAACTTTTTGGATCTAGTAATTCATCTTCAGAAGAGGAAAAAGAAAGTCAGAGCACTAACTTTTTCCCTGAAAACAATATTTCTGTTGATGAACGATTTATCTATAATTTCAAAAAAAACGGGGGAAAATTTTTATACTGTGAAAACAACGAAGAAGTAAAAGACCAATTTGAAAATATCTTAGAAGAAAACGACTGGTTTGAAAGCGAAGTATTATGTTACGACCCTAAACTTTACGGGCTTTTGGACGAAAATAAACTTCCATACACCAATCCTTCCAAACCAAAATTCTTATTATCCAGTTGCGAAAATTTAATTGCTGAAGAAGGATCTATTCTTTTTTCCTCCAAACAAATCAAACAACACAAGCCTAACGAATTACCAACTAACATCGTTGTTTTGGCCACAACCAGCCAAATTTTGGCTATGAAAAGCGACGGACTTAGTGCCATCAAAAAGAAATACGAAAGAGATTATCCTACCAATATTACCGCTATAAAATATTTTGAGAAAGCAAAAGAAGAAGACTTTACCCAATACGGCAGTTCTGCTAAAAATCTTTATTTATTGCTTTTAGAAGATCTTTAAAATGAATGAAACTCTAAAAAGATCAATTTCAGGAGCTGTCTATATCGTTTTATTATTAGCTTCTATATTATACTCCACCGAAAGTTTTTTTATACTGTTTGGTATTTTTCTGCTTATTGCTATCGCTGAATTTTGCAATCTGACTCAGCTCAACAAAATACTTCCCTTAATTGTGGGAGCACTACTCTATTGCAGTATTACGCTAATTAGTCATTATAACCAATTAACGACCGATACTATCAATCAATATTTAGGAACTAATATTGAAATCACACTAAACATTCAACAGCTTAACATCATTTTATTAGCTACTACACTGGTAGTTTCGGTAAAATGCATCCTGTTTCTTTTTTATGACAATGTTCAAAAAATAAGTACTTCTTCTAAATACTTATATTTATTTGGCTACATCACACTTCCATTTGTGTTTATCACTAAAATTTCATTTGGTATCAAAGATTACAACCCAAAAATCATCATTGGATTATTCCTTTTAATCTGGACTAATGATACTTTTGCTTATATCGTTGGAAAATCCATTGGAAAACATAAATTATTGGAACGCATTTCACCGAAAAAAACAATCGAAGGTTTTGCCGGCGGAATTATTTTTGCCATTGTAGCAGGTTATTTAATTTCCAAATATTACATTCAGGCGAAACCTGAATTTAGCCAACAATCCATATTAATATGGACTTCCATTGCTGCTATTGTGGGCGTTTTTGGAACTATTGGCGATTTAATTGAATCTAAATTCAAACGAATTGCCGGTGTAAAAGACAGCGGAAACATCATGCCGGGTCACGGAGGTGTGCTAGATAGACTAGATAGTGTTATATTTGTAGCACCAATAATATTTTTATTTTATCAAATTTTAAATTATGTTTCATAAAGAAGGAACCAAAAGCATCTTATTAGCAATTATTTTTACTGCTATAGTTTTATTAATTTCTGACAATTTAACTGATATCTTTTGGTTAAAAAAAGGATTGCAAATCTTTGCTTTTTTAGTTTTGATTATCATTTTACAATTCTTTAGAAACCCAAAAAGAACTGTTGTTATCAACGAAAATCAAATTCTTGCTCCGGTTGACGGAAAAGTGGTCGTTATCGAAGAAGTTTACGAAGGTGAATATTTTAAAGACAAGCGCTTACAGGTTTCTATCTTTATGTCACCTATCAATGTTCACGTAACCCGTTATGCGATGAGCGGAATTGTAAAATTCAGCAAATACCATCCGGGTAAATTTTTAGTTGCCTGGCATCCAAAAGCCAGCGAAGAAAACGAAAGAACAACCGTAGTGGTAGAAAACAAAACTTTCGGAGCTGTTTTATACCGCCAAATTGCAGGAGCTTTAGCCCGACGAATTGTTAACTACGCCGAAGAAGGGATGCAGGTAGTGCAGGGAACTGACGCCGGTTTTATAAAATTTGGTTCAAGAGTGGATTTATTCTTACCTTTAGGTACACCAATAAACGTAGTTTTAAACCAAAAAGCTATTGGAGGAAAAACCATTATTGCAACAAAATAATAATGACCGAAAAAGATTTAGATACAAGATTTAACGAAGCCGTAGAAAAAGCTTCCAAAATGACTCAGGCATCTTTACCTCAGGATGTTCAGTTAAGACTTTATGCTTTTTACAAACAGGCAACTATTGGTTCAATGGAAATCAGACAAACTTCTAATTTTCATTTAAGAGACGCTTTTAAAACCAATGCCTGGATGCAAATAAGCCATCTTACTGCCGATGAGGCCAAAGAAAACTATATCGAAATCATTAATTCTCTTTGAAAATAACTTTTTATGAAAAAACTTTTCTTTCCATTAACAAGTTTATTTTTTTTCAGTCTCTTAATTTCATGCAACAACAAAAAACTAACCGAAGTTGTTGAAGTACCGCTTCCTACAGCTCAGGAAAAAGTAACTATTGGTTTTCCGGATGATGTAAAAGCTAATCCTGGTTCTTTTTTATTAGACAAATTACCGTATTCTTACGATGCCCTGGCTCCAACCGTTTCGCCTTTAACATTAGAAGTACACTATTCTAAGCATTATTTGTCATACACTAATAATCTGAATGAAGCTATTGCAGGTACAGAATACGAAAACATGTCTATCGAAGAAATTCTGGCTAAACTGGATGTCAACGATATGGAATTAAGAAACAATGCCGGAGGTTTTTACAACCATTCATTGTATTGGAAATCCATGGCACCTAATGCCGGAGGAAACCCTAAAGACACTATCGCTGCTGCAATCAACAGAGATTTTGGTTCTTTTAAAGATTTCAAAACTGCTTTTATTCAGGAAGCTACCCAACAATTTGGCTCTGCCTGGGTTTGGCTGATTGTAGATAAAGCCGGTAAACTCAAAATTACCAGTTCACAAAATCAGGATAATCCGCTAATGAGAAATGCCGCTGTACCGGGAACGCCTATTTTAGCCTTAGACCTTTGGGAACACGCCTATTATTTAGGCTACCAATACCGAAGAAGAACGTACATCGATTCCTTTTTTAACGTAATCAATTGGGAAAAAGTAGATGAAAATTACCGCAATGCCTTTTTAAGGAAATATTAATTCCTTTTTCGAAATAAATTAAAAAAGCCAACACGTACAAAACTTAGTATGCGTTGGTTTTTTTTATGCTATTATCTCATAAACTTTCATAAAAGTTGCTGTTTCCAAAATCATAAATAAATAGTAATATTTATTGGGTTTGTTTCCTTTTTCATAAATTTGACAAAAATATACACCCTTGAATAAATCGCTATTTTTCATCTGTTTTAGCTTGTTTTTAATTACTTCGCTACAAGTAAAAGCACAAGCTCCTAAAAAAATAATTGTTGAGCATTCTGATTTTGCCGATGTTAATCAGACCGAAATGCCCGATGCCTTTTTACTTACCGGGAATGTAGTGGTCAATCATGACGGAGCAGTACTAACTTGTAACAAAGCCTATTATTTTCAAAAAGAAAATTACATCAAAGCTTTTGGAAATGTACAATTGGTTCAGGGAGACACCCTTTATCTAAACAGCAAATATGCCGAATACAATGGAAATGTAAAAAAAGCATTCGCCACCGGAGATGCCGTTTTAAGTTCGCCTAATGCAACCTTAAAAACGGACACTATTAATTTTGACCGCAATACTCAGGAAGCTTTTTACAATACCAAAGGAGTCATTACCAACAACGAAAACACACTGGAAAGTAACTCCGGAAAATATTATGTTGCCGAAAGAAAATTCCAGTTTTTAACCGCGGTAACGATTACCAATCCAAAATACGTTATCAAGTCCAATCATTTGGATTATTACAGCAATTCGGGACACTCCTATCTCTTTGGTCCTTCAACAATCACCAGTAAAAACAACTACATTTATACCGAAAAAGGTTTTTATGACACCAAGAAAAACCTGTCTCATTTTCTTCGAAAATCCTATATCAAATACGACGACCGACTCATAGAAGGCGACAGTTTGTATTACGACCGAAACAAAGAATTTGCCTCGGCTACGCGAAATGTAAAAATTACAGATTCAATCAACAAAGGCATCGTAAAAGGACATTATGCCGAAGTTTTCCAGAAAAAAGATTCGATGTTTGTTACTAAAAGAGCCGTAGCTATCAATTTTGTTGAAAACGATTCGGTTTATATTCACGGAAAAAAACTGATGGTTACCGGAAAAGAAGGCGACCGAATAATTCGTGCTTTCAACAATGTTCGTTTTTATAAAACCGATATGAGCGGAAAATGCGATTCGATTCACTCCAGCACTAAAACCGCTTTGACAAAACTCATCGGAAATCCAATTCTCTGGAATGGTGAAAGTCAGATAACCGGAGATGTAATGCATCTCATTGGCAATCAAAAAACACAAAAACTGGACTCGCTCAAAGTCCTCAACAACACCTTTATTATTTCCAAAGACACACTCGGAACGGGCTATAATCAAATCAAAGGAATGAATCTCTTTGGGAAATTTGAAGAAGGAAAACTCCACGATGTGGACATCATCAAAAACGCCGAAGTTATTTATTATATGCGTAATGATGACAAAGAACTCATTGGAATTAACAAAAATGTAAGCAGTAAAATCAATATTCTTTTTGACAAAAACGCTATCGAAACCATTACTTTTTTCCAACAGGTAGATGGCGATATATTTCCCGAAGAAGAATTGGACGAACACGACCGAAAATTCAGAGGATTTAAATGGCGCGCTGATGAACGAATTAAATCCAAAGATGATATTTTTCCGGAAGAAGAAAATCAATACAACGAGAAAATGATTGAGGAAACTAAAAAGGACGAAGCCAAACCAAACGTCCCAATGGAAGTCAGAAAAGAAACACTCAATTACGACAAAAAGAAGAAAAAGAAGTAATCAGATTACAGGCAGCAGAAAGCAGATTTCAGATTTATAAAACTCTGTGAACTTTGTGATTAAAAAATAATTTTTGTTTCTTCTTGAAAATATTTTAAAAAAATAATAATTAAAATAAAAACTCCCTGAACTTTGCGAAAATCTTTGCGAACTTTGCGGTAAAAATAACGTGAATAACGACTTCTTAAAATACCAGGCACAAACTTCACCTTACCCATTGGGCATGGAAGTTTCACATGCCATTGGTTCTTATATCTACGACACCAATAATAAAAAATACCTTGATTTTGTTGCCGGCGTTTCGGCTTGTACTTTAGGACATCAGCCACCACGCGTCAATCAGGCGATTAAAGATCAATTGGACAAATATTCGCACGTTATGGTTTATGGCGAATATTCGCAAAGTCCGGCAGTGGAATATTGCAAATTGATGGCTTCGCTCCTGCCCGCTCCTTTGGACAAAACTTATTTAGTCAATTCCGGAACGGAAGCAATTGAAGGTTCTTTAAAATTAGCCCGAAGAGTAACCGGCAGAAGCCAATGGATTTCCTGCTATAATGCTTATCATGGTAATACCATGGGTTCAATGAGCGTCATGGGATTTGAAGAACGCAAACAAGCCTTTCGCCCTTTAATTCCCGATGTCGATTTTATCACCTTCAATAACGAAGCCGATTTAGAAAAAATCACAACCAAAACCGCCGGAGTTTTACTGGAAACCATTCAGGGAGGCGCCGGATTTATTGAACCACACAACGATTTCCTGAAAAAAGTGCGCGCCCGTTGTACTGAAGTAGGTGCTTTGTTAATTTTGGACGAAATCCAACCGGGTTTTGGAAGAACCGGAAAATTATTTGGTTTCCAAAATTACGATATTGTCCCTGATATTATTGCCATGGGAAAAGGAATGGGTGGCGGAATGCCGGTAGGCGCTTTTACTGCTTCATCGGCGATGATGGATTTATTAACTGAGAATCCAAAACTGGGTCATATCACCACCTTTGGCGGACATCCTGTCATTGCGGCAGCCTGTTTAGCTACTTTGAAAGAATTAACTGAAACCAATTTGATGGAAGAAGCTTTAGAAAAAGAAAAGCTCTTCAGATCACTTTTGGTACACCCTTTGATACAGGAAATTAGAGGAAAAGGATTGATGCTGGCTGCAATGACCGCAGACGCCTCAATCACGAATGAAGTGATTTTAAAATGTCAGGACAAAGGACTTATATTATTCTGGCTCCTTTTTGAAGGATGCGCCATCAGAATTACCCCTCCTTTAACCATTTCTAAAGAAGAAATACGTGAAGGATGCGCTATAATGCTCGAAGTGATGGATGAAGTATTGGCTTCCCTAAAAAAATAACACCATACTTCCCCATTTTGTTAATTAAATTGTTCACAATAAATCATTTTTTTCTTCAAAAATAACCCTAAGGATGCCTAACTTTAAGCTAGGTCAAATTCTAAAAACAGACAGTATGCAACTAAGCAACGAAGAAGAAGATTATAACTTATCGCTATCCAAATTTGAGTCGATGTTGAAAACCAACAAAGTACTCTTTTTTGACTCTGAAGAATTTGAAGAAATCATACTTCATTATCTCGACAGCGGTAAGGCCGCTTTAGCGAAAAAAGCACTTAAATTAGCATTAGACCAACACCCTAAATCTACAGGTTTAAAACTGGTTCAGGTAGAAATGCTGGTTTATGATGACAAATTGGATATAGCCGAGAAATTACTTAACGAACTATATGCCATTGAACCGCACAATGAAGAAATTTACATTCAAAAGGCAAATATCTGTTCTAAAAGAGACCAACATGAAAAAGCCGTTGAATTGTTAAAAATTGCTTTACAATACACCGATGATTATGCCGATGTGTATAATTTAATCGGGATGGAATACCTCTTTATGGACAATCTGGAAATGGCCAAGGAAAGTTTTATCAAATGTCTGGAAGAAGATATCGAAGATCAGTCTGCCTTGTACAATGTTGTCTATTGCTTTGAATTTTTAGACCAAAACGAAGAAGCCATAAAATTCTTAGACGAGTATATTGAAAAAAATCCGTACAGCGAAATTGCCTGGCACCAAAAAGGCCGTTTGCATTACGGACTAAAAGATTACGAAAATGCCATTCGCGCTTTTGACTACGCCACTTTAATTGATGATGAATTTTTAGGTGCTTTCATGGAAAAAGCCAAAGCGCTGGAGCGTTTAGGCAAATTAGAAGAAGCCATCGAAAGTTACAATAGAACTATCGAATTAGAAGACGCTACTTCTTATGCCTTGCTTCGAATAGGAAAATGCCATGAAAAACTGGGACACAAAGCTGAGGCATTGAAATTTTACAATCAAACCGTTCACGAAGATCCGTTATTGGACAAAGGTTGGATTGCCATTACCGATTTTTATTTGCGTGAGCAAAACTTCCAAAAAGCTTTGTTTTATGTCAATAAAGCATTGGCTATCGACAATCAAAATCGCTTGTACTGGAAAAGATATGCAACTATCAACAAACAGATGAACTTTTTTGAAGAAGCTGAATTTGGCTATCGAAAAGCAGTAGAATTTGGAGATACCGAAATTGACACCTGGTTGTTTTGGGTTGATATTTTACAATTTTTAGGCGAATTTGAAACGGCTATTCACACCTTATTAGAAGCCACCGATTATTTTCCGGAAGAAAGCGAAATCGAATACCGTTTATCCGGACTATATTTTATGATTAATGATGATCGAAAAGCTAAAATTCACTTAAGCAATGCGCTTCGTCTGAATTTTGACAACTATGTCCTGATTGAAGATTTATTTCCGGTAGTTTGGGAGCAAAAAATGGTGCAAAATTATATCGAAAAACACAATAAACAATAATGACCCAAAATTCTAAAAAGCGCTTCGGGCTACTGGGGCGCAATATCAGTTATTCCTTTTCTAAAGGACATTTTACAAAAAAATTCGAAAACGAAAAATACCAGGGCTACACCTACGAAAACTTTGATATTCAGGAAATCGGTGCATTTCCTGATATCATTAAAAATACTGAAAATCTAAGCGGGATGAATGTTACCATTCCGTACAAAGAAGAAGTAATTCCTTTTTTAGACAAATTATCTAAAAAGGCCACTAAAATTGGAGCTGTAAACACCATTAAATTCACTAAAAAAGGAAAATTAAAAGGTTACAACACCGATTATTTTGGATTCCTAAAATCCTTAAAACCTTTATTACAACCGCATCATAAAAAAGCCTTAATTCTGGGAACCGGAGGCGCTTCTAAAGGAGTTGCTTTTGCCTTGGAAGAATTAGGAATTGGATACACCTTTGTTTCCCGAAAAGCATCTGAAAAAGCCATCGATTATAATCAGCTGAATTCCGATATTTTTCAAGAATACCAAATCATTATCAATTCGACACCAATAGGTACAAGCCCAAATATTGAAGCCTGTCCTGAGATTCCTTATGAATTCTTTACTGACAAACATATCGCTTACGATTTGATTTACAATCCGGCTGAAACCCAATTTTTAAAAAATGCCAAAGAACGTGGCGCACAAATTAAAAACGGCTTAGATATGCTTATTTTTCAGGCCGAAAAAGCCTGGGAAATCTGGAATAAATAAAAAATAAAAAGACAACAATTTATTATTATCAAATTCGGGTACAATCGAGGATTTAACATTAAAAAACCGCGATTGTACCCGATTTGGCATTATTTGTGAGTCAAAAAAGACTAAAAATCATTTACAATTAATTATGACTTTAAAAAAAAACCTATTTCTGTTAAGTGCTTTCTTCTTATTTACTTCCACAATTTTTGCCGAAATAACACTACCTAAAATTTTAGGACACAATATGGTGTTACAACAAAAGAAAAAAGTGGCAATTTGGGGAACGGCAACTGCGGGCGAGAAAATTTCGGTTGCTTTTGCCGGACAAAACAAAAGCACAATTACCGATAAGTCCGGGAATTGGATGATAAACCTCAATCCGTTGAAGGCCTCATTCGAAGCTCGGGAAATGATTATTAAAGGAAAAAATACTATTGTTTTAAAAAATATTTTGGTGGGAGAAGTATGGCTGTGTTCCGGACAATCCAACATGGAATATGCGATGCGCAAATACAGTAATTATGAAACCAAAACCAAAGGATATCATCCGCCGGAAGACGATTTAACCAAAGCAAATAATACCAATATCCGCATCTTTCTTGACCGAAGAAAATACATGGATCCGGATCCGAAACATTTAGGTTGGGACGCCGCCATGGGACGCTCTTTAGTCGATTTTTCGGCTGTGGGTTATTATTTTGCTAAAGATTTATACAACAAACTCCATGTTCCTATCGGAATGATTTCGGCAGCTGTACCGGGAAGCCGTATCGAGCCCTGGATTCAAACTCCAAAATTAGACTTTGAACCCAAATTAAAAAACGGGAAAATGTTGGACAAACTCAGTAATGACGGTGGAGACAGCGGAAAATTTTACGACACGATGATTCAACCGTTGATTCCTTATACTCTTAAAGGATATTTATGGTATCAGGGCGAATCCAATTGTTTTTTGGGTGAAAA
>LLBZ010009615.1_pt3 | contig 10725 bp, 12 predicted proteins | sample 1489421 | NCBI WGS metagenome assembly LLBZ01 (sample SAMN04092657, study PRJNA295927) | soil metagenome | biome: Soil prokaryotic community; feature: Bulk soil; isolation source: soil from tomato rhizosphere | host: tomato cultivar Moneymaker | place: South Korea | collected 2011-11-01 | reverse complement strand
TTCCTGTATACGATGGCCGGTTCCATTTTAATGCTGCTGGCGATCTTGTGGCTGGGGATTGCCGGTGGGACGTTCTCTGTGCCGGATCTTATGGGTATTAGCATCGACCCTGCCACGCAGATGTGGCTGTTCCTGGCATTTGCCGCGGCGTTTGCGATCAAAGTGCCGATGTGGCCCTTACATTCGTGGCTGCCGGATGCACACGTCGAGGCGCCTACCGCCGGCTCCGTCATCCTGGCGGGTGTTTTGCTCAAGCTCGGTACGTACGGCTTTTTGCGCTTCAACATCCCGTTGTTCCCCGAGGCGTCCGTACAGGCCGCGCCGTGGATCGCGCTGCTGGCGACGATCGGTATCATTTACGGCGCAGCGGTTTCCTATGCACAGGCAGATGTGAAGAAGCTGGTCGCGTATTCCTCCGTGAGTCACCTGGGCTTTGTGATGCTTGGGCTCTTCGCGCTCAACTCGCAGGGCGTGCAGGGCGCGATCCTGCAGATGGTCAACCATGGTCTGAGCACGGGCGCCCTGTTCTTGCTCGTCGGTATGATCTACGAACAGACGCATACACGCGAGCTTAAGGTCTACGGCGGCCTCTGGAAGATCACCCCGGTCTTTGCAGCGATTTTCTTGATCGCCTCGCTCTCGTCGATGGGCTTGCCCGGGTTGAATGGCTTCGTGGGTGAGTTCACTATATTGCTCGGCGCGTTCGGCTCGCAGGCGATTGGCAACGCCTGGTACGCCGCTATCTCTGCCGTAGGCGTGATCATGGCGGCTGTGTATATCCTCTTCATGTTCCAGAAGATGTTCCTCGGTCCCCAGGGCGAGGTCGTAGAGGAAGCGAAACACCACGGGCGCGGCCTGCGTGACCTCAACTGGCGCGAGATCGCGATCATGGTCCCCATTCTCATCCTGATCTTCTGGATCGGGCTGTATCCCAAGCCATTCTTCGACCTGATGGCGCCTGCCGTGGATCAACTTGTCGCCAACTTCTCCAATGTTGCGATGCGCTAAACCATCATGATACCTACACCCGATGATTATTCCACCATTTGGCCGCTCATCTTTTTGAGCGCCTGGGCCTGTGTGCTGCTCCTGGTCGATCTCTTCATCCCGAAGGAACGCAAGGGAATTACGGCTCTGCTCTCGGCGTTAGGATTGGCGATCACGCTCGGACTGACCCTGGCCCAGATTGGCGTGGGACTGACCGGGTTCAACGGCATGGTCGTCATCGACGGCTTCGCGGTCTTCGTCAATGCCCTGCTGCTGGTGAGCGGACTGCTCGGGGTGGCGCTCGCCTACGGGTATGTGAAGCGCATGGGGCTCGAGCGCGGCGAGTATTACACCCTCCTGCTCTTCAGTGTGACCGGTATGATGCTGATGGCGCAGGCGGCCGATCTAATCGTGGTCTTTCTGGCGCTGGAATTGCTCTCTATTCCGCTCTACGTCCTGGCCGCATTTGCCCGCCCGCGCGCGGAGTCGGAAGAGGCGGGGCTCAAATACTTCCTGCTCGGCGCGTTCGCCACGGGGTTTGTCGTCTATGGGACGGCGCTGGTCTTTGGCGCGACCGGCTCGACCAATCTGATTACGATCGTCGGGCGCGCTGCACCCGGTGCGGAGAACCTGCTCCTCTTATCTATCGGCGCGGCCGGCATTCTGGTGGGCTTTGGTTTTAAGGTCGCGGCCGTCCCTTTCCACATGTGGACGCCGGATGTCTACCAGGGTGCGCCCACCGCGGTGACGGCGTTCATGTCCTCGGGTGCGAAGATCGCCGGGTTCGCGGCGCTGCTGCGCGTCTTTGCCACCGCGTTCCCGTCCATTGCCGTGGACATGACGGGAATCCTCTGGGCACTGGCCGCCCTGACGATGATCCTCGGCAACGTGATCGCCATCTCGCAGAGCAACATCAAGCGGCTGCTGGCATATTCCAGTATCGCGCACGCGGGATACATCCTGATGGCCTTCGTGCCGTATGGCAACCCGGACGTGGCTCCCGTTTCGATCGCCGCGGGGCTGTTCTACCTGGTCGCTTACGCGGTGACGAACTTCGGAGCATGGGGGGTGGTGATCGCTCTCGAGAAGTCGGAGGGGAGGGGGCTGGAGATTGCCGACTACGCCGGTCTTGCGCGTAAGCATCCTGTCCTGGCGGCAGCCATGACCGTTTTCATGCTCTCCCTCATCGGTCTCCCACCTACCGTGGGGCTGGTCGGCAAGATTTATCTCTTCCGCGCCGTGATCGATGGCGGGTTCTACGGTCTGGCGATCATCGGCGTCCTGACCTCTCTGATCTCCGCATACTACTATCTGCGCGTGGTCGTGGTCATGTACATGCGTGACGGCGAGCCGCAGACCGAGCGCGAGCCCTTCCTTGACCTCACCACGATCACGACCGCCATCGCAACAGTGGCGATCAGTCTCGTGCCTCAATTCCTCTTTGCCTGGGCGAGCACGGCGGTGGTTCTTCTCTCTCCGCGTTGAGCGCGACCAGAGTCATCATCCTATAACGAAAACGGAGACGGTAAGGTTGCCGTCTCCGTTTTGATTCTACGTTTTATTGTGTGGGACAGGATAACCTATCCCTGAATAATTACATTTGCGTTTCTTCACCGATCCAGGGCACAACTTTATTCATAAATATCTCGACCTGTTTTAATTCATTTGCCACGGGCCACAGGTACACTCGCTGGACTCCCACCGCTTGATAGGCTGTAAGTTTCCTGGCGCAGTCCCAGGCAGATCCAATGGGAAGCCGCTGCCTCAATTCCGGAATCGGGCGATTGAGCGCGGGAGCGAGCACTTCAGCCAGTATTCGCTCAGCCTCTCTATGGTCTTCGGTGACATAAAACCACATTGTGGCTATTGCGTTTGGGAAGGTGGCTGGATCCTTGCCAGCTGTGACGAGCATCTCCTGGAGCCCTCGCCAGGCATCGGCGAATCCTTCGGGGGTCGTGTTATAGCCGGATGCCAGCCAGCCATCGCCCAGGCGTGCAACTCGTTGCAATCCTGCCCTGGAGCCCCAACTTCCCACCCAGATCGGCGGTCCAAATTTCTGCGCCGGGAACGGCTCAAGCCGCAGTCCTTCGGTGTTGTAGAACTTCCCCTGAAAGACGTTGCCATCCTGATTCCATAGGCTCCGTAAGGCTGGAATTGCTTCATCCAGGCGTTTCCAGCGCTCCTCAAACGGGATGCCCACAGCTGCATAATCGCGGGCAGTAGAGCCGGGTCCAACGCAGGCGATCAGGCGCCCACCCGAAAGTCGATCGATGGCTGCCAGCGTCTTGGCCAGCAGGACCGGGCCGCGCACGGTGGGCAGCGATACCGTAGTCGCCAAATCCATGTTCCCCGAGTGAGAGAGGACCGCGGCAAGAGCCGTGGGGCCGTCCAGCCAGGGCCTGGAGAAGACAAGGTGATCATTGGCTGCCAGAGCACGGAAACCCAGTTTTTGAGCAGTCTCAGCATAGTTGACGAGGAAGTCGAGAGTAAAAGGGTTCTGGCCGAAGTCCATCAGCGGCAGATGTAAGCCAAAATCCATGCTTTCCTCCTAACTGGGTTCATCAAAGGACAACAAGGTTCCGTTCGAGGTGGTCAGCTTCCGGCGTGCGATGGATCGATCACGGCTCATCAACGATCACGCCATTCCTCAGAGCCTGCGCTTCATCCTTGAAAATTGCCATGGCAGTGGTCATCCGCTTGAAACCCAGTTTTCGATAAAAGGGTTCCTTCCCCCTGGCTGCGTAGAGGATGATCTTCTTATGCCCCTTCGAGAGCTCGACCAATCTGGAGACCAGTTCCCTGCCAAGCCCGTGTCCCTGGTGGCTGGGCAGGACTGCCACATCGCAGATATATGAACAATCTCTTCCGTCGGCCAGCGCTCGACCGGCCGCGACCAGGTTCCCAGAATAGTAGACAAAGCATTTGAACATGCTGTTCGCGAACGAGACCCTGAGATCGGCCGCGTCCTTTTGCCCAAGTGGGGCCACCCGATAAAGTTCGGACAGCTCTTCCCAATCCACGTTTTCGGAGGACTCGATCCATTCCAGTGCCATCATAGAATCCCTGTCATAAAAATGAAACCCGTCGAGCGGCTTCGCTTGCGCCTTGTCTTACTTTTGTTCGGTGAAGGCCAGCCGTATTCCCAGAGCGATCAGGAGTCCGCCCGCGAAACGCTGGAGCGATCGGGTGTATTGCGGGCGGTGTGTTAACCATCTCCCAATCGTCCCCGAAGAGTATCCGACGACGAGCAGGAAACACAATCCAAAGCATGCAAACGTTATCCCCAAAAAGACCATCTGCCACGTGACCTGGGTGCTGCCCTTGTCCACAAATTGCGGCAGGAAGGCTAAGAAGAAAATGGCAATCTTGGGGTTGAGGACATTGGACAGGACACCCTGCCAGAAGAGCGCGCGGGACGTGACGAGTGGAGCCGGTGTCTGCAGGTCCAGCGTGCTCTTGTCCAGCCAGGCCTTGATGCCCAGGTAAATCAAGTAGGCCGCCCCGAGGTACTTCACCAGGGGGAACGCGAGCGCCGACGTCTGTAGGATGAGCGTCAGCCCAAAGGCTGCGGCGGTCGTGTGAACTAAAATGCCGCAGACGACGCCCACGGCAGAGAGGATACCGGCGCGGCGTCCATGTGCGATTCCCCGCGTGATCACGTAGATCATGTCCGGGCCGGGCGCAATGATCAACGCCCAAGAAACACCGAGGAATAAGAGGAATTTGGCCGGCTCGATCATTGCTCCTCCATCAAGGATCTATGTATAAAAATTAGTTTGGCTCGCCACACAGGCGAGCCAGCCAATGGAAATTGAATTGTCGTTTGACCGTGCTTAAAACGCCTGGGACGGGAGTTCCGCCGCACTGACCGCGATTGGTTGTAATGATCCGTCAGAGGGCGAGTTGATCGTAAAGCTCACTTCGATGGCATTGTGGTCGGAGAGATAATCTTGATATTTGCGGCCCACGTCGAGCTTGCTTGAAAACCGTAGATCCGACGTGATTTGCAGCGAAAGGGTTTGAGGCGCCCGGACAAAGACAAAGTCGATGGGCAGGGAATAGTGTGCCGGAACGCCCGGAGGGGGACGGTGGGTCGGCCGCGGGTCCGCGGCTAACGTATCCGTCAAGCCGGTCCCGTGCAGGAACTCGGTGTAGAGGCGGCTGCCGCGCGGCAGGTTGAAGTCACCGACCACCACCACCAGCGCGTTGGCGGGCTGCGCCGCGACCGTATCTGCTAACTGGCACAATTGTCTCTCCTGCATCCGGGCGAAGACCCCCTGGCGCGCCCAGTCACCGCTGTAATTGGCCATGATGTGCGTGTTGATCATCACCACCGGAAGACCCTCCCATTGCAGCGACGTGATCAGCATCCCCTTGCGCAGGAACCGGTCCATAAACGTCGGGAGATACCAGTATCCCTGTTCGGTATACGTCTCGAAGCGTTGGCCGGTGATAGGCAGCCGAGACAGGGTGACCAGGCCCCCTTTCGGGCAATGTAGATGCGGCTCATGCGCCTGGAAGGGATAGCTTATACAGGCCTGGCTGAGCAATTTCTGATATAGGACAAGCTGAACCTCCTGCAAGCAAACGAGCTGGAGGCTGCTGTCTTCTAATTGACGGGCTAAGGCTTGTAATCTACGCCGGGTGTTCGGCACCGGGGCGCCAAAACAGTTAAAGGTCAGTAACGATAAAGATGTTGGCATATTGGGGCTGCGGTTTCCTACTATGGTGGAATGGACTGGACGATAGTTTACCCCATTTTTGAGGCGACGAGCAATATTCTCATTGGACTCTTCAGATTTGTTGAGTCATTGGGACTGGCAAGACGGTTACTGGTTTTTATCGGCAAGAATGGCATATCGCTCATCGCTGACATCTCTGCCCCAAAAATTGGGGTTTTCGCTGAGGTTTTGAAGCGAAACATCCGTAAACGAAGCAGGGAGGATCTCCATAATCTCCTTTGCTCGTAAACCGGCGCCCGTTCCCCAAAACCCCTCAATTAAGAGGAATCGCCCTTTCCGCTTCAGGAGGTCGGACCATCGTTGAAGCACCTGTTTTGGTTCTGGCAGCATCCAAAGCAGATGTCTGGAAACGATCGCGTCGAATTGATTGGGAGGCAGTTGCGGCGATGCCGCGTCCATCACATGGAACTCGATTCGAAAACCCGGCGCGCTTGCCTTTGCCCGGGCAAGAGAAACCATGGAGGGCGATACGTCGATCCCTGTGACGCTATGTCCAAGACCGGCCAACACGACGCTTAAGGACCCCGTACCGCAACCGATATCTAAGACCTCTGCATGCGCGTATGGAAGGCATGCTCGAAGAAAATCGGTCCACTGTTCACGGACGACAGGGTCGCGCAATCCGTGATCGGGCTCCTCATCGAAGGAGGAGGCTGCGTTATCCCAATACAGGCGTGCCTCTTCCAGTCTTTTTTCATCGTCCAACAGTGCCTTTCTTTCTCCGGAAGAGCTGTCCAACGAGCCAACGTCGAGGGGAATATTCCTCTACCTTTATGCAGCTTTCTGGGCAATGATGTACATGTGATTTTCCGGATATTGGTCATATTCGAGATGCTTGCAGGTACAGCCAAACTCGCTGAGGAGTCGTAAGAACGCATTCACCCCAAGGGTACTGTAATCAAACTGTTCTCCCCCAAAGCCACCGGAGATCTCTTCCGGACCCGCTGTTCCACCGCAGGTAAATAACAGAACACCCCGGGGAGTCAGTCCATCGCACATTTTCTGGAGGACTGGTTTCTGTTGTCCCAGGGGCAGGTGGAAGGTGCTGTCCCAGGCGGAAATCAGGTCATAGTGACGCGGGAATTGCCACGTGCAGATGTCTGCCGTGTAAAACGTGACCTGCGGGTGCCGCTGCCTGGCAAGCGAGATCATCTCAGGGGAAATGTCGAGTCCTTCCGGCGTAAAACCGTGCCGGAGTAGCACCTCGATGAAACGCCCGCTGCTTCCACAGCCGACGTCGAGCGCGCTACATTTGTCTTGTACGAATCGAATGGACCGCTCCAGGGCGGCCACGCCATAGGTGGAATGCTTATGTTGCTGCTGCCACGAGAAAGCGATCCGGTCGTAATGGGAGGCTGTTTCTTCCGGTTTCATTTAACCAGCAGGGTTTGCCAACGCCACGCGAACATCAAGCGCAGAAATACTTTTCAAACAATTCTTTGGCAGCGTTTTGACCTTCTTCGGTGACAATCACCGATTTCGTTTTACTCTTCGGATCGCTGATAAATCCCTTTTCGTGAAGCCGATCCATTGCATCCCAATCAAAACTCTTCCATGCTCTGATTGCATCCCGATCGCCGTGAAAGTTCAGATAAAGAAGGGCCAGTACAACTTCGTCAACCTTTTCTTCATTAATTTCCATGGTATTTCCTTTGGCTCGACCTTACACAAATACAAATCTCAAACTTTACTAGGATTTACAAGTCAAACAACCAACGGTTTGCTTGGTGGGAGGGTGGACTTGTCCTCGAAACGGGAAAACTCAAAGTCAGAAAAATACCCAAAAACGCGGCCCGTACCCCAAGCCGGCTGCACCATCGGAGAACAACGACCGTTCTCTTTCCGGAAAGAAACTGGGGCGCAAAGGGAGTATACTGCAAGCGGCAGACATAAAAGCTCCCCTGCGGGCAAAGCAATGGAGATGTGCCCTTGTGGCACTCCCGCGCTGCACCTTGGTCTCCGGTTCGGATGATCTATCCATTGGTGGCAGGCGCTTTGGTGCCATGACCCCGTTTACGCGAAGCGGCTATGACCCTTAAGCGACCGAGTCTGCCCTCGACAGATGACGAAAGGAGCACGGCGTCGTTTTCGAAAATGCTCTCGACGCCTTTTCGGGGTTAACTCACCAGCAAATTTCTTCTCGCAATTACTCTACATCAGTTTCTTCGAACGCATTGTTAGGCGTTTTTAAGTTGCATCAGACTCCCTAAGCTCGAACATGGCGAAGGATTTCGTCCACGACGCTGACAAGCGGCTGTGTTGCATCTATGACGATGCCGCCGCTGGGTATGTCTTCTTTCGTTCGATGCAATCGCGCAACGAGTTCCTTTTCCTCTGGTTTTCCGCCCCAGTCAGTTGGGTCTCGCGCCACGCGCTCATCAAGCCGCCGATACAATGTGTCAAGGTCGTAGACCTCAAGAACAAAAACGCCGTCAAATGAATCTATGAATTTTGAAAAATTCCTCGAACCACCGCAGAAGAAAGAAATTGCTTTGCTGTGATCAGCGATCACGGATTTAACTTTGTCTATATCCCAAAGTAGATGTTCCTGTTGCCATACGGCCTTGTCCCTCTCGCTCTCATGGACAGGTTCATTTACCGGTTCCCCTGTCTTTGGATCGCCCCGATATTTCAACTCCCGGTCACCGTGGAGGACGTGATAACCGCGCCGCTGCAATTCTTCAGCCACCGAGGTTTTGCCCGTGCCAGAGACTCCCTCGATAAGATAATTTCTCTTACCCATTGTGCTTACCTCTTTGGTATGTTTGTTGGATGATTTGACATATTTATGCCTCTTCTTATCGTCTACTCTCAAATTTCCCATAGCGTGTTCACATTCAGTCTGGCGAAAGGCTAGAATGCAACTACGATTTGTCCGACACAATGACGTACAGATCTGGCCTTTCGATGGATTTCGCTAAACGCCTAATGGTTCGCGTTACCCGCTTGGGGTGGGAGTGGAGAGTCGCCGCCGCCGAAACGGGACAAGCTCAAAGCCACGAAAAAGTCTAAAAAACGCGCGGCCTACCCACCGTCAACCGCACGCTGTGCTGGGCGGATTTTACTCTTGCTTTATGGAATGGTGCATACTTTACTTCAACCGGCATGACTTTAGTATGCTTGCCACACCATGAATTGTTGATGAAGCCTTTCTCCTGTGGGACCTCTCATCCCTGACACCAAGGATGGCTCATCATGTGCTTTGAAACCCATCTTTTCAAAGAACGATACCGCACGAACATTTTCGACGAGTGTACCTAAATGGCAACCTGGCGAGCCGAACTGTTTTAGTTGATCTAACCAGCTCTCCATTAAAGCGACACCTAGACCAGCACCGCGAGCCACAGGCAACAAATTTATGTGTAAATGGGAAGGCCAACGTTCATCGATTAGCTCACCAGTTGCTACTTGTTTATCCTTGATGCCATCGACTATCGCTCGCCACAAAAAACCAGCAGTTCCCGGTCGAAACAACAATCCATATTTCTTGATCACCGACCCAATCAGGTCTTCAGACTTCGTGGCCGAGGCTGTATCGACACAACCTGTCAAATAACCAACAACCGAATCATCTCGGATGGCCACATATACAGAGTTTGGCTCGTGATCTAGATAATAGGACGTCCAGACTTCTACAAACGAGGGTTTATGACGCCAAAAATGCGCAGCCGAATCTCCCATATATCCAGTGAGGTAACAAATATCTTGAATCGCCTCCCTATCTCCTTCGTTGTATTTTCTTATCCTTGCATCAGTCATCGGTCATTCCTGTTAGCTATCGCTCTAATATACTCGTCCTATCCACCCAACGGTGAGCGTTACTGGCGGCTGGTTGAGAACAAAGCTCAGAAACGGGACCATCTCATGGCTCAGGAAACGCTCAAAAAACGCGGTGCGTACCCCAAGTCGGATATGTTTTGTCGAGGACGGGGTCGAGCCAAGAGCGCGCTGAAAAAGCAGATCGGAAATCGCGATCTGAGGATAGCACAAAGGGAGGGAACTGCCAATCCTCGTTCTTCGCTCCAGGGAGAATAAAACGTTTAGCGAGCTTGGCTACGCAAGGTATGTTGCTTTAGGTGAAAGGCTTCATCATAGGGCTTCCTATCGACCCACAACCGCGCTGGACAAGCCTTTCGCAAAGCAGCAGGTTCAGTGATGCGAGCAGATTGTGTTTTTGGTGCTTTTTACCGCAGGCAAAAAGCCAGGCTGGGACCAGCACAGGCAGCCGTGGCTACCGCTCATCTGACTGCGCGCGTGATTTTCAAGATGTTGAAATACAAGGTGGAATATGCACCCTTGAGCGTGGCTCATTATGAGCAGCACTACCGCGAACAGCAACTCAAGTATTTACAAAAGAAAGCAGCCAAGCTCGGCTTCCAGCTCACCCCCATCTAGCTGTTTCTGAGAACGCTGGGTTAGGCGCTATATGTACTCACCTCAACCAGATTTCGGTCCGGATCAGTAAAATAAACGGAAGTGATTTTTCCCGTTGCTCCACTCTTCAAGATCGGTCCCTCGAGAATTTCAATTTGTTCATTTTTTAATTGTTGAATAACGTCTTGAATCGGCCACTCGGTAATTAGGCATAAATCCCCGGAACCAACGGCAGCGTGGTTGCGTGTTTCTTCTCCAAGAAGCTGCAAATTTATCTTTTGGTTCCCAAACCGAAGCGCCCGCCTGCCATTGGCAAAAACAATATCCTTCATCTTTAAAACGCGTTTGTAAAAGGCAATTGATTTCTCAATATCCGTGACTGTCAATACGATATGGTCGATATGACTGATCATCTTGCTTCTCCCGACATTATCACAGTTCGCAATATAGCCACATGTGACAAGCTCTCTTGATAACCCATCCTCACAGTGCTGTTGGAATGGCAGCTACTAAACTCGCTAAGAGGAAGCGCAGTGATGCTTTCATCTCACACAATCTGGCGAAAATTCTGCGCCCATATTATGAAATTGCGTTTGGCCGCCTAACTCCTCGTAGTGCCAAA
>LLBZ010004913.1_pt5 | contig 10726 bp, 10 predicted proteins | sample 1489421 | NCBI WGS metagenome assembly LLBZ01 (sample SAMN04092657, study PRJNA295927) | soil metagenome | biome: Soil prokaryotic community; feature: Bulk soil; isolation source: soil from tomato rhizosphere | host: tomato cultivar Moneymaker | place: South Korea | collected 2011-11-01 | reverse complement strand
ATGTATGCAATATATTACTTTTTAGTAAGGTATTTAAAAATAAAAAACCACATCTTAGTGTAAAATGTAGTTTCTTATATATGCTTACTTTTTCTTTTATATGCTACGAAGTCACAGATTTCTCAGAGTCTGGCGTGTGTAGTCTGTGTCTTTGAACTATTTTTCCGCAATTTCTTTGAGCTTATCCAAAGCCTTTGGAAAAGTCTTGTTGAAAAAATCAATATAGTCTTCCATTGAATCTACATCTACTGTTACGGTTGTCACTCCGTTGTTTTCTTCAAAAGAGTAATTTTCCAATCCGCCTGCCCATTTTTCAACTTCAGCACCTTCGGTAATTTCATTTTCACCGTCTAAAATTCCGTAATGGCGAATGGAAACAAACCGGAATGGCATGTTGTCCGCAATTTCAGATACCATTCCACCCCGTTTACCATTTTTATCCGTTCCGATAAAGTAGATTTTTGCCCCCTTTTCCCAGCTTCCTTCATAAGTTGAGGTTGGATTAAATTCGGATGTCCATTGCTCGTATGTTTTAATATTGTTAATGCCAAGCATAGTATTGTAAACCTTCTCAGCAGATGCGTTAATGTCTTTCTTGAATTGTAGTTTTTTCATGATCTATGTATTGGTTAAAATTTTTGGTTCTGTGGTATGTTGATTAATTGTCTTTTTACAATGCACGCCAACAACCACATAACCACAATAAATAGTAATTCAATTGTAGTTATATCATATATATACGAATATAATAAAAAATCCACCTACAAAAAACAAAAGATATTTTAAAAATGTAGGCACTATAGCAGTCTTATTTCACACGTATTCGCCCTTTGTTCGGACAAACCCCCATCTAACAAAAATACACCCGAACCAGAGACGAACAAAACCCGAACAAAATCTTATAGATGTTACTCTTCTTTAATATTGATATGAATTCTGTGACTTGAAAAGAGGGTTCAGTCAAAAGGACATTCATGTTAGGTCGCACCGACCACTCGGACGCTTAGTTATGGGCAATAGTTTTTATTTCCCATCTGGTTTTGGTGGAGCAGGAGGGATTTCCGTACTATTCATTCTTTCTTTATATTCTTTTTTTAATATTTGGTCTGTTTTTGTTTTTATTTGGACAACTTTTGAATTCGGATTTTCAGTATGAAAATAAAGGTCAATTTGAAACCTTGCTCTAGTTTTGTCAGAATAACGGCATCGGAATATATTATAACCTTCGTCAAAAACAATCACGTCAGAAAACATAGTTGAGTTTTTGAATTTTTCAATTTCCGCTACACAACTTTTAAGTTTCTTATGTATGTCATTATTGATATTATCAAAATATTGTAGAATGGATTCATCATTATTTTTTTGTAAAGCAACAATGATTTTAACAGTAGTTTTTCTTTGATTCTCAAGGATTTCTTTTTCAGAATAGTTTTTAGTTTGTCCGAACGAAAAGAAACAGGTTATTAATATTAGAAATGTTAATCTTATCTTATTCATTTTCTCAAATTATTGCCAACATGTTTGTGTAAAGTTGCATGTTTTTAGGCGAGGATTTTCCGAAGGAAAATCAGAAGCCAGCAAACGGGCAACTAACTTTGGATTAGCTAAAACTAACAATTTTTTATACTCGGTGTTGAATTTCAATATCATTTCTAATAACTTTATAAGAACCTTGAAATACATATTCAAATAATGGTTTTTTAGACTCTTTGCAAAGTAGAAAATCCTTCAATGTTGAATAAAAATCATTTGAAAGGAAATCATCCTTAAAGTCAGTCAGTAAATTATTGTCGAATTTGTGCAATGTTTCAGTTTTCTCAAATTCTACCTCGATAATTTTTAAATTATTAGATTGATTTTTATATGATAGTCCATAAATTCCAATCAAGTATATCATACAGTCTTTTAAATTTCCAAAAAAGTAACTTGATTCAAATCTATTTGGTAATGCAACTGATTTTGAAGTTCTAATTAAATCTTGTCTGACTTTTTCTAAAATGTAATAAGTAAAATATCTGAATTCAGATTCGAGTATAAAATTTTGAGATTTAATTTCTCTTTTAATATTCCTTAAATCATTTTTCAGTCTATTTCGAGTAAATACTATTATCTCTTGAGATTTTAATTTCAGCCAAATTTGTTTAATTGATATTTGATGATATTCAGAGCAATCATAAATTAAATCGAAAAGGTTATTTAAGTCAGACAATCTCTTTATCATATTACCGTCGATTCGATTGGCGGTATTAATAATTGCTCCATTTTCAGGAATGTTTGAAACAACTTTGTAATAATATTTATTGCTTTTATTCAATTTGAAATTACTGTACTTTTCAGCTTGTTGCCAACATCTATATAACCACAATAACAGCATCACTATTGTAGTTATATCGTTTATGTATGCAATATATTACTTTTTAGTAAGATGTTTAAAAATAAAACACACACCTTATTGTAAAATACAGTTTCTTATAGATGCTTACTTTTTCTTTTATATTGCTACGAAGTCACAGAATGCATAGCCTGGGTTTAGCTAAAACTAGCAATTTTTTATATACTGTGTTCAAGGCGTTCATGTTTGGCCTTACCGACCACACAAACCTAGTTATTACCTGCTGGTTTTTAATTCTGTTTGCTTTTTGAAAATCAGATACATAGACCAAAGTAATAATATTCCAAAGCCTAAAAACATTGTTATTGTTTGATATGAACTGAATTCATCAATTTTTATGTCTATAATTGGCGAAACAAAAAAGTAAATTACATTATATGTGATGTGAGAAAAAATGCTTAACCAAATATTTAGTGTTCTAAGATAAACATAACCAATTATTAGGCCACCGAGAAAAGTTGTTAGGAAACCAGAATCGCTAAATGTATGTGCAAGTCCAAAAATTAAAGCAGAAATCCAGAGTGCTTTAGAAAAACCTTTAGAATTGAAGATTTCTTGAGCAATTATCCTACGACAATAGAGTTCTTCTAATAGGCCCCAAGCAATTATAAATCCAATTAATAGAACTGATTCAGATATTGTTCGATTAACTTCGCCAGTCCAATCCCAACCCATTAATTTATAGTTTAGTAAAAGAATAAAGTAGTCAAAGATAAAAAGACCGATAATTCCAATTATAATTGGAAAGAGATATTGAATTTTGAAGTTTGAATTTTCTTTTTTTGGAAGTAAGTTTGGATTAAATTTAATTAAGAAAAAACCAGCAATAATAATGGATAATATTTTAACAATTCTTATTGTCCAATAGTCTATAAGACCAGAAGAAAATTTAAATCCAAGAAGCAAAATAAATAAACTTAAAAATAAATTTAGATAAAGGTTTTTAGTCATATTTTAATCAGTATTCAATTAATTTTCTGAGCATTTTTTTCAACTTGCAGGTAACAACCACATAACCACAATAAGCAATTCAATTGCAGTCACATCATCTACATCTCTACGAATATAATAAAAGTCCACCTACAAAAAACATAAATGGCATTTAAAAAAAGAATAGGCGGTACAGCAGTCTTATTTCACATTTGTTCACCCTTTGTTCGGGCAACCCTCCATCCAACAAAAATACACCCGAACCAGAGACGAACAAAACCCGAACAAAACCCCTACTTTTTTGGGCACTTGTGTCAATATGTTTCAATATGTGTCAATATGTGTCAAGGATAGCATAAAAAAAAGACCCAATTATTTTATAACTGGGCCTGATTTGAGTTTGGTTCTCGATACCATCCCGATAAAAAAAATCGGAATCACTCGAACTGATAAGTAGTGTTTTAAATATAAATGCGTTTAGTCTTCTTCTAAAGCCGTTAATTCAGCAATTTTACAAATGACTTGGGTCGCTTTTATCATGCTTTCAACAGGGACATACTCGTAGCGTCCGTGAAAGTTATGTCCGCCAGCAAATATATTAGGGCAGGGGAGGCCTTTATAGCTTAATTGTGAGCCGTCAGTGCCACCACGAATGGGTTTGATTATAGGTTCAATATGTAGTTGTTTCATGGCTTCTTCGGCAATACCTACAATATGCATGACAGGTTCTATCTTTTCTCTCATATTGTAGTATTGGTCTTTTATTTCAACACGAATAACTTCCCTTCCGTATTGCTCGTTTAGCTCGTTGGTTAACTTGTCCATGACGGCTTTACGTGCTTCAAAATGTCCAAAATCGTGGTCGCGAATAATGTATTCCAAAACAGTTTCTTCTACGTCGCCTTTTATGGCGTATAAATGAAAAAAACCTTGATATTCATCGGTATGCTCGGGTGTTTCAAGACGTGGTAATGAGTTGATAAATTCTTGGGCAATGTACATGGAGTTTACCATTTTACCTTTGGCATAGCCTGGGTGTACTATTTTGCCTTTCACTTTTACAACAGCACTGGCGGCATTGAAATTTTCATATTCCAGTTCGCCTATTTGACTGCCATCCATAGTGTATGCCCAATCGGCTCCGAATTTTTCAACATCAAATTTATGGGCACCTCTGCCTATTTCTTCATCGGGAGTGAAACCCACTTTAATAGTGCCGTGTTTAATTTCAGGATGGTTGATTAAATATTCCATAGCCGTCACAATTTCGGTAACGCCCGCTTTATCATCGGCACCTAATAAGGTCGTGCCATCTGTAGTGATTAGGGTTTGCCCTTTATATTGGAGTAAATCTTCAAAATAATCGGGAGACAGTATGATGTCTTCCGCTTCATTTAAAACAATATCCTTCCCATTATAATCCTCAATAATTTGAGGGTTTACGTTAGCACCCGTAAAATCGGGCGAGGTATCAAAATGCGAAATAAATCCAATAGTTGGCACAGCATGCGATACATTGCTAGGTAATGTAGCCATAATATAGGCGTTTTCATCAATACTAACATCCTGCATGCCTATGGTTTTTAGTTCTTCGGCAAGTTTGTTGGCCAAATCCCATTGCTTGGCAGTGCTGGGCGTGGTGTTTGATGTAGGATCCGATTCGGTATCGATAGTAACGTAACTTATAAAGCGCTTAATGATGTGTTCTTTTGAAATCATTTGAAATGAATTTTAAAGTGTTAAGGTAAGATATTTTGAAATTTGAGTGTGAACTCGTTTAAACTTTTTATAATTGGCTAAAAAATTGTCCTTTTACACTCGCTTTTTGCCTTTTTCTCCTTCCGTAGCCCTGCTATGCAACTCAAAAAAGCCTTCAACCGAGCATAGGGCGGAGCGTAAAAATAACCCAGTGGGTTATTTTAGCGAACGAGCCAGCTGGCGCAGGGTTAAATTTTCGCTTTAATCAAAAAAGTTTAAACGAGTTCTATGATAATCAAATAACCTTTTGAGGTTCAAAAGTACGATTATTAATTTTTTTGCTTTTGGAAAGGCCGATTTTTTATTTACAATATTTAGAAGTACTTTTGCATAAATAATACAGATGTACAAATTACTACTTCGCCCGTTATTTTTCTTGTTCGACCCTGAAAAAATTCACCATTTTACGTTTTCATTAATAAAATTCAGCTCTAAAATCCCAGGTTTTGCTGCTGTTTTTAGAAGTTTATATGTTGTGAATGATAAGCGGTTGGAACGAAACGTATTCGGACTTACTTTTAAAAACCCAGTGGGGTTAGCAGCAGGATTTGATAAAAATGCGGTGCTGTATAACGAACTGGCAAACTTTGGATTTGGCTTTATTGAAATAGGCACCGTCACACCCAAAGCACAAGCAGGAAATCCTAAAAAGCGTTTGTTCCGATTGAAAGACGACCAAGGTATTATTAACCGAATGGGGTTTAATAACGAAGGTCTTGAAGCGGCTATAACCCAATTAAAATCCAACAAAGGCAAACTGATTATTGGTGGGAATATTGGAAAAAATACCAACACGAAACCCGAAGATTATACTAAAGATTACCTAGAATGTTTTAATGCGCTGCACCCTTATGTAGATTATTTTGTACTGAATGTAAGTTGCCCAAATGTGGGAAGTCATGCCAAACTAAACGACAAAGAATATTTGGAAGAATTGATTGGAGCCGTACAAAAAGCAAATCTAAGTTTTAACAAGCAAAAGCCCATTCTTTTAAAAATCGCTCCTGACTTAAACAACATCCAATTGGATGAAATTATAGACTTGGTTGCTACCACCAACTTAGATGGTGTTATAGCCAGTAATACATCCACCGACAGAACGGGTTTAAAAGCCTCAAATGAGCAATTGGAAGCCATTGGAAACGGCGGATTAAGTGGACAGCCTATTAAAGATAAAAGCACGCAGGTGATTAAATATCTAGCGGATAAAAGCAACAGAGCCTTCCCAATCATAGGGGTTGGAGGCATTCATTCTGCCGAAGACGCTTTAGAAAAAATAGCAGCAGGTGCCGATTTAGTACAAATTTACACGGGGTTTATTTACGAAGGACCTAGTTTGGTAAAAGCGATAAATAAAGCGATTCTAAAAGGCTAATGCTTCTTGTTTGTTTACAATTGGGACTTCGACAAGCTCAGTCTGACACTTGAGTACTAAATTGACTTTAAATTATAATCAAAATTCGTTATAAATTAAATTTCCTCAATTTCACACAACGGATTAATAATTAGTTGTTTATATATTGTAAAAATAGAAAAGTAAATCAATTTGTTGTCCTTGAGTCTATAGTCTATTTTCTTTAGTCTATTATCTTTTAGCAAAACAGTCTTGTTTCTTTTAGCAAAGCGGTCTTGAATCTTGAATCTTTGAATCGAACACTAATGATTTCCAATGTCTTCGACTACACTTAAACTGATATTTGGATTTTTGTCAGATACTAAATCTTATTTTATAATCTTTTTGGTAACTGTAGAACCTTTGCTTCTAATGGTTAATAAGTACATACCTGAACTAAGATTGCCCACATGTATTTGCTTATTGATTAAGTTTCCGGTTAATACCGCGTTTCCGGTTAAATCGGTTAGATTATAACTGAGGGTTTCGTCCATATTTGGAGTGTTAACATACAGTATGTCGCCCGAAATGGGGTTGGGGTATACCTTAACAACCGCATCGGATATGGGCACGTCAATGGTTTTAATAAATACGTTGTCAATCGCAATGTCACCATCCCAATTATTGCCTCTAACAGCTCTAAAACGCACATTAATAGTTTGGTTTGTATAAGCTGATAAATCAATATCCTTTATTAAAAAAGCATCCTCTTGATGTTTTTGTTGGCTTCCAATAAGTGCGGGAATCACATCGTTTATGTAACCATCTTCCGTTTTAATGTCAATATGTAATTCGCCAATACCTTTTCCATACATGTGGTATGAAAATTCCAGCCCCGAATTTGGGTTTGTGATAGCCATACACGGTGAAAGTAATTCGGCAATGTCACCAGGTTGTGCACCCGAAGCTTCGGCATACATATAGGTATTGGATGGATTATTTGCTGTTTTGACCGAAGTAGGTCCTGTGCCGCTTGAAGTTGTTTCCCCTTTATTTAAAAGCCAGTTATAGCCATGCTCTGTGCTGTCTTTTACAGTCCAATTAACATCGCTTTGTAAACTGTAAGATTCAAAATCTTCATTAAAAAGTGATTCAGCATTACCGACTTTTATAAATTTTGAATAGGTTTTTTTTATAGTTCTGTGTTTGTTTGAAACGGTTAACGTGACATCATAAACCCCACTTGTAAAAGTATGCGACGGGTTTGGGATGGTATAATCAATCACACCATCACTATCCATATCCCATGCCCATGTGGTCATGTTTTCGGAACTGCTTTCAAAATTTACAGTTAACGATTCATCGCAAGTTTGACTAACATCTGCTGTAAAATTGGCATTAAACGACGGGCAAGCCAAATAGTTTTTAGCCGTAAGATAAAAGGCGTACATGCGCGCTAACTGTTGTTGCGAAAAGTGGGAACGACACCCTTTCTTGGCATAAGACATGATATTGCCTGTATCTGGAGTATAAGTGTTACCGTTAGCATCAGTTTCGGTTCCAATATACTGGCAAAAATTGTTAACGTTTTTGCTAGTTAATTTGGGGTCGGCAGGCGTGTCGCAAATACCATCGCCATCGGTTTCGCAATTGCTGCCATCTACCAATTCGGTGGTTTTTGTATCATCTGTTCCATGCGTGTGCATTAATGAGAAAAAATGTCCCATTTCATGTGCCAATGTAGAATCGTTGGTGACACAACTATTTTTCATAACAATCACATCATTTCTGCCTTCGTTATCAGCGTAACCGCAAATGCTCTCCTCCAATGCGTTTTCTATATTCTCTGCAAAGTATATATTTATTAACCCCGCAACATTGGTGGTCTCTATTAAGTTTTTTTCATCACCTTTCTTTAAATGGCAAAGGCTGTCTTGGTTAATGTAGTTAATGCCATCACATAAAAAGAATTCCATAAAAGCACCGGCATATAGGGTATTTAAATCGGAAATAGCCGTATTAAGATCTGCCTCACTAATACCTCCAGTTCCGTTGGAATTGCGAATAATATGCGCTTTAACAGGAATGGAATTCATGAGTTTTGTAGACGATACGCTTTTAGACAACCGCTTTTGCATAAAAGCCTGCTCATGGTTTTTAAGTTGCGGTTTTATGCTGTTATAAAATGCTGTGGATTCTTTTGTGGTAACGGTTCCGCATGAAACTGTTTCATTTTGGGCAACGGTATTTATGCCAAATGATAACAGTATAAATAATAAAAAAGTAGGTAATTTAGGTTTTAAAACATGCATTTGGGGAAAACATTTTTTCAAATGTATTCCTATTCGCTATTTCAGAACAATAAAAACGTTGAACCGTGAGATTTATCGACTATTTGACAATAAGTTTGCTGGTTTTGGTTTTCCCATCCATAGAATTCAGTTTAAACAGATAAAGACCTTTACTTAAGTTCGTTAGATTTAGATTTATTTTTGAAAGGCTATTACCTGTTGGGATGTCTTTTACCAAGCGCCCTAAAACATTATAAAGTTGAATGGATTTTAAGTCGCTATTTTGAATGTTGGAAACCGTAACATGTCCTTTTGTTGGGTTCGGGAATATTTTAATGGTTTCAATAGGATGATGGCTAACAGTATTTAATGTTGAAGCATTATAAGTAAACGTTATAGTGCCCATTTTGTTCCCATTTATCGGTGCACCTGTTATTTTAAAAACACCTACACGTGGGTTGCTTACGGCATTAGCCGAGGTGTAATCGGTACCATCATCGGTACCCGCATCATAGGCAAAAACATCTAAGGTAAAACTGTCTTTCCAACCGTTGTTGACACTATTGTTTCCAGACCTTAAGTCGATGCTATTAACGGCAATAAACCAATCGGGACTTGGAGCCACCATGGAAACCAAAGTTATTAAAGGGAAGTTTTCGCTTACTTGTAAATTGTCAATAGAGAATGTACCAACAGCACCAGCTAAATTACCGGCATTTATCCACTGGTCTGCTTTGTTAGTAGAAATGGCGGTGTTAACTTCACTCATAAAATTGGTGTTGTTGCCTAATTCGGCCATATCTTTAATACCATCGGTGTTGGGAGAGACGACTCCTAATTCAAAAAACGCGTTAGCGGTATTATGGGTGGCACCAACAAGCTCCGACCAATGCGCATCTTCAGGAACCGAAGTATGGTCGGTCGCATTCCAAATAGTTGTAAGTGATATGCTGTAATCTGCAGTGCTTTGGCCAAAACCACTTACTGAAAGTATCAGTCCAAAAAATAAAGTTAAAGTAATGTTTTTCATCTGCTTATTTTTATTGTTTTACATCTAAAGAATTCTCAGATGGCTAAGACCCGAGAATAGTCTGTTTCAGAAAATTTTTTATTTAAGTCGACTGCTTTTGTGAATGCTTACAAAAAGTAATTTTGACTAATGACTAATGACTAATGACTAATGAGACTCTGAGTAACAAAAAATTACACAGAGAAATAAAATGTTCACATAAGTTTTTATAGAATTTATATTGACTTTTTCGCTTCAATCAAAAAAAGCCAAGTTGAGTTCATAAAATAATAGTATTTTTAGCATCGTATTTTAATCAACATAATGTCAAGCCAAATAAAGATAATAGAGTGTCCACGAGACGCTATGCAAGGCATCAAACAGTTTATTCCAACAGAGAAAAAGGTGCAATACATCCAGTCTTTATTGCGTGTTGGTTTTGACACGATTGATTTTGGAAGCTTTGTTTCGCCAAAAGCCATTCCGCAAATGGTTGATACTGCCGAGGTACTATCCATGCTGGATTTAAGCAATACAACAAGTAAATTACTTGCCATTATAGCAAATACTAGAGGTGCAGAAGACGCTTGTAAACATGCTGAAATAAATTATTTAGGCTATCCGTTTTCAATTTCAGAGAATTTTCAAATGCGAAATACGCACAAAACCATTGCGCAGTCAGTTGTAACGCTTTCCGAGATTTTGGAAATTGCCAACAAAGCCAATAAAGAAGTGGTTGTTTACATTTCTATGGGATTTGGTAATCCGTATGGAGATCCCTGGAATGTTGGTATAGTAGGCGAGTGGACCGAACGTTTAAGCAGTATGGGCGTTAAAATTTTATCGTTGAGTGATACGATAGGTAGCTCAAACCCGGAAAGCATTCAGTACCTGTTTTCAAATTTAATACCACAATATACCAATATAGAGTTTGGTGCCCATCTACACACCACGCCATCTACCTGGTTCGAAAAAGTAGATGCCGCTTACAAAGCAGGCTGTAAACGTTTTGA
>LLBZ010024841.1_pt1 | contig 10750 bp, 24 predicted proteins | sample 1489421 | NCBI WGS metagenome assembly LLBZ01 (sample SAMN04092657, study PRJNA295927) | soil metagenome | biome: Soil prokaryotic community; feature: Bulk soil; isolation source: soil from tomato rhizosphere | host: tomato cultivar Moneymaker | place: South Korea | collected 2011-11-01 | reverse complement strand
GAAGAGAATAAATTACTGAGAAAAAGAATTGATGAATTAACGGAGAAATTAGATAAATTATGAAAAAACTACAAGTCATTTGGTTATTATATACATTAACATTAGGATATCTAACAACTTATTTAGAGGGTGAAGAGTCTTTTCCAAAAAAATTCTTTTTAGGAGTGCTAGGAGCAACTCTAATATTAGGAATTTATGTAGTATTTAACCTTATTCTAAACGGTTGTGTACAGTACTTAAATGTTAGATTTAAATTTCCACCGCCTAAAAAATTTAAAAACAAAATAACACCTATTTATAAAATAGTAAGCTTTGTAGGCGATTATAACACGGTCTATAAATATGAATTAAAATGGGAAGATATTGATATGGGAGATATTGAACTATATCTAATACCTTTCTCATCTCTTTTTCAAAAATACCGATATATACAATGTAATTTTAGATATGATTTTGAAGAGAGGTTGGAAAACATTCAAAATATCGAAGAACTATATGAGACAGCTTTAGAGGTGAAAAAGATTAAAGATAAGAAAGAGAATGATGTCTACGCAAGAGAGATAAATAAGCTTAACGAGTTAAATAAAACATTTTTAGAGAATTATGAAAATTAAAGTAATACAGAATTATAGAGGTAGGTTTAATTTATTTGGAAACGAAGAATCATTAAGTTTAGCAATAGGGTTGTTTGACGAAGAAAACAAACTTATTGAAGTTGATGGTATAAAGGCTAAACTTTATTTGAATAAAGATATCGAACCATATGACTCACCACTAGACGAAATGTACACAGTTTTTAATGATTGTTTTGATTATGCTAAAAGTGTTATTTCTTCAACGGATTATGAAGCACAATGTATTTTATTTGCAAAGTTATATCAAGAAAATTACGAAGAGATTTGTGAGAATAGAATCGCCGAACAAAAAGTTGAAATTACAAAAGAAATTGAAAAACTTGAAACTAAATTGAAAAATCTTTATGGTGTAGACGATATTTCTTGGGAATTAAATAACAATTTAGAGAAGCAAATTTCTTTATACAGAAGATGGGCAGAAAGCGCGCAAAAAGAATTAGACCAAGTAAAGGAAGGTACAGATAAACATAAAGAACTGTCTAATAAAGTAGAAAAGTACAATAAAAAGATTGAACACTATAATAGTAATAAAATAATCGATTAAGTTATGGAAAAAAGAACAGAAGAATTTGATGATTTAGTAATAGACAGTAAATTAACATACAAAGAATTATACAACTTAGCTGTAAAAGAGGGGTTAGAAGATAAAGAAATACATTTAGTATTAGTTGACCCACTAAATAAAAAACGTATTCAATGTGATATCTTTAAAAGTATTGGAACAGGGTGGAGTAAGAACACTTCTATTTTAGAAGGGCGTGTATGGAGAACTCCTGAAGAACTTTCAGGTATTGGTAATTGTCAAAGTAATGCTTAAGTTATGACAGTAACAGAGAAATACATTGATTTCATCTTAGATAATTTCATAGGAGATAAAATAAAAGTGCAATTACCTAAACCAACTTCAGATGGAAAATTATTTTGGGTAAAACTAGGAAAGAAAGTAACTGTAGATGTAAAAATAGAAGTGGTAGAAAAATATACGAGGTCGGCAAAGTTAAAATTAGTATTCGACAAATATGAAGTAGAACAGTTATTTTTTATTCCTATTGAATCCTCTCCTACATCTATAGAACACAAGTTTAATAATAAAGTTACAAATATCGTTTATCAGACTTTTTTTTGAGGATGGTCGGCGAGAAGAAATAATTAGAATGTATGGAAAATAAAACAGCATACGTATTTGATAATAGATATAATGAAGACTTATCTGAACTTATCTATGAACTTATTGAGTACGAAGATATGGAAAAAGAAGATATTATAGGTTTAAAAATTGATAAAGCTTATCTTGAACCTGTAATTAAAAATGGACTTGATGTAGAGTGGTTATGTCAATTTATTGGAGAGGCTTTTGATTATAGAATGGACGAAGAAAACACTATATTAGATAAAATCGAAGAAGTTCTTAAAAAACATATTAATTTTGAATCGCTAAATGAAGAATTAAAAACTGTTCAACTATTTTATCCTGAAGAATTGTATACGATAACTGAGGAAGATTATTTAAAAGCTGTAGAATAAAATTATGTATTTTGACAAATTCGCGCGAAAAGAAATAATAAAACACACAATAGCAAACTACAACAGAATAGAAGTAACAGCAGGTAAACTAAGATACAATCACCAATGTCACATGAATTCTGTTCACGAAGCTAAAAAACACAAACATAAAAAACTAGCTATGTGTATTTATTTTGACGGTGACTATCCTATCATACATTTCATTAACTATGACGGTAAAAAGTTCATATGCAACACTTTGGGTGAATGGATTAACTGTTATGATTTCTATTTTGTTAGGTGGATAAAAGATAAAGATATGTGGAATATAAACGATATATTCACAAATTACAGAAGAGAGTTAAGAAAAACTTTAAGTTGGTGGGTTAGATTAATTAGTAAATATGATGCTTAGATTATGAAAATAGTTTTTGAATACAAAGGAAAAGAAACAAAGTTAAAAGTTCCAAAATCATTAATGTATATTAATTGGTTATTAGAGGAAACTGAAATAGAAGGGAATTGGATTTGGACAGATTCCTATGATTATATGATTGATAAGTTGTGTAAAATATTTGCCGATAAATATAATTTAAACAAAAATAAAATTTATGCAGAATTACTTGACCCTAAAGACGAAGAAAATGCTCCTTTTAGGGTGAGGATTTTAGATGATGATTTTTAATTTCGCGGGTAAAAAATGAAAAAGATAACAAAAGAACAGCTAAACTCAATAGGATTAAGGGTATATCCTAAAGCACCTTATATCTTTGGAGATTTGAAACAGGCTTTGTGGGATGGATTTAATTTAGAATAAAATGAGAGTATTAAAAATAAACAGTTTATCACCTGTAAAAGAAGTATCATGGGTAGATAAAGATATGATAATGTTACACGCTTGCTTTCAACTACTAACTGATTTTATAGAACAAGAGGATGGATTAAATCACTGTAATTATGACGCGCATAAAGAGGTTATTGATGAGTGTAAGTATCTTTATGATTGGTGGAAAGAAAACAAGGATACAGTAGGTATTGATGATGAAGTTGCGGATGAACATTTAATGAGGTTAGTTAAAATACGCGGGTTTTTGTGGACTTAAATTTCGCGAAAAAGATAAAAAGACAGCAAAAAAGTTGTAAAAACAGTAAAAAATTCATACCTTTGCTGAAAAATAAAAATATATGGAGAATAAACTTGAACCACAATTACCAATATTTATAACATACGATATTGAAACTTTTTTTTCAATTTTTTGTGTGGTATTTAAATACCAAGATAGGTATAAAATATTTGAAATAAGCGAAAGAAAAGATGAGTATGAAGAGTTAGTAGCTTTCTTAAAAGAAGGTGCTTTAAAACGTTGGTTTTTTACTGGGTTCAATAACGTTCGATTCGATGCTCAAGTATTACAATGGCTTATTGAAGCAAAAGATTCATTTAAAAAATTAACAGGAAAAACTAAAGCAAAACATATTATGGAATTTGCTCAATTAGTTATTGCTAAAATTAACAATAAAGAATTTCCACCATATAGAGAAGCTGATTTAAGCTGTCAACAACTTGATTTATATTTACAGAACCATTACAATAATCGGGCACGTTCTTGCAGCCTCAAATGGATTGAGTATTCAATGAATTGGAAAAAAGTACAAGATTTACCATATAAATTTGATGAAATTTTATCAAAAAATAAATTCGATGATGTTATCAAATATTGTATTAATGACGTTGATGCGACTGCACAGTTTTTTAAGAAATCTGAAAAATTAGTTGAACTTAGATTTTCTCAACAAATGGAAAATCCTCATTTAGAATTATTTAATAAATCAGATAGTACTATTGGAGAAATGTTATTTTTAGATTTGATGTCTGAAAAATTAGGAATTGAAAAACCTAAGTTGAAAAAAATGCAAACACGTCATGAACTAATTAAATTAGCAGACGTTATTTTACCGTTTATACAATTTACTACAGATGAGTTTAAAAGTGTATTAGAATTTTTTAAACAGCAAGAAATTACCGAAGATACTAAAGATGCTTTTAAACACTGTATGATATTTGATGGAATGGAATATTTTTATGGTTTGGGAGGTTTGCACGCAGCTAGAGGTAATTCTATATTTAAATCGGATGAAGATAGTATAGTATTATCCATAGATTTTGCAAGTTTCTATCCAAATATTTCTATTAGAAATAGATTCTATCCTAATCATTTATCTGAAACGTTTTGTATATTGTATGAGGAATTATTTGAAAAACGTAAACTTATACCTAAATCCAATCCTCAAAATACAGCAATCAAACTTTTACTCAACAGTACCTACGGGAAATCAGGTGATTCTTATAGTTTTTTATATGATAAGTTTTTCCAAATGTGTATCACTGTTAATGGGCAATTAATACTTTCTATGTTATGTGAGCAGTTATCTCAAATAGAAGGAGTTAAAATGATATTAGCTAATACTGATGGGGCTGAATTAATTGTTCCACGTAACAAAAAAAGAGATGTTTATAATGTATGTTTAAATATTGAAAAATTAACACAATTACAATTAGAGTATAGTGTTTATGAAAGATTGTTTGTTCGTGACATTAATAATTATCTTGGGGTTGATACAAACGGTAAAATCAAAAACAAAGGAGCTTTTGAAATAGACGTAGATTTTCACAAAAATCGTTCTCAGAGAATTGTTCAAATCGCAGTTAAAAGATATCTTGTAAATGATGTACCTGTTGAAGAAACTATAAAAAATCACCTTACTGTTGGCAATTATGGTAAAATAGAAAACCAAGGTGTTTTTGATTTTTGTTTAGGTAAAAAAATTCAAAGTAATCAACATTATACTCTTGAAGAAGATAATGGAGATTTAATAAGAACAGTTGATGACAAGGTGATAAGATTTTACGTATCTAAAAACGGAAATTATTTAAAAAAGAATTATTCAGATGGTAGAAGCGAAGTTACAGTAGGTGGAAATAGAGTGACTATGTTCATGGATTATTATGAAGCTAAGGATTACTTTATTGATTATAATTATTATATAAATGAAGCAAATAAAATTATCTTTGAGGTAGATGGTACAAATGCTCGATTGGAGCAAGAGCGTAAAGAAGCTCGTGAAAAAGCTAAATTAGAAAAAGAAGAAGAAAACTATTTAAAATTCATAATTAATAAAATACCAACTAAATTACAATATGATAATTATTGGCGTAAACATTGTGCCTTAAAATATGGTGAACCAAAAGAAATTAAACCTTCTAAAGTTAAAACAACGTTAAAAGATTAGGTTATATAAAATACATTCACTATATTTGTACTTTAATTTCTTGTCGGAGATTTAAAAAACAAAATAGTACATAATAAAAACATAAATAAGAGATTCCTGTATGAAGTTGCCGACACAACTGATTACAGGTTTTCTCGTTTATATAAGCCAAGATAATGAGTGAAGAAAAAGTTTGTGGAATTTATAAAATCACAAACACGGTTAACAATAAATGTTACATAGGAAAATCTATTAATATTAAACAAAGATTTGCTAACCATAGGAGTGATTTGAAGAAAAGTGTAAAAAGTAAAGATACTAATAGGTACTTATATAATAGTGTTCAAAAATATGGATTAGATGTTTTCTCTTTTGATATAATAGAGGAATTAGAAAATGATGAAAATCTATTAAAAGATAGGGAATTATATTGGATGGATTATCATAATAGTTGTAATAGAGATTTTGGGTATAATTTAAGAAGAGATTCTTCTACAAAAACAGAGGTACATGAGGATACAAGAAAACTCATAAGTGAATCAAATAAAGGAGAGAATAACCCTAATTTTGGAAATTATTGGACAGGTGAACAAAAGAAATACATGTCAGAAATAAAAAAAGAAGGGCATAAAAACGGGACTTTAACTGTAAATAAAGAAGCTCTAAAGAGAGGTAGAGAATTAACTGCTAAAAAATATGAAGAAAACCCTCAACTAAAAATCAATATGCGTAAGAAAATATCAGAGAATCATAATTTGTATCAATATTTAAAAATAGATAAAATTACAGGTGAGATATTGGAGACTTTTGAAAATAGGTTAGAAGTGTTAGAAAAGAATCCTGATTATAAAACAAGTCCTTTACTTTCTACTTGTAATGGTTGGAAATCTTCTTACAAAGGTTTTATATGGAGATATAGAATAAGAGAAACAGGGGAGATTATTGAACCTATATGTAAGTATTGTAAAAATAATTAACCTCTCCTATTGCACATTAAAAATTTATTTGTATATTTGCAGAGTAAAAAGACTGTTTTTTTATTCTTTTTGCCGCGAAATTTAACTTAAAACAGTAAAATGATGGAAGAATTACTAAAAGAAATTAAAGAACAGTTAGACTTATTGGAGATAAGTAATATAGATTTTAATCAACTAACTGAGGAATCGCTAATGGTTTTAAAGGTTGATACTCGTCAATTTTTATTTAAATTAAAACACATTAATAAGAACTTAAAAAATGAAACAACTAGAAGATAAAATAAGAGAATCTTTGCCTAGATTAAAAGAGTTAACAGAAGGTGCTATTATTTATAAACCTCATTGGAATGTTTTTTCGCAAAAATTTGAAGAAGATGTTTTTGATGAAATAGAATATAGATACGGTAGGTTTTTTGAAGATGGAGAGCCTTTAATGCATTTCAAGTTAGATGTAAGCTATTATATAGGACATCCAATCAAATTAAATGATGTTTTAGAATATTTTGCATTATCTAACTATGTTGATGGTATTAATATGATGACTGAATTTGAAAGAGATAGAGGTATTCAAGTGATTGTTAGAAATTGGAACTTATCTTCTATCTATCTTGCCGACCAAAGTAATGAATTAAAACAATTTTTAAACGCCTTATGAAACGATTTCAAGAATGTAGTGGCATAGTCAAACTGTGGCGGTATAGATGGTATTTATTAATTCCGTTTAAGTGGGTATATTATAAATTAAGAGATAACAGTATTAATAACAGACTTTTGTGGAGATTGTTAGTAGGAACAGCTCAGATTAAAATGCATTGGTATTACACTTCAGAAGAGGTTTTTGAAAAATTAAAAAATAAATTATGAATCCATACTGAAAATAAATGTGACAAAACTTGTCCTTATTGTGAAAAAGCTAATTTTTATTTTGTAGTGTCAAATAAATTATATATCTTTGTGGAGTAATTATTTCTAGCTGTTCTTATTCTTTTATGGCGGAAATTGAAAATATTAATTATGATTGAAGATATTAAAAATAGACTAGAAGTAGGATACACCTTATCTGTTTATGGTACAAGAGAGGTTTTACATGAACAAATGGAAAACGATATTAAGTACCTCTTAGAACTGCAAGATTGGAAATATGTATCTGAACAAACTCCCCCTAACTCCGTTGAATTATTAGCTAAATCTCCTAGTGGATGTGTTCATTTGTGTAATTGGAGAGAAGCTTATAGTATTTTTACAGTTCAGGCTAAATCTGAATCCTCTTATGATTGGCAATGGAAATTAATAAATTAAAATATTATGTCATACACACCAACATTAATTATAGAATATAATGATTTAGAAAAAATCAAAACTGAATTAGAAGAGGAACAATACTCTCCTAATAGTGATACAGAAAAAGTAGCTTTATTTTTATTAGAAGAATTAAAGTTTAAAGAACTTATACCTGTATTCAAAAATATGAAACTTATTATATGTACTCCTGAATTTACAGAGTTTAATCTTTTAGTGAGAGACCGTTTGGATGAGGGAGACGTTTATTATACAACATTTATTTAATAATTATGACAGCAAAAGAATTATGGAGTAAGCATTTTGACGGTTTACATTGGGATGATATAACTCCTGAAAAAGAACAAAAATATGCAATTGAATTCGCCAAATATCACGTAGAGCAAGCTTTAAAAAATATTTATAATTCTTCTACCTATGGCATAACCTCATGGTGTGGAAATCCTTATACAGGAGAAGGTAGTGATTATTTAGATTATGATAAGATTATAAAAATATATCCACTAGAAAATATTAAATAAAAATGAAAAAATTCATTCAAACAGATAGAAAAGTCTACACCGACATGGAAGTAATAGACCTGTTCTCTGAGTATGTCACACCTGACAATTTAAAGATTTTAGTCGAGCATCTAACAGATTTAGAATTAGCTCCTAATATTATTTCATTTTCGCAGAATAACGACATTGTGTTTTTTAATGTAGAACTTGAAAATTTATTGAAATGATAGAGGATATTTTAAACGGTAAATTAATCGAATATAATTTTACAACTATTGAACCTATGGATAATGTTTGGTCAATGGATAAATTTATAAAAGATTTTGATTTAGCTGATAGAGTTACTTTATGGGATGGCACTTATATCGAAATTGATAATGTTATAGGTTGCCATAGTGGCGGTAATGGAGACTTTTATTCACATAAAATTAAATTTGAGATATTATGAGAATATTTAAAGAAAAAGACTTACAAAATGAAATGTGGGAAGATTTATTAGATTTTGAAAGCTACTGTCAAATAAGTACATTAGGTAGATTTAAAAATAAAAAAACTAACCATATTTATAAGTTAGGGTACTACTCCAATTTATATGAACAATTTTCTATGCTTATAGAAGGTAGAAGGATAACTGCACTTGCTCATAGACTTGTTGCAAAACAATTTATACCTAATCCTGAAAAATATCCTATAGTAAATCATAAAAACGGAATAAAAGATGACAACAGAGTTTGTAATTTAGAGTGGTGCACACAAGGACAAAATATGAAACATTCTTTTAAAGAACTTGGAAGAAAACCACGAAACATGGAAGGAACAAATAATACAAGGGCACTATTAGACGAAAAAGATGTATTAGAGATAAGAGATTTGTTTAAAAAGGGAGTTAGTCAGGTAGAATTAGCTAAAAAATATAATATAAAATCTCCTGCTATATGGAAAATAATTCACAGATATACTTGGAATCATATTTAAAAACAAAACTTATGAAATTAGATAATTTAAGAGATTATATTTACAACAGAGCAGATGTGTACTGTAACCAAAAATACGGAAATAATTTACCTTACAGTTTCCATTTAAACTGTGTAGAAAAACAAGGTAGGAAGTTTTTATACCTAGTTGATGAAAAAGACAAGATGACTATTATCGCAGGGTTAATTAGCCATGAAAACATAGAGGATTTTAGAATGACCTATAATGATGTTTTAGATATTGCTTTAAAATTTTATGATGAGGATGAGCGAAATTGCAATTATAATGAGAGTTTTGGAAAAGAAGTAGCAGATATCGTTTATTGTGTGACAGATGAAAAAGGTAAAAATCGCGCAGAAAGAAAAAATGATAAGTATTACAAAGAACTTAAAGAAAATAAATTAGCTGTTTTTGTTAAGCTTGCAGATTTAGCAGCAAATACTTTATATTCTAAATTAACAGGAAGTTCAATGTATGAAAAATATAAAAAAGAATTTCCTAATTTCAAAGAAAAAGTTTATATTGCCGAATATGAAGAATTTTTTAATTATGTTGAAAATTTATAAATTATGGAAACAACAGTAAAACTTAGAGGAGTATCTTTAAACGTACATTTTAGATATGAAGGACAATACTTCGCTGCAACACAGGAAAACCCTCCTGAATATCCTGAACTTCACATAGATAAAATTACAGCAGAAGATAGTAATATTAATATTATGGAGTTACTTGATTGGCGAGATATAGAAGAAATTGAAAACATTATAGAGGGATAATGGATAGAGGAACAAAAATAGTGATAGGTTGCTCTATAGTAGCCTTAATGTGTGTAATAGTAGTAATAGTTAAGTTATGGAAATAAATAATAGTTTTGAACAAGAGATGATTTTTAGAAGTTATCAAATATTTCAAGATAACTATAAAAACGCAATAAGAGGTTTTCAAAGAAAAATTTCAGATGGTAAAGGTACAAAGTATTTTATTAACATTTATCATTATAATCATAGAAAACAAATAGGCAGTCCTAATATACCTGAAGGAGATAGTTATACAGCAAGTGTACAATTTGATTTTGGAAATGCTACTTGCAATGTAGACTATTGGGGAACAATTAATCTGCACGATATTGAACACTTTTTTGAAACTTTTTGGCAAAAAATGAAACCTGAATATTATGAAAAATACTAATTATCCTTTTGAACTATACCTCCTAATTTTAGGAGAAAGAAGTGTAGACTATAAATATACCCCTGAAGACATATTTGAGCATTTAGATTATTTTAAAGATTGTTGGAAAAGAAATTTAAGTTGTTATAAAGCTTTAGAATTTTTCTGTTTTTATTTACATCCCGAAAAGTATGAGTAATTATTTAGATACTAGGATACAATATTATCCCGCTTCCGTATATGAAACAGCTCCACTAGGGTGGTGTACAATTAGACAAATGCTCCACGCCATAAAAAACCCTAAAGAAGAGACAGTTACTTTATTTAAACAAATAGAGGAAGCTGCGTCAAAAGGAGATAAAAAACTAAAAGATAAATTAAAAGCTCAGACATTCTATTTTACTCCTTGTATACAATCTAATGG
>LLBZ010014943.1_pt4 | contig 10754 bp, 7 predicted proteins | sample 1489421 | NCBI WGS metagenome assembly LLBZ01 (sample SAMN04092657, study PRJNA295927) | soil metagenome | biome: Soil prokaryotic community; feature: Bulk soil; isolation source: soil from tomato rhizosphere | host: tomato cultivar Moneymaker | place: South Korea | collected 2011-11-01 | reverse complement strand
CGCTCGAACTGCGGACGAACGCGGCGCCAGTTGAAGGCACCGGCGCCTAACACGAGCAGCACGAGCGCGAGCTTGACGAGGAGCACGCGCCCGTACGACGAGCTGGCGAGCGCTCCAAGGGACCCGAGCTGGAGCACGGCCTGCGCCGAACCCGAGAGCACGACGAGGACGCCACAGAGAAGCGCCACCGGCGAGAAGGCGTTGACGAGCGCGCCCGCCGCCCGACCCGGAGCTAGCGGCAGCTCCGCGGCGGCCGGCAGCCCGACGACGATCAGCGCCGCGAGCCCGCCGAACCAGGTGGAGGCGGCGAGCACGTGCAGCGCGTCGAGCGCCACCGCCACGGAGCCGCTCTCCTCGATCGCGGCCGCATGGCCGGCGATCGCGCTGGCGAGCGCGAGCGCGGGCGGCGCCACGAGGGCGATGGTCCAGCCGGCTCGCGCGTGGGTTCGCGCGAGGGCGAGTGTCGCGAGGAGGAGAAGCGCCGCCGCGACCTGGAGAATCCAGCCACTCCCCCACCGGGTCGCGAGCACGGCGCCGACGTTCACCGGATCCAGCGCGCCGATGCGTCCGAAGGTGGCGACGAGCTGCGCGGGGAGTCGAAAGCCGGCGGCGACGACGAGCGCCGTGGCGCCGAGCATGGCGAGCTGCCGCACGCGCTCCCGGGTTGCCGGAAGCAGTGCGCGCGAGAGGTCGTCACCGGCCACCCACGTGCGCGGTAACACGTAGGCGGCAAAGGACACGGCGCCGATCGTCAGCACGAGCGCGACGTACGTGATCCAGCGAATCGCCACGTACAGCGGAGAGCGTGCACCGAAGAACACCTCCGCCGACGCCCGCTCGCGAGGCGACGCCGGGGAACTCGTCGGTCGCGCGCCGGTGTCGGCCGGCGCCGCGGCCGCGGCGCCCGTCACCTCGAACCGGTAGGACCCGCGCACCGGGTGCCCGTCGGCACCCGCGATCCGCCAGCGCACCTCGTATTCGCCCGCGGCCAGCGTTCCGCGAACGTCGGTCACGAGCACGCGCGGCGTATCGGGCGCCGCGCGCAACGTGCCTAACGGCACGGCGTGGCCATCCGGTGCAATGAGCTCGATCGCGCTCACCCCCAGCTCCGGGCGCTCCGAGAACGTGAGTCGCAGCTCGCGCGGCGTGCTGTCGAGACGAGCACCCTCGGCCGGCACGGCGCTCACCAGCCGGCCGTGGGCGTGCACGGTGCCCGGGCGCAGCGCCACCGCGAGCGCCACGACCAGGACCATTGCAAGGGAACGCGCGCTCATCGGTGGTGCTCGTGCTCCATGGCGTCGTGGTGCGACGCGCCGATGGGGACGGTGGGCGTGGGCAGCTCGGCGGTGAAGCCGACGGCCGGGCCGCCCATGTTGTGGATGCCCATGCGCGCCGCCATGTCCCGCCACGCGTCGGCGGTCATGGCGAACGGTGCCGGATCGCGATAGTGCCGCGCCGCCTCGAGAATCGCCTCGCGCTTGCGCTCGCGCGGCACCGTGTCGGACACCAGGATGTCGGATACGACGTCGTGCATCGAGTGCAGGTTGTCGAAGATCGCGGCGGCCTCGGGATAGCGCTCGGTGAAGCGCGGCGCGACCGCCGGCGTCATCGGCATGAGACGCGGCAGCGATGCCGGCGCATCGGCGAGCATCTGCCAGAAGCGACCGACCGCGGCGTCCACGTTCGCCTGCCGCTCCGCGGGGTTGCGCCCCGCCATGAGCGCATCGTAGAGGCCCACCTGGAGCCAGTGATACGCCCAGATGAGGCCGTTGAACTTGGGGTACGCGCGCCGGAAGGCCAGCGAATACGGCTGCCCCTCCATCAGCGTCATGTCCTTCGGCACGATGCTGAAGGCCAGATCGGCCCGCGAGCGGTAGTAGCGCACCAGCTCGGCGACGCGCGCGTCCTTCTCGTCGCTCGTCAGGCGGTCGTCGGCCCAGACGTCATAGAGCTGGCGATGCAGCACGTGCGCCCAATCGAACATCGCTTTCACTTCCGGCACGAGCCGCGCGTACGCCGGCTCGATGGCGCCCTCCTCGAGCGGCAGGCGCGGGGGCGCAGGGAGGATCTCGTTCACGATGCGGTCGTAGACGTCCCGCTCGAGCCGGGACGGCGGCGCGTCGGGCGTGGTCCAGAGCGTCTCGTACAGAATGGCGTGGCCGAAGTCGAAGGCGTTGAACATTCGGTCGGCCGCCGCGAAGCGGTCGCGGAAGCGCCAGTTGTGAGGCATCGGGAGATAGTGCTGCTCGTGCAACACGGGCCAGTCGCGCGGCGGGCGAGGCGGCACGTCCGGCACACGCACGAGACCGCGCACGCCGAACACGCGGCCGACGCCGAGCGTGAGGTGCCAGCCTCGGTGCGGTCCCGAGGTCGTGCGCGCAAGGCCGGCGTCCATCGTCAGGCGCGGCGTCCACTGCCAGCGCGCGCCGGCGCCGATGCGCCACGCGACGTCGCGCGAAGGGAGGCCGATCCCGCCTGGATGAACGTCACCGAACAGGGGGACGAGCGGTCGCGACGCGGTGACTTCGGCGGCGAGCAGGAGCGAGCGCAGCGGCAGCGTGCGATCCACCGAGGCGCCGACCATCCAGCGCGACGCTTCCTCGACGCCGACGGCGCGTCGCGTCGGTCCGACGGTGTACTCGCCGTTGAGATGTACGCGCGCCACGGGCCACGTGCGCGTCACCACGCCCTCGAGGCTGGCATACCAGTCGTCGTTCGCGAGCCCGCCGACCGGCGCCGCGATCCGCGCGCCGATCGCGAGGGCCGGCGACGACTGCCGCTCGATCTGGAGCTGATGGAAGACGGAGAACGTGGCGCCGGCAAGCGCGCCGCTCTCACCGATGCTGCCGGGGTCTCGCCAGGCGAGCGAGGTGGCGAGCTCGACGTGCGTGCGCGGCAGGATGCCGTACGCGATCTCGGGCTCGAGCAGCCAGAGGTACGTGCCGTCGTCGCGTCGCTCGAGCGTGAGCGGCGCAAGTGCGAGCTCGATGGCGTGACGCTCGACGGGGTGCGCATCCTCGATGAGCAGCGGACGATGCGCGTCGGTATCGTAGTACTCGGTTTGCGCAGCCAGGCGACCGCCGACGGCGAGCGCCAGTGCCACCCCGAGCACGGGGAGCGAGCGAGTCATGCTCGGGGAACTTATCGCGCCCCCGCCGGCCGGGCTACGAGCGCGACCGGTCGCCGAGCGCGTCGAGGATCAGCCGAGCGAGCGCATCGCGATCGCCGTCGAAGTGATGACCACCCCGACGCGACACGACGCGCGCGACCGACGGCGGCAGCGTCGGACAGAGGGAATGCGCGTCCTCCTCGCCGTAGACGCAGAGCACGGGCGTGCCCGTCAGGCGCTCGACTTCGGGCCGCAATGGGATGTCGGTGGGGCGCCGTACGTCCTTGATCAGATCGATGAGATGGAACTCGAAGCTGGCGGTCGTCGACGGCGCGAGCATCGCCACGAGTCGGACTCGCCCTGCGAGGTCGCCGGGAAGCCGGTTGGCGACGAACGGCACCAGATCCGCGCCGCGCGAGTATCCCAGGAGCACGACGGAATCGCGCCGCCACGCCTGGAGATACCAGCGAAGCATCCGCGCGACGTCGGCGGCGGTCTGCTCGGGCGTCTTTGGCGACGACAGGTAGCGGCGTGCGTCGAGCGCCACCACCGGCATGCCGTGCTCGCCCAGCGCGCGCGTCACCCCCTTCACCAGCGCCGCCCAGCCGCCGTCGCCGGTGATCAGGAGCGTCAGCGTGCGCCCCGTGTCGGCCGTCGCCGCTTCGATGATCGGCAGATCGGCGGGCGCAGCGGGCGCCTGCGCCATCGCCACGCGCGTGGAGAGCGCGAGACCCGCTACGATCAGTCGGCCGATCACTTCGCGACCACTCCCTTCACGCCACCCGAGATGAGCGTCGCGATGTTCGTCAGGATTCGTGGGAGCATCAGACCGCCGCGCGACGCGATGTACCGAGGGTGCCACTCGGGATCGAACTTGTCCTTGTACATCCGGATGCCCTGAAAGTTGTAGAAGTGGTCTCCCAGCCTGAACACCAGCGCGCCCATGCGGTTCCACACTGGCGCGGCGGCGCGCGTCTCCAGCCCGGAGAGCGGCGCCATGCCCAGATTGAACCACCGGTAGCCCTCTCGCTTTCCCCAGAGCATCAGCTGGGCGAACAGGAAGTCCATGACGCCGGCCGGCGCGCTCGACGTGTAGCGCATGAGATCGACCGAGAGCTCCCGCTGGTCGGCCCCCAGCCACACGTTGGCGAAGGCCACGATCCGGTCTCCCTGCCTGACGAGCGCGGCCGGAAAGCGCGCGAGGTAGTCCTCGCGAAAGGCGCCGAGCGAGAAGCCCTTCTCCCGCACGTGCTTGTGCGAGAGCCACGCGTCCGAGACCGCGCGCAGCTCGGGCAGGTGGCGCGTCACTTCGCCCGGTGGTACGAGCTCGAACGAGCACCCCTCGCGCTCCACGGCATGAACGGTCCGGCGCAGGCTCTTGTGGCTGCGCCCCTCCAGGCGAAACGCGGTGAGGTCGACGTGCGCCTCCTCCCCGACCTTGAGCAGCGTCAGCCCGAGATCCACGTACAGAGGCAGGTTCTCCGCCGAGACGAGGTAGAACACCGGCCACGCGTCGTGGCGGTCGCACATCTCGAGAAAGCGCCACGCCAGCTCGGCGCGCTCCTCGCGCGTGCCGACGGGGTCGCCGAGCGCGACCCAACTCCGTCCGGCGATGCCGTACATGACGAACGCCGGGCTCGCGGAGCTGAACAGCAGCGTCTTGTCGCCGAGGAGCGCGAGGTAGGCCATCGTGTCCGGCGACCGGGTGGCGATGGCGGCCGCGCGCTCGAGCTCGACCGCCGTGGGCGCGACCGGCTCCGGCGCGACGGGCCGGAGCAGCCGTCGGACGGCGAGCACCAGCACGACGATGGTCACGCCGACGGACGCGCGCAGGAAGCGCGGCGCGTCGTGGTCGCGCGCGAAGCGCCACCAGATCTCGCTCGTGTAATCGATGTTGCGGAACGAGAACGTCCCGAGCCAGATCGATCCCGCGATCACGACCAGGATCGCGACGGTCCATCCCGGCGTGAACGGCTCGCCTAACAACGACGCCCGACGGTAGAAATGACGGCGCGAGGGCAGGAGCGCGCCGAGCATGATCGTGAGGGCGATCGCCTCCTCGTAGTCGAGGCCCTTGAGGAGCGAGAAGAGGATGCCCGCGCCGAGGAGGATGACCGTCAGGTGATAGGCGGCATCGAGTCGGCGCTGGAGTCCGCGCGCGAGGAGGACGAGCCCGATCCCGGCGATGCTCGCGAGAAAGTGCGAGGCCTCGATCACGGGAAGGGGAAGGAGATCGTTGAGCCAGTGCAGTCGCCCGCGCACGGCCGGCGTCGCCCCGGAAATGAGCAGGATCGTTCCGCCGACGAACGTCGTCAGCGCGAGCACGTTGGGCGCGAGCGCGGGCACCCAGCGGCCGAACGCCCGCGCCACCTTCGCGAGCGGCGCGCGTCGGCGCGACGCCTCGTGCACCCCGAGCAGCGTCGCCGCGGCGCCGAGGGGGAGGAGATTGTAGATCGCGCGGTAGGCGATCAGCGTCCCCACCATCGCCGATTCCTCCACGCGACCGGAGAGCAGGAGGAGCAGCACGGTCTCGAAGACGCCGAGGCCGCCCGGCACGTGGCTGATGATCCCCGCCACGAACGCCACGAGGAACATTCCGAGAAACGCCGGAAAGCTCACGTGCGCCGCGTCGGGCAGCAGCGCGTACAGCACGCTGCCGGCCAGCGTCCAATCCACACAGGCCAGCGCCAGCTGCCGGAGCGCGAGCGTCGGCGACGGGCGCGCGAACCGCCACTCCCTCACGCGGATGATTCGGCGCCCACCGATGGTCCACCACAGGTACCCGGCGACGACGAGCAGCGCGAGCAGGCCGATCTCGCGAACGGTGGTGGCCGACAGCGGGAACGCTGCCACCATCTCGGGTGGCGCGTTGAGGAAGATGAGGCCGCCGACGGTGAGGACGCCGAGCCAGAAGGTGAAGCTCGCGAACGCTACGACGTTCGTGATCTGGATGGCCGAGAGCCCCCAGGCCGAGTACAGGCGAAAGCGGACGGACCCGCCGGTGAGGAGCGGGAAGCCGAGCGCCTGGCTGAACGCGTACGTGATGAACGACGTCAGCGCGATCCGCTGGATGGGAAGCCGTTTTCGGACGTAGCGCAGACTCACGGCGTCGTAGCCGGTGAGCGCCAGGAAGCTGAGTGCCGTGAGCAGAACGGCGAGCGCCAGCTGGTGGCTCGGGATGGCCGTCAGCTCGCGCAGGATGTCGTGCACTCGCTCGCCGCGAAGCTCGCGGCGGAGCACCGCGAGCGCGAGGAGGAAGAGCAGGAGCCCGACGAGCGGTCCGACGATCCGGAGGAGCTGTTTCTTCACGGCGTCGCCAAGCTAACGCCCGGCCGGCGCCGCGGCGACGCGGCCCTCCCCTCTTGACGGCGATCGGCGAGCCGTCTAGCTATACCCTGAAACTTTCAGGGAAGCGTTACCCGCCATGCGCACATCCGTGACCGACGAAAGCCTCGACCTGCTCAAGGGGACGCTCGACGTCCTCGTGCTCAAGGCGCTCACCTGGGGTCCCCGCCACGGGTACGCCGTCGCGCGCTGGATCGAGGATTCGACGCGCGGCGCACTCCAGATCGAAGAGGGGGCGCTCTACCACGCGCTTCACCGCCTCGAGAAGCGGGGATGGGTCGCCGGCGAGTGGGGGCTCTCGGACAGCAATCGGCGCGCGAAGTACTACACGTTGACACGGTCGGGACGACAGCAGCTCGCGGCCAAGACCGCGACGTGGACGCGCTATGCGGAGGCGGTGTTCGCCGCGCTCCGCACTGCCTGACGAAGCAATGTCGCCGCTGCCTGACGGGATCCGCCGCGCGTTCCGGCTGCGCGGTCGTGGGACCGGCGCCGGCGCCGAGGTCGACGACGAGGTCGCGTTCCATCTCGAGATGCGGACCGCCGAGCTCATCGCGCGCGGTCTCTCTCCGCAGCAGGCCCGCTCGGAAGCGATTCGAATGTTCGGGGACACGAACCGGTGGAGTGCCGCCATGGCCAAGGTCGATCGAGAGCGCGACGCGAACGAGCGCCGCACGGAGTGGCTGGACGATCTGCGACAGGATCTGCACTTCGCCGCGCGCGCGGCCGCGCGCGCGCCGCTGTTCACCTTGCTGGCGGTCCTGACGCTCGCGCTCGGCATCGGGGCCAACGCGGCGGTCTTCGGCGTCTTCAAGTCGGTGCTGCTCGATGGCCTGCCGTACGCCGATGCCGAGCGCCTGGTGCGCGTCTACGGACATTGGACGACGGGCACGAACGATCGGGGTCCGCTCAGCGCGGGAACCGTTGCCGACATCGCCGAGCGCCAACGGTCCTTCACGAGCGTCGCGAGCTTCAGCGGCCTGACGCAGGACGGCGTCCTCATCGGTGACGGCGAGCCGCGCGTCGTGAAGATCGAGTGGGTCGAGCCGCAGCTCTTCCAGACGCTGGGCGTGCCCATGGCCCTCGGCCGCAGCCTGCTGCCGGAGGATGCCGCGGGCGACACCGCCCTCAACATCGTGCTCACGCACTCGGCCTGGCAGACGATGTTCGGCGGCGACCGGCGAGCCATCGGCAGCACGATTCGCGTGAACGGCATCAGTCGCACCGTCGTGGGGATCCTTCCGCGCGGCTTCGTGGGTCCCGTGGCCGACGCCGAGCTCTACTTCCCGCTCAACCTGCAACCCAGTCTCGCCGATCCGATCGGCGCGCGCCGCTCGCACTGGCTCGGGATGGTCGGGCGATTGCGTCCGGGGGTGTCGCTCGAGAGCGGGCGTGAGGAGCTCGTGCGGATCGCGGCGGATCTCGCGCGCGAGTATCCCGGCGACAACGGCAGCATGACCGTGACGGTCCTCCCGATCCGGGACGCCCTCGTGGGTGACACCCGCACGCCGCTCCTCATCCTGCTGGTCAGCGCCGGGCTCGTGCTGCTCATCACCTGCGCGAATCTCGCGGGCGCGCTGCTGTCGCGAACGCTCTCGCGTCGCAAGGAGTTTGCGGTGCGCGTCGCCCTCGGGGCCGGGCGCGGCCGACTCGTCAGGCAGCTGCTGACCGAGAGCACGCTGCTGGCGATCATCGGCGGCGCCGCGGGGATCGCGCTGGCGTCCGTCGGCCTCTCGGCGCTGCGCGGCCTCGCCTTGCCGAGCATGCCCGAGTACGCCGACCTGTCGCTCGATCGCGGCGCGCTCCTGGTGACCGCCGCGCTCGCCGTCCTCACCGGTTTGGCCTTCGGTCTCGCCCCTGCCCTTTCGGTGGGTCGCTACGACGTGCAGAGCACGCTGCGCGAGGAGACGCGTGGCGCGAGCGAGAGTCGCCGGTCGCGCACCTTGCGCGGCCTGCTCGTGGCAGGGCAGATCGCGCTCAGCGTGAGCCTTCTCGCGGGAGCCGGACTGCTCGCCCGCAGCCTCTACTCCATGATGATCACCCCGCTCGGCTTCGATGCGCGCGACGTGCTGGCGGCAACGGTCGAGCTCCCGTTCGGCGCGTATTCGACGCCCGAAGCGCGCGCGGGGTTCGACGCCCAGCTCCTCGAGCGCGTGCACGCCCTGCCCGGGGTGACCAACGTCGCGATCGCCGGCCAGCTCCCCACGCGCGTCACCAACTCGATGGGCTTCACGATCGAGGGCGCGCCGCCCCAGCCTGGCGACGCGCAGGAATTCGTGCTCCACACCGCAGTGTCCGACGACTACTTCCGAACCCTGCAAATTCCGCTGCTCGGCGGCCGGTCGTTCGGGCCGCAGGACGGCGTCAGTGCGCCGCAGGCGTTGATCGTGAGTGAGACGATGGCAAAGCGGTACTGGCCGAACGGCAGCGCCTTGGGGACGCGTCTTCGGATCGGCCCGAACCCCGAATCGCCGCTCCTCACCGTCGTCGGCATCGCCGCCGACGTGCGGAACGATCCGACGCGGCGCGACGCCGAGCCCATGATCTACACGTCGATTCGTCAGGTACCGTGGTACAATCCCATCCTCATCGTGCGCACGCAGCGGCCGCCGCTCACGATCGCGAAGGCGGTGCAGCGCGAGGTCGCGGCGATCGATCCCGGGCTCCCGGTCCACGACGTGGCGACGATGGAATCCCTGCTCGCCGAGGGACTCGCGGCCAGGCGGCTCCCGGTGGTGCTGATGAGCGCCTTCGGCGTACTCGCCCTGATGCTCGCGTCGGTGGGAGTGTACGCGCTGTTCGCGAGCATGGCGGCGGCCCGTGAGCGCGAGTTCGGCGTGCGCGTCGCGCTCGGCTCGAGTCGGCGCGCCATCGCGGCCCTCGTGCTGCGACAGGGAGCCGTGTGGATGGCGCTCGGGCTCGTGGGCGGCGCCGTCGGCGTCGCGCTTCTGGTGCGTGCGCTCCGGGAGCTGCTCTACGGGGTGCGTCCCTACGATCCCGTCACACTCGGGGGAGTGATCCTCGTGCTCCTCGCCAGCGGCGCGTTGGCGCTGGTCGTGCCCGTGCGCCGCGCAACGCGGGTGGATCCGATCAGCGTGTTGCGCTGATCGCGATCAGTGCCGCTCCGCGTCCGACCCGCCCGACTGCTGCGAGAGCGTCGAGCGCCAGGGCATGAGCGGCACCGGCGCCGGTCGGGCGAACACGCTCTCGCTCAGCGCCCGGAACAGCCCCGCGCGTTCGGCGGCGCTGAAAGAGTAGACCGACACCCCCACGGCACCGTGCGCGCGCGCGAGGCGGATCTGCCTGACGACTTCGCTCGCGCCCTTGCTCGCGTCGATCCCGATGTACACGTGTCGGCCCGCCGTGTCCTGGACGCCGGCGACGTGATCGTCGAGTAGACACACCCAATCGGCGCGGGCGCAGTACTCGCCCTTGATGCGGAAGTACGTCATCGGGACGGCGACGTCGAGATAGCCGTCGCGCGCCCACTCGTGCGGATCCTGGAACAGATCGGTCGCCCCCTCGGTCGTGCGCCACCCCCAGCGATCCTCGTACACGCCCCAAACCGCCGCCGAGAGCACGACGTCGGGGCGCACCGCGCGCAGCGAGTCGAACGTCTCGCGCACCGTCGCGTTGATGAGCGCCGTGCGGAAGCGATTCCACCCGCTGCGATCCGTGGACGGCGAGTCGCCGAACGCGGCGAGGGACGCCTCGTCGTACGACCACTGGGCTCCGGGATAGCGGATGCGGTCGAGGTGAATGCCATCCACTTCGTAGCGGCGGGCGATGTCGGCGGCCACCCGCGCCAGGCGCGTGCGCACGATGCCGTACGCCGGCGACATCCACAGGTACTCCTCCGAGTTCGGGCAGGGGAGCGCGTGCCCCGCGCGATCGCGCATCACGAGCTCGGGATGCTCGATCAGGAGATGGTCGGGCCTTCCGGGATCGGAGTGGCCGAGCGTGCCGCAGACGCGTCGTGCTCCCGCGGGGAGCCCGGGAAGCGCGTTGAGCCAGGCGTGGAGCTGGATGCCGTAGCGGTGGGCTTCGCGAACGGCGACCTCGAGTGGATCGTAGGGTGGCGATCCGCCCAGGCGTCCGCAGAGCAGGACGGCGCAGGGCTCGAGGTCGGAGCGGTAGAACGCGTCCCCTGCCCCGCGCACCTGGAAGTAGATGATGTTGAAGTTCGCGCTCGCCGCCGCTCTGACGATGCGGGCGATCCCGGCGGCCGACCCGTACTCGAAGCGACTGACCCAGAGCGCGCGGCCTTCGGCCGGGTGCCTCACTCAGCGAGATCTGCTGC
>LLBZ010041299.1_pt1 | contig 10780 bp, 11 predicted proteins | sample 1489421 | NCBI WGS metagenome assembly LLBZ01 (sample SAMN04092657, study PRJNA295927) | soil metagenome | biome: Soil prokaryotic community; feature: Bulk soil; isolation source: soil from tomato rhizosphere | host: tomato cultivar Moneymaker | place: South Korea | collected 2011-11-01 | reverse complement strand
CCTCGGCGGGCCCCTTGCATCGCTTCCCGCCAGACGCGTCCCAATCGGGAACTTATTCCGCGCACATTCCTAACTGCAGGATTGACTGCCCAGCGCGGATAATATTGCGCAACCGCCGCGCCATTACTACGCAAGGTATGGCGACGGTCAAGTTGAAATGGCTTTTGTTCGTGCAGATCGTTGCTGACACCATCCCTGGTCGGGAATATTTCACCGGCAAATGCTGGTATTGCGGCTGCCGGAAGCACTTGGGCCAGCTCGGTCAAGTGGGTGCACCCGTTAGTGTCTGAAAATCGCTCTTTCAAACCCTTCCGGAATCCGCTCAATAGATCCAGACCAATAAGCTTTCGAGGTGCCGGACCGATAATGTCGAAAAATCCTGGATAAGGAACGGCATCGGATACAGCGGTTGCATCCACAATCGGCATTGTTGTATCGATCGTCACGCATGACGCTAGTGCGCGCAATGGCTGGCCTGCAGATCGTACTTCAGAAGCAAGTTGCGCATCTCGAGTCTTGACATTGGCAATCTGCGCGTCGATATCCCACAACCCATCATCGCGAGCAAATGCTTCCACGGTAATGGCGCGTGTGTGCTTGAGTGCACAGCGGGGATTCGGTAATGACAGGGGCATGGGATAATGCCAAATTGAGCGGCTGGTAAAGCCGCATTTGCGTGTCGTTGCCGCAGCTTCTGCGGCAACAGCCGCTCATGCGGCGCTGCAAAAACCACAAAAGTTTAACATAGGTCCAGTGTACTTACCTACATGAAGTGTTTTCATTAGGCATTCCAGCGACACTGGACGATAACGCCAACACATGGGAGATGCATTTTTCATGCAAATTACCAACCAGTTCTGTCTATAGACTTTTGCTACTGTTTATTTATTGTATTGGCAACATTTCAAGAAATGCTGTTACGCAGAGCTCAAGATAACGCTATCGGAAGTTGGCGGTTCGTTTTTCCACGCAAAGCTCTCCATGCACCACTATTCAGGTAGTCGGCACAAACAATATTTAAAGTCATGCACGATTCAATACAATAAATACAACATCATGCTGGCTGTGATGGGTTATTCGTCTTCACTCGCCGATTTCATGACAACCTGTATCGCCCGATGTGAAAAGCCACGTTGCTGCAGAAACCGCATTTGTTTTGCCCGCTCCGCTGCATCCGCAGGCAGATGGCCGAATTTTCGGGACCAGACTTGATGCGCACGCGCAGCCTCGTCTTCAATTAATGTGATTTTGATATCACCGAGTGCTTCGGAGTCGATACCATGACTTTGCAACTCGGACAAGATACGGTTATTCCCAAATCTTTTGGCACGCCGATTAACGAGCGATTCGGAAAAACGCGTTTGAGAGAGGAATTTTTTTTCTTCGAGTACATCAAGCAGTGCGTCGACATCGTCACCATCTTGCGCATAGCGCGCAAGCTTGCGACCGAGCTCGAGACGACTATGCTCGCGAGCTGACAGATATCTGAGGGCCCGCGCTTTCAGGCTGAGCTGTAACTTTGCCATGACCTAAAAGCGCGGGTTTTCCACACGTGAACGGGACAATTGGCCGGCGGTGGCACCGACGCTTATTCGACTTCCTTTTCCTTGCCTGCCTTCTTGGGCACCGGTTCTTGCTTCCTGGCCTCGCCAAGCTCCGGCACGCCTAAAGCAACACGCACCTTGTTCTCAATTTCGCGCGCCAGCTCAGGATGCTCTTTCAGATAGTTGCGCGCGTTGTCCTTGCCCTGGCCGATGCGCTCACCATTGTAGCTGTACCATGCACCTGATTTTTCGACAATCTTCGCCTCTGATCCAAGATCGAGAATTTCGCCTTCGCGTGATGTACCCTCTCCATACAGAATGTCGAAATGTGCCTCCTTGAACGGTGGCGCAACCTTGTTCTTGACTACCTTGACCTTGGTTTCGTTACCAATCACTTCGTCGCCAGACTTGATTGACCCGGTACGGCGAATATCCAAGCGAACCGATGCATAGAATTTCAATGCATTGCCACCTGTCGTAGTTTCGGGATTACCGAACATGACACCAATCTTCATGCGAATCTGGTTAATGAAAATCACCAGTGTATTGGTACGATTAATTGATCCGGTCAATTTACGTAATGCCTGCGACATCAATCGCGCTTGCAAACCCGGCAACGAATCGCCCATATCGCCCTCAATTTCCGCACGTGGCGTCAAAGCTGCCACCGAGTCGATTACGATCAGATCGATACTGCCGGAACGCACTAGCGCATCGGTAATTTCCAATGCCTGCTCACCGGTGTCTGGCTGCGAAATCAGCAAATCAGCGAGGTTGACACCGAGTTTTTGAGCATAGGTGACGTCCAGCGCATGTTCGGCATCGATAAATGCACAGGTACCGCCCAATTTTTGCATTTCTGCAATTGCCTGCAGTGTCAACGTTGTCTTGCCTGATGACTCAGGTCCGTAAATTTCGACTACACGGCCGCGTGGCAAACCGCCGACTCCCAATGCAATATCCAACCCGAGCGATCCGGTGGAAACAACCTGCACCTCTTCCACGACGGCGCCATCTTCCATCCGCATTACAGAACCCTTGCCGAATTGCTTTTCGATTTGGGCGAGCGCCGCAGCAAGCGCCTTGCTCTTGTCAAGGTTCAAGGTGGATTTTTTATCGTCCATGTGTAGTCTTTCAACAGTATGAAGTTGGGAAGCGGCCCCTGATCTGCTACAGAGCTCCAGCCGCAGAAACTATACTGTATAAAAAAACAGTGATCTGTGCAAGCCTTATTTGCACATGATTTGATGAAATGATTCGATGAAGTTAACCGCTCTGCGACAAACTTCCGCCTGCAGAAGTCGCAGAAGCTCGGGACCCATCCTTGGTACGCTCTGTGTAGATAAAATTGGAACGGCAGTTGCAATCACTGCAAATGCTACCTCAACGAATGATGCGCCCGCTCTTTCCGATGAGCGTCAATTCCACGAACTCACTACCAGAATGATCGTGCGGACCGTAGGTCACCATAATGCCGCCAAAATCAACGCGTTGCATCGACTCCAATGCATGAATGAAATTTGCCCGCGTCAGGTCGCGGCCGCTGCGGCGCAAGCCTTCAACCAAGACTTTGGCGTTGACGTAACCTTCCATTGCTGCATATGAAGCCGTCACCTTATGTTTTTTGATCATCCTCTTGAATTCCTGCCCGAGTCGGGTGGATGCCAGATGCGGCGCCGGAGTGATTTGCGACAAGATGACGCCGATGCCCGCCGGTCCAAGATCTTGCATGAACGATTCCGACGAATTGTTCGACATCGTCATGATCTGCATATGCCCGCCTTGGGCCCGTACTGCCTTGATGACCTCTACCGTGTTCTTGGACGAACTGACGATGATCAGGGCGCCGGGATTCGGCCTGATGACTTCCGTGGCGGTCGCATCAAAATCCGGCGCTTCGCGCGCGAATTTAGTGATTGCGGCCGGACGCAACTTGTGCGTCACCATCGCTTTCTCGAAGCCTTCCAGGCCGTCACGCCCAAACGCATCGTCGACGTGCAGCAGACTGATGGACTTTATGCCAAGGGTGTTGAAGTGCTCGACCGCTTTTGCAATTTCGTCCTGATATGTTGCCTTGACGTTGAAAAGCATCGAATGTACTGGCTTATGGAAAATCTTTGCGCCGGTAGCAGGAGCCAGGAGTGGCACTTTATGTTCCGCAATGAGCGGAAGAATCCCTGTTGTGTGCGGTGTGCCACGCCCCAGGAATAGCATGAATACACCTTCATTCTTTATCAGCGTTTCTGCATTCTTGCGTGTGAGTGCCGGATCGAACTTGTCGTCCAGGACCAGCATTTCAATTTTGCGCCCGTGGACGCCGCCTTGCTGATTGACCTCATTGAAGTACGCATTCGCTCCTTCATTCATTTCCTTGACGGGGCCGGCGACGGTGCCGGTCAGTCCGACCGTCTGGCCGATCAGGATACGCGCATTAGTGACGCCAGCTTCAGCCGACGCTGCGATTGCGTTCGTTGCGACTAATAAGCCTGCGAACAGCTTGCACCAATTCGCTGTCATGATGGCCTCCCCCGAAGGAATGTAAGTGGCGCTCATTATTGAGCGTAAGGAATGTGCTCTCAATTGTGGGTTTTACGTAATCTGTTTGTGGGTTTTACATATCTGTTATTGCGACAAGACAACAGATAAAAAAATGGCAGCAAGGGAAGCCTGCTGCCATTTTCATTCACTGCATACGGATCTAATGCATCAGACCACGATCGTTTGCGCTTCGCCTTGTGCACGTTCACGTATTTCGCCTATGCGGGTGACCGATTCGCCTGCCGCAGTCAATTGGGCAATCGCAGCGTCCGCATTTTCCTTCGCGACGATTACGGCCATACCGATACCGCAATTGAAAACACGATGCATTTCTGCATCGGCAACACCTCCATGCTGCTGTAACCATGTAAAGAGCGGCGGCATTGCCCATGCGTCACGATGCAATACTGCAGTCAAATTGTCCTGCAGCACACGAGGTACGTTTTCGACCAGCCCGCCACCAGTAATGTGCACCATGCCCTTGACTTCCATTGCATCCATCAATGCCAGCAGTGGTTTCACATAAATGCGCGTTGGCTGCAGCAGCACATCTGCCAGTTTGCGACCATGGAAATCCGCATCCAGATCCGGCTGCGCCACCGAAATGATTTTGCGCACCAGCGAATAGCCGTTCGAATGTGCGCCAGACGATGCAAGACCAAGTACGATGTCACCCGGCACGATCTTGCTGCCATCAATAATCTTCGCCTTTTCAACTGCACCAACGGCAAATCCGGCAAGGTCGTATTCGCCATCCGGATACATGCTTGGCATTTCCGCCGTTTCGCCACCTATCAGTGCACAACCGGCCAGCTCACAACCCTTTGCAATACCCTTGATGACGTCAGTTGCAGTTGGTACGTCAAGCTTGCCACATGCAAAATAATCGAGAAAGAACAGTGGTTCTGCACCCTGCACCAGAATATCATTGACGCTCATTGCCACCAGATCGATGCCAACGGTGTCGTGCTTGTTCAAATGGAATGCCAGCTTGAGCTTGGTGCCGACACCGTCGGTTCCAGAAACCAATACCGGCTCCTTGAATTTCTTGCTGACTTCGAATAGCGCGCCAAAACCGCCGATACCGCCCATCACGCCTTCACGCATCGTACGCTTGGCAAATGGCTTGATGGCTTCGACTAGTGCGTCACCGGCTTCAATATCGACGCCGGCATCGCGGTAGGAAAGGGAAACGTTGGGAGAGGAACTCATGATGATATTGGTAGCGAAGGCGGTAGAATAAGCAGTTGACGAGCGGAACAGAGTTTCCGGCAAAGCGCTATTTTATCAAATCGAACCTACTGTCCTGCGAATTCATGTCACTTTCCTTCACTTCAGAACAAAAACAAACATGGTTATGGCTGACAGTTGGACTGGCGCTAGTCGTGCTGCTGGTGCTACTTGGTCCGGTGGTCACGCCCTTCATTGCGGGTGCAATCCTTGCGTATGCCCTGAATCCCGGCGTCGACTGGCTGGCATCACGACGTTTCGGGCGACGACACATGCCACGTTCGGCGGCAGCACTGATCGTGATGCTGCTGTTTGCTGCAGCCATCCTCGCATTGATCCTGATCGTGTTGCCGATTCTGCAAAAGGAAATTCCACTTCTCATCGAAAAAATCCCGCATTTTCTCGGCAAGCTGAACGAGGTACTTGGCCCCAGGCTGCAAGCCATGGGCATCGACGTGCGGCTGGATCTGGCCGGCATGGCACAACTGCTGTCACAACGGCTGGAGTCGAGCGGCGACGAGATATGGAAAGCGGTGCTCGCTTCCGCCAAGATCGGCGGACTTGCCTTGCTGGGCTGGATCGGCACGTTTATCCTGATTCCGATCGTATTGTTTTATCTTTTGCTGGATTGGCATGCGGTACGGCAACATGCGGCAAATATGGTGCCTCGTCGCTGGGCAGCGCAGTCCATGAATATTGCACATGAAGTAGACGGTCTACTCGCACAATACCTGCGCGGTCAACTGACAGTCATGCTGGCGCTTGCATTCTATTATTCGGTCGCCCTTGCGCTTGCCGGATTCGATGTCGCCCTGCCGGTGGGCATCCTGACCGGCTTGCTGGTGTTCATTCCGTATCTTGGATTTGGCTTGGGCCTGGTGCTGGCGCTGATCGCGGCAGTTCTGCAGTTTGAAGGCATCTACGGGCTGGTTGCAGTGGCGATCATCTATGGCGTCGGCCAAGTCGTTGAAAGCTTTTTCCTGACACCGCGTCTGGTGGGTGAGCGAATCGGCTTGCATCCGCTGGCGGTGATTTTTGCGTTGATGGCGTTTGGTCAGTTGTTCGGCTTTGTCGGCATTCTGCTTGCACTACCCGCATCAGCGATCGTATCGGTTGCCGTTAGACACATGCGTACACAGTACATCAGCAGCAGTTTTTACAATCAGTCATGAAGATGCAAAAATGAGGCAGTTGTTGCTGGACCTGGATGCGGAAAAGCCGCAAACCCTTGACACCTTTATCGTCGGACAAAATCAGGAATTGGTACACCTGCTGCGGCGCATCGCCCAGCGCAGCGTTGTATCACTCGATGAGCGCTTCGTATATCTATGGGGTGAGGCAGCCGCTGGAAAATCGCACCTGCTGCAAGCGCTTGCCGCTGCGCCGGATGCGCGCTATCTTGCGGGCGATGCGTCCCCAGATGACTTCCTGTTTATTCCAGACGTCGCGGTATACTTGCTGGACGATTGCGACAAATTCGCGCCAGCGTCCCAGATTGCCGCATTCGATCTGTTCAATCAAGTACGCGAAAACGATGCAACACTGGTAGCAGCCGGCGCCATGCCGCCAGCACTGCTGACCGTACGCGAAGATCTGCGGACGCGATTAGGCTGGGGCCTGATCTACCAGGTTCATGGCTTGACCGATGATGAAAAAATTGCGGCGCTGACGCAAACGGCGGCTGCACGCGGATTATCCCTGTCACCGGGCGTGTTACCCTATCTCATTACGCATTCCAGGCGCGATATGCGCTCGCTGGCGGCGATGCTCGATGCACTGGACGCGTATTCACTCGAAACGCAACGTCCAATTACCTTGCCGTTACTGCGCGATCTGTTGCAACTCGAAGGCGAAACCAAATCCCATTAAAAGCACAGCGCTGTGGAGCGCTCCGCGAAGACTCAACAAGAAGCACACGATGAACCTGGCACTTTTCGATCTCGACCATACACTATTGCCGATCGACTCCGATTATGAATGGGGTCAGTTCCTGGTACGTACAGGGGCCGTCGATGCAATCGCATTCTCACAACGCAATGCCGAATTCTTCCACCGTTACCAGATTGGCACACTTGACCCGGTCGAATACCTGGAATTTGCATTCGGTATCCTGGCGCAATTCCCGCGCTCGACACTGGACAGTTGGCATCGCCAATTCATGGCAGAAGTGATCACACCGACGATTACACCGGGCGCACGCGCACTTATCAGAAAACATCAAGACGCGGGCGATCTGGTCGCGATCGTCACAGCGACCAATCGATTCGTTACGACGCCGATTGCCATCGAGTTTGGTGTCGAGCATTTGATTGCTGCAGACGCCGAATTGACTGCCGAAGGCAACTTCACAGGCAAGCCAAGCGGCACGCCGCCATATGGCCCCGGCAAAGTCATCAATACGAATCTATGGCTGGCGACAATGGGCAAATCGCTCGACAGCTTCGAACATACTGTCTTCTACAGCGATTCGCAGAACGACATCCCGCTGTTGTCACTAGTCTCCCACCCGGTCGCCACCAATCCCAACGCCACTCTCGCCGCCCATGCGCAAGCACACGGTTGGCCAATCCTGAATCTGTTCAATGATTAAAAAATTTATCCGCCGCTTCCTCGGCGCCAAGACGAAAGGCGACGCGCCTAGCAAACCAGTTGTTCTCGGACCGAAGGAACACCACATTGATCCGCAATTGCTGTCTCTCAATGCAGTGCGAGTCACACAAACATTGCAGGAAGCGGGCTTCAAGGCATATGTAGTCGGAGGTGCTGTACGCGATTTGATGCTTGGACTCAAACCGAAGGACTTCGATATCGCGACGAATGCGACACCCGAACAAGTCAAACGCATGTTTCGACGCGCCTTCATTATCGGTCGTCGCTTTCAGATCGTGCACGTCATGTTGGGACAAGAGCAACTCGAAGTAACAACCTTCCGCGGTGCGTCGACAGATAGTGCGCAGAAGGACGAACATGGCCGCGTACTACGCGACAACACGTTCGGCGAACAACATGAAGATGCGGTACGCCGTGATTTCACGATTAATGCGATGTACTACGATCCGGCCACCGAAACCGTGATCGACTATCACGGCGGGGTTGCGGATATCCGCGGCAAGACACTGCGTATCATCGGCTTGCCAGAAGCCCGCTACCGTGAAGATCCGGTGCGCCTGCTGCGTGTCGTGCGCTTTGCGGCAAAACTCGGTTTTCAAATCGATCCGGCGACACGTGCCCCGATCAAGGTGATGGCGCCATTGATCAACAATGTGCCGGCAGCACGCGTATTCGACGAAATGCTGAAACTGCTCATGAGCGGCCATGCAATGGCATGCCTGCAGCAGTTGCGCACCGAAGGATTGCATCACGGCTTGCTGCCATTGCTTGACGTCGTGCTTGAGCAGCCGCTCGGCGCTCGCTTTGTCACACTGGCGCTTGCCAATACCGACAAGCGTGTAAAAGAAGGCAAACCAGTATCGCCGGGCTTCCTGTTCGCGTCGCTGCTGTGGCATCAGGTATTGGAAAAATGGAACGCGTATCAAGCAGCGGGAGAATATCCGATCCCGGCATTGCACCTGGCTGCAGACGATGTACTGGATGCGCAGACCGACAAGCTTGCGCTGCAGCGCAAGATCGGATCCGATATGCGTGATATCTGGGCAATGCAGCCGCGCTTTGATCGTCGCATCGGGAAGTCGCCATACAAATTGCTCGAGCATATGCGTTGGCGTGCAGGTTACGACTTTTTGCTGCTACGTTGTGAGTCGGGCGAAATTGATACGTCAGTCGGTGAATGGTGGACCGCTTTCGTTGAAGCCGATGGTCCCGAACGTGAAGCGCTACTTGCGAAAAAGACGATCGAAGGCGAATCCGGCGCGGCGAAAAAGCGCCGTCGCCGTGGCGGGCGTAACAAGACCAAGAGTGCGAACGTCAGTAACGGCGAAGGCGTGCAGTGAGCACGGTCACCGCGTATATCGGCATTGGCGCGAACCTGGGCGATGCACGTGCAACAGTGCAGCGCGCCATAACCGACATCGGCAGCATGCAACAAACCTGTGTACATGCGCAATCGAGCTTGTTTCGCACGGCACCGGTCGATGCCCATGGCGACGATTACGTCAACGCTGTGCTTTGTATCAACACCGCGTTGCCAGCCGACGATTTGCTGACCGAATTGCAAATCCTGGAGCAATTAGCCGGCCGTGAGCGGCCTTACCTTAACGCGCCGCGCACGCTGGATCTCGACTTGCTGCTGTACGGACAACAACAGATCCGGTCGCCGCGACTGACAGTCCCGCATCCACGCATGACGCAGCGCGCATTCGTGTTGATCCCGCTTTTGCAAATCGACCCTGCCATCGATATTCCAGGCATGGGCGCCGCTCACGAATTCGTGTCGCAAGTCGCGGACCAGGCCATTCGGCGCATCGCCGATTGATCTGGCAGACTGGCTTTTGCGCGATGTCGCCTTCTGTGTCCCGACTGATTCGATGTGATTAGCTTGCACTAATACCATGCAGATACCTGTTACTTTGCAGACTGTCGGACTGCTTACCATGTCGAATGTCTTCATGACGTTCGCCTGGTATGGCCATCTGAAAAATCTGAATGCCAAACCCTGGTGGATTGCTGCGCTGGTGAGCTGGGGTATCGCCTTATTCGAATATCTGTTGCAAGTGCCTGCGAACCGTATCGGCTATACCGAAATGAGCCTGGCGCAACTGAAGATACTTCAGGAAGCAATTACGCTAACCGTATTCGTGCCATTTGCCATGACTTACATGAATCAGCCGTTCAAGCTGGATTATGTTTGGGCAGCATTATGTCTGGTCGGTGCAGTTTATTTCATCTTTCGCTCATGAATGTTGTCATCAACATGCGTGACAAGTGCGAATTTTTCAATCCTGGAGAATGACAATGGCAGCATATTTGCAAGACGCAGACCAAGGTGCACGAAACAAGGCGGTTACCGTTCCGTCATTGATGGCACTGCGTACGGCCGGCGAAAAAATTACGATGCTGACCTGTTATGACGCCAGTTTTGCGGCATTGATGGATCGCTGCGGTGTCGATGTGCTGCTGGTCGGCGATTCGCTCGGCATGGTTTGCCAAGGGCACAGCTCGACACTGCCGGTCACACTGGACGATGTCGCATATCACATTGCAAGCGTCGCTCGCGGCAATCAGACCGCACTGCTGATGGCGGATATGCCATTCGGTACGTATGCGACGCCGGAAGCCGCATTCAACAATGCAGTCCGGTTAATGCAGGCCGGTGCGCATATGATCAAAATCGAAGGCGGGGCATGGCTGACCGACACCGTGCGTTTTTTGACAGAACGCGCGATTCCGGTATGTGCACATATCGGGCTGACACCACAATCGGTGCATCAGCTGGGCGGTTACAAGGTGCAAGGGAAAACGACGTCGAGTGCCGAGCAATTGAAGGCTGATGCACTTGCACTGCAAAGCGC
>LLBZ010028426.1_pt3 | contig 10781 bp, 6 predicted proteins | sample 1489421 | NCBI WGS metagenome assembly LLBZ01 (sample SAMN04092657, study PRJNA295927) | soil metagenome | biome: Soil prokaryotic community; feature: Bulk soil; isolation source: soil from tomato rhizosphere | host: tomato cultivar Moneymaker | place: South Korea | collected 2011-11-01 | reverse complement strand
ACAAACAACTCCTTCCCTTTTTTAAGGAAAGGTAGATTTAAATCTGGAAGGGTTAAACATTTTGAACATACGTTGTGCCACTTTTATTTAAATAAAAAACCAATCAGGGTTTTTAACCCTGATTGGTGTGTTGCCTTTAAACCTAAATAATAATCGAGTTAAATGGGATAAGCTATTTCATGATGGGACCGTATATAAAAATAAAAACACGCGACCTTATTGTAAAAGCAGTCTCTTATAGATGCTTACTATTTCTTTAATATTGCTATGAAGTCACAGGCTTCGTCTGAGCTGGGCGAACAAATTGTTGAAGCAGGCTTTTGCCATTGCAAAATCAGGAAGACCATACGATGAAAACTTTGTTTCAAAATTAGCTTAAAATTGCTTGTTTTTTAACTCAGTTCTTTGTTGGCAAACGTTATTTTTTGAATGTCATTGAATTTATTGATTCTAAAAGTGTTTTCTTTTGGTCATCATTTATATATGACACTATCACATTAAAGCTAAATCCCTTACTAATAGTTGAATAATAAATCTGTTTAATTTCTAATCCCATGTAATACATATGAGCATACATCTTATAAAAATCACTTCCATTAATCGATTCTTTTTCAAACTCTTCCGATAAATAGTCATATTGAAACTGACTTTGTTTAAGCAATCGTCTTGACTGAAATAAATAGTCACTACCATTTTTTATCCCAGGAGCATTCATAATGTTTTCAGCAACAATCATAATATTTGGATTATATTCAACAGCAGAGCCTAATTCATATTGGAAAACGGCTAATAAATTTGCTGAATTTATGTCAGAGGCTTTCATAATTGCTTTAAGCTTTTTATCCTCGCCAGCTACTAAATTTTTGCCCACATCAGCTATCCGCTCTGTCTGTTCTTTTGATTGAATCACCCAATTATCGGGAAGTTTCATGGAACAATCAAAATAACTATTAGAATAAATATTAGTATTAACGTTCCCATAATCGAAATTATCAGGTTTTCCAGTCGATGAACAATGTGTAAATAATCCTAACATGAGGATACCAAAAATTGAATAAATTAAGTTTTTCATTTTCTAAATACTTCGTTTATAATCATTAATATTTTGTCAGTATAATTGAATTCTAATGGTCTCGCCTAATGTTTGCCAACAATCGTATAACCACAATAAATAGCAATACAATTGTAGTTATATTATGTCTGTAATATATTACTTTTTAATGAGGTATATAAAAAAAATCCTGATAGGAAACTATCAGGATTTTTTAAGTTATGGGATTTCTGCTTTCGCAGAAATAGTATTAATCTTCAACCAAAACCCAGTCGCCTTTGGCCAATAAAGGCTCGGCTTGTTTGTATTTAAGGGTTTTGTTTTCACCAGTAATAACTTGCTTAATAGTTACTTGGTCATTGCGTCCAATTTTTGGTTTATCACGTACAATGGTTTCAACGACATGTTGTTGGCGTTGGGTATTGCCCGCAGCTCTATTTTGTGCCGAACGTTCATCTAAATTAGGTATTTCGTCTTTTTGCACATTCAGTTTTTCCTGTTTGCGCTCTCTGGCTTCATGAATGGTGTTTTGTGTTTCTTGAGGTAATTCACCTTTAAATAAGAATGAAATTACGTCTTTATTCACTTCATCTATCATGGATTTGAACAATTCAAACGCTTCAAACTTATAAATAAGTAATGGGTCTTTTTGCTCATGCACAGCCAATTGCACCGATTGTTTTAGCTCGTCCATTTTACGTAAATGGGTTTTCCAAGCATCGTCAATAATGGCAAGTGTGATGTTTTTCTCAAAATCCGTGATTAATTGTTTACCATGGGTTTGGTAAGCTTTTTCAAGATCGGTAACGACATTTAAGGTTTTTATGCCATCGGTAAAAGGAACGACTATGCGTTTGAATTTATCACGTTGGGTTTCATATACATTTTTAATAACAGGGAATGCAAGGTCTGCATTGCGTGTCATTTTTTCTCTGTAATGATCGAATGCGGTACGGTATATTTTACTGGTAATTTCTTGAGCCGAAAGTTTTCCGAATTCAGCTTCTGAAATTGGCGAACTCATTGAAAAATAGCGAATCAATTCAAATTCGAAGTTTTTAAAGTCGTTGGCAGCTTTATTGGTTTCAGCAATCCCTTCGGCTGTATCGAAAAGCATATTAGCTAAATCTACACGCAGGCGCTCGCCAAATAAGGCATGGTGGCGACGCTTGTAAACGACCTCACGTTGTGCGTTCATAACATCATCATATTCTAATAAACGCTTACGAACACCAAAGTTGTTTTCTTCTACTTTTTTCTGTGCACGTTCAATAGATTTTGAAATCATGGAATGCTGAATGACTTCGCCTTCTTTTAATCCCATTCTATCCATCATTTTAGCAATACGCTCACTACCAAATAAACGCATTAGATTATCTTCTAGTGATACATAGAACTGCGAACTTCCTGGATCTCCTTGACGACCTGCACGACCACGTAACTGGCGATCCACACGACGTGAATCATGACGCTCGGTACCTACAATAGCTAAACCGCCTGCTTTTTTAACTGCTTCAGTCAATTTAATATCGGTACCACGACCTGCCATATTGGTGGCAATGGTTACTTGTCCAGGTTGACCGGCTTCGGCAACAATATCAGCCTCTTTTTTATGGAGTTTCGCATTTAATACGTTATGCGGAATTTTACGAATGGTAAGCATTTTACCAAGTAACTCACTTATTTCTACCGAAGTCGTACCAATTAACACTGGGCGACCGGCTTGTGAAAGTTTTGTTACCTCATCAATAACGGCGTTGTATTTTTCGCGTTTTGTTTTGTAAACCAAATCTTCTTGGTCATTACGGGCAATTGGGCGGTTGGTTGGAATCTCCACGACATCCAATTTGTAAATTTCCCAAAATTCGCCAGCTTCTGTAACTGCTGTACCCGTCATACCAGACAGTTTGCGGTACATTCTAAAGTAATTTTGAAGTGTTACCGTAGCAAAGGTTTGCGTAGCATCTTCAATTTTTACGTTTTCTTTAGCTTCAATCGCTTGGTGTAAACCGTCAGAATAACGACGACCATCCATAATACGACCGGTTTGTTCATCAACAATCATCACTTTGTTGTCAATGACCACGTATTGAATATCTTTTTCAAATAAAGCGTAGGCTTTAAGCAATTGACTAAGCGTATGAATACGTTCCGATTTTATACCAAAATCTTTGTATAGTTCTTCTTTTAATTTAGCTTCTTCGGCTAAAGGTAAATTCTGGTTTTCAATTTTTGCTATTTCAATACCTATTTCAGGCATAATGAAAAAGTTAGGGTCATCTTTTCCAGAAATGTATTCAACACCTTTATCGGTCAGCTCTATTTGATTGTTTTTTTCTTCAATGACATAGTATAATTCGGCATCAACCTTTGGCATTTCGCGGTTGTTGTCCTGCATATAAAAGTTTTCGGTTTTTTGAAGTAGTTGTTTAACACCTTCTTCACTTAAAAACTTAATAAGCGCTTTGTTTTTAGGCATCCCACGGTAAACACGCAGTAATTGAAAGCCGCCTTCTTTAGTATCTCCAGAGGTGATTAATTTTTTTGCTTCGGCTAAAACGCCTGTTAGATATTTGCGTTGTACGGCAACAATATCATCTATTTTGGGTTTTAACTCATTAAACTCATGGCGTTCACCTTGCGGAATAGGCCCCGAAATAATTAATGGTGTACGGGCATCGTCAACCAATACAGAATCCACCTCATCGACAATCGCGTAATGGTGTGGGCGTTGTACCAAATCGTTTGGTGAGTGTGCCATATTATCACGTAAGTAATCGAAGCCAAACTCGTTGTTGGTACCATAGGTAATATCGGCATTATAAGCTTTTTTACGGGCATCGGAATTTGGTTGGTAGTAATCGATACAATCTACAGTCAATCCATGAAACTGAAAAATAGGCGCCATCCACGCGCTATCACGTTTTGCTAAATAGTCGTTTACGGTTACCAAATGCACCCCTTTTCCAGCAAGCGCATTTAAATACATAGGAAGCGTCGCTACCAAGGTTTTACCTTCACCCGTTTGCATTTCGGCAATTTTACCTTGGTGCATGGCTATACCTCCAATAAGTTGTACATCGTAGTGTACCATATCCCAAGTAATGGCTTTTCCTGCAGCATCCCAAGAGTTGGACCAAATAGCTTTATCATTATCTAAAGTAACGTAATCTTTTGCACCTGATAATTCTCTATCAAAAGTGCTTGCCGTTACTGTAATAGTGGTGTTGTTTGTAAAACGTTTTGCAGTTTCCTTAACTACGGCAAAAGCTTCTGGTAAAATAGCGTCTAAAACATCTTCAGTAGTTTTGTAAGCATCATCTTTTAGTTTATCAATGTCTAGATAAATATCTTCACGTCTGTCAATGTCTTCGGTGTTTTCGGCCTCTTCAAGTAATTTTGCAATTTGGTCGTTTATAGGCTGTATCGCTTGTGCAATAGTCGCCTTAAATTGTGCTGTTTTAGCCCTTAGTTCATCGTGTGACAATCCTTCTATAGCAGCTTCAAAAGTCTTGATTTTGCTTACAATAGGCATAATGGACTTTACATCTTGTTTCGATTTGTCGCCAACAAATACTTTAAGTACAGAATTTAAAAAACTCATGTGTATATATATTATATGTTAACTAGGAAAACTTCCTAGTGGTAAATTATTTTGTTTTTGTTGCTTTTAAAAAGCAATCAAAGATACATTTTGTTATATGTTTTATAAAGATTTAAGACAAAAAAAAAGCCTCAAACCGAGACTTTTTAACTTTTCTTTATGCTTTATTAATATTCATCTTCATTCCAAAGGTAATCTTCATCTGTTGGATAATCAGACCAAATTTCGTCAATTGAATCGTAGGCATCACCTTCATCTTCAATAGACTGTAAGTTTTCAACAACCTCCAAAGGAGCACCCGTTCTAATAGCGTAATCTATTAACTCGTCTTTTGTTGCTGGCCAAGGTGCATCACTTAAATACGATGCTAATTCTAAAGTCCAATACATTTTATATGCGTTTTAATTTTGTGCAAAAATAAATTTTTAGTTCAAACACACAAGAAAAAAATGAATTATTTAATTATTATTTTTAAGAACGTGTTTTTTTATTATTTAAACAGTTGAAATTCAGCTTTTTAATTTAAGCGTTAGCATTCCGATAACTATCGGGGGATGTCGGGCTTTTCGTTACTATCTTTTTTATCTTAAAGGTTTTGACTACGCTCAACCAGACAAAAAGGATTTTCACCGCAAATACAACGTATTTATGATTTCATTAATTCAAAATAAAAGCCAGTGAGTCATCCCTAACGCAAGAACCGTTTTCATTATAAAACTACTGCTTCTCAGGAATCCATTTAATCTCGTTTGCTTGCAAGTCATAAGTCAACTTCCGTGCCAACACAAAAAGATAGTCAGAAAGGCGGTTTAAGTACATTAATGTATTGGGGTCAATAGCTTCCATGTCATTAAGGGCGGTAGTTAAACGTTCAGCTCTACGGCACACACAGCGCGCAATATGACAGAATGACACCGTTTGGTGCCCACCGGGCAGAACAAAATGCGTCATGGGTGGCAATGCTTCATTCATAATATCCATTTCCTGCTCTAAATGCTCAATATCGCTACTGGTTATTTTAGGGATGTTTAGGCGTTCTTTTCCACTCTTTAAAATGGCTTTTTCAGGGTCGGTAGCTAAAATGGCACCCAGGGTAAACAGTCTATCTTGAATATGAATAAGTAAATCTTTGTAGTGCACATCAATCTCTTGATCACGAATTAATCCCAAATAGGAGTTTAATTCATCAACCGTACCGTAGCTTTCAATTCTTATATGGTGTTTAGGCACACGTGTACCACCAAATAATGCGGTGGTTCCTGTATCGCCTGTTTTTGTGTAGATTTTCATATTACGAAGTTAAATTATTTTGTGGAAAGATTCAAAGGTTTAAAGTTGCAAAGTAGCAAAGATGCAAAGTTTCAAAGAGGCAAAGGTGTTTCCTGATTGGTAAGGCTCATTTTCAACTCTTGATTCGCATCATAAATAACGATAGCATATAACACTAGGATAATGATTAAGTAAAAATATAAGACGAATTACTTTTTACATTGAATTTAGCAGTACTTTACAAGTGCTTTTTTAACTATGAAGTTTAAATCACTTCAATGAATTATTGGCATTAGAAGCGATGTTGTCATTGTAAAATTTAAATAAAAATATGTTTTTTATGAGGTGTAGATATTAGTATCATGCTTTTATTTAATAGCAGGGTTTTATTTATGTTTTTTTTGGGAAAACAAATACATTTGCAGCATGTAAATTTTTAAACTAAATCAATTTAAACCAACCAAAAATTATGAAAAAAATTACGTTCGTATTCATGTTAGTCGTAAGCTCTTTTAGTTTGCAGGCGCAATCTTATTTAGGGTTTTTAACAGATAACTATAGTGGTGTAAACAGTGTCATTGCAAATCCAGCGAATATTGTTGACTCCCGATTTAAAACCGATATTAATCTTGTTGGGATTAGTACTTTTGGAGGTAACGATTACTATGGTGTTAATATTTTTGATGCGATTAAAAAGGATTATGATTTTGATTTAGAAGCTAAAAAATCGCCAACAACAGATAATAATGCGGCACTGAATGTAGATATTATGGGACCTTCTTTTATGTTTAATATCAATGAAAGAAATTCCATTGCCATTTTTACCAGAGCGCGTTCGTTTGTTAATGTTAATGATATTAATGGTACTTCTATAGATGCTATTGATGATGATGTTTCGGATGATTTTAATTTAAACGAAGGTGATTTTAACGCTTTTGGACAGGCATGGGCGGAAGTTGGAATTACATACGCTAGAGTTCTATTCAATAAAGATGAGCACTTCTTAAAAGGTGGTCTTTCTTTAAAATATTTACAAGGTGGCGGTAGCGGATATGTTTATGGTAAAAATGTTACCGTAGATTATGATGCTGACGGATCAGGTCCAGATACAGCTAGCCTTACATCTACAGGACAATTAACCTATGGACGTTTTGACAATTTTGATAATGATAATTACGATTATGAACTTCCTGATGCTACTGGTTTTGGAGCCGATTTAGGGTTTGTTTATGAATGGAGACCCAACCATGCCGATTATACAACAACAAACGCCGATGGTGCATCATTCACTCGAAAAGACAAAAATAAATATAAATTAAAATTAGGTTTATCTATTACGGATTTAGGTTCTATTAATTATAAAGAGGCTCTTGAGGAAACGTTTGATATTACAAATAACGTAAGTGAAGATGATATTGAAAATGAAGACGATTTGAATGACATTTTGAATAATCTATATACACAAACCGATTCTAAAACAGGTTATAAAACAACATTACCAACAGCACTACATTTAAATGCCGATTGGAGTTTTAATAGCAAGTTTTACGTGAATTTAAACACAGATTTTTCTCTTGTGTCAAAAAATAAAATGAATGCTAGCCGTATTTCAAACACCGTGTCATTAACACCTCGTTTTGAAAGTAAATGGTTTAGTTTTTATCTGCCTTTAAGTGTGGTAGAAAATAATGGATTTCAAATAGGAACAGGTTTAAGGGCAGGACCATTATATGTAGGATCTGGTTCTATACTTTCTGCTTTAACAAGTGATAATAGTAAAGGAGCCGATGTGTATGCGGGAATCAAAATACCTATATATCAAGGAAAACCAAAAGATAGAGATAAGGATGGCATAATAAATAAATTAGATAAATGTCCAAAAGAAGCAGGGCCGATTGAGAACAATGGATGTCCTTGGGGAGATAAAGATTCGGACGGCGTATTGGATAATGAAGATGTTTGTCCAGAAACGGCAGGTCCTATTGAGAATAAAGGATGTCCTTGGGGTGATAAAGATGCAGATACCGTGCTAGACAATGTTGATGGATGTCCAGAAATAGCAGGTCCAATAGAAAATAACGGTTGTCCTTGGAAAGATTCTGATAATGATGGTGTTCTTGATAAGGATGATGCCTGCGTTGATGTACCTGGAACGGTTGCTAATAATGGCTGTCCTGAAGAAAAACTTGAGCCAATCGTAACAGAAGAGGTTCAAAAGTCTTTAAATGAGTACGCAAAAACTATTTTATTTGATTCAGGTAAATCAACTATAAAAACTGTGTCTTATGGTGTTTTAGACGAAATCACTACTATTCTTGGAGAGTACCCTAATGCTAAATTTTCAATAGAAGGTCACACCGATAGCGTAGGTAGCGACGTTTCTAATCTAAAACTATCTGAATCTAGAGCGAGTTCTGTGATGACGTTCTTAATTGAAAAAGGAGTGGCATCAAACAGATTGACATCAACAGGTTTTGGCGAAAGTAAACCAATCGCGGATAATACTACAAATGAAGGTAGAGCTCAAAACAGAAGGGTTGAAATTAATTTAGTGAAGTGATGTTGGGGGATGGTTGATGGCTGATGGTTGATGGGTGTTGGTTTTTGGTTGATGGTTGATGGAGAAATGTAAAAAAAAGTTGGTTGAAAAATGAAAAAAAACAGCTTTATAAAAACTTTAAACTTTTGCTTTTGAGACGTGAATCGTGAGATGTGAATTGTGAAAAGACAAATCGTGAAAGGAGTATCCTGTTGTCTTTTACAGAACTATCTTTCTAACAATCTAACTTTATAGCAATCTAACCATCTAATGGTGGTTGGTTGTTGGTTGATGGAGAAATGTGAAAAAATGTTGGTTGAAAAATGGCAAAAAGCAACTTTATAACAACTTTAAACTTTTTAACTCTGAACTCATAACTCCGAACTCATAACTGGTGAATCGTGAAAAGGCAAATTGTGAAAAGGAGTACTTGTTGTCGATTAAAAAAAAACCTTTCTGACCTCTAACCATCGTGAAAGGTAAGACAATTAAGAATTAATAATTAATCCTGAGCGTTTGCTTGGGATTTTTTATGCTATAAAGTTTGATAAACGGTTTTTTATAATATTTTTAAAATTTAGAAGTTCATTATATTAATAGAACTCATCTTGACTTTTTGTTTTTAACCAAAAATGAGATAAAATTTGTACAAATGAGGCACTTTTTGCAAGGCATAGTATCACTACGCATAAAAAAGTAACGAAATATGGATAAATTTTAGCCGTTCCTGCCTGCCGGCAGGCAGGTTTTAGGAAATAGAAAAAGTCAAGATGAGTTCAGTATTTTATTTGTTTTGTTGTTTATTTTATAAGAAAAAAAATACATTTGTAATATGTAAATTTTAAGCTTAACCAAAAAATTATGAAAAAAATCACGTTTTTATTTATGTTAATTGTAAGCTCTTATAGTTTGCAAGCGCAATCTTATTTAGGGTTTTTAACGGATAATTATAGTGGTGTAAATAGCGTCATTGCAAATCCAGCGAATATAGTTGATTCTCGTTTTAGAGCAGATATTAATCTTGTTGGGACGAGTGTTTTTGCTGGAAACGATTATTATAATTTAAACATCATGAAAGCGTATAATGATGATGATTATAATTTTGAAGGGGAGTCACGACAAAATCCAAAAATAAACAATAATGGAGGGGTGAATGTAGATGTTATGGGGCCTTCATTTATGTTTAATATAAACGACAATAACGCTATTGCGGTTTTTACCAGAGCGCGCTCTTTTGTGAATGCTAATGGAATTAATGGCAAAGATTTACATGCTATTGGAGAAGACGGAACTAATGATTTTATTGTTAATGAAAATGAATTTAACACTTTTGGGCAAACATGGGCAGAAATAGGACTTTCTTATGCTAGAGTATTAGTTAGTGAAAGAGAGACCTTTTTAAAAGGGGGGATTTCCTTAAAATATCTAAAAGGAGGCGGTAGTGCTCATGTAGCGGGTAGAAATATTATGATAGATTATGATGAAGATGGAACGATGCTTTCTGGAGGAGGAACCACAGGTAGTGTTTCGTCTACTGGCGACGTCATTTATGGACGTTCTGATGATTTTGATAGAGACGATTATGAATATGAATTCCCAAAAAGTGCTGTTGGTTTAGGTGTAGATATCGGAATAATTTATGAGTGGCGTCCCAATTATGGAGATTATAAACCTAGAAAAGTATGGCCAAACCGCTTAACATATAAAGAACAAAATAAATATAAGTTAAAACTAGGTTTTTCTATAACCGATATTGGTTCTATAAATTATAAAGATGGCATTGAAGATTTTTTTGATATTACAAATACCAATGTGAGCGAAGAAGCCATTGATAATGAAGATGATTTATACGATATATTAAACAATCTATATACGTTAACAAATTCTTCAATAGGGTATAAGGCTATATTGCCAACAGCATTACATCTGAATGCAGATTGGCGTTTTACAAATAATTTTTATTTAAATTTTAATACTGATTTATCGCTTACTGGAAAAAGCCAAATACACACGAGTAAAATAACAAATATAGTATCCCTTACGCCACGTTTTGAGAGTAAATGGCTTAGTTTTTATATGCCTTTAAGTATGGTCCAATATGCCGGTTTTCAGGTGGGAGCTGGTTTAAGATTAGGGCCACTTTATCTAGGCTCCGGTTCTTTGTTTACTAATTTGATAAGCGAGAAAAGCAAAGGGGCAAATTTTTATGCAGGATTAAAAATACCTCTTTTTCATGGGAAATACGATAAAGGAAGTAACTGCGATTGTTACTAGTAAACTAGTTTAATTTAAAAATTTTTCTCATGCCGTCACGAGCG
>LLBZ010001744.1_pt1 | contig 10792 bp, 10 predicted proteins | sample 1489421 | NCBI WGS metagenome assembly LLBZ01 (sample SAMN04092657, study PRJNA295927) | soil metagenome | biome: Soil prokaryotic community; feature: Bulk soil; isolation source: soil from tomato rhizosphere | host: tomato cultivar Moneymaker | place: South Korea | collected 2011-11-01 | reverse complement strand
TTTTTAATAAAACGTTTCATTTCACGAATGGAGTTACTCATAAGCACACTCTGGAAATTATCACCATAACCCAATCCGTGGGCAATACCCGCCGCAATAGCGTATATATTTTTAAGCATAACGGCATATTCTACACCAATAATGTCGTCGCTAATTTTTGTTTTTATGTAATCGCTCGACAAACTATCGGCAATAGCTTGGGCTTTTTTAGCATCTGAACATGAAATGGTTAGGTACGATAAACGTTCTAAAGCCACTTCTTCAGAATGGCATGGACCCGCTATTACCGCAATATTGTTGTAAGGTATTTTGTAAGCTTCATGAAAATGTTCACCAACCAACAAACCTGTTTCTGGAATAATGCCTTTTACTGCCGAAACAATAATTTTATTGGAAATATCAACATGTAATTTTTGTAATTCGCTATAAATAAAGGCAGAAGGGATTACAAAAATAAGCACATCGGCATAATTGGCCATGTCGTTGATATCGTTACTAAGCTTTAGTTGCTCTACATGAAACTCTACCGAACTTAAATAATTTGGGTTGTGACGCTCTTTAAGTAAATGCTCTTTGGTATAAACACTGCGCATGTACCAACCTACTTCATCTAAATTTTCGCAAAGCATTTTTACAATGGCTGTTGCCCAACTTCCTGCACCAAAAACCGCGTATTTTAAAGGTTCATTCATAAATAGTTTCGTTGTTTGATGTTTCAAAAATACATAAAATATTTATCTAGGTTAGGAATGTATGTTAAAAGAGTAAAGAATATAAATGACCGATGACGGGAGACGGAAGGCTTCATACTGAGACTTAAAATTTGGAGTCAAAAAAATTTTTGGCACGTGTTTTGAAAACCATTAAAACAGGAACCCTAAAAACGTTTGATTATGAAGACTATAAAATTACTTTTTTCGTTTGCTTTAATAGCTACCCTATTTACTTCTTGTTACAGAGAAGTTATTGTAGACGATTACGATAATACGCCACAAATATCTTTAAACCAATTATTGGGTTCGTACGAGTTGTGGTATGTAGACATTAATGCCACTAAAGGTTATGGCGAAACACCCTTTTTACAAAAAGCGTTTACCATGTCGTTTATAAATAATAATGTATTAGCAAATAATAATATTGTAGGTATTGGTAATACGGGCAATGGCTTTGGAATAAAAGTAGGGACTTATGATGCTTATGATATGGTTCTGGATGTTTACCATGTTATAGATGGGTTTGAAACTTTTGATGTTTACCAAATAGACAGCAATACCATCGAGCTTTACAACCCTAATAATGATACCTCATACTTTTTAGATGGTTACCAACGCAGCAATTTCGATTACGATTTTGTGTTTTATGATAATATTCATTATTTCTTGCAAGAGTATAACGCTTGGGAAAAAGTATATACAAGCGATTATGGTGCTATAAACGAGTTTGATAACGAAAACTTTTTACAGTTTTTAGCTGGCGGAAACGATTCAGAATTTAGAAGCTCACAAGATGTTAACGGTACCAGCCCAAATAATATTTATTGGGATTATACCGGAGTTTATGGTGTTGGAAATATAGCTGGCAATAACAAGCTTAAAACTTTAACATTAGATTATGATTATTTTGACAATGAATATTTTGAATTAAGCGTTATAAATGATGGAAAGATAGAATTGTATCACCCAACATCGGGTACTGCCTATGAGTTTGTTGGTAGAGGCTATATACAATTTATGAAAACAACAGATACAAAAGGAAGAACTGTTACAACAGAAAAATTGCGTAAGCATAGAAAAGATAAAGTAGAAAACCCAAGAGAAAATACAAGGGTTTAACATAAGTTTGGTTGGTTATTTAGTTTAGAAGCCGTTTAAAGATTTATTCTTTAGGCGGTTTCTTTTTTTTGATTTGGCTTGTATATTATCATGCACAAAAGTTTCATAAAATTGGTCGCCGTTCAAAAATAGCAGTTAATTATTCTTAAAACAACCATATTAGCCACGTCCTTTTAAGGATCTCTTAAAAACTGTATAAGTAATTAAATTAAACACCTATGATAAAAATCCATCAAATAACCAGAGCAAGTCTGTTGCTTTTTACGTTTCTTATAGTCGTATTGAATTCCAATGCACAAGATAGCAGTCAGCCTGAACCTGGACAAATACCTCCACACCCTCCAAGATTACCTGAAGGGGTCATTCCCGCATTTCCAGGTGCGTGGGGTGCTGGAATGTTCACCACAGGTGGACGCGGTGGTAAAGTTATTGCCGTAACAAATCTTAACGATAGCGGTGAGGGCAGCTTACGTGCTGCAGTTGAAACTGAAGGCCCGCGTATTGTTGTATTCCGCGTTGCTGGCACCATTGAAGTTAAAAATGATCTTAATATTAATCATCCAGATATTACTATTGCGGGTCAATCTGCCCCTGGAGATGGTATATGCATAGCAGGAACATTTAATATCAACACCCACAATGTCATTCTTCGCCATGTTCGTGTGCGTCGTGGTGTTCCTGTGGGAGGACAAGGCGATGATAACATTGGAGGTAACCCAAACCATCATATTATTATTGATCACTGTTCAACAAGTTGGGGAATGGATGAAAATATATCTCTTTACCGCCGCATGAGACCTTCACTTGACGGCAGTACTCAAATTAAAGATCCGGCTGAAAACATTACAATTCAGTGGACAATTTCCAGTGAAGCTCTTGATGCGCGTGGTCATGCTTTTGGAGGCACTTGGGGAGGAAACCCATCGACATTCCATCACAACCTTTTTGCCTGTAATACCGCTAGAAATCCATCTATAGGTATGTCTGGACCTTTTGATTTCCGAAACAATGTTATTTTTAATTGGCGTCATAGAACGATGGATGGTGGCGACGAAACTTCCATGATTAATGTTATTAACAACTACTACAAATCAGGTCCTGCAACCAACGACAATATGAAAGCTGTTTTTGCCCGTGTTGAGCAAAGAAGTATGTATTCGCCAGGAAGTGCTTGGGCAGAAGGTGATTGGTATCCCAAGGCACAAAATAGACCCGGAAAATGGTATGTAGCTGGTAATGTTATGTATGGCAATGAAGAGCTTACCAATAATAATTGGTCAGGTATTAAAGGACCTGAAAAATTGGCTCGTGTAAACACGCCGTTTGTGGGCTGGCCTGTTTCGCCACATGAAACGGCGGAGCTTGCTTTCGAATCTGTGCTGGCAAAAGTAGGTGCTACATTACCAAAGCGCGATGCGGTAGATACACGTGTTACGGACATGGTTCGTTCAGGAAAACCGACTACCGAAACGGGAATACTTAAAGATATTTCGGAAGTAGGTGGATACCCTGTATTGACTTACGATCCAGCTAAAGTGCCCGTTGACAGTGATGGCGATGGAATGCCGGATGCATGGGAAATTAAACATTCCTTAGATCCCAAAAACAACACAGATAGCGCAATTGATTCCGATGGTGATGGCTATACAAATGTTGAAGAATTTCTTAATGGAACGAACCCAACCGAAAAAATTAATTACCGTAATCTTGGTAACAACATAGATAGCATTAGTTAGTTAAAGTTAGTTTTATTTAGTTTGGAAACCGTTTGAAGATTTGTTCTTTGGGCGGTTTTTTTTATAAATTCTAAAAAAAGGTTCGCCTCTATATATTTTAATTTTTGTTTTTTTTATCCATTCAATTTGAAATGTATCCCGTAATATATAATTTCCTTTTCCATCTAATTCTCTCTCTCTTTTAATTTTCATAGAATCATCAGGAAATTTAAATCTGTCCGAATCCTTGTCTAATGTTTCAATAATTTCAATTTCAGAATCAGAAATCCAATTCCAATTAGCTTTGAGTGGGGTCTTATGATCTGGATCAATTATTATTTTTCCTTTTTTACTGAAAACAATATCAGGAAATATCTTTCTGAATTTTGGACTATAATTTGTTGAACTAACAAATGGTTTTAATTTTTTGTTATTAGTATCAACCATTTTAATAAATTGCCATTGACCAATCAAATTATTTTCTACTTTGGCTACATTTTGTGCATTGACTTTTAATATAAAAAAATAAACAAAAGAGAATATTATTATTCGAATTTTCATATAATGATTTTATTTATAAAAAATACTTAAAACTATAATGATATAAATTCGCTTTGATGTTTTACATCGAACGCTAAACGAAATTAATAAATTTTCTCACAAATAAACAACTTACTTATAAAAATTCATTTCATCCAAATACTCCCAAACGTGTTCTGGTAGCATGGGTTTTACGTTTTTACCTGTTTTTATGGCATTGCGTATAGAGGTTGAAGAGAGTTCCATAATGGGTGCGTCGATATGATGAATTTTTTTATGTCCATCAAATTGAGTTTCTATCTTATCTTTTGAAACTCTTGGGTACACGTAAATATCGTGGTTTTCTAAAATAACTTCGTAGTTTTTCCACTTATGAAAACTCTTTAAATTGTCTTCGCCCATAATTAAGGAAAACGCGTAATTAGGATATTTTTCCTGTAAATAAATAAGTGTGTTGATAGTGTAATTAGGTTGAGGCAGGTTAAATTCTATATCGCAAGGTTTAAGTTTGATGTAGTCTTTGGTGGCACGGTACACCATTTCCAACCGCTGAAAATTATCTAGCAAAGAGTTTTTCTTTTTAAAAGGATTATGCGGCGTTACTACAAACCAAACTTCGTCTAAATTACTGTATTCAGCGATGTGATTGGCAATAACCAAATGCCCAATGTGTATGGGGTTGAAAGAGCCAAAATACAATCCAATGTTCATGTGAAGGTTTAAGAATTTACAAAATTACTTACCAATTTTTCAGCTTGAACGAGTGCTTTTTCCAAATCGTCGTTTACCACAATAACGTCAAATAAAGGCGCGGTGGCTAGTTCTGCCGAAGCTTTGGCAACACGCATGTTTATTTTGTCTTCGGTTTCGGTTTTTCGTTTTTTAAGTCTTATTTTTAATTCGTCAATGCTTGGGGGTTTTACAAAAATTGCTAATGTTTCCTCTGGAAATTTTCTTTTTATACGTAAACCACCCGATACATCTATATCAAAAATAACATTTTTGCCCATAGCCCAAATACGTTCAACTTCGGTTTTTAATGTACCGTAAAAATTATCGCGATAGACTTCTTCCCACTCCAGGAATTCATCGTTTTTTATTTTGTTTTTAAACTCTTTTAATGATAGGTAGTAATAGTCTTTTCCATCTACTTCGGAGCCCCGCTTTTCTCTAGAAGTTGCCGAAATAGAGAATTCTAGGTTTAAATCCTCTATACCTAATAAATGCCTAACTATAGTTGTTTTTCCAGAACCCGATGGCGCCGAAAACACAATAAGTTTTCCTTTGTTTGTGGTGGTTTGTTTTGTCACGAAGTTTTATGTTTGTTGCTAATATGCTGTACGCTTTAGGCTGTATGCTTTAGGCTAACTATGCTTACAGTTTAAAGCCTATAGCTTACAGCTGTTTACAGTACATTTAATAATTGTTCCTTAATTTTCTCCAATTCGTCTTTCATTTGCACCACCAATTGTTGCATGGGTGCATAATTACTTTTTGAACCAATGGTGTTGATTTCACGTCCCATTTCCTGACTAATAAATCCTAGTTTTTTTCCGTTGGAATCTTTAGAATTAATACACTCAATAAAATAATTCAGATGGTTTTTTAAACGCACTTTTTCTTCGGTAATATCAAATTTCTCAATGTAATATACCAACTCTTGTTCAAAGCGGTTTTCGTCGTATTTGTCTTTTAATTCCTCAACACCTTTTAATAAACGTTCTCTAACGCCTACAATACGCTCGGGGTCCATAGCTATAACTTGATCCAATAAGTTATCAATAATGGTAACACGTTTGTTAAATTCTTGTTCTAATACTTTGCCTTCATCTAAACGGTGGTTGTTTAAATCTTCTATGGCTTTGTTAATTTCAACAGCGATGATTTGCCATTCGTTTTCGTCAATTTCTTCGCGCACGGTATTTAAAGCATCCGGAAACCGAACCGCCATTTTAAGCAATTCAATGGCATCGCCATCAACCACTTGCCGTAATTGTTCTATATATTGTTTTACAACTGGTGTATTAATTTGTGTAGACGTATCTTCGGCAGTCGCCTCCATATAAATAGAAAAATCTATTTTGCCACGTTCTAAATTATCTGCAAGTAATTTTCTGATCGCCAATTCTTTTTCTTTGTAAATAGAAGGCATTCTGGCATTTAAATCCAAGCTTTTGCTATTAAGGGATTTTAACTCGATAGTTACTTTTTTGGTGGGTAATTGCAAAACAGATTTTCCGTAACCTGTCATTGAATATATCATAACGTGTGTATTAAGTTATGCAAATGTAATTAAAACCTAAGGGATAGAAAACACTTAAAAGGGCGTTAAATGGAATTCGTTGGTTTGAGGCAGATAAAAGAGAAGCAAAAAACTGGAATTTCTTTATAAAAGCAATTGCGACAAACCAGTAATTTATTCTAATCTATAGAATTCCTTGAGACACTGCCCAAGGGTGTTCGTTTATAATCACCCAAAACTCTTCAACAGCACCTGGGCCTGCAGATAAGCCTTCCCAGTCCTAAAATTGGTTTTCTTTTCAAAATGGAGATTTATGATTTCCCCAAACCCAGTGTCCCGTTCCAGTTTATGTATGAGCCTTAAAATAGCATTAAAATCCCCCTCCAAGGTAAACTGGTAGGTACTTACCTTTAGGTCATTTTGAAGCACGGTATGGGGTTCCAAAAAGCCAACGACCTTAAGGCCCGTACTATCGGCAAATGCGTTGATGGTCCTTAAAAGGCTGTTTTGGACCGAGCTCCCATTAAGCTGGTACTTGGAAAGCAGACCATCATAATAAAGCTGCTTTTGTTTTAAGAGCGAGACCTGCTTGGGCGTGTTCTCGAACAAAATAGCCTCACTCTTTAAGTGGTCGTGTTCCTTTTTAAGAACAAGTGTTTTAGAAACCGCCATATGGTAACAAAGGAACAAGGCCAATATAAAACCGGCCACCAACACTATATTTTTGTTTTTTTTAGTCATGGACCATCATAAGTTTTAAAGAAAAGGAAGCAACCGATGAAGACGCATCCCCGTAATTTATGATCTCAACTTTCTGTATCCAGTCAATGTCTTCCATGTCCGCAATCCATTCTGAAAAGGAAGCGCTGTCGTTTGACTCCCCGGACACCAACAGGGTATTATTGTCAATCACAACCGACTGCCCACTTTTAATACGTTTAAGCAGCGGCTGGTAATCCAGCTCCGTTAGCAGTATGGAACTAGGCAGCCCCCGGACAATGGCATCCACATAAAAAGAACTTTTGGAAGCGCTGCCCTTGAGCATATCGTCCACCATTTTTTGCGATTTATTGACACGCTCGCTAAGCTCCAAAAGGCTCGATTTGGTCGTTTGGTTTATTTGTGAAGTCTGCTGCAGGGCATTGACAGTCTCAAAATAATGGTTGAAAACAAAAAAATTGATGAGCAGCCCACATAAAATAAAGAGCAACCCAAACCTTACGAAAACGGCAAAAAACCGGGCCTGTTTGTAATCATTTTTAAGGGACAGCTTTAAGATTCCGAAATTGGATAAGGGTCTAAAACGTTCCAAAACAATATCCAATGCCGCTGCCATCGAAAGCAACTGAAAGTTATTTGCCCGTAAACCATTGACATCATAAGTAACGGTGTCTTCGATATTTTTTTTCTCAATGGACGCTACAGCCCCCATGTTCATGGTCAAACAAGCATTTGAGGTCATAATGGACGTACTGTCCAAAAAGGGAGCGATACCGGTCACCAGGCCGTTTCCCAGCGAAATACCGATGACGGAAAAGCCATGCCCCTTATAATCAAGCACCAGCCCCTCAACATAGGCCTTCCTGCAAATGGACAGGAGATGGCTGGAGCCTTGGGAAACAATCTCATAAAAAAAGTCTTCGGGATTGATGTTGGGAAACGCATTGTGCATTAACTTTGAAGCCTCCGTTTGACTGCTCTCAATGTGCTTGGTCAATACACTATCATTATTGACCACCAAAAAAACAGGCTGTTTTTTGTTAAGCTTTGAGACCATACCTTCAAAATCGGCACTGTCAAAAAAGTCCACGACCGAAACGCTCTTTCTGTCTTTCTTTAAAACCGTAGCATAAAAGGCCTCCTGCCCATTGTGGGAGCCATGCTCCACCCCGCAAAAGCGGTTCCCATATTCCAGATATGTTTTAAACCGTTCCAACATAGATCAATAAATAACCGTCGGTTTGATGAGCACCGTTAACCTCGATTTGGAATCCTCGCGCTTGCGGGTACTGAACAACCACTTAATAACAGGAATACGTGCCAAAAAAGGCACCCCCGTACCAGAGTCGTTCTTGACCTGTTCCTCCAGACCGCCCAAGACCACAATGTCCTGGTCCTGAACCCGGATGATCGAACTGAACTCCCGGGAGTTTAAATCTGGTGGTGCATCTTCGGCAATACGCAATCCAAAACTGGACTGCACCACAAAAATATCCAGGGTCACCTGGCCGTCGCCCGAAACCATAGGCTTGATGGTCAGCCCCAGTTCGGCATCAATGGGTTCGTAATTCGTGATCTCGGACGTCTGCGGGTTATCGGTCCCATAAATATTACGCTGCGTTACCGCATAGTAAGACGTCTGTCCATTGGAAAAAGTAGCGCGATGCCCATTGAGCGTGGACAATTTGGGCGTGGAACGTATTTTGATATTGCCATTGGATTCCATGGCCTTGATGGTCGCAAAAAAGTTGGGCACCACTTTCCCCAGATTAATATGTCCAAAACCATCAAAACCGTTCAGTACCCTATTGATGGTTCTGGCCCCTAATGTTAAATCCGTCTGCGGATAAATACCCCCTTTGGTCTCAGCCGGCTCGTCACCAATCCCCCAACTGACACCGGTTTCTATGGTGGAGTTCCTGTTGACCTCAATGAGCATGACCTCAATAAGGATAACGGGTACTGGTTTATCGATCTTTTTAATGAATGCCTTAAAACGCTCTATTTTTTCACTGGCCCCAAGGACATAAAAACTGTTGAGCTCATAGTCCACTTTAATATCCAGATCCTGTTTAATTTGATCAGGAAGAATACTCAATAGAGCTTCCCCTTTAGATACGGAATTATTGAAACTGGATTGGTTATTTGAGCTAATGGATTCCCTATTGTTCCTGTTCGTTCCCACATTGGTGTCAAACTGATTGGTGTAATTGTTATTGTAACCACTGTTGCCATAGCTATTTTGATTGCCATAATTTCTTCCAACCGATCTATTGGTGCCTCCACCACCAGAAGGATCTGCAAACATTTCTACCGTTCGGGATATTAAGGGAATGATTTCCACTTTGCGAACACTTAATTGATTTTCGGTACCAAAAAAATAAGTAGTGCCTTCTTTTTTAAAGGTGAATAACTGAGCAGAAGAAGGACTGGAACTGCTGATGTTTTGATTCTGGTTGTTTCTGTTTTGGTTTGCATTTACATCTAATGGAACGGATGTTCCCGAGGTAGATTGTGATTCGAACAACTTTTCAAGCAAGTCATCAAAGTAAATGGATTTGGTTTTAAAAGTGGCATTTCCTGCGCTTTGTAGCGGTGTTGCGGTGAATATGTCTATGTCCAGTTCAGTACCAATATCATTAATAATGTCGGCGATAGGCGTGTTGACAAAATCAACTTCCAATAGTTTTCTGTCCACATCCAAAACCTTGAAGTTTAAATTAGATTTTTTTCTGCCCGATAGCTGTTTTCCATGGGAGTCTGTAGAAGGCGTACTGTCCTCAAACACATAAAAATGGTCCTTGGTCTTTTCAACAAACATCTGGTTTGCCAAGGCCAGTTTGTCCATGGCCGCATCAAAGGGCACGTCCTGTATATAGGAAGTAATCAATTTGCTTTCCATACCGGGCGCAAACACCAAATTTTTACCAGATTCATCAATGATACCTTTAAAGACATCATATAATTTATCATTTTTGGCATCAATGCTAATCGTATTGCCATCCGGTGCATAAGAAATTGGAATGATACGCTCTTTAGGAAGCTCTATAGGTGGTGCATATTTTTTTATGGAGAGGATATTGCCTGTAAAATCAATGGCCAGACCATATTCCTTACACAAGAACACCAACAGGTCAGCCACCGTTACATTGGAAAAATTGTTGACGATACTAATCTGGTCAAGCTCGGGAGCCAGGTTCATATTGACCTTGTGCACATTGGAAACCGCCAACAGGAAATTGGACAAGGTGATGTTGCTTACGCTAATCTCGGTCTTTACCTGTTCGGTCAGTCCCACATTGTCCATGGCCAAGACCTCCAATTGGTTTTTGATGGATTGGATACGGGCATCGTTATTCTGGGCAATGCCAAATTGAAAAACGAATAGGAGTAATATATAGTGCAGTTTCTTCATGTAGTTTAGGTACTAAATATGGTTATTTTTTGTTTAGAAGTAATTTTATTTTTTCTTCTAATTGTGCAATCCGTTCTTCTTGGGTTTTTAGTGTGGTGTTTTCTTTTTCTAAAGTTTCAATGCGTTTTTCTTGATTGATGGTGTAAAGTGTCAACTCCTCTATTTTCTCCAGCAATTTCAAGTTCATTTCTTTAAGCATGATGCCCTCGGTTTCCATGTCTTTTGCCGAAGGGATATTGGGCAAATGCCCATTGCTTGCTATATAATCTTCAACTGCTTTAAGTGATTTTAAATCATAGTCTTTATAAAACACATAATCTGGAGCCAC
>LLBZ010056980.1_pt3 | contig 10827 bp, 12 predicted proteins | sample 1489421 | NCBI WGS metagenome assembly LLBZ01 (sample SAMN04092657, study PRJNA295927) | soil metagenome | biome: Soil prokaryotic community; feature: Bulk soil; isolation source: soil from tomato rhizosphere | host: tomato cultivar Moneymaker | place: South Korea | collected 2011-11-01 | reverse complement strand
GCGGATCCTGGGGATGGGCGATGTGCTCACCCTGGTCGAGCGCGCGCAGGAACAGGTCAGCGCGGAAGAGGCGAGAAAGCTCGAAGAACAGCTTCCCAAGAAGGCGTTCACCTTCGAGGACTTTCTCGACCAGCTTCGCAAGATCAAGAAGATGGGTCCGTTGGAGGATCTCCTCAAGATGATCCCCGGGGTCGGCAACAAGCTGCCTCCGGGGTTATCCGTGGACGAGAAGCAGTTCGTCCGCATCGAGGCGATCATTCAATCGATGACCCGCAAGGAGCGCCTGAAGCCGGAGATCATCGACGGCAGCCGGCGCAAGCGCATCGCCAAGGGAAGCGGGACCAGCGTCCAGGAGGTGAATCGCCTCCTCAAGGACTTCCAGGCGATGCGGAAGATGATGTCGCAGCTGACCAAGATGGGTCCGCGCAAGTTCATGCGGATGGTGCGCGGCTGAGCCGGTCGCTGCGGAGCGACCTCGCTCGAAGGTCGCATCTGGATCGCAGCGGGCCGAGGTCGTTTCGGTGAAAGCTCGCATGGAGCTCCGTCAACGAGGTCGCTTCGGCGGTCATGGCAGAGTCGCAGTCAGTGGCAGAGAGTAAGAGTGCCAGAGAGTATGATTTGCAGAGAAAGGTTCGAGTAGATGCAGAAGGACAGTGCCCTCGAGGGAGGTAGTTGAATGGCCACAGTGATCCGAATGCAGCGCGCCTGCTCCCGCAACCACCCGACCTACCGTGTGGTGGTGACGGACTCGCGCAATCGCCGCGACGGTCGCTTTATTGAACGCATCGGGTTTTACAATCCGGTTGCCTCCGGTGCAGAGCAAGGCTTCCGCATTGTGCAAGACCGTTTGGCTTATTGGCAAGGTGTGGGCGCACAATTGTCGCCGACCGTTGCACGTCTGGTCAGCGAAGCTGGCAAGAAAGCCGCTGTTTAAGTTTTGTCGCGCAAGACCGCATTGGGGGGGCGAATCCCTGAAGATCTAGTGCTTGTAGGGTATGTGTCCGGCGCTTATGGTCTTCAAGGCTGGGTACGGATCAAGCCTTATTCGGCCGATGCCGATGCGCTGCTGCATGCCAAGACGTGGTGGCTGGATAAGCCGGATTTTCATGATGTGGAAATGATGCAGTCCAAAGATCACAGCGGGGATGTGGTTGCTCGCTTGATGGGGGTGGCAGGCCGGGATGCGGCAGAAGCGCTCAAGGGCGCGTCAGTGCAAATTTCGCGTAGTCATTTCCCGGCACTGTCAGATGATGAGTTTTACTGGGTTGATTTGCTGGGCTTGGAAGTCATTAACCTGCAGGGCGAGACTCTAGGGCTGGTCAAGGACATGATGGACAATGGTGCACATCCGATTCTACGGGTGGAAGTGCCGCCCGTTCCGGGCCCTGAAAAAGCGCCGCAAGAACGCTTGATTCCGTTTGTCGATCAATTCGTCAAGACGGTCGATCAAAAGGCAAAAAAGATTACGGTAGACTGGGGACTGGATTATTAAGTCTCTACAGCAGACCTTTCTGTATGTGGAGCTGAGGAGCGTGCGAGATGCAATTTGATATTGTCACGCTTTTTCCTGAAATGTTCGCAGCACTGACACAGTCGGGTATTACCCGACGCGCGTTTGACCAGAATAAATGTGCATTGTCGTTGTGGAATCCAAGGGATTTCACCAGCGACAATCATCGCACGGTCGATGATCGGCCGTATGGCGGCGGTCCCGGCATGGTGATGCTGGCCAAGCCGCTCGAAGCTGCCATCAAAGCGGCCAAAGCGCGCCAAGTGGAGCAGGGCTTGGTTGCCCCTCGTGTCATATACCTGTCGCCGCAGGGACAGGACTTGACGCATCGGCGTGTCATGCAGTTGACCGCCGAGCCGGGACTGGTGTTGTTGTGTGGTCGCTATGAGGCAGTGGACCAGCGTTTGCTGGAGCGCTGCGTCGATGAAGAAATCAGCCTCGGCGATTTCGTGTTGTCGGGCGGTGAATTGCCGGCGATGGCATTGATGGATGCAGTGATTCGACAGTTGCCGGGTGTATTGCATGACGAGGCTTCGGCGGTCGAAGACAGCTTTGTCAACGGTTTGTTGGATTGTCCACACTACACGCGGCCGGAAATCTACGAAGGCGTTGCGGTGCCGCCAGTATTGTTAGGTGGACATCATGCCGAAATTGAAAAATGGCGCCGAGAGCGGGCGCTGGAAGCTACCGCGAAAAAGCGGCCGGATTTGATCGTCAAGGCACGCGAAGCAGGTTTGCTGACGCGGGCCGATGAAAAGTTTTTAATCAGTTTGTAGTATCGAGCAGGTGCTTTATAGAGTTACCTACATGTATAACCCCATCCTCTACTGGGCAAGAAGTGTGAAAACACAAAGCGCCAGCAAGATGGCTTTTGGAGCTAAAAATGGACTTGATCCAAACACTTGAGCAAGAAGAGATTAACCGTCTCGGAAAAAACATCCCTGAATTCGCCCCTGGCGATACAGTGGTCGTCAACGTCAACGTGGTCGAAGGCACACGCAAGCGTGCCCAGGCTTATGAAGGTGTCGTGATTTCGCGTCGCAACCGCGGTTTGAATTCCAACTTCATCGTTCGCAAGATTTCGTCCGGCGAAGGCGTCGAGCGTACATTCCAGTTGTATTCCCCACTGATCGCATCGATCGAAGTCAAGCGCCGCGGTGATGTGCGTCGCGCTAAGCTGTACTACTTGCGTGAGCGTTCCGGTAAATCGGCACGTATCAAGGAAAAATTACCGAATCGTCGCGCCAGCGCCAAAGCGGCAGAGTAACCTGACGCTTACATGGAAAGCAAAAGGGCACCTGATGGTGCCCTTTTTTATTCCTTGGCATTGTGTGGGGCAGAATGAAACGATGCGATACGCGGTTCCTAAACACTATAAAATTGCATGGTAGTGTTTGCGCGGCGCCGTGGCGCGCCGAATTGCTCCAATCTTAACATTTTGAATAGTTATCTTGGCAAAACTGATCATCGATCCGGAGTTGATTCCAGTGGAATCCATCGCTGGCGAGACTGCACTAACTTCTGACAGGCTTGCAGTTGATTGGCTGCGTACGCGTTTTGCCACTCCACCCGAGTGGTTGCCGGAAGTCGCGAACGAACATTTTTTGCGCCAAGGCACCACGGCGCCCATGCCGGCCGCGGTACTGCTGCCCATCGTGGTCCGCAGCCACGGTCCTACGCTGTTATTGACACAACGAACGGCACATTTGACCGATCATGGCGGGCAGATCAGTTTGCCGGGCGGACGCGTCGAAGCAGAGGATGTTTCTGCAATTGAAACTGCGTTGCGCGAGACCGAAGAAGAGGTCGGTCTGCATCGGCGTCACGTGGAAGTGCTCGGCACCTTGCCGGATTATTTCACCGGCACCGGTTATCGTGTGACGCCGGTGGTGTCGATAGTGCAACCTCCATTCGATCTGCGTGCCGATCCATTCGAAGTCGCCGAGATATTCGAAGTGCCGATGGCCTTTCTGATGGATGGCATGAACCATCAGCGCCGCACTGCAGAGTTTCCCAATGGTATTGGCCGTCGTACCTTTTATGCGATGCCGTATGAACGTTTTTTCATTTGGGGGGCGACCGCCGGTATGCTGCGCAACTTGTTTCATTTTTTGCGCGCCTGAACTTACATACTGAGATCAGGCGCGAGATTCTTGTTATCCAATCTGAACCGATAAGGCGCCAAATGAAATCGGTGGATTTTTAGGCTGGCAATGCACCCTCTGTCAAAGCAGTGCTTTGACTCTCCATCCATTCTCCCAGAAGGGAGAAGAGTGCAAATAGTTTCCCTCTCCACTTCGTGGGGGAATTGAGGGTGAGGCTGGGGGCGTACACGAGAGTCCTCTGCAAGGAAGAGGGCGCTCTACTGGAACACCGAAACAGCCAGACGGGAAAAAAATGCGATTTCATGTTGCATTATCGGCTCAGCTTGGTATTACTTGTCGTGCGAGGTCTACAGCGTGCGCCTATATCACCATCGGTTTGATTCCGGCGTTGTGCTGCGTTATCGTATGGGCTGGTAAATGCTCGATATAAGAAAGCGGCTTGATGACATTTCTCTCTATTCTTTGTGCACTATTAATTGAACAACTCAAACCGTTGCGCGCGGATAACCCAGTCTATGGCGCGATTCGGTCGCTGGCTGCGCGCATGGAGGCAGCCTTTAATGCGGGGCAGGCACGTCATGGCCGGTTGGCGTGGATTGTGATGCTGGCGGTGCTGATGTTACCTACGGCATTAGTGTATTGGGCATGCATCAAAATTAATCCCTTGCTGGCGCTGGCGTGGAATATCCTGATTGTTTATCTCACGTTGGGTTTTCGGCATTACAGCCACTATTTCACGTCAATTCAACTTGCGCTTAGTGCGGGTGATGAAACCACCGCGCGCAAGCTGTTGGCCGAATGGACCAAACAGGACACAACGGAGTTGGATATCAGCGAGATTTCGCGGCTAGCAGTTGAGAAGGCGCTGATAGCAACGCATCGCAATGTGTTTGGCGTATTTTTCTGGTTTTTGATACCACTTGGCCCGGCATGTGCGGTGATGTACCGGGTTGCCGAATATCTGGCACGCGCGTGGAATGAACCGGAATACATGAAGAATGAAGCTTTCGGCCAGTTCGCCGCCAAAGCATTTTATTGGATCGACTGGATTCCTGCGCGCTTGACCGCCATCGCCTTTGCCGTGGTCGGCAATTTTGAAGATGCCATCTATTCATGGCGCAATTTTGCCGATCGATGGCAGGATGAAGCGATCGGCATCATTCTGTCTTCCGGTGGCGGTGCGATGGGCGTGAGATTGGGTGCTGCGTCGGAAAATGCTGCCAATGTGCGGCCCACGGATGTCACGACAATGGATTCGGTCGGCATTGAAACCGAGACGCCGCCCGGCGAAGAATCAAATGTGAGAACGCTGCAAAGTGCTGTGGGGTTGGTGTGGCGTGCGCTGCTTTTGTGGATGCTGTTGCTGTTGCTGTTGTCGCTGGCAGTGTGGTTAGGGTGACGGGTGCCACCGTATGTGCATTCAATAACTTCCGGGTGGCTGCCCTTCAATATTGGCTATCATGGGATGTTGTTTTGCTCCAACTCTTCTATAAGATATAATATGCAAGAATATTGAAGGCTTGACGCTACACACATGGCGGCAAGTAAATCCAGCCGCGAAAGAAGCAGTCGCACACATGGCCGATCACGCTCATAAAAAATCGCCTGCTCGTGAGTTTTTTATTCAGGGAATTACTCGGGACGGCAAGCAATTCCGTCCTAGCGATTGGGCTGAACGCTTATGCGGTGTGATGTCGCACTTTCGCCCGGAAGGTTCGCGCAGTCGGCATGCGCATCTTCAGTATTCACCTTACGTGCGTCCCACGGTGTTGGCGGGTGTTAAATCCGTTGTGGTAAATGAAGAACTGCGTACCCTGGAGCCGCTTGCCTATCATTTCGTGATGAACTTCGCAAAAGACAACGACCTGCAAGTGGTTGATGCGTGTTTGTTGCCGGATACGGATGACAAAGCCTGATACCAATCTTCCTTCTTCCATCACATCATGCTAAATCATTAATTCAAACTGCTTCGCAACAATTCCAGATGATGATCCCTGCTGCTGAGTTGCAAGTTAATTGCCATCAAGCGTTTGAGGTAGTTTCAGAAATTGGCGCAAGCCGATTCGTCAGATACGTAGATGAAGGGCACGGTACAGGATCGAGGTTGAACATTTCAAAGGCAATCCATCGAACGCCGGGGTGGCGCGAGCGGATTTCATAGCGTGTCGGACGAGGGCGCGACTTTCTATTTCGAGGTGCTGGAGGTGGGCATCGCAAATCCTGCCGATGGAAGTGCCTGCAAAATTAACAGGTATGTTTTGCACAAAATTATCCGTATTATCAAGTCAAGCAAAAATGGTTCATACGGGTCGGGATTGTTGCTACGTGATATGTCGATAAGATACACACACTTTTCATCACCGGACTGAGGAGGGTGGATGCAAGAACACCAACTTTATTTTGTAAAAGGCACTGGATTGTTGCGCCAGGCTGCAAAATTTTTCTCGGGTGGGGCCATTTGCTGGCTTTGGTGGCCTGAAGATGAGAGTAAGCCGCGTGCCTATGAGCCAGTCCAGGAGAAAGAAGCATTTGTTGCCCTTTCGGAGGACATTGTTTCAACAGTTTATTACCCCACTTTCATTAAGACGCCTGTCTTACTACCGCAATACATGCTTCTCCATGTTTAAGAGCGCACTTGGTCGGATATCGCTGGTAGGGTGTTCAAATGCGGTGTTCTGGTCAATTTTTGCAACTGCTTCACATCTGCGTCGTGCATCTTCTAATCCTTGCTATCTGGTGCGCCGGCCCGCTAGCGCCTAGCCAAGTCATGCAACATCTTGTTGCTGCCGGTTCCTGTAGGAAGATAGAGCGAAGCGAAACCCATTAATCGCAGCAATCAGAGCACTGATGAGTTTCGCTTCGCTCTTCACTTCCGCTGCGGCGTGGGATAATCGATTGCAAAATTATTCTCGAGGCTATGCGAATTCCAATGAAGCTTCAAGCGACCTGCCTTGTATTTTTGCTTACCTGCTGTCTGGCAGCCGGCGGCGCCGTTGCGCACAATATGCCACGGGTCGTTGTCAATGCACTAAAACAGGCTGGTATCCCGACAACTGCGGCTGGTGTTGTGGTGCAAGAGGTGACGGGGAAAAAAATTCTTGCGACCTCGAATCCGACTGTGCCGTTCAGTCCTGCATCGACCATGAAACTGGTCACGACCAATGCTGCATTGGACTTGTTGGGGCCGGCCTTTACTTGGAAAACGCAAGCCTATGCAAATGGAGTGCAGACCGGCGACGTATTGCAAGGCGATTTGATCATCAAAGGCAGCGGCGATCCGAAGCTGGTCACTGAAAATTTCTGGCTATTTCTGCGCCAGATCCGTGCGCGCGGCATCCGCGAAATCCGCGGCGATCTGCTGCTTGACCGCAGCGCATTCGAAGAGGCCGCTTTCGACGCGGCAAAATTCGACGGCGAGGCGTTAAAGTCGTACAACGCCGGCGCAAATGCACTATTGCTCAACTATGAAGCATTCCGTTTTCGCTTTGTACCGAATGAAATAACTGGCGTGGTCAATGTCATGATGGACCCTCCGGTCGCCGGCTATCCGGTTACCGTGCCGCAGTTGTCCAACGACGAGTGCGGCGACTGGCAGGACAAGCTGCACACCACGGTCGATGGCGGTAGTGCCAGCTTCGGCGGCACCTTTGCCGCTTCGTGCGGCGAGAAGACCTGGTATATGCACCCGTATCAACTGTCGCATAACCAGTATTTCGCCGCAGTGTTTCGCCAGATGTGGAGCGATCTGGGCGGTGTATTCAAAGGAGATGTCAGGGATGGTGTTACACCGCCTACTGCGCGCCTCGTGACCGAATGGGAGTCGGTCACGTTGCCCGAGGTGATTCGCGATATCAACAAGTACAGCAACAACGTGATGGCACGCCAATTACTGATGACCATCGCCGCCCAAGTGTTGAAAATACCCGCCAATCCCGAGCGCGGTGCGCAGGTAGTCAAGAGCTGGCTCTCCAGCAAAGACATCGATGCGCCGGAGCTCGTCATTGAAAATGGCTCCGGGCTGTCACGCATCGAGCGCATCGCGCCGCGCACGATGGCGAGCATGCTGATCGCCGCGTTCAAGTCGCCGTTGATGCCGGAGTTTATCTCGTCGATGCCCTTGGTCGGCTATGATGGCACCATGCGTCATCGCCTGACCGATCAAGGCGTGGCCGGCAACGCGCACATAAAGACCGGCCGGCTGGATGAAGTCCGCGCGCTGGCCGGTTATGTATTGGCCGCATCCGGCAAGCGCTATGTCGTGGTATGCATCATCAACCATCGCAATGCGGCGCGCGGGCAGGATGCGCAGGATGTGTTGCTGCAGTGGGTGTACGAACACGGTTGAACGATCCCGTAAATAAAAATAATTCGGAGTCACAAGATGGCGGATGCCACAGGGATGGAACTTGAAGTCATGGTGCCGCGAGAGCCAGCGGCCACGGAGCCGGTTGTTTCGCAGATGGCGTCGCACGCACGGTCTGCGGTGCAAGACGACACGCCGGCAAGCGTTCTGCATCGTTTCGAGTTCACCGGCACCGGTGCCGAATATTTCCGCATCTGGGTCGTCAATTTGCTGTTGACGATCCTGACGCTCGGGATTTATTCCGCATGGGCCAAGGTGCGGCGACTGCAGTATTTTTATCGCAATACGCATGTCGCCGGCGCGATTTTCGATTATCACGGCAACCCGAAATCGATTCTGAAAGGGCGCCTGCTGGCGTTGAGCTTGCTGGCCGCCTACAAGATTTCGTACGACATATCGGCCACCGCAACCATCGCGATCGCGTTGATCCTGGCCGGCATCATGCCTTGGCTGCTGGCGCGCTCGTTTCGCTTCAAGATGATCAATTCGAGTTATCGCGGCTTGCGTTTCCATTTTGCCGGGACGGTGGCGGGCGCCTATCGCATGCTGATCCTGTTTCCAATCATGCTGGCCGTCACCGGATTTTTTGTGTGGAGCCTTGCCACATCGTTTGCGCAGCGCCCCAGTCTAGGCGTCATTCTGCTGACGGCAATTCTGCCGCTGCTGGCATTGGCCGGGACCATCCCGTTAGCGCATTTTTTGTTGAAGCGCTATCAACACGACAATGCCTATTTCGGGCAAACCCCCTTTTTCTTTCATGCGCGCGCCGGCGAATTTTTTAGGATATATGGCAAGGCGGTCGGCTTCTTCTTCCTGGGTTCGATTCCGGCCGGGATATTTGGTTTTCTGACCGCAAGGGTATTCGCGTTTCTGCAAACAACCATGTTCGGCTGGTTGTTCGCATTGCTGTATGGCGTATTGAGCGCTTACGCTTTTTACTTGTTCGTTCGTCCATACCTGGAAAGCCGGATTCAGAATCTGGTGTGGAACCAGACCGAGATGGGCATGCATAAGTTTGAAAGCACGGTTCAAGCACGCAAACTGCTATGGATTCATGCCTCGAACCTGCTACTGATTACGCTGACTTTTGGCCTGTATAAGCCCTTCGCTGTGGTACGTCTGATCAAATATCGCATCGAGAGCATGGCATTGATCCCCGACGCCAATTTGGAAGAATTCCTGGCCGATCACACTTCTGACAACGCCGGCGCCATCGGTCAGGAAGCCGGTGACTTGTTCGATATCGATATCGCCCTATGATAGATGCCACTTACTTCGACGGTCAAACCACGCGCCGGCAACCGGTTACCGTGATCATTCACAAACGCGTGGTCGCGATGCGAGGCCCCGGCGTGCATCGCACGATACGTCTGTCGCAACTCAATATCTCGGAGCGCTTGCAGCATGCGCCGCGCATCCTGCGTTTTCCGGATGGCGGCTTTATCGAAGTCAGCGATGCGAGGCTGGACAAGATGCTCGCAAAAAACCGGTATCGCGATCCGTGGGTCGTGCGCTGGCAGCAGAACTGGCCGTTGTCGCTACTCGCACTCATCAGCCTGCTCGCGCTGTTAGTGTCAGGCTACCAGTGGGGCGTCCCGTGGGCAGCGGACAGGATTGCGCAGCATCTGCCGTCATCAATTGAGAAAAAAATCGGCGACCAACAAATGATGATGGTGGATGCGCGCTACATGACGCCGTCGAAGCTCGACCCGGTCGACAAGGCGCGCTTGTCGCGCCTGTTTTCGGAATTGAAGCAGCCGCGCGGCGAAAAAACGACGTATCGCCTTGAATTCCGCAATAGCCGCATGGGTCCCAACGCGTTCGCGCTGCCAAACGGCGTGATCGTGATGACCGACCAGTTGGTGCTGCTGGCAAGGAACGATCAGGCGGTGCTGGGCGTACTTGCGCATGAGCTGGGACATTTGCAGCGCCGGCATTCATTGCGCCATTTATTGCAGGCGCTTGGCGTCGGCGTAGTGCTCCACCTATGGATCGGTGATGTGTCCAGCGCACTAGCAGCGATACCGACCTTTTTTCTTGATCAAAAGTACTCACGCGACTTTGAGCGGGAGGCCGATCAGTACGCGATCGACATGATGCATGCGAACAGTTTGCCGTTATCACCGATGGCCGACCTGTTTAAAAAAATGGGCACCGAACAGGGCGTCGCTAAGAAAGAGGGCGATGCATCGGTCGACGAGGCGGGCGAAGATGAAGATGGCGATGACGTGCAACAGCAGAATGACACGCGCAACGCACCGTCCAGAGGCAATGCTAAGCACGAGGCGCCGCCGGATTATTTCAGCTCGCACCCGAGCGACGATGAGCGCATTGCCAAGTTGCGGGCGGCAGATAACAAGTAGCGTTTGTTTCGGGTCCACCTGGTTTTGCCAGGCAAGACAATTGCGCCTAGTCAGAGTATCAGCGGACGGTTCGACAATTCGTTGGACGACGATCCATTGGATGGAAAACGGGGCGCGAGCAAATCATTCAACTGCTTGAGCCCGGCGATAACGCTGTCGTGATATTCTCCACGTGCGAAGCCTTGCGTCATCGTCTTGCAGACCGTTTGCCAATCGGCCGCGCTAAGCACGCGCCCAACGGTGCGATCCGCGATGATGTCGACATGATGGTCCGCCAGATTGATGTAAATCAAAATGCCGCAATTTTCTTCAGTGTCCCAAATGCGGTAGTGCGTGAACAACTCACGCGCTCGCTCGCGTGAAGAAGTCCCCTCCAGAACATCATTGACTGGAAGCGCAGGTTCGATAACTACGCGCACCTCAGCGCGGTGCATTTTTTCCCCGATCGCAATCGTCGCCTGAATTGCATGTAGTGTCGGGGCATTC
>LLBZ010030356.1_pt2 | contig 10841 bp, 10 predicted proteins | sample 1489421 | NCBI WGS metagenome assembly LLBZ01 (sample SAMN04092657, study PRJNA295927) | soil metagenome | biome: Soil prokaryotic community; feature: Bulk soil; isolation source: soil from tomato rhizosphere | host: tomato cultivar Moneymaker | place: South Korea | collected 2011-11-01 | reverse complement strand
TACAACCGGCCGACGCAGGAAGGCATGTACCAGCACTTCAAGAAAATCGTGGAATCGGTCGATTTGCCAGTAATTCTTTACAACGTGCCGGGCCGTACCGTTGCCGACATGTCAAACGAAACCATTTTGCGCTTGGCGCAAGTGCCGGGCATTGTCGGCGTCAAGGATGCGACCGGCAATATCGGTCGTGGCAGCGACCTGATTCGCTTGGCGCCCAAGTCGTTCGCCGTGTATTCCGGTGATGATCCGACGGCGATGGCATTGATGTTCTGCGGCGCGAAAGGTAATATTTCCGTCACCGCCAACGTCGCGCCGCGTGCGATGCACCAGTTGTGCATTGCTGCAATGAATGGGAAAGTCGCTGAAGCGGTCGAAATCAATAATCAGCTTTTGCCCCTGCATAACAAGCTGTTCATCGAACCGAATCCAGTTCCCGTGAAATGGGCACTAACGCAGATGGGGATGATGCCCTCCGGTATTCGCTTGCCGCTGGTGCCGCTTGCGACGGAATACCACGACATGGTTCGCGCCGCATTGCGCGAATCGGGTGTATTACAATAAGGAACGTGCATGGAATAATTTGCCGATTTGTCTCGCGCTTGGAAGGGGCCCGCCGAGGGGTGTTCGTCGTCGCCATAGCTCGTTATGACTCCTTCTCCCGCCCCTCGCATTGCATCCCGTCAGACGCGTCCAAATCGGGAAATTATTCCGTACACATTCCTAAGCGCTGCCGCAAGCCGCAGCAACAATTATTCATGATTCTATTCAGCCTCCACATGACTATTCGGAAGAACTCTTACACCGCTCATCGCCATATTGCTCGACGCGGAATTCTTTACGCGTTCGCGCTGACGACTCTTGCAGGATGCAGTTCTGTAGGTTCTTTGCTCGAGTCGGATCGGCTCGATTACAAAAGCGCCAGCAAGGCTTCTGCTGCGCCGCTTGACGTGCCGCCTGATTTGACCCAATTGCAACGGGATAATCGCTACGGGATTCCAGGAGCGAACAGTGGAACTGCAACTGCATCCAGCTATAGTCAGGAGCAGGGCACGCAACCTGTTGCGAGCGTCGCGGCAATAGCGCCCACGGAAGCGGATGGCATGCGTATCGAGCGCGCCGGTAATCAGCGCTGGCTGGTCGTGAAGCAACCGGCGGAAGTGCTGTGGCCGCAGATCAAGGAATTTTGGCAGGATGCCGGTTTTCTGATCAATATCGAAGCGCCGGAAACCGGTGTGATGGAAACCGATTGGGCCGAGAACCGGGCAAAAATTCCACAGGATATTATCCGCAGAACGCTGGGTAAAGTCATTGATTCAATGTATTCAACCGGCGAGCGCGACAAGTTTCGTACCCGCCTGGAACGGGGGGCGGATGGCACTACCGAAATCTATATCAGCCATCGCGGCGCGGAAGAGGTTCTCACTGGCTCGCAAAAGGATGGAACCATCTGGACTGCGCGTCCATCTGATCCCGAGCTTGAGGCGGAATTCATCGCACGCCTGATGGCGCGTCTGAGCGCCGGTGACGCTGCGCAAGCGAAAGAGGTAATTGCGACTGCAGCACCGCAGCAGAGCAAATCAAAGCTGGTCAAGGGAAGCGCCGGTGATTACGTCGAAGTCGATGAAGGCTTTGATCGCGCATGGCGCCGTGTTGGTTTGGCACTGGACCGGGGCGGTTTTACCGTCGAGGATCGTGATCGTGCGCAGGGTTTGTATTTTGTTCGCTATGTGAATCAGGACGAGGATGTTCAAGGCAAGTCAGCTGAAAAGGGTTTTCTGTCGCGTCTGTTCTCATTTGGATCGGACGATGACAAGGCAAAGGCAGCTCAGCGTTACCGTATTTCCATCAAGAACAACGGTGCAACTAGCCAGATTGTCGTACTCAACAATGATGGTCGCGCCGAGAAATCGCCCTCAGCTGACAAGATTTTGTCTTTGCTGAGCGATCAACTTAAATAAGCAACGGATAAACATGGTGTAGTCCGTTCACATGCGGGCGTCGCCAATAGGTTCATCATTGAAATTTGCCAGTCTTGGAAGCGGTAGCGAAGGTAACGGACTATTGATCTCGGCTGCATCCGGCGTTACCCGTACGACGGTAATGCTGGATTGCGGATTTGGCATCCGTGAAACGGAACGGCGCCTTGCCAGGTTGGGCATGACGCCGGCAGATTTGTCCGGCGTCGTAGTCACTCATGAGCATCAGGATCATGTTGGCGGTGTATTCAAGCTGGCGCGGCGCTATCGTTTGCCCGTCTGGCTTAGTTACGGAACCTGCCGGGCGGTGGAGCGGGATACGACTGATGTAACGCTTCATTTCTGCCGTGATGGCGAGCGGTTTTCCATTGGCGACCTTGAGTTCGCTCCTTATACGGTACCGCACGATGCGCGCGAGCCGGTTCAATATGTCGTAAACAATGGATGTACACAGCTGGGCGTATTGACTGACGCCGGACATGCGACATCACATATGGTGACCGCGCTGGGCGGTTGCGATGCGCTGATGCTGGAATGCAATCACGACCGGACCATGCTTGCAAATTCCACTTATCCGATGTCATTGAAGCAGCGCATTGGGGGAGCCTATGGCCATTTGTCTAACGAAGTGACCGGTCAGATTCTGGCGGCGCTCAATCAGTCAAAACTCAAGACGGTGATCGGTGCACATTTAAGTCGTCAAAACAATACTGTCGATTTGGCGCGACTTGCACTTGTCGATGCGCTGGCGACGGCATCGACTGAGGTAATGATTGCGTGTCAGGACGATGGATTTGATTGGATAGAATTGCGCTGACAGTGTAGGTGGATGGACATGCGCTGATGAAGGCGAAAAAAAGCCGACCCGAAGGTCGGCTTTTTGGTATGCAGACTGCTTGATTACTTCGGTGCCGATGCGTCAACAGCAGGAGCAGCAGCGGCGTCAACAGCAGGAGCAGCAGCGGCGTCAACAGCAGGAGCAGCAGGAGCGGCAGCGGCGTCAACAGCAGGAGCTGCAGGAGCTTCAGCAGCAGGTGCAGTTGCAGCAGGAGCTTCAACAGCAGCAGGTGTTTCAACAGCAGGAGCTTCTTCTTTCTTGCTGCAAGCAGCCAGAACAACAGCAAACAGGGATGCGATCAACAGTGTCTTTTTCATGAGTATTCCTTAAGTTTGTTTAGTGATTTTGCGATGAATAATTACCGGTAATTATCGCTCGATAGGTCTTTTTTGCCGGTTCGCGACCAAATGCTGCATCGCGTCACGTCAAAGTTTCCTAACTAAAAATTATAGCTGCTTTTTTTTCGTTGCTGCATTAGATGCTCTGTTGTTTGATGGGGAATTTGTAAGCATTTATTACAATCCATGGACTGGAAGCACTTCAGGAAAATTTTCCGAATTCTCTCGTAAAGTCAATGGCACTTGTGCCAGTTGATTAATTGCATTAATAGCATTGCAGTCCTGTAACTCCTATAACGTATCCAGCCAACCCTCCTGATACCAGTCATACAACGCTTCCGTCACGTCCGGCGACGCATTGCATACCGCCATACCGGCGAGGCTACGTTCATTGGCAAGCTCGACCAGAGAGTCCCGGTCAGCACGTTCGGCGGCAAACGATTCGCCATTGATGAAAACATGCTTGTGACGGTACAGCATCCGGGTTTTTCGTGCCAATTGGACGCCGCGCTTTTTTGCGCGTGCCGTGAAACGGGCAAACGTCAATGGCTGTTCTGGCGGTTCAAAAAATACATTTGGCTTTGGCTCTGAGAGGTATTCACCAAGAAAAATCGTCATGTCTTCCTTGGTGAATTGCACTTTATTCAATTCATTGGTAATTGAATCCAGCATTGCGCCACTGATTTCTGCGGGCCGCGTGGTTGGTGCCAAGTCAGGATCGGCATACCGGCCGGGAAGGTCGATTGAATCGGCCATGAACTGAAGGAACGTTTCACCCAGTTCCTGGAAAGAGGGCGCACGAAAGCCGATTGAGTAGGTCATGCATTCGCCGACAGCAACACCATCGTGCGCATAATGTGGCGGTAAGTACAACATGTCGCCTGGATCAAGCACGAATTCCTGTTCCGGCATGAAATTCTCAAGGATCTTCAGCGGCATTCCGTCTTTCAAGCGCAAATCCTGTTGCGCGCTGATGCGCCAGTGTCGCTGACCATGCGCCTGCAGCAGGAACACATCATACGAATCAAAGTGCGGCCCAACTCCACCACCGTCGGTCGCGTAACTGATCATCAGATCGTCGAGACGTGCATCCGGGAGGAAACGAAATTGGCGTAGCACCGCATCTGCGGCTTCGTTGTGCAAATTGACACCCTGCACGAGCAATGTCCAGATGCCTCGATAAGTAGCCGCCAGTTCGGGAAATGGGCCATTCCGGAGTTGCCAGTCCTGGTCGCCATGCGTAATCAAACGCGATTCGACATCGTCTCTTGTCGCCAGTGAAAACAACGCTTCACGTGAAATTGGAGGGGTAAATGCCGGAAGCGCCTGACGAATGACAAGCGGTTTTTTATGCCAGTATTCGCGCAAAAATTGCGCCGGCGTGAGGCCGCCGAGTAACGTCATTTTTTTCATTGCATCATTATAAGGTGATGCTAAGGAGGATCCTCTACGCCATGTGCAATACATCTTCCTGCCGCAAAGGAGGGCGGGGTGAAATGCATGGTACGGCTTCGATTTTGATATGAGGCGGATGCTTGTTGAATCAAGATGGCAGGGGAACTTTGCACATGGTTCCTGCGCCGAATTGCAAAGCCCTCAGGCGTCTGTTCTTGCCAGTTTCTTGCGGAGCCCTGACCTCTGGCCTGTCAAGCAAGTTACTCACCCGGGTATAATTGTACAAATATCAAATGAAAGGATCATCATGAAGATTGCCAAAAATACCGTAGTGACGGTGCACTACAAGCTGTCGGATGCGCAAGGCAGTCTGATCGAAGACGGCCGCGAGCCTATGGTCTATTTGCATGGCGGTTATGAAAACACACTGCCAAAAATCGAAGAAGCATTGGACGGCAAGAGCGTTGGTTACGAGACGACAATTCAAGTCGAACCGGACGATGCATTTGGCGAATACGATCCAAGTCTGGTGAAGATCGAACCACGAGATCGGTTGCCATCGCCGCTTGAAATCGGCATGCAGTTTGAAGGGACGCCTGAAGGCGATGACGAGGAAACAATGATTTTTACCGTGACCGATATTGCCGACGGCAAGGTCGTTCTGGACGGTAACCATCCGTTAGCCGGGATGGCATTGCGATTTGCGCTGAATGTTGCTGACGTGCGTGAGGCAAGCGATGAAGAAATCGCCCATGGTCATGTTCACGGTGCGCACGGTCATCATCACGACGAACTGGATGACGATGATGATGGCGACCAGTTCCGCAGTATGCCGATTCAGTAATACGCAAGCGTATTCATCTGATCGTCTCAAGTCGCGGCAAGTCAACGCCGCGGCTGTTTTTTATTGAGCGTTTCATGGTGGACAACCCTCATTCCGTTGAGGCCTTTGCGCCGGCGAGTGTCATTGTCGATGCACGGAAGAGCCTTGGGTTGGCGTGATTAACGTCCAGCTTTGCCCACCCGGAACGGACTTGAAGCTTGCCGAGATTGCCGAGCCATGCAATGTTGCCGGTATCTTCAACTTTAGCTGATGTCCGACTGTAGATGATCAGTACCTTGCCGCCAAATTTGGCGGCCATCCTCATAAGGTGTTTACGAGTTTCGGCAAATCCGTCACGTTTGGTGTTCAATCCGAATCGTTTCCGAAAGCCGGGCTGCACCAACGGATCACCGTCACAAAACAAAACAATGCCGCTCATTTTTTTTCGCTTCGCAGAAGTAAAAATACGGGCAAGCCACTCGCGATTGGCAACCAGACGATCTTCAAACTCACTGTTGCGTCCCGCTGCCGTTCGGTAGTGATTGTTGGGCGCAGGCAGATTGACAGTCGCGAACATCACGTTGCCGATTTCCCATCGCATGTTTTCCGAATAGCTGCGAAATATGGCGCTCGATGATTGCCGCATTACCGGAATGCGGCTGGAACCGAATGAAAATTCATCCACAAAGAAGAGTTCACGGAGCCGATTCAAACGCTCGAGCGCTATTGAATCGCCTCGACTGCCGACGCACTCCGTCCAGTCACTGCCGGCTAACGATACGATCAACCCATTCTTGGCGCTGTTGAGCAGTGCCTTGCGGCGCAGATAGACAGCATCGGTGCAGGTTTCAGTGCCGGCTTTGATGCCATTGGCAATCACAAATGCAAGATTGTCTGCATCTGTGTCTGCGATCGCGTTTCGCAACACTGCGTCGCCGGTTGCCAACTGAAATGGGTGTGCAATCACGCCAAAACTGAAATCGCCTGTCTGCGCCCGCATGGGGCAGGATGCCATGAGCATGGCGCATGCAAGTAGCGCACGCATGAATGATTTGCTGGTGCTGTCTATCATTGTTGCGCGAGTTTTTTCAATCGATAGAGCGCATCGAGCGCCTCACGCGGTGAAAGCGCATCCGGATCGATATCTGCAAGTGCTTCAGTAACGACGCTGGTGCTCCTGTCATCTGTTGCATCAATCACATCGGGCGCGGCACTGATCGGTAGTGGAGCGGCGAACAAATCAAACTGCGGTGTCGACTGGATCGAATGGGCTTCCAGTTCTGCAAGATGCTTGCGTGCGGCGCGAATCACTGCCTGTGGAACCCCGGCCAATTGTGCAACCTGCAAGCCGTAGCTTTGCGATGCCGGGCCGGCCTGTACCGCATGCAGAAATACGATGCTGTCTTTATGCTCCACTGCCGAAAGATGGACGTTCGCTGCAGTCGGATGCGTGTCCGGCAGCTGTGTCAGTTCGAAATAGTGCGTTGCAAACAATGTGAAACTTTTTGTGTTGTCGATCAAGTGGCGTGCAATTGCCCATGCCAGCGCAAGCCCGTCGAAGGTTGACGTGCCGCGTCCGACTTCATCCATCAGCACCAGTGAACTATCGGTCGCGCCGTTCAGGATCGCTGCCGACTCGGTCATCTCGACCATGAAAGTCGAACGCCCGCCGGCCAGATCGTCGGCTGCGCCGATGCGCGTAAAGATACGATCGATGGGGCCGATCACGGCACTGGCGGCTGGTACGAAACTGCCGACGTAGGCAAGCAAGGTGATCAGCGCAATCTGGCGCATGAAGGTCGATTTGCCGCCCATGTTCGGTCCGGTAATCAGCAACAGCTTGCGCTCGGTGGATAGCATGCAGTCATTGGCGATGAAGCGCTCGATTGTGTTTTCCACGACCGGATGGCGGCCTTGTTCGATGGCGATGGCGGGCTCGGCAACCAATTGCGGCGCACACCAGTTGCTGCGCATGGCGTGGTCGGCCAGCGCGACCAGCGTATCGAGTTGCGCCAGCCCGTGCGCGATCGTCTGCAGCGTACCGATGTAAGGCGCAAAGTCATTGAGGAGCTTGTCGTACAGGTATTTTTCGCGCGCCAGCGCGCGCTCCTGCGCAGACAATGCCTTGTCTTCGAACGCCTTCAGTTCCGGCGTGATATAGCGTTCCGCGTTTTTCAGGGTTTGCCGACGACGGTAATCATCCGGCACCTTGTCGGTCTGGCCGTGCGTGACTTCGATGTAGAAGCCATGCACCCGGTTGTATTCGACGCGCAGATTGTTGATGCCGGTACGCGCGCGTTCGCGGGCTTCAAGGTCCACCAGGAACTGCCCCGCGTTTTCCGACAGGGCGCGCAATTCATCGAGTTCTTCATCGAAGCCGCGCGCAATCACGCCGCCGTCGCGCACCATCGCTGCCGGTTCAAGCGCAATTGCGCGCTCCAGCAGATCGGTGCAGTCGTCAGGCGCCAGCAGCGCCGCCTGAATTACATTCAACAGCGGAGCATCGGCTTCGTTGCCGCACATTGCGACATAGGTGCGCAAGGAAGGCAATTGCTGCAAGCCGCCGCGCAATCCTGCCAAATCGCGCGGGCGCGCGGACAACAAGGCGATGCGCGTCGTAATGCGTTCGATGTCCGGAACCGCGGCGAGTGTCGTCGCCAGGCCGGAGCATGCGTCGGTACGCATCAGCGCATTGATGGCGGCATGCCGTTTTCGCGCAACCGATTGGTCGCGCTTCGGATGGTGCAGCCAATGACGCAACAGGCGTGAACCCATCGCGGTGCGGCAATGATCCAGCGTGGAAAACAGGGTGGGGCCGGCTGGTGCGCCATCCTGATTGCGCAGCGTCTCGGTCAGCTCCAGATTGCGGCGCGTCGCTGCATCAAGGCCGATGAATTCGTTTTCCGACTCGACTGTCAGCGTGCGTACGTGCTGCAGGCCCTTGCCCTGCGTCGACTGTGCATAGCGCAACAAGGCACCGGATGCACCGAGTGCTGCGCTTAAATGTTCGGCGCCGAAACCGGACAGTGTCGCAACTGAAAGCTGTTCCAGTAACGCCTTTTCGCCATGTTCGATGTCGAAATGCCAGTCTGGCACCTTGGTTGCCTTGCCCATGATCGGGCCGGAAAACAGATCATCCGCACTGTCGGCAATCAGTACTTCGGCTGGCGCAATGCGTTCCAGTTCCTGACGCAATCGCATGTCGAGCGATTTCGAGTCGCCGGCAAACTCGGTCAATTTCAATGTGCCGCTTGCCATTGAGAGCCACGCAAGTCCGAGTGTCACGGATTTGCGTTGCGTCGCCTTGTATAAGGCCAGCAGCAGCCGTTCGGATTTCTCGGGGAGCAGATCGGAGTCGGTCAACGTTCCGGGCGTGACGACCCGTAGTACTTTGCGTTCGACCGGGCCCTTGCTGGTCGCCGGGTCGCCGATCTGTTCGCAGATCGCCACCGATTCACCGAGCTTGATCAGCTTGGCGAGATATTGTTCGGCTGCGTGAAACGGCACGCCCGCCATCTTGATCGGCGTGCCGTTGGATGCGCCGCGCTGCGTCAGCGTGATGCCCAGCAGGCGGGCGGCTTTTTCAGCGTCTTCGAAAAACAGTTCATAGAAGTCGCCCATCCGGTAGAACAACAAGGTGTTGGGATGGTCGGCCTTGATGCGCAAATACTGTTGCATCACGGGCGTGTGCTTCGAATCTGTTGATGCCGCAGGGTTTTGTTTCGATTCAGAAAATTTCATAACTCATTGGTTCTATTGAGGCGGCCAGACATTCCGATATGTCACCGCATATGTGCCGACACATCACAGCACTTGCTATTTTGGCGTAACTTTTCAGGGGGCCAATTTTAAAGGTTTCGCTGCAATCGCCGGCAATTTCTTTCCTTCACGAAAAGCTATGCCGACGACCAGGCTATTTGATGTCCACGCCGCCAAGCCATGAGCGCCAGGCGCACACATTACCATTGATGATTGCCTTGAGAGCGGATAGTGCCTGTAACGAGCGATCATGGTATTGGCCGTCAATCCAGAGGTGTACTTCACAAGGGTTCATTCGCGAAGTACGATATTTTTTAATATCCGTGATTCGACTTTCATCTTCAATCGATTGTTTTCGGCTTGCCGTAATTGAACAAATTACGACAATCTGAGTACTTGAGCGTGGTCCCATTTATTAGGTATGGACCGGCTTCTTGCTTTGGTGTAAGGTTTGCTGGATGCTATTTTTCTCGTCGCCATGTTTGATTGTTGTGGTACGAGACGAATGACATCGGAGAATTTCATTTTCAACACAAAACAACTTGAAGGTATTCACCATGGCACAAAACACGTTGTATGACCAACTTGCTTCTGCTCTTGCTCGTTCCGCAAAAGATCCTGGCTATCGTACCAAACTGTTGCAGAATCCGAATGGCACGCTGAAAGCTGATGGTGTTGATGTCGGCCAATCGAAAATCAAGATGGACTGGGTGGAAAGTACTAATTGCCTGAACATTCTGGTTGAGAATGGTGGCGCAGACTGGACTGGTTCGCTCATTCTCAATATCAAAAAATAAGATCAGCATACGTTGAAGAAAGCGCGCTGCCTGCTAGGGGGGGCGCGTTTTTTTATGACTTGCTGCCGCGCTGAACCGACGCATCCCGGTAGAGGCATGCGACCGATTGCGCTGCAACCAGAGACGCATCTGAAAATGTCCACCTACTTCAGTGTTATTGCATTTCCCTTCGCCGGCGGCAGTTCCTTCAGTTATGCAAAGATTGCACGCGCGCTTCCCACCGGCGTGAAGATGGTCACGCTCGACCCGGCAGGTCATGGGCGAAGAATCGGTGAGGCACTGGCAACCGATATTGACCACATGGCGGTCGACCTTGCTACCAAGGTATTGCAGGAAGCAGGCGGCATGCCTTATGTATTGTTCGGACACAGCATGGGCGCGTATCTGGCGTTGGCGATGCTGGACCGGTTGGCATCGCTCGGAGCGGACCTGCCGATTCGCCTGGTGTTGTCCGGCGCAGCGCCACCCGATCGCCATCAACCGGAAAGAATTTCAGAATTACCCACGACCGAATTTTTCGACCGACTTGCGGCGATGGGTGGCATGCCGGTCACGGTCCTGGAAGAACCACATCTGGTCGAATTGTTCGAGCCGATACTGCGGGCCGATTTTGAGGCTGCCGAACGCTATGTCGATGCGCGGCAGCGTTCGCATGCGGTGCCGGTTCGTATCTTGAGAGGCACCGAAGACCCTCTCGCGCTGCGCGAGGGCGGATCCTGGTCCACGTGTTTTGCCCAGCCTCCGGAAATTCTCGATTTCCCGGGCGGACATTTTTTTCTGTTCGATTTTGTTGCCGAGGTGGCGGCCGCCATTTGCGCCGATTTTGATCATCTCGACGTCGGGGCAAACACAGCGCAACGACATGTCGCGCAAAAGTAGCAGCATCGTGTCTTAAGTACCCGCGCAGAATATTTT
>LLBZ010027896.1_pt3 | contig 10855 bp, 2 predicted proteins | sample 1489421 | NCBI WGS metagenome assembly LLBZ01 (sample SAMN04092657, study PRJNA295927) | soil metagenome | biome: Soil prokaryotic community; feature: Bulk soil; isolation source: soil from tomato rhizosphere | host: tomato cultivar Moneymaker | place: South Korea | collected 2011-11-01 | reverse complement strand
TAGCGAACGCCTTCGGCGTAATTATTCAAACGTCGGAAGTATGAGTTGGTTTGTGGAGAGGAAGAGGCGACGCATGCGCAGCACCGGTAATTGACTATCACTCAGACTCGAATAGATCGAGAGGTCGAACCAGAGTTTGCCGCTCTCTTTCAAACCACTCGGCGCGTTGGTCCGGAACCAGAACTCGATGGTGTCTGAAACATCTTTAATAAATGGACTATCCGGAGCGAGCTTCACGATCGAGATCGGCGTCGGCATCGACAGCAAGATCGGAATCGTCACTTCGAGATCAGGCACGAGCGCGGACGTCTCACCCGAATCTTGAAGCCCATAACCATATGAAGCGCCGAGTCGAATCGTACGATTCTCATTTCCAACTGTCTGCGCCTCCTCAAAGAACGCGATTAAGAAGTCGCTCAGGAACTGCGCAAGCTTGGCCGGTTTTTGTTTCGCATAGTCAGCAATATCGATCTTTTCGTCAGGATCGAGCAGCGGCGTCAGGACATTGACAAACCTCACCACCGGCGACTGGAAGACAAACGCAGGGTTCGTAGTCTCACCCTCGATCAAATCCTCATTGCGCTTCACTGCCGCTCCGGCCCACGCGTTTTCGACCTTCAAAATATCGAAATCCTTGAACACCATACGACGCGTGCTGATGTTCCGCCCCGTTTCATAAGGCAGCACCTTCTCATCCTGCAAACTGACAAAGTAATACGAAGCCGAATCCATCGTCGGCGCAAAAGGCACAGTCTTGTAACCCTCGATCTGAATCTCCGGTAACTGCGGCAACCTGAAGCCCGCCAAATCTGTCGTCTGCACGGTAACTACCAATGCGTTGACACCATCTCTGGCTTCCCCTCGCTGTGTGATCACGAAGTGATACTCCGGAGAGTCGAGCGGCGCAGCACTGTAAAGCGCGCCACCGTTCTGCCACGTATGCCACGCCTTCGCGGCTCGTTGGGCCAACCATGCAAACGAACTAATCGCAGTGCGAGCGTTCTGCTCGTCAGTCCCCGTCGCGAGGAAACGATCGAGATCCCTCGCGATGCCGGGATACGCAGCACTGAACTGGACGAGGGCCGCAAACAGATCCGGATCGTCTTCGTCATTGAATTTCGCCAGCAGCCCACCGGAAACAGGCACATTCAACTTGATGTTCGCAAGGATCTTGTCGTGCGCCGCGCCCACATATTCATACTGACAACTACAATCCCATCGTCGAGCTTCGATCAGTTTATCTTCTTCGTTCTTGAGCAGTGCTTCATCTCCGACAAACTGCTTCACATGCGGAATGAAAATCTGCTCACTCAACGACGGCGGCGTCGGATAAGCACGCAGCGGCACCGGAATCGTCTGCTCGCCAAGCGGCACGAGGATCTTTCGGTCGCCCGGCTTGTCAAGACTGTCGGGCAGCACAAATGTTAACCACGACGACGCGAGGTAACCGTCAATACCTTTAACCGGATGAATCTGATGCTCAATCGCATTGATCTGGTAGAACAGATCAATCTTGAACACATCGTCAAACTGCTTCCCATCTTTACCCTGCTGCTCGCGATTGGTCTCAAACGAGAACGTCAGGCGCGTGGTGCGTTTCGCAAGTGAGAACCTGCCCGTCGAGAACGAATAGGCATTCTTCTTTCCAACTTCATTCGGGTCGTCAGGATTTTGCGAAACTGGCTTGCCGAACAGCCGCGGCGCAAACAGATCGGTGCCTGCATACTCGGAGTGAGTGACCGTGACCGGATACTGCATGACAACATCGACGGTATATGCCGCGGTGAGAGCGACGAGTAACTGCTGGCGCATCATCTCGCGCGCATCTGCCAGAGCATCAGCTGGCGTAGCGTCCACAAAAACATTAGTCACATGCTTGCTGATGGCGCCGGCCAGCGATTCCTTCGCCGTCACAATCGCCTCGTAAGGATATTTCTGCGGATCCGGCGGATCGGTATCCGGCGGCGTCATGCCCGAGTTGTATTCGAGTTTCCAGGTCGAGGCTGAGAACTGTGGACCAAGCACCTGTTCCATCGCATTCAAGAAGTCGCGACCCATCTGGTCCAGGTCAACACCGTTCTGCGAAGTCTTGACGGGAATCGAGTTGCCGATGAATTTGCCGGTTTCATACGGATACACGTACACAAGTGGACGCGAGAGCAGATTGCCCGCGAGTGGTTCGACCGCGAAGAACAACGGATCCTCACCATCGATGCTGAAAGCGATACCGGTGGCGGTCGGTGCGAACCGGGCGATCCAGATCTCTTCGGCAATCTCACCCAAACCTTTCTTCGGCGCCGCAACCAGCACCTTCAAACTTGGGAACGCCGCTTCTAATCGCTGGGCAAATTCCTGGAGTGACAACGGCGGCACAGGCTCGGGATCGGCGGCCTTTAGTGCGGCGGACTTGTCCTGCCCGGCATTCGCGGGAACGCGGCTCGTCACCGTGCTCACCGAAGGAACGTCCTTAAACTCGTCGTTAACGAGATCGAGATTGCGAGTGATCGCCACACGCACGATGAGCGCAAAAAGATTCTTGTCGTTTTCATCCGCGACCGGCTGCGACATCGCTCTTTCCGGCGGCGCGGGCGGCGCAGGTTGGCCCAAGCTGATCGGCGTGAGGAAGTTGATGATGCTCAGAACAAATTGGACCATCACATCCACCGGCGACGCGGCATTCTTTAGCGCAAAGTCTCCCTGCATCGTCGAGCTGAGCGTCACGCGGACGTCGGGTTGAGTCAACTGGTAATAGATCGTGCGGAACTTGCCGACGTCGGTGAGCGCCATCGCCGCGAGAGCATCGGGATCAGAGCCCTCAGACGGAAGGTAGAGGTCGGCGTTGAATCGCAACGTGACGATCATCTCGGGAGCCGCTTCGCCCTGTGCGATAACGTAGTCAGACGTGACTGCCGGCCACTGGTCCAATGGAATGAGATTGTCGATATAGCCGATTGGAAATCCCTGGTTGGGCCAACTCGGATCCTGCAAACTCGAATCGAGCCAGTTGCCAAAGAGATCCTGCCAGTTGAAGTTGACGAGGACCGTGTTGCCGACGCCGTTGTATGGATTCTCTTTCGGACTGGGCAAAAGCTGGCCCGGGTCTGTAGGCTGACTTACAAACGGAAAGACGGGCACAACCGACTGGTAGATCCACTTGCCCTTGTCCGGCCCTTCTTCAGGTGTCTCCGGACTAATCGGCAGGGCCGAATTAGTTGCTTCAAAACCATTGACCGGTTTGATCCGGTAACCGAGCAGGTTGTACAACTCGGCCAACTGGTTCTGCGGGTCGACATTAAACTCATCCGCAACGGCGCCCGGACGTTTGAACTTGAATGCGATATTCCCCGCGGGAATCGTCGCGATCGCTTCTTCGAGACGATCGTCAAACTGGATACTTCCCGCGATCAAACCTTGTATGTTCTTGTTCGCATGAGCCAGCGTCACGACAGTCGTAGAGAAGCGTTCCGCCAGCGACGCCAACGAATCTTCCGCTGTGGCGCGCCAGATAGTTTCCGGCAAGCGAATGAAGCTGCCTTCAGTCGAACCGTTTGCTTCGGCGATGGCTTGAGTCGTGATGTTAGCGCGAGCCGCGATCGTTTCGAGCGATTCACCAGCGCGAACTCGATACGTCAATGGCGGAATTCGCAAGTGCTTGCCGGGTGCAAGCTTCGCATGCGAATTGTCATACTGAGTGGCCAGTTGCGAAACCGTAACGCGATAACGCGCGGCGACATCGGCGAGGCTCTCGTCAGGCGCGAGAGTGAAGTCCGAAACAGTTTGCTGTACGGGTTGCGCGTAAAACACCTCATGGTCGGTGTCGATCGACTGGCGAACGACAACGTTGTTCATGTAATTCCGAAGCACGTTATCAGTGATAGTGTACGTGACCAGCAACGTTAGATTGGCGATGCCGTCCTGACTAAACAGATAGTTAGGCAATCCCTGCTTCGGTTTACCTTCGTAATACAAAACGTAGCCGCCACTGTTGACGACCGCCGACTCCCACATGAGCTTTAGAAACTCGATATCAGTTTGGCCCAGCGGATCACGCTGCGGCGACCCGGCCGCCAACTTGAGCATCATTTCCGCACTGAGCTGAGGTGGATTCGATGCGGTGGAGAGATTGGTCTGCAATAAGAAGAACGTCGGATCCGCATCGGACCTCAATCCGTTCGGTGGCACTTCCTGGTCCGGCACGGCCGGATCGGGCGGATAAAGAATCTGGATCTTATCGATCTTTGGTAATTGCGCTTCGGAATACCACACCAGAAGGTTTTCGAGAAGCTTCCCACCACCGGAGTCGATGCCGGTCATTTCGTACGTGTTGGGCAGGAACACTCCGTCACCGGATGCGGTCTGTCGCACCTGGATTTCGATCACGGTGGACCATGAGTAATCCTCGATTAGCTTCGGCTTATGAGTTTGTCCCGGACCTTCCTGTAGCTGCGTCCAAAGATTAACTTTGGGTTGTAACGCCTGTGGACCCGTGATCACGTCCATCAGTTCACTTGGGAATTGCCATAGATGCGGTTCGACTGTCTCAGGCAGTCGCTCGCTGCCGCGATTCGCAGTCAGGAGTTCGACTGGTGTGTGCCATTGCACAGCGGTAGGAAGCGTGAAGCGACGCGGTTCGACTCGCAACAGCTTCGCCGTTTCGAACGTGACCGGTGGACCAAACGGAGCGGTCTTCAACCTGGACAACGAGTCAGCAGCCGCCGTTGTGACCACATAGGTCAAACTGGTGCCTCCTCCGAGTTGGAACCATCTACTAACCTCATCGGCAACAGTGAGCGTGACAGTGCTGTCGGTGACAAGGTTTGAACCATCAAACTGCTGGCCGGTGAGTTCATAAAGCGGCGCAGGATTGCCGGTTTGCGGACTATCCGCCGGTGATGGTGGCCGCAGGCCTTGTAGGAGGACGCGCGCGGCGAGTCCCGACAAGTTGTTGAATGATTGATTCGCCTGGAGTGCTTCGACAAGTCTGGCGATATTTTCCTGTTGCGCGTACGGAGCAAGCAAAGGCTCGTCGGCCGGAAAGAGTTCCGGAACATCGGCGTTTGCGTCGGCCAGTTCAGTAAGTGAAACACCGTAGAGGCGACTGACATCCAACAAACTTTCGGGCTCGTGGTCTGAAGTGGTGAACATCACATCCGGAAGCGCGATCTGTGTTGCGGGTTCCGGTAGTGCGCCTTTCAACAATGGATTCGCCGAACGCAACGTTAAGATGTCGTGATTCACTTTCGCTGCGATTGATTGCACGGTGTCGCCACGCTTCACGGTGTAAACCGCGCCGGGCACACGTAGTTGCGCACCCGCGCGCAATGGCCGCGTAGCGTTTGCGAGAGCGAGTTCTCGCACGTCGATGCCGAGATCAGTTCGACGATTGACGAGCTCGGCGATCGACTCGCCTTCATTGAGCGGCGCCTTTTGAGTTTGCAGGAAGCTGATCGCGTCCTGAACCGTCGAACGCGCGAGCATGGCAAAGAAATCGAGGAAGATGAACGACGCGAGCGACTTGTTTTCCAACTCCGGTGTGGCCTTGAACGACGCCTGGTCCTTCTTCTCTGCCGCAGACTTATAACGAACCGCCATCTGCCGGAAGTACTCCTTGACTTCCTCGAGGTACGCGGTGCTCGCAGGTGTCTTAGTGAAGAAGTCGACATCAACGCCGGTGCTGGTCGTCAGTTTCAACAGCGGCATGATCGGGAAGACGCTGACTTCGTCATCTTCGACGACCACTGCAGTGGTCGGCGGAGGAGCGGGAGGCGGAATCGTCACCTCAAACTTGAAGAAGTTTTCGAGGAACTTAAGCACCTCATCTTCAGTGAAAGGTTCCAGCATTCCTTCCTGAGTCAGGTAGCAATAGATCTTATTCAAGTCGTCGATCGTAATATCCTGCGTCAGAAGCTCCTCGAGTGTCGTGTTTTCTTTTTTACTGTTCAGAAAAGCGTTGAGTGTCCACAGCAATGCGCCGCGAGCGATCTCGTCAAACGGAGGCGGTGGCGACTCAATCTTCACCTTGCTCGACACATACGTCATCGCGACAACGTACGCCTTGCGTGGACTACCCGCTCCGAGTGGTCCATCAGTGCCCGCGGTAAACTGCGGCACAAACTGAAGCGGCACTCGTATTGGAGTGGTGACTAGCAGCGGCTGAAACTTCATCTCATCCGGAAGCACACACGGTTCATCGCCGAGCGCAGTGAGTTGGCGTGCAAAGCGCTTCTGACTGACCAACCGGCCCCACGGTGGATTGGGATCGGTTTTTCCGATCGTGAAATTAAAGCTCATGTTCATCTTGAACGAGAGCTTGATCGTGATCTTAAAGAGTCCGAGATTGATCCTGACTCTCAGCGACAGCGAGATCCTTACTTCGAAGAAGACGTCGATCGCCTTATACGCCTCAAGAGTCAAACGAAGACTGACTACCACTTCAACATCGAGATCCGCTTGAATGATTCCGAGATCGACGGAGCCGTAGATCTTACCGACGAGCGACACGCGTGCCTGGATCATGTAGTAGAACGGATCCTGCGCCGCGGCCGCGGTGAGTTGGCGCGCGCCGGCAGGAACCAGCTGCGCATCAGTTGCCGAACCTGACGAGAGTTGCGCTGGATACGCGTTGTACCACGCGAAGATACCTTCGAGAATTCCCTGAAGCGTGACACTCATTCCGGCCTTTACCACGCCGTAATCGAGGTCCTTACCCAAACCGATGCGCAGGCCGATTCCGAACGCGATTACCGGACTGAAGCTGCCGTTTTTAACCTGGGGAACTTTGTCACTCGTGGCGCTGCTGAGTTTGCCAAAGTAAATGCCACCCGATCCGACGAACGGCAGAGCCTGCACCGAGAACGAACGGGTAAAGTCGCCGTTGGCAGGAAAGCCGAGGTCGATCATGAAGTCGCCGTTCGTGTAGACCTGCACCTTCATGCTGGGCAACGTGACGGAGACGGCGCCGAATTGCAGGTTGCGAATGTAGAACGGGAGCGTCAGATCGATCTGCCACATCCCGATGGTATCGTTGATCTTCTTGTAGAGGATCTCGAACTCGAGTCCGTTGAAGATCTTCAGCTTCTCGCCGGCCTTGGAGCCGGTCACGCTGATCATCAAACCGTACAACTCGGGATCGTAGAACACGATCCCCACTCTCACAGCTTGAAGAACCTCGAAGTCCGCGCCGATCAACCAGTCAGTTGCTTCGTTGAAAACGAGACTGAGTTTCTCCTCCTCCTTGAAGGCTGACGTGAGCTGATTAATGGCGCCGAGGATTGAAGCCGGCACGGGCTCGAGCGCGTGAGTCTCGTCGTTGAACACGGCCATGTGTTGGCCCAGGCCAAGGAACGTGAGCTTAAACACCTCGGAACCTTCACCGGGCACTTTGGGCGTCGTATCCGGATCCGCAACGTCCCATTCGACCGGTTTCTCAGGTTTGATCTCGTTCCCGAGAAACTGACCTTCAGTGATCTTGAACATCACTTTCTCGGTCTTGACGTTGTACTCGAGCACGAGTGTGCCGATGCGCGCGAAGCCGAGATTGATATTGGGCGAGTAGCTCAGGCTGGCGGTCTTTGGCGAAGAATCTTCCTGTGAGAACTCGACTTCAAACTTGAAGCTCTTCAGCGGAACGCTATTGAGCACATTCCACGGCGCGACGAGTTTGATGTCCGCGCCCGGGACCACGGCGTTCACGAGCACTTCGATCATCTCGCCCAGCGACTTGTCACCGGCTTCAAAAGTCAGCGTCTTCTTTTCGGATGTCTCCTTGAGAGTGGCGGTCCAACCGAGGAACTCGAATATGTATTCCTTGTCTTCATCGTTGAACTTTGCCGTGACTTTGAACTCGAGGCCACCTTCGTCGCCTTTGCCGCCGAAGCGCAGGAAGCCCTGGATCTCACCTTCATCTTTGCGCTTGTCGTCTTCCACTTTGGAACTGATTTTGACAAGGCCGCCGATCGTCACGTTGAGAAGTTCAATTCTCCACTCGGCGCCGATCGCGAAGTCGTAGGCCTTCGACACGCCGGTCTCAAATCCTGCCTCGAGTTGCGTGATAACAACATTGGGAATGAACTGCTGATACGAAGGCGGCAGGTAGATCCCGACGATTGTTGGTAGATCGATCTTTCCCTTTTCGGCGAGCCCGCCACGAAAACTCCAACCGTCTTCGGCGCCGTTGTATGCCGCTGAAACTTCCATCGCCACCGCGCCGGGCGGAGGATCATCGATGGACCACTTATCGGGAGGAACTGCTCCCGGTGGCACGAGCCAAAACGCCGCCGCAAAACTGCCGGTTGCTTCGCCGGCAACGTAGTTGAAGTTGAAGTTGATCTGCGTGAGGGTGAAAATCACGATGCCCAGATTGAACGAGCAGTGGGCAGTGATGACCGTCTCAAACGTGAACGTCGAGTTTCTCGGATCGATCAACAAGGTCAGCACCGTGACCTTGAGTTCCGTACACGGCAAACTCGCGGCAATCTTATCGCCGAGAATCCACCGGACGAGGGCGATGAGATCGATATTGCTCTCTTCTTCGAGGAAGCCGGTGATGACGTAACTCGGGTACTGCGCGTCAACGACGATCGTGAATTCCGCCGGGCCTTCGAGGATCTTGACCTTTGCGTTCAGTGAAGCATTGGGCTCGTACTTCTCGTTTACGTAGTTGATCGTGAAAGCGAAGTCGATCTCCTGGAGCGTGAACAGCCCCGGAATGACGGGCCACGGCTCTATGATTCCGGCGCCGATCGAAATGCTCGATATCTGCGGGACCTGTGGAATGACTGACATGCTCCACTGGCCGAGCTTAAAACGATTCACGAGCGGCAACTGCGACGGCAGAACAGTGCCGAGGTTTGCGCCTCGCGCGAGAGCGTTGAGCGCTGTCTGCGTGACGAAGAGCAACTGGTCCATGTCTGCTTCAAATGTGAGCAGGCTGAACTCTTCGGTGAAGTGCGCCACGATGTCGACTGATTCCCTGCCCTGTTCGGAGTCGACCGTGATGCGTGAGACGAGCTGCATCGACGGCAGCGGCTTCGTGGACGTGCCACTTTCCGGTGGTCTCTTTACGGCGATGCGGGATTCGTCCAGCAACTGGTAGATGAATTCCATTCCCAGAGCAGTGCCGGGTTTAGGATCTGCCAGGACCATCTCGGGCACGACCGCCGCAGGAGTCTTGTCACCCTTGAGAACGATTGGACCTTTAAGTTCGACTTCGGTGGAACCGTTCAGCAACTTGCTGATAACTGCGAGTGTTCCGACCAGTTCCTGTTTGCCGTCAAAGAAAAATCCTCCGGGTTGTGACTGCGACGCGTTTGCAGATCGCACCGTCAGCACCCCGGCGACAAACTTCAAATCTTTGTAGAAGGTGTCTCCCAGAACCGGAAAAGCCTTACTGAAATTCCAGACCTCTGTCTGAGAGAAGAAACCATCGCCCTCAATCGCCATCGCCGCAACCGTGTCACGTACAGTGAAGACAGCGGTGACGTAAGTATTCTCGAAAGGAAACGATCCGCCCTGGCCCACAGCAGTGATGTTCTGGCCACCAACCGGGACGATGTTGACCTGGTTGATCACCAGATTGGCATCGAGCAGGTAGGCTTTAAATGCGTCAGCAATCGGGTCCGACTTCAACGCGTTCGGAGGCAACGTGAGTGTGCCGTCAACAGTGTTGTCTTGCAGGATTTTGTAAATTTCGTTGAGGTCCATATGACTCGTTCGCGATCGGTTCAGAAAGTAAGACTCACATATACGGGCAGGTGATCGCTGATGGCATGTCTAACGATGTGCCACGCGTCTTCAAAATCACGAGGCGGAATATTCTGGATCAAGTTACCGTCCAGTATGGGGCCCGGCACGAAAGCGCCGGCCTCAGGGGCCATAAACGCTGTGCCAACAGGCAGTCTCGTGGATTCATTAATCAGATCCACTACGCGGCCGCCTAAATCGATCGGTTTTCCAGCGCGCCTGTATTTGAAAATGTTGTCGTACGCGTTCTTGCGATACTCAACCGAAGTCGGAAAACCGCCAGGCGGCGTAAAGTTCACGAGAGAAGTCTTGGCATTGGTCGACTGCATTGACGGCACGCTGTTCAGCAGTTTGTCATATGGACCCGGATCGTCCGGATCGAAATCAACATTGAAATCACCGGAGATCATCGAAGCGTCCATGTTCACCGTGACGCCGTTATCGAGAATTGCGCGCGACTGGGCCAACTCACCAACGTTGCGAACTCCGATAGGCGAGTGAATACCAAACATCGTGTGATAGGCGACGATGCTGAAGTTTTTTCCGTCTGTGGTGCGGAATGTTACGTAGTAGGGTTTGCGCCCGCCGTTCGTAGTGAGGCTGGAGTTGAAACGTAAGACACCGCCGGGGGTGCCGTTGGCAAGGAGCGTTTGATTCGAGAGAGCGTTGATGGGATCGGTGCCGCCGCCGACGGCTGCCGTCAGCGGTCGAAAGCCTTTGTCGATCCGGTAAAGCACGACGTAGGCTTCGTGATTCTTCTGGCTGTTGATGCTGATCGATCGCCATTGATTAAGAGCGGGAGGCCCTTGACCATTCTTTATATTGATCGCCGGAATGAGCCGGGCGACGATGTTATTGACGGCGCCATTCTTCATTTCCAGGATCGAGATGATATCTGGTCCGGCCTGCGAAACGACTTCCGCGATGTAGTTGATCAGCGCCGCGCCGTTGGCGTTATTAACCTTGTTATTGGAGAACTGGTAGATATTCCAGTGCAACAGCGTGACGGTGGCCAATGCAATCCCTCCTCGAATCTGACGTTTTCAGTTGGACAGGGTCAGTACCACCTCGTGGTAGCGGGTGGGTCAGCCATGCGGATCATCTACCCACCCGC